>X42_Goitered_Gazelle__coassemble_13_pt1 | contig 95782 bp, 88 predicted proteins | sample X42_Goitered_Gazelle__metabat2_low_PE_005 | metagenome-assembled genome bin X42_Goitered_Gazelle
TAGAGCACTTGACTTTTAATCAAGTTGTCCGGGGTTCGAATCCCCGATGTCTCATGCAAGCAGAAAGGACATCACGAAAGTGATGTCTTTTTCATTTATCATGTTACAATCATAGTAATTGAAATTGACGGGAGGGGTTGAATTGTAATGGAAGAAAGAGCAAAGAAGAAGGTTGCGTTTATATGCGTGCATAACTCTTGCAGAAGTCAGATTGCAGAGGCGCTGGGAAAACACTTAGCGTCAGATGTCTTTGAAAGTTATTCCGCAGGGACAGAAACGAAACCACAAATCAATCAAGATGCAGTTCGTATTATGAAAGAGGTGTATGGAATAGATATGGAGCTTACACAGTATTCGAAGCTTATTTCTGATATACCAGCGCCAGATATTGCAATTTCTATGGGTTGCAATGTTGAATGTCCTTTTATTGGTAGAGCATTTGATGATAATTGGGGGTTAGAAGATCCAACAGGAAAAACAGATGAAGACTTTAAGCTAATTATTTCAGAGATAGAAAGTAAAATTTTACGTCTGAAGCAGGAACTGATATAATAGGTTTACATATACTTTAATTTGCAGTATGTATGGAGGTTGTTTAAAAAATGAAGGTTTTATTGATTAATGGTAGTCCAAATGTAAACGGCAATACAGCCCGTTCATTGGAAGAGATGAGAAAGATTTTTGAAGAAGAAAATATTGAAACAGAAGTAATCCAGGTGGGAAATCAGCAGATTCGTGGCTGCTGTGCATGTCAGTCATGCTATAAAACTGCGAAGTGTGTATTTGATGACATGGTAAATGAAGTGGGAAAGAAATTTGAAGAGTGTGATGGTATGGTGGTAGGAAGTCCAGTTTACTATGCTTCTGCAAACGGTACTTTGACGGCATTCTTGGATAGACTTTTCTACAGCACAAGATTTGATAAACGTATGAAGGTAGGTGCGAGCATTGCAGTAGCGAGACGTGGAGGCTGCTCTGCGACCTTTGACCAGTTGAATAAGTATTTTACCATTAGTGGAATGCCTGTGGCTTCCAGCCAGTATTGGAATAGTGTACATGGTGCAAAACCAGGCCAGGTAGAGCAGGATGCAGAGGGTATGCAGACCATGAGAACGCTTGCTCATAATATGAGTTTTCTTATGAAGAGCATTGCACTTGGAAAAGAGAAGTTCGGTTTGCCAGAGAAAGAAAAAGGACAGTATACAAATTTCATTCGATAGAATGAATAAGTTGTTAAAAGAAAATAGATGTAGAGTTATAAATAAGGCTGTTTGGGTTTTCCAAGCAGCCTTTGTGTTATTAAAGAATGCTATCCTTTGGTGTTGGAGGAGATTTCTGATTCTGTAACAGATGGGAGATTTCCAAGATTGTTACCCTCTGTGCCATCAGGCAGAGATTTTAGATATTCCGTGTCTTTTCGGTGAGCAATACCCACTCCTTTGATATCGCCAGCCTTTGCCAAAGAAACGCCTTCTTCCTTGGTGATGGTGCTGCCATCCGAAAGCTGATAGCCAGAGATTTTTCCACTGGATTTTACGAGACCTACGATTTCTTTTGCATCGGCTTTTGGAGTTGGAACTTCATCTAAAGCAGCATAGGGAAGTTCGGAACGCATTTCATTTTTCTTGTTATCCATAATTTTCTCCATTTCAAATATTGTTTTATGGTTAGTATTAGAATAAATAAATATTTTATGTAAATAGAAAAACTTAGCAATTCATAAACTTAAAAAAAGCTTTTGGGGCGAAGATGAAAAGCAATGTTTTAATCGGAATAATGACGGTGGTGTGGTTAATGCTTATGGCAAATATTATTTGGCAGGGAACAGACGGGAAGTGGCATGTGGAAGATGTGGAGAAAATTGCTAAATTAGAGGTGGCGAAATACACGGACCAGATTATTGTGGTTTCGGTGTCGGATGAAGGCGCGAGACTATGCTGTTATGAGAGAATTTCAGGAAATGACTCTGTAATAGCAGATGGAATAAAAGACAGTGACGAGGAATGGAAACTGGTACTAGAAACCGAGGCACTTATTGGGAAAAATGGTTTAGGTAAGAAAAAAGAGGGAGATGGGAAAACGCCCGTAGGAGTGTTTCGTTTTACGGAAGCGTTCGGTATTTTAGAAAATCCAGGTGCGAAGATGGAGTATACACAGGTGAATGAAGATTATTATTGGGTTGATGATAGTGGTTCAAAATATTATAATCAGTTTGTATCTTTAAATGAGGTTGTAAAAGATTGGGAGTCGGCGGAGTATCTTTGTGAGTATACAGAAAGCTATCGCTATGTGCTTGCAACCAGCTACAATGTAGAGCAAATTCCAGGAAAAGGTTCGGCAGTATTTCTGCATTGTACATCGGAAGATGCGGAGGTGACTGCGGGGTGTATCGCGGTGCCTGAAGTATACATGAAGGAGATTGTGAAACGTGTAGTGCCACAGTGTGTACTTATCATAGATGATGTAGAAAAGATATTGTTATATTAGAAAGGGAAATCCCACTTATATTTGGTGAGAAGATACGGAGGATAAAAATGAGAGAGAAAATAATAGCGTTTGCCCAAAAAGAAGTTGTACTTGTGGTGGCTACTATCTTAGCTATTGTATCTGCATTTGTAGTGCCCCCATCTATGGCGTATATGGAGTATATTGACTGGCATGTGCTAGAGCTGCTCCTTTGTCTGATGACGGTTATGGCAGGTTTACAAAGATGTGGTTTGTTTGACTGGCTGGGCGAGGCGCTCCTAAAGAGAACACATCGAGTATGGCAGTTGTGTATGGTGCTCGTGATGTTGTGCTTTTTCTTGAGCATGGTAATTACAAATGATGTTGCGTTAATTACGTTTGTGCCATTTGCACTTGTCACCTTGGAGAAGTGCAAGCAGGAGAGACTTTTGATACCGGTTGTAGTATTACAGACAGTTGCAGCGAACCTGGGTAGTATGCTCACTCCGATTGGAAATCCGCAGAATCTATATTTGTATAATTTGTCAGAGATGGGGCTTGCAGAGTTTATTTTGTGTATGCTGCCAAATACGGTGGTGTCCTTTCTCTTAATATTATTTTCGCTTTTGTTTATTAAAGGGAAGCAGGAAGAAATCGCTTTACATGCGATGATTAATGAGAAGACTCCAAGAGAAAGAGGCTTGGTGGATAAACGACAGACCCTGGTATATTTAATATTGTTCGCATTATCCCTCATGGTGGTAGCAAAGATGATTTCTGTCGAAATTGTTTTGGGGATTGTGTTGATAGTTGTCTTTTGTATGGATAAATCGGTGTTGAAAAAAGTTGATTATTGTCTACTTTTGACGTTTATTAGTTTCTTTATATTTACAGGAAATTTGGGAAATATTTCTGCCATTCGTGCTACACTACAGGCATTGGTAGAGGGCAGAGAGTTGCTGGTGGGCGTGATTGCCAGTCAGGGAATTAGCAATGTGCCGGCGGCATTATTATTGTCTGGCTTTACCACAAATTATAAGGAGCTGTTAGCAGGAGTGAATGTAGGAGGCTTAGGCACCCTGATTGCATCTATGGCGAGTCTGATTTCCTATAAGATATTGGCAAATAAATATAATGAGAAAAAGGGTGCTTATTTTAAGTGGTTTACCCTTGTGAATCTACTCTTTTTGGTGGTTCTTATTTTGTTTAACCTTTTGTAAGGATGTCTTGACATAGATGTCCTATTTTGGAAGGCAACTACTCTTGCTATAATGAAAAGGAATATTTTTTGAAGCGGGCCGGTATGGAGTGAGTATGGAGAAAGAGTATTATGACGCGCAGATAAAGTATATGAATGAGATTAGGAGTATTCGACATGATATGCGGGCACACATGATTGTTCTGCAATACTACCTAGAGGAAGAAAAATATGAAAAAGCGTCAGAGTACCTAAAGAAAATGCGGAGTCACCAGGAGATTTGCGGCCAGGAGTATATAGATACGGGAAATGATTTGGTAAATGTGATTGTGCAGGATGTAGTAGAGCGAAGTGAAAGTTCGATTGAGGTTTCCTGCCATGGAATTTTTCCGGAGATGATGCCCATTGATGACTACGATAGCTGTACCTTGTTTTCCAATATGATTTCGAATGCATGTGAAGCCTGTGCAAAGCTTTCGGTGCATGCAGCGGAAGTTGTGATAGAGATAGAGCAGCGAAAGCAGGGTTTGCTCGTTGCGGTACAAAATCCGATCGAATGGGAGGTCGATCTCCAGATTCTTGGAAAAAGTACCTCTAAACAAGATAAGACAAGGCATGGTTATGGCGTAAAGAATATGATAGAAGTGATAAAGAAAAATCACGGAAAGATAGACTTTTATGTAACGGACCAAAGCTTTCGTGTAGAAGTTATATTGTAAGAGTTTATGAATGGCGTATTTTATAGAATATATGAGTATTAGAAGCACATGGAAAAATCCATAGTGCTTCTTTTTGCATTATTAGTAAGTGTGCTGTATAATAAAAGAAAATTGTACTTTTGTGGGGGGATATGTATGGAATTATTGACAAAAGCAAGTTATTTAGGAGAGATTTCCGAAAGGGAGAAAACAAATCTCGAAGTTGCATATAGAGCAGCCTGCGAAAGCATGGTTCTGTTAAAGAACGAGGGAGTGCTTCCGCTAAAGACGAAAAAGGTAGCCATGTATGGAGCTGGAGTTACTCGTACGATAAAGGGCGGAACGGGCTCGGGTGAGGTAAATGAACGTCATAGCGTAACTATTCTGGAAGGGATGGAAAATCGTGGATTTGAGATTGCAACGAAGCAGTGGATAGAGGACTATGAGGATGCTTATGCAGAAGGTGAGCTTGCACATAAAAAGGCACAGAGAGACATCATTAAGCTAATAAAATCAAAGTCTTTTATGGAGATGATGTTAAAGGGATATACGCCTCCAGCAGGTAGAGCCATTACAGAAAAGGATATTGTAGAGAGAGATACGGATACAGCTATCTATGTATTAAGTCGTCAGGCTGGCGAGGGTGGAGATCGAAAGGCAGAAAAGGGTGATTTGTTCATCACGGATGAAGAACGAGCTGCGATTGAAACCTGTGTGAAAAACTATAAGAATTTTGTGCTGGTTATCAATAGTGGTTGCTCGATTGATATGTCTTTTGTGGATGAGATTCCTGGCATTGGTGCTATTTTATTTATTTGTCAGTTGGGAACTGAGGGAGGAAATGCGTTTGCAGATGTTGTTTCGGGCAAGGTGACACCATCGGGCAAACTGACCGATACCTGGGCAAAGCAGTATGCAGATATTCCATATCATGACGAGTTTAGTTATTTGAATGGAAATGTCGAAGACGAATATTACAAAGAAGGTATCTATGTGGGATACCGCTATTTTGATAGCTTTGGTGTAGAACCTTGCTATCCATTTGGCTACGGTTTAAGCTACACCGATTTTTCTATCTTTGGTGCAGGCGTGGAGGTAGATAAAACTAAGGTGTGCCTGAAAGCAAATATTACGAATATAGGTGCGACTTACAGTGGAAAAGAGGTTGCACAGGTGTATGTGAGTGCTCCTGCCGGTGAACTGGATAAGGAATATCAGTCACTTGCTGCTTTTGGAAAGACGAAGCTGTTGGCACCGGCTGAAAGTGAGGTGCTGGAGCTGACCTTCGATATGGCGGATCTCGCGAGTTACGATGAGAAGGCGGCAAGCTATGTGCTCGACGCAGGAGAGTATATCGTGCGTTTGGGTAGTTCTTCCCGAAATACCGTTCCAGTGGCAGTGCTGACCTTGGATGAGAAGGTTGTAATTTCTAAACATGCAAATATCTGTCCTGTGGTAGAGCCAATCGAAGAGTTAAAGTCAAACGGATATGAAAAAGAAGTAGTAAATGCAGGTGTACCACGTGTTCCAATCTCTGCGGCAGATTTTGAAACAAAAGCATATACTTATGAAACACCAGAGGTTTATCAAGAAGAGAGAATAGATAAGTTTATGGATAGCTTATCCCTTAAGGATATGGTGGAGATTGTAGTTGGAAATGGAATGTTTGGTGGAGAAACTAGATTTAATATGCCAGGTTCCGTAGGGAATACGACCTCTAAATTCTGGGGCAAAGGCTTAGCAAATGTGACTCTTTGTGATGGACCAGCAGGACTTCGTATAACGAAACGTTCGGTAGTGCAGCAGGATGGGACTTTAAAACCAGTAGAGCTTCCAATCTCAGTGTTTGAGATGTTTCCGGATTTTGTGCAGAACCTTTTGAAAGCTGACCCAGAAAAGGGAACGGTTGTATATCAGTACACCACTGCATTTCCTGTAACTGCGGCTTTGGCACAGTCATGGAATGTGGAATTAATAGAAGAAGTAGGAAAGGCCATCTTCGTGGAGATGAAGGAATATGGATGTACCTTCTGGCTTGCACCAGCAGTCAATATTCACAGAAATCCACTTTGTGGACGTAATTTTGAATATGTATCGGAAGACCCATTCCTGACAGGAGAGGTAGCGGCGGCTATCACCAAGGGAATTCAGCAGGAGGAAGGCTACTACGTAACGGTGAAACATTTTGCTTGCAACAATATGGAAGACAATCGTAACAAGGTATCGAGCAATTTAAGTGAGCGTACACTTCGTGAGATTTATCTGCGAGGCTTTGAACGTGCGGTTCGCAAAGGAAATGCCAAGGCAATTATGACCTCTTACAACCGCATTAATAGCGTATATGCACCAAACAGCTATGATTTATGTACCAAGGTACTTCGCAACGAATGGGGATTTGATGGTGTGGTCATGACCGACTGGTTCTCGACCAACAAGGGCCTTGGAAATAATGCACTGGCAATGAAGGCAGGAAACGATTTGATTATGCCGGGGGGCAATGCCTACAAGAAGGAAATTCTTGCGGGTGTAAAATCTGGAATGATTAAAGAGGACGATGTAAGACGTTGTTGTGCAAATGTTGTCCATGCGATTATGAACAGTGCAACGCAAAAGGAGTACATCGATAATAAGTAAAAGAAATCCCTCTTTCCAATCTTTGCTTTCTTGACGTAACAGAGTGGAAAAGTTACAATAGAGAATAGAGTTTTTTGACAACAGGAGAGATAAAATGGAAAGAGAACGTTTAGGCAGCCGTCTTGGTTTTATTTTACTGAGTGCCGGCTGTGCAATTGGACTTGGAAATGTATATAAGTTTCCATACATGGTAGGAGAAAATGGTGGAGGTATTTTCGTGCTGATTTACCTGTTCTTCCTGCTGACAATGGGAGTTCCAGTTATGACAATGGAATTTTCTCTGGGACGTGCATCACGCAAGAGTGTTGTAAAGATGTATGACGAAATCGAGCCAAAAGGTAGCAAGTGGCATCTGCATGGATATCTTGCGATGGCTGCTAACTATGTGTTGCTTATGTTCTATACAGTGGTGACGGGATGGCTGGTTCGTTATTTTGTAGATACTGCAAAGGGGAGCTTCAATGGACTAGATACCGTAGGTGTAGAGGCACATTATAACAATATGTTGGCGGAGCCACTTCCAATGACGATTTACATGTTAGTGGTAGTAGTTTTAGCAGTATTTGTATGTTCTAAGAGCTTGCAGAATGGCTTGGAAAAGATTACAAAATACATGATGATTGCACTGCTTTGTATTATGTTAGTACTTTGTGTAAATAGTATATTCTTACCTGGTGGACAGGAAGGATTAAAGTTCTATCTTATGCCAAGTTTGGATAACTTACTGGAAGTTGGTGTAGGCAATGTAATTGTTGCAGCAATGAATCAGGCATTTTTTACCTTGAGTCTTGGTATTGGTTCTATGGCCATTTTTGGAAGTTATATTGACAAGAAGAGAACTCTTTTGGGAGAGTCTGTAAATATTGCGACCTTGGATACATTTGTAGCCCTGGCCTCGGGGTTTATTATTTTCCCAGCTTGCTATGCATATGATGTAGATGTAACCAGTGGTATGGGACTTATTTTCCTTACCTTACCAAATATTTTCAATCACCTTCCAGGAGGTCAGTTCTGGGGTAGCTTGTTCTTCGTATTTATGTCCTTTGCAGCGCTTTCAACGATTTTCGCAGTGTTTGAAAACGTAGTATCCTGCACGATGGATTTGTTTGGATGGGCTAGAAAGAAAGCAAGTATTTTGAATGGTCTTTTCTTAAGTGTTGCATGTTTACCATGTGTCTTAGGATGGAATGTTTGGAGTGGTTTTCAGCCTCTTGGCGAAGGAACCAATGTGATGGTATTGGAAGACTTTTTCGTGAGTAACCTGGCACTGCCAATTGGTTCACTGATTTTCATTATTTTCTGTGTAACCCGTTATGGATGGGGTTGGGATAAATTTGTGGCAGAGGCAAATGAAGGTGAAGGTCTTAAGGTACAGAATTGGATGCGCGGTTATGTGACGTATGTGCTTCCAGTTATGGTAGGAATTATTTTTGTAGTAGGTATTCTTAGTTATTTATAGTTAGATATGTAGGAGGGGATTATGGGAGAAAATGATATCAGATATCTGAAATGCTTGGCAAAGCAATATCCAACGATAGCAGAGACGGCAACAGAGATTATCAACTTGCAGTCGATTCTTAGTTTGCCAAAAGGAACAGAGCATTTCATCACGGATATTCATGGTGAGTATGACCAGTTTCAGCATATTACAAAGAACGCATCAGGTGCAATTAAACAAAAGATTGACGAGGAATTTGGAAATACCATCAGCCAGAAGGAAAAGAGAAACCTTGCGACGTTGATTTATTATCCAAAGGAAAAGCTGAAACAGATTATCGAGACAGAAAAATATATAGATGACTGGTATTCTGTAAATCTGTATCGTTTGGTTTGTATCTGTAAGAGAACTTCTTCAAAATACAGTCGTTCCAAGGTTCGTAAGGCAATGCCTGTAGAGTTTGCTTATATTATCGAGGAGCTTTTGACTGGACGTCAGGATATTACGGATCAGGAGGATTATTATTTTGAAATCATTCACTCTGTAATTCGCACAGGCAGAGCAGGGGAACTGACCATTGCACTTTGTGATTTGATTCGTCATTTGATTGTTGACCACTTACATGTAGTTGGTGATATTTTTGACAGAGGACCATATCCACACAAGGTTATGGATGATTTGATGAAGCATCATTCGGTGGATGTTCAGTGGGGAAATCATGATGTATCCTGGATGGGAGCGGCAGCAGGTAACCCAGCATTGATTTGTACCGTGCTTCGTATCTCTGCACGTTATGGCAATTTGAGTTCTATCGAGGATGGATATGGAATTAATCTGATTCCACTTATGCGTTTTGCGATGGAACAGTATGAGAATGATCCATGTGAACGTTTCCACGTAAACTATCGCGAGGAAATGTATGATGTGCGTGATATGGCGATTGATGAGAAAATCCAAAAGGCAGTTACGATTATGCAGTTAAAGCTGGAAGGACAGATTATCAAGCGTAATCCAGACTTCCGTATGGATGACCGTCTGCTTTTAGATAAGATTAATCCAGAGACCTGGACCGTTGAAATAAATGGTGTAGAGTATCCGCTTTTAGATACCAATTTCCCTACGGTAGATTGGGAAGATCCATATACCCTTAGTGCAGAAGAGCAGCAGGTTATTGAGCGCTTGATTTTTGCGTTCCGTAATAGTGAAAAGCTACAGAAGCATGTAAAATTCTTATACACCAAGGGAAATATGTATACCGTGTACAATGGAAATCTGTTGTACCATGGCTGTGTGCCTTTAAACGAGGATGGTTCTTTCAAGAAGGTATCTGTTTTTGGAAAAGAGTATGCAGGCAAGCAGTTGTATGATGTATTAGAAGAGTATGCACGTAAGGGTTATTATGCGACAGACCCAGAGGAAAAGCAGAAAGGCTTAGACATCCTTTGGTATTTGTGGTTGAACAAGAATTCGCCTGTTTACGGCAAGGAACGAATGACGACCTTTGAGCGACAGTTCGTTGCAGATAAGTCTACGTATAAAGAACCAAAAAATCCATACTATAAATTAATCGAGGATGAAGAAGTGGCAGATCGTATTTTAGAAGAGTTCGGTCTCTCTGGAAATGAGTCACATATCATTAATGGACATATTCCTGTTCTGGTAAAAGAGGGACAGTCACCAATGCATTGTAATGGCAAGGTGCTTATCATTGATGGTGGCTTCTCAAAGGCATATCAGGAGAAAACAGGAATTGCAGGCTATACCTTGATTTACAATTCGTATGGACTTAGCCTTGCGGAGCACGAGCCATTCGAATCCTTGGAAAAAGCGATTCAGGAAGGAAACGATGTTGTATCGCACAAGACCTTGGTACAGCGCGTGAGTAAGCGTAAGCGTGTAGCTGATACGGATATTGGAAAACGCCTGAAGGAAGAAATCAAGGATTTGGAGGCGCTTTTGAAAGCATATCGTGAAGGTATTATTGAAGAGAGATTATAAACAGAAGCATGCAGGCGTATAACGCCTGCATGAATTGTATAGGGATAAGATTGAACGAAATGAGGAAGAGAATTTGGATAAAAAATTCGACAGAACCAAGCGTCTGCTTGGAGCGGAGGCTATGAAAAATTTGGAGCAAGCACATGTTGCGGTGTTTGGTATCGGCGGAGTTGGTGGACATGCGGCAGAGGCCTTGGTGCGAAGTGGTATCGGTGAAATCACTATCGTTGACAGTGACGAGGTTGCTGAGAGCAACATCAACCGACAGCTGATTGCGACAACTAGGACTATCGGCAGAAAAAAAGTCGATGTCATGGAGGAACGTTTGCTGGAGATAAATCCGGAGGTGAAGATTCACAAATATTGTTGCTTCTTTTTGCCGGAAACAAAAGCGAATTTTGATTTTCATAGCTATGATTATGTACTGGATGCAGTTGATACGGTAACAGCGAAGCTGACGCTGGTAGAAGCATGTCAGGAATATGCAGTGCCTATCATTAGTAGCATGGGTGCAGGGAATAAGCTGGACCCAACGTCTTTTGAAGTGGCAGATATCAGTAAGACTTCGGTGTGTCCACTGGCAAAGGTGATGCGTCGCGAATTGAAAAAACGAAATATCAAGCATTTGAAGGTCGTGTATTCCAAAGAAGCACCATTGGAGGCGAAGGAGGACGAGACGTTTGTCAGCGATGAAATTCGTAATAGGCGTGCGACTCCAGGCTCGATTGCCTTTGTTCCATCGGTTGCAGGATTGATTTTGGCGGGAGAAGTTGTAAAAGATATCGCTCAAAAACAAATATAATTTTTTATAGTTTGTCTAAAAAAGAAACAATTTGTTCGATAAGAATATAAACAATGAAATTTGTTTGTTTTCAGAAAAAAGAAATGAATTATAATGAGGGTAAGCGGGTTTGTTTTAAACTCCTTATTTTCCTTTAAAAAATGGACCATCTCCTTAGCAGGTGGTCCATTTTTATATATCCAATATTCTATTGTGGTGGTGCGAGTCGTACCACTGCTTTTTTCTTAAGAATTTTTCGAAGTTCCTCATCCTCTGCCGCACCAATTAAGCGAAGCATAACTGCGATAAAGGTTTCATGCATATAATCGAAAGCAGAGGTATCAGATTCAGGTATAGAGAGCTGAAAAGCAGTGATAGCCTGAGAAAAGATTTCTGCTTCCAACTCTGGATGAGCACCTGTGATTCCGCCTAGATAGTATTTTTTGGACTGCTCTGCAAGTGCCTGGCGTAAATCAACATTTTCCGTATGTATTTTAAGCAGTGCTTCCATAAGCTCGCGATTCTGCTGTGTGGTTTTTATAAGGGATGCAGTTAGGGCAGCAGGGTTCTCATGTGCGGCCTTGCGGAGCGTCAATTGGGATTCGAAAAAGTCTTCCTGCATCTTTTCTGCGATTTCATACTTATCATGAAAGTGTTTATAGAAAGTTGAACGTGTAACAGGCGTTTCGTCTAAAATATCTTGTACGGTAATCTTTTCAAAGGGTCTGGTTTTAAGTAGTGAAATAAGTGCCTGTTTAATCGCTTTATCTGTTCTGACAAATTGTGGATTTACTGCCATGAGGTTCTCCTTTCTGTGTAACAACAAAATACTAGAAAAAATTGATTGCAATCGAAAATGCTTTGTGCAATAAGTATACACTTTGTTCGATTATGAAATCAAGTTAAAATATTGTTTCTTTCGAATGTTAGGCATATAGTGTATAATTATTTCACCTTAGTAGGTTTTTTTGTTCGAATTGACGAAAAATCTCGAAAGAATTTGGGGAAAGGAAAGAAGAATCATGAAAAAAGACAAGAAAAAACATGGTATTGGTAAGTGGATTGTTACTTCTGTCATCTCAGTTGTTTTAATTGTTGCTATGATTGTAGCTAACATTATGACAATTGCGTATGAAGGCGTTATTAACCTCGCACTTCAGACAGAAACAACAAAAATCGTAGCCGACAAGGACGATACAACTGATACCGAATACTTCAAGAGTGCCTATGCTAGCACAGAAGAAGTAAAGGCAGCTGGTATGGAAGTTGCAGAAGAACTTACAGAAGAAGGTGCTGTACTTTTAAAGAACGAAGATGCAGCTCTTCCTATCGCAAGTACGGCAAAGATTTCTTTGTTTGGACATTCTAGTGCAAACATGATTGTTTGTGGTACAGGTTCTGCAGATATCGATGCTTCTGAAGCTCCTACATTTAAGGAAGCGTTAGAAGAAGTTGGTTTATCTGTAAACCCATCTCTTTGGGATTTCTATGCAAGTGAAGAAATTCTCACAAACTATGAAACAAACCCTAAGAAGGGTGACAACAGTATCCGTAATGGTGCGGACGGTGTAACAAAGGGTGCGTTTACTGTAAATGAAGTGCCTTGGGATAAGATTACAGATACAGCAAAATCGGAATTTGCATCATACAATGATGCTGCTGTAGTTGTATTTTCTCGTCTTGGTGGTGAAATGTGGGATTTACCATCTGATGTATATAAAGACACAGCAAACACTACTCCAGGTACAGGCCTTGGTGTAAACCAGCAGCAGGGTAATCCAGACGAAACAGTAAATGGTTCTGGTAACTCGCTTGAACTTACTATCCAGGAAAGAGAACTCTTAGAGCAGATTAAAGCTTCTGGACAGTTTGATAAAGTTGTTGTTTTAGTAAACTCAACCAACCCACTTGAAATGGATTTTGTTGACGAAGATAAATATGGCGTTGACGCTGTTATGTGGATTGGCTTTACTGGTGTAAACGGTTTACGTGGTGTTGCTGATTTATTAATCGGTGATGCAAACCCATCTGGTAGATTAGTAGATACTTATTGTATCGACAATACAACAAACCCAGCTATGGAAAACTTCTATGGTGCATTCTGGGCAAACTCAACAGATTATACTGACTTAACAGGCGATGGCCCTGGCTTAGACGGAAACAAATACTACAATGTATATCAGGAAGGTATCTATGTAGGTTACAGATATTATGAAACTCGTTACGAAGACTATGTATTAGGACAGGGTAACGCAGGCGATTATAACTATGCGGCAGACGTTAAATATCCATTCGGATATGGTTTGTCATACACAACATTTGAATACACTGATTTTGCAGTAGTAGAAAATGCGGATAGCTTTGATGTAACTGTTAAAGTAACAAATACTGGTGACAAGCCAGGTAAAGAGGTTGTAGAAGTATACTTCCAGTCTCCATATACACAGTACGACAAAGATAATGGAATTGAAAAAGCTGCTATCGAATTATGTGGATTCGCTAAGACAGCAAAATTAGAAGCTGGTGCTTCTGAAACAGTTACTATCAATGTTCCTAAGAAAGAACTTAGAGCATATGATGCAAAAACAGCTCAGACTTACATCTTAGACGCTGGTGATTACTACTTCACAGTAGGTGAAGATGCTCACGATGCATTAAACAATGTATTAGCAGCAAAAGGTGCTGACACATCTAAGATGGTAGCAGTTGGTAATGGTGGATATTCTGCAGCTGGAAAAGCTGATTTCGTTTTCAAATGGAATAATCCAGAGCTTGATACTACAACCTATGCTACATCTACAGAAAATGGTGAAGAATATGCAATCACAAACCAGTTAAGCACAGCCGATATCAACTGGTTAAAGGAAAATGGTTATACAGATCAGACAATTACATATCTTTCACGTAATGACTGGACAGGAACATGGCCACAGGGCACATACAGCATGACCCTTACACAGAAATTACATGATGAAATTACTGGTATTAAAGAATATGTTCCAGAAGAAACAGACGAAGCAATGCCAACTATGGGCAAGAAGGGTGATATGACCATCGCTCAGATGATTGGTAAGGATTATGATGATCCAGCTTGGGAAGATTTATTAGATCAGGTAACATATGAAGAAATGGTAATGCTTATTGGTGTAGGATACCATGGAACATATGCAGTTGAATCAATTGCAAAACCAAAGACAATTGATGAAAATGGTCCTCAGGGCTTTACTATGAAGCTTACAGACGTTATGGGTAATGCAGACACTATGACAGCTTATAGTGATGAAAACATCATGGCAGCTACATGGAATACAGAATTCATGTACAAGATGGGCCAGTCACTTGGTGAAGATGGTCTTGCACTTGGTATGGCAGGTCTCTATGGACCAGCGATGAATACACATCGTACAGCATATGCTGGACGTAACTTTGAATACTATTCAGAAGACGGCTTCTTAGCCGGAAAGATTGCTGCAGCAGAAGTTGGTGGTATCCAGAGTAAGGGTGTATATGTATATGTAAAACATTTTGCATTCAATGATCAGGAAACAAATACACGTTGCTATAGCATTTTTGCAAATGAACAGGCAATGCGTGAAGTATACTTAGAGCCATTTGAACATGCTATCGTAGAAAGAACTATGACAGTAGATGGTGAAGAAGTAGAAATCGGTGGAGCAATGAACGTTATGAACTCCTTCGGTCGTGTAGGTGTTGTTTGGACAGGTGCTCATAAAGGCCTTATGACAAACATCCTTCGTGGCGAATGGGGTATGGACGGTTTCGCATTAACTGACTACTCTAACAATGGTGATACATATGATATCTACTTAGGTATCATGGCTGGTACTGATTCCTGGGATAACTCTAATGCAGGTCCTATGACTCGTGTAGACTCATTAAAGAGATATGATATTACAAAAGACCCAGCACTTGCAAATCAGATGAGAGAAGCAACACATCGAATTCTTTATACTGTAGCAAACTCATCTGCATTAAATGGTATGGCTCCATCTGCTAAGATTGTAGCTGCAATCCCATGGTGGAGAGCACTCATCTATGGTGTAGGTGTAGTTGGCGTTCTTGGTCTCGGTGCAAGCATTCTTATGATTGTTAAGACAAAGAAGAAGGCAAAAGAAGAAGCATAATAAATAGAATATCATTTCTATTATTATATATCATTGGTAATAAACACATTTTGAAGATTTAATATGAAAATATGGAGGAAAACAACAATGAAATTAGCAAAAAGATTATTAGTACTTGTTGCTGCTATGACAATGGTTCTTGGCCTTGTAGCTTGTGGCGGCGAAAAATTCCCACAGGAATATAAATATGAAGTAGCATGGGCACAGGGTGTACGTGGAGAAGTAGCTACTCTTACATTAAATGAAGATGGCACATACACATATACTTATACAGCAACAGATTCTAAAGATGCAAACAAAGAAGTTATGAACTGTGAAGTAACAGGTACATATACAAAAGAAGATAACATGGTTACAATCACTGTTGGTGAAGTTAAATGTCATGCTATGAATGGCGATACACCAATCGAAATGAACAATGAAACTGGTTATCAGTTAACATATGCACAGGGTGCAACAACATTCGAAGTTGGCGATGGAACATTCATCCCAGTAGAATAATTTAAATTATTTTACAATATTTGACTAACTTAATTTATTACCAATGAATCAAGCTTAGTAATTCCAATAGCGGTATGTGAGATTTCACATACCGCTATTTTGTTATCCGTAAGAAAGCGAAAGTGGTATAAAAAAAGATATCCTAACGGATATCTTTTTGATTCGTTTTTAAGCTGTGTGGTTATGATTTAATTTCTTATATAGGAAACTCCCGAGGAAATATAGAACGATGATGATTGCTAAGGCGGCAACAAAAATGCCGTATTTTTGTTCTCCGAGAGCGCTACCACCTAATGCGGAAAGTAGTATTGCTGGGAAGCGCCCTACGAAGTTGATGAGTAGCCAGGTTGTCCATTTGATATCGGTGAGTCCTACGACATAACACATCAAATCCTTTGGTGTCCCAGGTAGTAGGAAGAAGAGAAACAGTAAAGTGGTGTACTTCTCGTTGGAATGTAAGAACTTTACAGATTCGACTTCTTTTCTATCTATAAATAGCTCAATAAATTTCATGCCAAACTTTCTTACAAAGAAGAAGGTCATCATGCCGCCGGCAGTCATTGCGATATCACACATTAGGGTGCCTATCCAAGGGCCGAATAACGCTCCTGCGGCAACCTCGAAAGGTCCCCCCGGAATGATTGCGAGTAGCACCTGGGCCATATTTAGAAGCATAAAGACGATTGGTCCCCACATGCCAGCACTATCAATCCACGAGGCTAACGAATCGGGGTTCTCAATAAAGTTTATCATAGGCGTCCATAGCAATGCGGTGAGTCCCGCCATAACAGCAATGGAAAGTGCTAGTATCAAAAATCGATATTTTTTCATATTTCTTCTCCCGTATTATATTTTCGAATCCCCATAATAATCATGTATAGAAAAAGTGTACCACAATTTTGGGAAAAAGACACCTTAAGATTTTCTAAAGATTATGATATACTTAGCAAAGATGATAAAAAGGAGTTGTAGTTGATGAAGACAAAAAAATTATATGATACAGATGCGTACGCAATTGAATTTGAGGCAACCGTGCTCTCCTGCGAAGAAGCAGAGGGCGTAAATTCTTGTGGGGATAAAGATGTGATATATAGCATCGTATTAAACCAGACATTGTTCTTCCCAGAGGAGGGAGGGCAGACACCTGATAAAGGAACTTTAAATGGGGTAGAAGTGCTTGATGTACAAATCAAAGGAGATACAATAACTCACTTTGTAGTAGAGCCATTAGAAGAGAATAGTGTAGTAAAAGGAATTCTCGACTGGCAGCATCGTTTCTCTAATATGCAGCAGCATAGTGCGGAACACATTTTCTCGGGCTTGGCGCATCACAAATATGGAATGAAAAATGTTGGTTTTCATCTCAGCGATCATATTGTCACAATGGACTTCAACGGAGTGTTTACAGAAGAACAGCTTCAGGAAATGGAATGGGAAGTAAATAAAGCTATTGTTGCTAACGTAGAAATAAAGACAGGTTACCCATCCAAAGAGATACTTGCAGATATGGAGTATCGCAGCAAAATAGAAATCGATGGCGCTGTTCGTATTGTAGAAATCATGGGATATGATGTCTGTGCCTGTTGCGCCCCACATGTTCATCGTACGGGTGAAATTGGAATGTTCAAGATTCAGTCTGCGCAAAACTATAAGGGAGGAATGCGTATCAGCTTTCTATGTGGCTTCCGAGCATTAGAGGAATATCGTAGAAAGTCGGAAATTATTAGTGAACTTTCAGGAATTCTTTCAACGAATCCGGACAATCTTGCAGACCATGTGTGTAAATTAAAAACGCAAGTACAATCCCTGAAAACACAGTTGGCCAATGCAAAACAAACTTTGATGGAGAGTAAGCTTTCTAAGATGCCGACAGAGCAAAAAAATGTTATTCTATTTGAGGCAGACTTAGAAACACAAGTTATGCGAAATGTTGTGAATATACTCATGGAAAATCATGAAGGACTGTGTGGGATTTTTGTTGGTGACGATGAAACTGGTTACAACTTCATTATCGGAAGTAAAACTGTAAATTGTTGTGACATCGCAACGAAACTAAGGGAGGCTTTAAACTCGCGTGGCGGCGGCAAACCTCAGATGATACAAGGTTCAGTTGTTGCAAGGGCGGAAGATATAAAAAGGGTGCTTTTATAGCCCCCTTTTTTATAATACAATATTTAGTTTTCCGCCTGCTCCAGTCATTTGAGCATATACTTCGTCATACGAGGTCGCATTCATGCGGCGAGCGATCTTTCGAGTATCATTCACATAATTGGAATCTTCCGAAAAGACCTTGCGTATTTTCTTAAGAGAAGCCCCTTTTAAGATATTGTCACTGATAGAAAGGGTTCCGTCTTTTTCTATGGATATGCCGATATCCTTTAGTTCATCACCATATTTGTCGGTTAAAGCCTTCAGCTGACGATTTTGACGATAGGTGTCAGCCTCCTTGGAGGAAGTAGATTCTATAACATTGTTATAGGTTCTTGTAAATGCTGAGATCGTACTAATGATATTATTCTTATTTTCGTCTTCTGAATAACTAAAATCTTCCAGCTTTGCGATTGCACGTTTTAGCGCACGTGAATCCTCGTAGGAAAGCTCGGTCTTGGTATAATCGTTTCGCGTTGTGGCCTTTACAGCGTTGCGATTATATTTATAAAAATTCTTCAAGAAGAAATCAGATGTTAAATTAATTCCACTAGAAACTTTTGAATTACTTGTTGCCATAATATGCTCCTAATAAAAAAGACTCATAGTCCATTTCTTTCTATATGATTTATATCGTCATCCAAGTGACTGCCCTTAACCTTTTACAAGATAATTAGGCGGTATTTTCATTGATTGATATCGGGAAAAGAAGTATAATAAACAAATAATGGGTGTAAGTGCCCTGGAGGACGGAGGCTGTTTTTATGAACACGATTGATTTTGGAACAACAAGTGCTGGCGTACCTGTAAAGAAATATGTGCTGGCAAACAGCAAGGGGATGAAGGTAGTTTTGACGGATTTGGGTGCGACCGTGGTAGATCTATTGGTTGTAGGAAAAGAAGGTCTGGTGAATGTTTCGCTAAGCTATGATAATCCGTTGTCCTATGAAAAGGAAACAACATATTTTGGAGCTGTAGTGGCACCATATGCGAATCGTATTGCAGATGCCAAATTTGAGATAGATGGAGTTTTATATCAACTAATTAGAAATGACAATGAAAACAGTTTGCATAGCGGAAGCGACACTTTGGCAAAAAAGGTGTGGAATGTAAAAGAATTGGAAGAGAATCGAATCGTCTTTTCTTATAATGCAAAGGATTTGGAGCAGGGATTTCCAGGCAACATACATTATGAAGTGACTTATGAAGTAACGGAAGAAAATGAATTGACAATTACCTATTATGCGATTAGTGATAAAAAGACACTTCTAAACATGACAAATCACACGTACTTTAATTTGAATGGAAGGAACTCTGGAAGTGTGGAAGACCATGAACTTTGGATAAAGGCATCGGCATACACTCCAGTTAAGAATGCTAAGGCGATACCAACTGGTGAAATTGCTTCTGTAGAAGGAACTCCATTCGATTTTAGAGAAGTAAAAACGATTGGAAGAGATATCCAGGAGGATTTCGAGCAGCTACGCTTTGGACAGGGATATGACCACAATTTCGTTCTCGACAAGGAAAATGATGGCGTAGAGAAAATTGCATCGGTGTATGCGAAGGACACGGGAATTCAAATGGACGTTTGGACGGATTGCATAGGTGTGCAGTTGTATACGGGAAACTTTATGGCTGGACAGATTGGGCCAGAAGGTTATGTGTATGAAAAGCATGGTGGATTCTGTTTAGAGACACAGTACTTTCCAAATTCTGCCAATGAGGAAAAATTCGTGCGACCACTTGTGGAAGCAAACATGCCATATAAAACTACAACAAAATATGCTTTTTCAGTGAGATAGCGGGAAGAGTTTTAACAAGAAATAAAGAGAAGGATTTAGAAATGAAGATAGTATTTTTGGATGTGAAAACAATAGGAGAAGATATCGATTTATCTGGATTTGATGCACTGGGGGAAGTAGTAAAGTATCCATTTTCAACACCAGAGGAAGCACTGATAAGGACAGAGGACGCAGATGTCATTATCCTAAATAAAGTAGAAATCAACGAGAAGTCGATAGGAAATGCCAAGAATCTGAAGCTGGTTTGTGTGACTGCAACGGGAACGAATAATTTGGATAAAGAATACCTTGCAAAGAGAGGAATTGAGTGGAGAAATGTTGCGGGATATTCTACAGAATCCGTAGCACAGCATACCTTTGCACTGTTGTTCTATCTATTGGAGAAAATGCGTTATTACGATGAATATGTAAAATTCGAGAAATACATTGGCGATGTGACCTTTACACATTTTGCAAATGTATTCCATGAGATTGCAGGCATGACATGGGGGATTGTTGGATTAGGGAATATCGGACGTCGAGTGGCAGAACTGGCAAAATGCTTCGGGTGTCGAGTGGTCTACTATTCAACCTCAGGAAGAAACAACAACAGTGACTACGAGCGAGTGAGCTTTGAAGAATTGCTTAAGATTTCGGATATTGTATCGGTACACGCACCATTGGATGAAAATACAAGAGGTTTGTTTGATGCAGCAGCGTTTGAACAGATGAAGGGATCAGCAATTTTCATCAATGTAGGCAGAGGCCCAATTGTAGAGGAGCAGGCCTTGGTGGATGCCTTAAACGAAGGCAAGCTTGCGGCAGCAGGACTGGATGTGTTGTCAGTGGAGCCTATGAGTGAGAACAATCCACTTCGAGGAATTAAGGATAGCAATAAGCTTATTATTACCCCACATATCGCATGGGCGAGTGTGGAGGCGAGAACCCGTTTGATGCAAATTATCTGCGGTCAGATACAGGAGTTTTTTGATTTATAGGAATTGAGTAATGAAAGTAGTTTTAAACAAGATTAATCAGTATTTTGAAAAGAGCAAATTCACTTGGCTATGGAGTGTTCCTTTGATGCTGGGAAGTGCGGTGTTTAGCACTTACCTGGTGCAGTATCTTATCCTAGAGCCAGAACTCTTTGAAAAGCTTTCGGACGAGAAATGGATATGGAATATTGCCTGTGTATTGGTAGTATACTTGATAATGTTATTTATTAGCAATCGTGTGGGATTAAGTGTAATACTATCCCATGTCTTTTTTATGGTGCTGGCATTTGTAAATTATTATGTATATTTGTTCCGTGAAAATGAGTTTATTTTTGCGGATATTCGTTCGATTGGAACGGGTTTAAGTGTGGCAGGCAATTACAAGATAGAACTAAGCGAGCGAGGCTGGCAGGTGATATTGCTCTCCTTGGTGTTTGTTCTTGTTGCAAGCCTGTTTCGTATACGTTTTCAACGGCCTGTGCTGATGAGAGTTTTGAGTGGTTCGATGGTAGTTTTTTTGTGTGTGCTCATTTCGACAAGTACAGCAAGTGTGAATACTGAGACCTGGGAGCAAAAGGGAAGCTATCGTAATGGATATGTTCTTAACTTTGTGCTTAGTGCAAGAGATAGCTTTGTGGCGGAACCTAAAAGTTATGATCTGGCTGTAATAGAAGCGTTAGAACAGGAATATAACACTCTAGAGGAGAATCCACTACGCAGCACGCTAGAGGAAGAGCCGACGATTATTGTTGTGATGAACGAGTCGTTTGCGGATCTAAGCGTGATAGGAGAGATGGAGACGAACCAGCCCCTCACACCTTTTATGGATTCGCTTTATGAGAATACCATAAAAGGGTATGCACTGTCTTCGGTATTTGGTGCGAAAACGCCGAACTCTGAATGGGAGTTTATGACGGGAGGCTCGATGGCATTTTTGCCAGTGGGCTCGGTGGTATATCAGCAGTACATAAATGATACACCAACTTCTATTGTTAGTACCCTAAAGAACGAGGGATATACCTGTGTGGCAATGCATCCCTACTACGAAACGGGATGGAGTAGAAATCTGGTCTATCCAAATTTAGGCTTTGATGAGAGCTATTTTATCGACCATTTCGACCAGACTCAAATGATTCGAAAATATATCTCAGATGCAGAAATGTATAATAAAATCATTGAGCGTTTTGAATCCCGTAAAGTAAATGAAAATTTGTTTATTATGTCTATCAGTATGCAGAATCATGGTGGATATGCAGAGGACTACGATAATTTTGAGGAGAATTATTACAAGATTGGACGTTCTTATACCGATGCCAATCAGTACTTTTCGCTGATACGTGAGAGTGACGATGCTTTACGCGATTTTATTGAGTATTTTATGTCGGTAGAGGAACCGGTGGAAGTAATCTTCTTTGGAGACCATCAGCCGAGTTTGAATCGAAATTTTTATGAAATACTAAATGGTAAAGGCTTATCGGGGCTGACAACAGCGGAGCTGCAAGCGTTGTACATGGTGCCATTTTTCATTTGGACAAATTATGATACAACAGAAGAAAAGGTGGATATTACCAGTCTAAACTTCCTATCGACACTTGCGTTAGAGCGTGCAGGAATCGATTTGCCACCATACAATCAGTTTATGGCGGACTTGATGGAGGTAGTTCCGGCAATAAATGCGAGAGGATATTATTCGCTGGAAAAAAACAGGTATATACATGTGGAGGATGCACTAGGCGAGGAATTAAAATGGATTACTCAGTACCAGAATTTGCAGTATAATGGGCTGTTTGATTCAAAGAATAGAAGTAGTGTATTCTATCCTTATATAGAAGAGTAGATATATAGAGGAGTAAACATGAAATTAAGTAGATTACTAAAATATAATCAAATCATTGTACAGTGTCATGATAATCCAGACGCAGATGCGATAGCCAGCGGCTTTGCAGTTTACACCTATTTAAAGGAACACGGCAAGGATGTACGTCTGGTTTATGGAGGCAGAAATGTCATTCGAAAGAGTAATCTTGTGATGATGATAAAAGAATTGGATATTCCGATTGAAAATGTTCGTCACACGAGTAAGGAGGCTCCGACAGAGCTTTTGGTAACTGTAGACTGTCAGTATGGTGAAGGAAATGTTACCCTGTATCCAGCAGAAACAGTAGCTGTAATTGATCACCATCGTGTGAGTAAGAAATTACCGAAACTACATGAGGTGCAGAGTAATCTAGGGGCATGCTCTACTTTGGTCTGGAATATGCTAAAAGACGAAGGCGTTGATCCTAACGAAAATGAGAATCTGGCAACTGCTTTGTATTATGGCTTGTATACGGATACAGGTAGTCTGGAAGAAATATATCACGAAAAGGATATGGAGCTTCGCGACAGTGCGAAGTACAATACTGGTTTGATCACCAAGCTTCGTAATGCGAATATTTCCATCGAGGAATTGGAAACTGCGGGAGCTGCACTTTTGCGTTGTGATTATAACGAGCAGTATCATTTCGCGGTGGTAAAAGCGGGACCATGTGACCCAAATGTGCTAGGTTTAATCAGTGATATGGTATTAGAAGTAGATGCGATAGATGTGTGTGTGGTATTCTCTGTGTTGGCGAATAGTGTCAAGCTTTCTATCCGAAGCTGTGAGGAGAGTATTAAGGCGAATGAACTTGCTACCAAGCTGTGTATGGGGATTGGTTCCGGCGGTGGACACTATGTAAAAGCCGGTGGAACACTGCAAATGAATTTGCTCACAAAGGAATATGAAGCCTATTGTCGTAAAATCGATACAAAGCCGCGTATGGTATTGGATGAAACAGGGACGTCAGAGCGCCCGTCCATGTCTGCGATTAAATCGTATTTAGAGTATCGTATGGTAGAATATTTTGAGAATCGCGAGCAGATAGAAGCGGTTATTTTTGATTTGGATGGTACGCTTTTAAATACTCTGTATGATTTAACAGATGCAGTCAACTGGGCGTTAGAAAAGTATGGACAACCACAGCGTAGTATGGAGGAGGTACGTGCCTTTGTTGGAAACGGACTTCGAAATCTTATGTGCCAGGCAGTGCCAGAGGGAGAGGAGAATCCAGTTTTTGAGAGTTTGTTTGACTTCTTTCGAGAGTACTATAAGTCTCATTGCAATATTAAAACAGTTCCGTATGAAGGTGTTCTGGAGCTTATGAAGGAGTTGCAGGGACGTGGCGTAAAAATGGCTATTGTTTCGAACAAAATTGACGCAGGGGTTAAGGAGTTAAATGGAATTCATTTTGCGGAATATGTGGACGTTGCTATTGGAGAACGAGAAGGGATTGGCAGGAAGCCGGCTCCGGATTCTGTAAATGAAGCACTGCAAATTCTTGGCGTGGATAAGGAGCATGCAGTTTACATAGGGGATTCTGATGTTGATATTCTTACGGCAAAGAATGCCGATATTCGTTGCATTTCGGTTTCCTGGGGATTCCGAGATGAAGCATTTTTGATGGAAAATGGTGCAGGTATTATGATTGATCGTCCATTAGAGCTATTGGAGTATTTATAAATAAAAGAAAGGGAAAGTCCAATCAACCATAAGAAGAATTGGATTCTATAGGATATGGAAAAAAGAATTTCAGGACATACGAGAACCCTGGCGCTGATTGGTTCGCCAGTCGGACATTCTGGTTCTCCAGCCATGTATAATTACAGTTTTGAAAAACTAGGATTAGACTATGTATATGTAGCCTATGACGTAAAGGAAGATGGAGTAAAGTCTGCATTGGAAGCCATGCGTCTTTTTAACATGCGAGGGATGAATGTAACTATGCCAGACAAGGTGGAAGCGGCACGTCATATGGACGCGCTTTCTCCTGCTGCTCAGATTATCGGTGCGGTAAATACCATTGTAAATGAAGAAGGCAAGCTTGTGGGTCATATGACAGACGGCGAGGGCTTTGTGAACAACTTAAAAGACCATGGCGTATCAATTGTGGATAAGAAGCTTGTGGTTGCAGGAGGCGGTGGAGCCGCAACAGCAATTCAGGTACAGAGCGCCTTGGATGGCGCAAAAGAGATTACGATTTTCAATAAAAAGGATGCCTTTTTTGCGCGAACTCAAGAGACGGCAGAAAAGATAAAGGCTGCAGTTCCGAATTGCGTAGTTAATGTCTATGATATCGATGATGATGCGAAAATGGCAGAAGAAATAAAGTTCGCGGATATTTTTGTAAATGCAACGATTGTTGGAATGAAGCCGATGGAAGATATGAGTGTTATTAAGGATGTTTCTTGGCTCCGTCCAGATTTAGTGGTGGCAGATATCGTATATAATCCAGAAGAAACTAGACTGCTAAGAGAGGCGAAAGCAGCAGGCTGTACCTGCGTTGGAGGAAAGGGTATGCTGGTATGGCAGGGAGCGTCTGCATTCAAACTTTATACAGGAATGGATATGCCAGTAGAGGAAGTAAAGGAGCTATTGTATGGAAAGAAGTAAGAACCTGTTTCTCATTGGATTTATGGGGTGTGGAAAAAGCACCATGGGACGTCTTTTATCAGAGGCAACCGAAAGGGAACTGGTGGAGATGGATGAAACCATTGAAAAAGAGGCAGGAATGAGTATTAATGAAATATTTGAAACGCATGGAGAAACTCATTTTCGTGACTTAGAGAGTGCGTTGATTTCTCGAATTACGCAAAAGGGAGGAGCAATTGTGTCCTGTGGTGGCGGAGCCATCCTTCGTCCGGAAAATGTAGAGTGTATGAAAAAGAACGGCAAAATCATATATTTTTCTGCTACGCCGGAAACTATTTATGAGAGAGTGCGATATAGTACGAATCGACCATTGCTTGCGGGAAATATGAATGTCGAATATATTTCATCCTTAATGAATCAGCGACTGCCAAGATATATAAAGGCGGCGGATATTACGATATCTGTAGATGGGAAAGAGAAAGAGGAAATATTAAAAGAATTGATGAAAATTCAATAATGCGTGTGCAGGTCAGCCTTTCGGCAGACCTGCATTTTTTATTGACAATTTATTGACAAGCATGCAAATTGATTATACAATTTCTATATATGCTTAATTGGGGAATTATGCGTATTTTTACGGAATATTTGGGGAAAGAGGAATTGAAATTGAGTAAGAACATCGCGGTATTGATGGGCTCCATCAATATGGAAAACCAAAGACATATTATGGATGGTATGATAGATGCTACGAAGGAAACTTCAAGTAATGTCTATATTTTTACGAATCATTCATATAGACAAAATAACAAGGAAAGTGCACAGGGGGCTTATCAGATTATGGAGTTGCCCGATTTTGAATATTATGATGGCGTAATTATTGCTCCAGATACGATTCTTTATCCGCCAGTAGCTTCTTTTGTGATGGATAAGATTCGAAATAGTAAGATACCATTCATTACCTTGGATCATCCAATAGAAGGGCATGGTTGTCTTTTGACTTCTAGCCGTGATGCACAGTACAAGGTTGTAGACCATCTCATTAAGGAGCACGGATGTAAAGATATTGTCTATTTGCGTGGCCCAGTAGGCTATACAGAAGCAGATAAACGTTATGCGGGATATGTAGATGCGCTAAAGGATAATAACATTCCGCTGAAAGAAGAGAATGTATTTGAAGGGATTTTTACTTTAGAAAGTGGTCTGAAGTCTGCGGTACAGATGAATATGCAGGGGATGAAGCCTGATGCGATTGTTTGTGCAAATGATTCTATGGCATTAGGCGTGATAGAATATTTTAAAATGATTGGAATAAAGGTTCCATCGGATGTTTTATTAACGGGTTTTGATAATAGTGAAGCCTCTATGTATAGTGCACCAACGATTACTTCTGTTGACAAAAATCCATATGCATTGGGATATCGTGCGATTTATGAGTTGTTAGAAATTATTGATGGAAAAGAACCAAAGCAGATAAAGATTGAATCAGAACCAATGGGTAGAGAGAGCTGTGGTTGTGGAACGGAAAATGATATAGATATTGCGCGATTAAAATATAAATATATACAAAAGGATATTTATACGAATCATTTATCAGGAATGATTAATGATAATTTGGCAGAGTTTTCGGGAGTAAACAATCCGACAGAAGTTATTCCGATTCTTCAACAGACGATACGAAGAATCAGTTTAAAAGCATTTTATCTTTGTCTTTGTGAAACTTCTAAGGTATTTGCCTTACCAGAATCTAACATGGGCGGAGACTTCGACTTGCAGCTCGTGAATATGGATTATACAGATATGATAGAGTTACCATTGGCATTTGAAGTGGATGCAATTAATAGTTATAAGGCCTTTCCAAAGGGAATGGTACTTCCAGAGGAGATCCGCGAACGTAATGGTGGTGGAAACTATTATGTCGTGACGCCAATTTATTTTCAAAATTGTTGTTATGGATATACTGTGAGTGGAAATGATAAGTTGGCACTTATGAATGGATTGTATTATTCGTGGCTTATGAACATCGGTGTGGCTTTTGAAAATATCCGTAAAAAGATGTTGTTGCAGGATGCGGTTATCAAGCTCAATAATGTTTGGAGCTATGATACTTTGACACAGCTTTATAACAGAGCAGGCTTTTATTATGAAGCAAAAACCATTTTAGATATTTTAAAATTTCAGGACAGCAAAATCTTTGTGTTGTTCTCCGATGTAGACGGACTCAAGAAGGTCAATGACAATCAGGGACATGAAGCAGGAGATGCACTTATCAAAGAAATGGCAGCTTGTTTTAAAGAGAACTTGACAGGCGACATGCTTGCTATGCGTTACGGTGGTGACGAGTTCGTAGTCTTTGGTTCGTATGAGGAGGATGCCGAAATTGAATTCTTCTTACAGTCCTTACAAGCCTCTATGGATAGAAGAAATGCATCGGGGCAGAATTCCTTTATCCTTTCTACGAGTATTGGAGTTGGTAAGTACAATGCGAGGGATGTCAAGGAACTCAGTGATTTGATTGATATTGCAGATGCAAATATGTATGAACAGAAACGCAAAAAACGAGAAGGAAAAAAGTAGCAGATGGAAAGAATAAATGCACTTACAGGTTTATACTTTGATAAAGCGTTTTTTGAAGAAGTAGAAAACTTTCTAAAAAATACAGAGAAAAAATCATATTGTATGATGGCGATAGATGTAGAGCATTTCCGCCTTTATAACCAATTGCATGGTATGGAAGAAGGAGATAACCTTCTGCGTTTTATTGCTGATATGCTACGCACTTATCTGGAGGCACAGGGCGGAGTCAGCGGCTACCTGGGTGGCGATAACTTTGCCTTAGTAACCGAATATAATAAAGAGACTTTAGACCAGCTTCGTCTAGGGATTCGCGAGGAAATTCGTCGCAAGAATAATACAACGGGATATCCACCGGCATATGGAATTTATGAAATCGTAGATCACAGCGAACCAGCGTCTGTGATGTATCATCGTGCGACACTTGCTCTATCCTATGTAATTGGGAACTATACGAATCGCGTCAAGGAATATTATCCTGATATGGATGGCAAAGTAGAAGAGGAAATCCGTCTGCTGTCAGAAATTCAGGTCGGGATGGATAATGACGAATTTACTTTCTTCATTCAGCCACAGTGTGATATTACCAAAGGAAAAATCGTAGGAGGAGAATCGCTTGTTCGCTGGATAAAGCCAGATAAGGGAATGGTTTCTCCGGGCGTGTTTATTCCAGTATTGGAGAAGAACGGCTTTATTGCGGATTTGGATCAGATCGTATGGAGCAAGGTGGTACAGTGGTTGAGACAGTGTATTGACCGTGGCTACAAACCAGTGCCGATATCCGTGAATGTATCTCGTATCGACATCTTTTCTCTTGATGTTCCAAAGTATCTGATTTCACTGATAGAGAAATATGATGTTTCTCCAGAATTGTTGAAAATTGAAATTACCGAAAGTGCTTACGCAGAGGATGGCGATTCTATTGTTGAAACCGTCAATCGTTTACGAGACTATGGATTTATCGTGATGATGGATGATTTCGGAAGTGGATACTCCTCTCTGAATATGTTAAAGAGCGTTCCCGTTGATGTGTTGAAAATGGACATGCGTTTTTTAGAAATTAATGAAAACGAAGAAGAAAAAGGTATCGGTATTCTGGAATCTGTTGTAAATATGGCAAGGCAAATGCGTATTCCGATTGTTGTAGAGGGCGTAGAGACACAAGTGCAGGAAAACCTGCTACGCAAAATGGGCTGCTGTTATACACAGGGCTATCTATATTACAAACCAATGTCGATAGAAGCCTTTGAAAAACATTTAGTAGATGATGATGGACTTGATCATAGTGGATTTTGGTATCGTCAGGCAGAGTCTATTCATCTACGAGAATTTTTAGATACCAACTTATTTAATGATACCGTCATCAATAATATTTTAGGACCAGCTGTGTTCTATGAGATGCATGAAAATCACATAGAAATTACGCGTGTAAATGAGCAGTATTTTCAGCTGGCTGGAATTCCTAGACAAGAGGAAGAAGATTATCGCAAGCGTTTCTGGAATAGCGTAAGAGATGATGACAGACAGTTACTGTATTCGATTTTTGCACAAGCGTATGAAAAGCCGGCAGAAGGTGCATCGGGATTTATTAATTTCTTACGACGGGATGGGGTGACGCTTTGGGTAAATATCAAGGTGTTCTTCCTACGTGAAAAAGATGGACACAAGCTATTCTATGCGGCATTAACAGATATGACAGAGATGAAGGCGGACACGGTTTTGCCTACTTCTATTTCATATGAGTTAGAGGAATTGACGGATAAGCAGCGAGACCACATGGAAAAATACTATGGTAATCTGCCAAGTGCCTTTGGTGTGGGACGACCAATTCTAAATGAAGACGGACAGCCTGTTGATTTTGAAATCAATTACGCAAATCAGGAGCTTAGCCGAATGAGTGGCGGAGATATGGAACGTCTTCGCTATTTGGTGCAACAACTCTTTCAGGAGAAAGTTGGTTCGTTTTTAGAGGCTGCATATCGCGCTGCTTATTATGGAGAAACAGTAAATTTACATGCGTATAGCAATATCTCCAATCGATATTTTGATATGACGATTTATCAGTACCAGCAGGGATATGCATGCTGTATGATGCGAGATGTGACGCATTCGCATATTTATGAAAAAGTTTCGAATAATATTATGGAATCCTTCCGTGAAGTATACTTCCTTCAGCTACAGGATAACTACTGTCGTATGATTTATCCAAATGAGAACGACATGTTAAATCGTGGGAATTATGAGGAAGTGGTTAACCGACATTTTGAGGCAGACCAAATTTCGCTTTACGACGAAAAAGGAGTGCGAGAATTCTTATCTCTGGATAATCTTCGTAAGGTGCTTCGCAAAAAAGACAGTACGGAGTATAAGTATAAGAGGCGCGTACCAGATGGCGGTTTAGAATGGTGTATCACGACTTTTACCGTTTCGGAGCGTACAGAAGAGGGTGCACCAAAAACAGCGATTATGACCATTCGAAGCATTGAATCTATTATGCGTGAGAAAGAAAGTAATAAACGTAAAAATATGGCGAATATGCTGGAAACGATGTCCGATGGATTCTTTATTTATTATGCGGAAGGAGAGGAACAGCTTATTTATGCCAACCCTCGCGTGGTTCAGTTATTTGGTTGTAAGACGGCAACAGAGTTCAAGGAATTAACCTCAAATACTTTCCCAGGTCTGGTACACCCAGAGGATGTGAAACGTGTGCAGTGGGAGATTCACAGTCAGGTTAAGGAAAATGACAGAAATATGGACTACATCCGTTATCGTATTATTCGAAAGGATGGCGAAATTCGCTGGATTGATGATGTAGGACACCTGGAGACCTCGGAATATATAGATGGACCAAAGATGTTCTATGTGTTTATCTTAGATGTCACAGATGAGATGACCGAAGCTGAAAAAGAATATTTGATTGCAGAAAGCAAACGCTTTAATAAATAGTTTTGGCTAAGGTATAAAATACCTCCATTTACAGATACTAGAGTACAACTAGTGAATGCAAATGGAGGAATTTTTTTTATGAAAGCTACAGGTATTGTAAGAAGAATAGATGACTTAGGAAGAATCGTGATTCCGAAGGAAATTCGCCGCACGATGCGCATACGTGAGGGAGATCCAATGGAAATTTTTACTAGCAGAGAGGGAGAAATTCTGTTAAAGAAGTATTCGCCCGTAGGGGAATTAGGGGAGTTTGCTTTAGCAGTGGCAGAGAGTATTTCCCAAACGTTAGGGGAATTGGTTTGTGTAACTGACAGAGATTATGTGATTGCGGCAGTTGGAAATGGCAAGAAGGAGTATGAAGGGCGTAGTCTCGATGAGGAGATGCAAAATGCAATTGATCAAAGAACTAATAAAGTGTTTTCGGGAGATAAGAGCGCTTGTTTGAAAATTACACCGGAGGATGAAAGAGGATACGAGCGTCAGGCGGTGGCAACGATACTTTCCAATGGAGATAGCATAGGAGCCATCGTTGTTTTGAGTAAGGAAGGGAGCCAGACTCAGGAAGAAACGCTGCTTCAAATTGTAAAGGCCGCTGCAGGATTTTTAGGAAAACATATGGAGCAGTAAGGCTTGCGTAACACTACAAAAAGGGATAAAATATCTAGTAGAATGACAGTTTAGGAGAACCGTATGGCGAAAAACAAAAGAAAGAAAAAGCACCGTCTTTTTTGGTTCCTAGTAAAACTTCAGATTGTGCTTTTTGTAGTTGTTTTTGCAGGCTTGCTGTACTACAATTATGGCGGCCTTGCACAACAGATTCAGACGCTTCGTCAGGATGCGATTCATGCGGTAAGGGAATCCAATGAGCTGACCTTTGTCCCGGCACAGACGAGTGTGATTTATGATACGAATGGACAGATGATTTCGCTTATCAAGGGAGAAAAGGAAGCGGACTATGTAGCATATGAGGATATTCCAGCGTCTTTCATGACTGCAATGGTAAGTATTGAGGATAAGCGTTATTATCAGCATGATGGAATTGATTTTATAGCACTCTTACGTTCGGCAAAAGCAATTATAGAAAGCGGTTCTCTTTCGCAGGGCGGTAGTACGATTACGATGCAGCTTGCAAGAAATATATATTTGACGACGGAGAAAAGCTGGGAACGAAAGTTAAAAGAAATGTTTATTGCGGTAGAGCTGGAGAAGTTATATAGCAAGAACAAGATTATGGAGTACTATCTGAACAACATCTATTTTGCAAACGGGTATTATGGAATACAGGCTGCATGTACAGGCTACTTTAGCTGTGAGTTAAATGATTTGAGTCTGTCGCAGATTGCATTTCTTTGCGCAATACCGAATAGCCCAAGCTTCTATGACCCGATCGTAAACTATGATAATACGATAGAGCGACGGGATAGAATCCTGACTAACATGTATGAAGACGGCAAGATAGATGAAGCTACATATTTGACCGCTATCAACGAAACGATTGTTTTACAGCCATCACAGGCGACAAAGTCACAGAGAAATAATTATGTCGATACTTATGTGTACTACTGTGCAACGCGAGCCCTAATGGAAATGCAGGGCTTCGAGTTTAAAGAATATTTCTCAAGCGAGGTAGAAAAAAAAGAATATTATGAGCAGTATGATAATCTGTATGCAGATTGTCAAAAGCAGATTTATGCCGAAGGGTACAAGATATATACGAGTATTGATTTAAGTAAGCAGGAGGCCTTGCAGCAATCGGTAAATCAGGTGCTGAGTGGTTTTTCGGAAGTAGGCGAAGATGGTGCCTATCAGATGCAGGGTTCCGCAGTTTGTATAGATAACGAAACGGGATATGTGGTAGCGATTGTCGGCGGGCGTGAACAGGATTTGGGCATTTATACGTTAAATCGTGCATATCAGTCACACCGACAGCCAGGTAGTGCCATTAAACCATTGATTGTATATACGCCATTTTTTGAGCGAGGTAATACGCCGGATACCATGGTGAAAGATGAGGAAATCGAAGGTGGTCCAAAGGCGGGATATTATCACGGAGATGTAACGGCACGTTATGCAGTAGAACGTTCTTTGAACCCGGCAGCCTGGAAACTATATAGTGAATTAACTCCAGAGGTAGGATTGCAGTATCTTAAAAATATGCACTTTACAGAAATTCGTCCTGCGGACTATGTAGAGGCAACAGCCTTGGGTGGCTTTACAAGAGGCGTTTCTGCATTGGAGATGGCAGCAGCATATGCGACTCTAGAAAATGATGGTAAGTATCGTGTCCCTACTTGTGTCAAAAAGATAGTAGATTCTGCGGAAAATATTGTCTATGTATCGGAACAGGAAGAAACAGAGATTTATGGAGAAACCGCTGCCCGTATGATGACAGATGTATTGCAGTCTGCGATGAAGAATGGTACAGGTGCAAGTGCCTTGTTAGCAGAGGTTCCTTGTGCGGGAAAGACGGGAACCACCAATGATAATAAGGATGGTTGGTTTGTTGGATATACTCGGTACTATACGACAAGCATATGGGTTGGGTATGACCTTCCAAGAGAGGTTGAAGACTTAACGGGTGGAACTTTTCCAGCGGCAATTTGGAAGGATTATATGACGAATATTCATCAGGGGCTTTCGACGATGAATTTCCTCCCATATGCACAGCTTTCGCCTGAGTTTATGGAGGAGCACTATCCAGAAGAAGATGAAGATGTAGAGAATCCGGAAGATGCAGAAAAACCAGAGAATCTGGAGAATGATGATAATCCACAGGATATAGATAATCCAGAGGATGTAGAAGTACCACAAGAAGAAGGCCAGGGGCCCCTAGAAAATATACCTTAGATAAGATGAGGAGGCATAGTTATGAAAAAATATGGATTTGGAGTAGATATCGGTGGAACTACGATTAAAATGGGATTTTTCGAGACCGATGGAAAATTGGTAGATAAGTGGGAAATCAAAACGAATACAGTAAACGGTGGCGCAGAGATTCTATCTGACATCTCAAAAGCAATCGACAATAAGCTGGCACAGGAAGGTATCAGCAAGGATGAGGTGCAGGGTATTGGAGTAGGTGTGCCGGGTCCTGTACGCAGTGACGGTGTTGTAAATCGTTGTGTAAATCTTGGCTGGGGCATGTTAAACGTAGCCGAGGAATTGGGAGCTTTAACTGGTCTTCGGGTTTGCGTAGGAAATGATGCAAATGTAGCTGCCTTGGGCGAATTGTGGCAAGGTGGAGCCAAGGGCTGTAAGGATGCAGTTATGGTAACGCTTGGAACTGGTGTCGGTGGTGGAATTATCGTTGATGGTAAGATTGTTGCTGGTTTCCATGGTGCAGGTGGTGAAATTGGACACATCACTGTAAACCCAGATGAAATCGAAGCCTGCAACTGTGGACAATATGGTTGTTTGGAGCAGTATACTTCTGCAACGGGTATCGTACGTATGGCGAAAAGAAAGCTTGCGAAATCAGATGATGAAACGGCACTTCGTAAGTATGAACCACTTACTGCAAAGGATGTTTTTGATGAAGCGAAGGCGGGCGATGAAATCGCTTTAGAATTGGTAGATGAACTTGGAGAAATTCTTGGTTCTACTCTTTCAAATTTAGCTTGTGTTGTAAATCCAGAAGCAATCGTAATCGGTGGTGGCGTATCAAAGGCAGGTGCGATTTTGATTGATACGATTCAGGAACACTTCAAAGAAACGGCCTTCCATGCCTTAAAGGAGACACGCTTCGAACTGGCGACATTAGGAAATGATGCGGGAATCTATGGATGTATGGCATTGTTGCTAGACTAGTTTATGGAAATAGTTTTGAAAAATAATAGGAGGTTGCATATCAAATGCAACCTCCTTAATTTATGTGTTTTATTTGTCGTGAATCTCACTGTGAAGCTCCTGTAAGGATTTTACAGCAGAATTTCCATTTTCCTTGATATGACGGATACCTTCAGCTGTTGCTTTTGCAGCAGCCATAGTGGTCATATAAGGAACCTTTCCTTTGATAGCTGCTTTACGAAGATAACTATCATCATTTACACTTTCTTTTCCTGCTGGTGAGTTGATAATCAACTGGAAGTCTCCATTGGTAATAGCATCTAAGGTGTTTGGGCGACCTTCGTAAAGTTTTTTAATCTTTTCAGCTGGGATACCAGATTCGGTAATAAGCTTGTGTGTATTTCCTGTTGCAACAATCTTGAATCCTACTTCGTGGAAAGCTTTTGCTACGTCTACTACCTCTGCTTTATCCTTGTTGTTTACAGAGATAAGAACAGTTCCTTCAGTTGGAAGCTTAGACTGTGTAGCTTCCTGAGCCTTAAAGAAGGCTTCACCATAAGAAGGAGATAAACCTAATACTTCGCCGGTAGAACGCATTTCAGGTCCGAGAACTGGGTCAACTTCCTGGAACATGTTGAATGGGAATACCGCTTCTTTTACACCGTAGTTTGGAATTACCTGTTCCTTAAGTTCTGGAACTGGTGAAGGGTTTCCAGTAAGTTCTGAAGTAATGATTTCTGTTGCAAGTGGTACCATGCGGATGTTACATACCTTTGATACCAATGGTACTGTACGGGAAGCTCTTGGGTTTGCTTCTAATACATATACCGTATCGTTTTCAATTGCGTACTGCATGTTCATTAAGCCCTTAACGCCCATTTCTTCCGCAATCTTACGAGTGTATTCTTTAATAGTTTTAACATTTTCTTCTGAAATGTGAACCGATGGAAGTACACAAGCGGAGTCACCTGAGTGAACACCAGCAAGTTCAATGTGTTCCATAACAGCTGGAACAAATGCATGTGTACCATCGCTGATAGCGTCTGCTTCACATTCTAAAGCATGATTTAAGAAGCGGTCAATAAGGATTGGTCTGTCAGGTGTAACACCAACTGCAGCTGCCATATATCCTTTAAGACTTACTTCGTCATACACAACTTCCATACCACGTCCGCCTAATACATAGGAAGGACGAACCATTACTGGATAACCAATGCGGTCTGCAATGTCTTTTGCTTCTTCAAAGTTTACAGCCATGCCTGATTCTGGCATTGGAATTTCGAGCTTGTCCATCATTTCACGGAAGAGGTCGCGGTCTTCTGCAAGGTCGATAACTGCTGGAGAAGTACCAAGAATCTTAACTCCGTTTTTCTCAAGGTCTGCCGCAAGGTTCAGAGGAGTCTGTCCACCGAACTGAGCGATAACACCGAGAGGCTTTTCTTTCTTGTAGATGCTGAGAACATCTTCAAGGGTAAGTGGTTCAAAGTATAATTTATCTGAGGTATCGTAGTCTGTAGATACCGTTTCTGGATTACAGTTTACGATAATAGTTTCGAAACCAAGTTTCTTTAATGCTAATGCAGCGTGTACACAACAGTAGTCAAATTCGATACCCTGACCGATACGGTTTGGTCCGCCGCCAAGAATCATAATTTTTTTGTTTTCAGAAGCAACTGTTTTGTCTTCTGCGTTGTAAGTGCTGTAGTAGTATGCTTTGTCTTCGGTACCACTTACGTGAACAGCTTCCCAAGCTTCTTCTACGCCAAGTTCGATACGTTTGTTTCTGATATCATCTTCAGAGATTTCAAGAATCTGGCTTAAGTATTTATCTGAGAAACCATTTTTCTTAGCTGCGATGAGCGCTTCATCTGCTGGAAGAGCACCTTTGTTTGCAGCAAGAGCTTCTTCTTCGTCTACCAATTCCTTCATCTGTTCGATGAAGTAGTGTTTTACCTTTGTGATTTCGTGAATTTCTTCTACGGTTGCACCATGACGTAAAGCTTCATACATGATGAAGTGACGTTCGCTAGATGGTGTGATGAGCATGTGAAGAAGTTCTTCTTTGCTAAGTGAATCAAAGTTCTTTGCATGTCCTAAACCATAACGGCCTGTTTCGAGGCTTCGGATGGCCTTCTGGAAGGCTTCTTTATAAGTTTTACCGATACTCATTACTTCGCCTACGGCACGCATCTGAGTACCAAGTTTGTCTTCTACGCCTTTGAATTTTTCAAATGCCCAACGAGCAAATTTGATTACGACATAATCTCCGTCTGGAACATATTTATCTAATGTACCATATTTTCCGCATGGAATATCAGATAAGTTAAGTCCACATGCAAGCATTGCGGATACTAAAGCAATTGGGAAACCGGTTGCTTTAGAAGCAAGGGCTGAGGAACGAGAAGTACGTGGGTTGATTTCGATAACGATGATTCGGTCAGATACTGGATCGTGAGCGAACTGTACGTTTGTACCACCGATAACTTCTACGGATTCTACAATCTTAAATGCCTGTTCTTTTAATCTATCCTGAACTTCCTGTGAGATTGTAAGCATTGGAGCAGAACAGAAAGAGTCACCTGTATGAACACCAAGTGGGTCGATGTTTTCGATGAAACATACGGTAATCATATTACCAGCTGCATCACGAACAACTTCAACTTCTAATTCTTCCCAACCAAGAATGGATTCTTCTACAAGAACCTGTCCTACTAAGCTGGCCTGGATACCGCGGGCACATACAACTTTTAATTCTTCTTTATTATATACTAGACCGCCGCCGGCACCACCCATGGTGTATGCAGGACGAAGAACTACTGGATAACCTAATTTGTCAGCGATAGCAAGTGCTTCATCTACTGAGTAAGCGACTTCGCTACGTGCCATTTCGATGCCGAGCTTGTCCATAGCCTTTTTAAACTCGATACGGTCTTCGCCACGTTCAATAGCGTCAACCTGTACACCGATTACCTGTACATTGTATTTTTCTAAAACGCCAGCCTGATTCAATTCTGAACAAAGGTTGAGTGCGGACTGTCCACCAAGGTTTGGTAACAATGCGTCTGGGCGTTCTTTTGCGATAATCTGCTCCAAGCGTTCTACGTTGAGAGGTTCGATATATGTTACGTCTGCTGTTTCTGGGTCAGTCATGATGGTAGCTGGGTTTGAGTTTACCAGTACGATTTCGTAGCCGAGGCTGCGAAGTGCCTTACAGGCCTGTGTACCAGAGTAGTCAAACTCACATGCCTGTCCGATAATGATTGGACCAGAGCCGATGATGAGAATTTTATTAATGTCTGTTCTTTTTGGCATAGAAAAGAATCCTCCTTAGTTTTACTCTAACATATAATTATATATTTTCTTGTATAAATCCACAAGTAAAAACATAAGTGTATTAAAATTTATGCATGACAACTTATGGATGCAGTGTAAAAACACTCTTATGAATAGTATAACATATAATTCGCAAAATACTGTATTTTTTTTTGAAAAATTGTATAATTATTATTAGGAAAAATGAAGGAGTAATTTTATGCAGTATCAAGATAATTTTATGACCTATTTACAATGGAGAGGAGATTTAAAAATCAAGGACTTCCCTTTTAACGAAGTAGATGCGCTTATCCTAAGCGAGTTGGTTTATATTCATTTTGAAGATATTGTTCCGAGCTTGGGGGAAGATGGCTGTATTACCATTCGTGAAGCCAATACAAGGTATGAAAAATCAGAAAGTCGAGAGATGTTTTTTTATAAAGCAAAAGAGAATTTGTTTGATGTTTTAGCATTCTCTCCTAGATTTGCAGATATGACCCTTTGTAACTATGTGAGCACATTGGATGTAAAACAGCAGGAGCAGTTTGCGGCAATGCATGTGAATGTATCACCGAATTTGACCTTTATTTCTTTTCGTGGAACGGATAGTACGGTTACTGGCTGGCGAGAGGATTTGAATATGAGTTTTATGATGCCAGTTCCGGCACAGCAGTCCGCCGTGGATTATGTCAATCAGACGGTAAAGGGACTGTTTAAGAAGTATAGCTTCGGAGGTCACTCCAAGGGTGGTAATCTTGCAGTATATTCGGCAGTGTTTTGCAATTCAAAGATTCAGAAGAAAATCGAGCAAATTTACAATTTTGATGGGCCAGGATTCAATCGCAAGATGGTAAATGATGCAGCCTATAAAACTGTCGAAGCGCGCATATCGACCTTTGTGCCAGAACAGTCCATTGTGGGGATGCTGATGGAGCATGAGGAGGATTACAAGGTTGTAGAGAGCACGGAGTTTTCTATTTTACAGCATGAGGGCTTTTCCTGGGTGGTGGACCGGGATGCTTTTGTTTTGGTGGATGAAGTAGATAAATTCAGCAGAAATCTGAGTGTTACCCTAAAGGCATGGCTTGCAGAGATGAATCCACAGGAAAGAAAAGAGGTTGTAGATGCCTTCTTTGATGTGTTCGTGAATGCTGGAATTGAAGATTTTATGGATATCGCGGATATGGATGTTAAAAAGGCGGGGGTGCTTATCAAGGAAGTGGCAAAGGTGCCACAGAAACAACGCGATAAAGTTATGAAACTTATCAAACTACTCATTGAAGAAAATACGAAAAAATAGTATAATTATTTTGTATACAATTTTTACGTGAGAAGGATAGTTATGAGGAAAAAGGTAAGTAAAGTAGTGGCTATATTGCTTGTGGCAATGGCTTGTATTACAAATAATAATGTAGTCTTGGCAGATGAGGGGGACATTGTCAAGATAGCAGTTTATGATATGGAGGGATTTCATTCCTATAATGAACAGGGGAAATTAGAAGGCTATGGCATTGATTATCTCAATGTTGTGGCTGGAATAACCAGATGGCAGCTTGAGTATGTTGAGGCGAGGGATTTCTCCGATGCTTGTGCAAAGCTAGAGGCAGGGGAAGTGGATTTGGTTGGACCTGCCATGATGTCGGATGCACGTAAGGAGAAGTTTGCTTATAGTGAGCTGGATTTTGGTACAGAGTATACTGTTTTAGTAACCAATAACGATAGGGATGATTTGTATTACGAAGATTACCAGAACTTCAATAATTTGAAGATTGCGGTGCTCAATGGATATCCTTTGACTGAGTATTTTCTTACATATATGAAGATACACGATTTTTCCGCAGAATTGGTATATTACAATACCGAGGATGAAACCAAGGCAGCATTGGATAATGGTGAGGTGGATGCAATCGTCAACTCCATTATGGATATGGATGAGGATGATAAATTGTTGGCGAGATTTACACCTCAGCCATTCTATTTCCTTTTAAACAAGGAGAATACAAAGCTTTTGGGTGAATTGAATGCAGCAATGAATCAAGTGCAGAATACTTACCCTACACTCTTAGACGAATTGTTGGTAAATTATTATCCAATTTATGAGCTTCAGTTTTATACAAAAGATGAATTACAATATGTAGAGAATGCGGATGTCTTAAAGGTGGCATACGTTCCAGAGAGAAGACCCTTGTCATTTAAAAATGAGGAGGGGGAATTGGATGGAATCTCGAGAGCTATTTTTGATAAGATTGCAGAGATTTCTGGTCTGAAGTTCGAATATGTGGAGCTTCCTGAGGGAGAGATTAGTTATCAGTATTTGCAGGAACAGGAAATTGATTTAATCACTGGTGTAGAATATAACAGTGCAAATATGAATTCCAAAGGAATTTTTTTGAGCAGACCATATGTTTCTGCACGAAAAGTTATGGTGAGTCGTCCAGAATTTGAATATGTAGAAAATAAAACCTATAAGCTTGCAGTGGCGACTGGGTCAAAGACGGTGAAAAGTGTTTTGAATAGCAGATATCCAAATCTGGAAATCGTGGACTATAATACGATTTCGGATTGTTTTGAGGCCTTGTATGTAGGTGAGGTTGATATGCTGATTCAAAATCAGTATGTGGTAGATGCGATTCTGGCGAAGCCAATTTACAGTACCTTTAAGGTGGTTCCAGTTGATGGACTAGAGGACGAGCTTTGTTTCTCAACCATCGTGGATTTAAATGGTCTAAATGGAATGAGCGAAGAAGAAAGCTCATTGGTAATTGCTATTTTGAATAAAGCAATCTCTCAGATTTCCGATACAGATATGGATAATATGGTCATGAGAGAAACTGTGGAAAATCAATATGAATTGGATTCATTTGATTTTTTGTATAATTATCGTTTCACGATTATGGTTCTCACAGCTGGATTTGTTCTTGTAAATATCTTTGCGGTTATCTACTTTAAGGAACGAAAGAGACGAGATATGCTTCTAGAAGAAGAAGCGAAACGTGCTGCATTACAACAGAGACGTTATCAGACGATTGTAGAATGTTCGGATGATTTGATTTATGAAATCAGCCTGAATGGAGAGTCGAGTATGGGCTCGGACAAGATTCGTAAGAAATTTGGATGGGAGATTCCGAATACAGAGATCGGGGAATTGGACTTTAAAAAAGCGATGGAGATTCTCCATATTCATCCAGACGATGAACAGACCTTCCGTCAGACGATGCTTAACAATGGAATTGGAAAGTTTGATGAACAGGTGCTACGAGTTGGTAAAGCAAATGGAGAATATTTGTGGTGCCGCGTATACAGAACCTTGTTAATGGATGACAACAATAATGTTGTTTCTATCTTAGGAAAGATTGTTGATGTAGATGAAGAAGTCAAGGAAAAGAAGCAGTTAGAGCATAAGTCCCGTACAGATATGCTGACAGGTCTTTTAAATAAGCAAACTTTTGAAAAAGAAGTAAGGGACTATGTAGAGAATCATGCGACAGATGGTTCATGCTTTGTATTTATTGATATGGACCACTTTAAAGATATCAATGACAGATTTGGACACAGTGTTGGTGACCAGGTAATCAAAGAAACAGCAAAGAAAATCCAGTTGTTGTTTGCAAACTTTGATTTGGTTGGGCGTTTTGGTGGAGACGAGTTCTGTGTCTTCGTAAAAGGAATTCCGAGAGAAACTTTGATTGATCGATTAAAGTTTGCGGTTAAGAAAATGGAACAGGAATATGCTTACGAGGGCGGTGCAGTAAAAGTTTCCGCAAGTATTGGAGCAGCCTACTGTAAAAAAGAAAGTGTTGGATATAAAGAACTGATGGATGTTGCTGATTCGGCGGCATACCAGGCAAAAGATAATGGGCGAAATTGCTATATTATAAAAGATGTTGAATCCTAAATAGACAATGGCTGTCACTGTTTTGTGGCAGCATTTCTATTTTATAGGAAGCTTTTGCGTTATAATACAGGCGTATAGTTATAACTTGAAATGATATTGCATATAATCAATTGGAATTGATTGGAAGAAAACTTTCTCTTGTAATATGGGATTCCAAGGATTAAAATAAATCACAGAAAAGAAGTCATATACAAAAGATATGTGAATAAAAATATGACAAAGGAGGAACATAATATGTCATACGTAGATGAGGTTATTGCAAAAGTTTCGGAGAAAAATGCTCAGGAGCCAGAGTTCTTACAGACAGTGGAAGAAGTATTATCTTCTTTGAAACCAATTGTAGACAAAAACGAAGAAGTATATAGAAAGGCTGCACTTCTTGAAAGAATGTGCGAACCAGAAAGAGTTATCGAATTTAGAGTTGCTTGGGTTGACGATAATGGTCAGACACAGGTTAACAGAGGATACCGTGTACAGTTCAATGGAGCAATTGGACCTTACAAAGGCGGTTTACGTTTCCATCCATCTGTAAACTTATCTATCATGAAATTCTTAGGTTTTGAACAGACATTTAAAAACAGCTTAACTACACTTCCAATGGGTGGTGCAAAAGGTGGTTCAGACTTCGATCCACGTGGTAAGAGTGACGGAGAAATCATGAGATTCTGTCAGGCATTTATGACAGAGCTTTATCGTCATATCGGACCAGATGTAGACGTACCAGCAGGAGATATCGGTGTAGGTGCAAAAGAAATCGGTTATATGTATGGACAGTATCGTCGTATCAGAGGTGCTTTCGAAAATGGTACATTAACAGGTAAAGGACTTTCTTTCGGTGGTTCTTTAATTCGTCCAGAAGCGACAGGTTATGGTGCGGTTTACTACACATGTGAAGTATTAAAACATGAAGGTGAATCTATGGAAGGTAAGACAGTTGCCCTTTCTGGTTTCGGTAACGTAGCATGGGGTGCGGCTAAGAAAATCGCTGAATTAGGTGGAAAAGCAGTTACACTTTCAGGACCAGACGGATATATCTATGATCCAGATGGAATCGTAACAGAAGAAAAGATTAACTTCTTACTTGAAATGCGTTCTTCAGGACGTGACAAAGTTCAGGATTATGCAGATAAATTTGGTTGCCAGTTCTTCCCAGGCGAAAAACCATGGGGGCAGAAGGTTGACATCGTTATGCCATGTGCTACTCAGAACGACGTTAACATGGACGAAGCTAAGAAAATTGTTACAAACGGCGTAAAATACTACATCGAAGTTGCTAACATGCCAACAACAAACGATGCTCTTAAATTCTTATTAGAAGAACCAAATACTATCGTTGCTCCATCTAAAGCAGTAAACGCAGGTGGTGTATTAGTATCTGGTCTTGAAATGAGCCAGAACTCAGAACGTTACAGCTGGACAGCAGAAGAAGTAGACGAAAAACTTCATAGAATTATGATTGGTATTCATGATTCTTCAGCAGCTGCTGCAGAAGAATATGGCTTAGGCTACAACCTTGTAGCCGGTGCAAACATCGCAGGCTTCAAGAAGGTTGCAGAGGCTATGCTTGCACAGGGTGTATTTTAGGCATTGAGCACTTGGTGAGGTTCTTTCGAACCTAGTGCGAAAGCCCATCCCGAGACTTGCTAAGAACAAGTGTAACGCAGTTCGAAGCTTAGTCGAGTGGATGACACTTAATTATGTCAAAAGGTCTCGGGGGCGATTACGCTCTCGGGGCTTTTTTAATGTAATACTATATAAAATGTGAAGGAGAAATTTTGTATAGAATTTACGAAATTAAGAAGATTTATGATATAATGCTTGATTTGCAACGGAGATACGAATATTCTATCTGATAGAAGTAATCGTGTACAGAGTGGTAGCCTCCCAAACTAGAGATAGAGGGGAGGTGGTGCAGATGGATACATATGAAGTTCTAAGCCTATTGTTTTTAGGTGGTTCGTTTCTAATTGCACTGCTTGCCTACATAGATAGGGATAACAAGCAAAAATAAATAAGCCACTCTTGTCTTGGCGGACGAGTGGCTTATTAAATAACCATTTACGAGGCTAACCACTTTGTGGGCGGTTGCTTCTTTTGTATTTACAATATAGCATAAGTAAATACAAAATTCAATTCTAATTTTGCCATAATCTCTCACTTGATTCTAAGATATTAAGTAAAAGATGTCGTTTTTCCATCGGGCAGGATAAATAGATTTCATGAATCCTATTTGGAAGAATGTCATGGTTTGATGTGCTACCTTTTATCAAATAATCTAAATCAACTCCTAATATATTACTTACTTCAATTAAATTTTCAATAGATAATCCGGCAACGCCTCTTTCTACGCCACCATAGTGTTTAATGGAAACATTTAGTTTCTCTGCCATTTGCTCTTGTGTTAAGTGTAATGCTTTTCTGTGTTCTTTTAAACGTAAGCCCATTTCAATTTTATAATCAGTCATATTTTATCCCTTTTCACCTTACTATATAGGTTTAGTTTACTATTACCTAATTATTCCTAAAACAATGTAAAAGGTATTGCAAAGCATAACCTAATAGGTTATAATTTAAGAAAAATAAAAAGGAGAAATGAAATGAGAAAAAGAATATTAGCGGCATTGATGACAGTGATTATGACAATGACAGTTGTTTGTTCACCAAATTTTGTTGCAGAAGCAAGTAACGATGACACAGTCATAAAAAATGACGCAACCGGAATACCAGATGTAGTTTTATATAATGCAATTTTAGCGGAAGCTGATAATGGAGATGGTGTGTTGACGGAGTCTGAGGCCGAAGCTATACGTTGGTTAGATATTCGTGGTGGGGCAGAAAGTGTAGAAGATTTGCAAGGGATAAGTTACTGTACAGGTCTAGTAAGATTAACTTTAGAAATGCAAGAAATAACTGATATTTCGGAGCTTTCATCTTTGGTAAAATTGGAAACTCTTGATATATCTTACAATAAAATAGATGATCTTTCACCACTTTCTAATTTGACGGAATTATCAAACCTTTGTTTAGATGCTTGTGGATTAGAAGATATTACAGAGTTAGCAGAGTTGACACGGTTAGAAAAATTAAGTCTAGATCGAAATGATATAAGTGACATTTCTGCATTAGAAGAACTCAAAAGTCTGACCTCTCTTTCTTTGGGAAGTAACGAAATATGCGATATAGAGATAATTTCAAATTTAACAGGGTTAGAATATTTATGGTTAGAAGCGAATAATATTAGTAATATTTTAGCACTGAGAACATTAACAAATTTAGAAGTACTTTATTTGGGGATTAATAATATCAGTGACATAAATGCATTGGGATATTTGCCAAGTTTAAGAAGTGTGGGTTTAAGTTCAAATCCAATTAATGATTTTTCTGTATTAACAGAGTTAACAAATTTAACTTATCTTGATATTTCTTACATGCAGCTAGAAGATATTTCCATGGTGGAAAATTTAATAAATTTGAATACGCTTGATATTTCAAATAACCATATAGAAGAAATTGGTGCATTAAGTAATTTAATTAATTTAGAATCACTTGATGTAAGTAATAATAGAATTCGTGATATCAGCCTATTGGATACTTTGGAAAATTTAACTGATGTAGATACAGACTCTAACCCGATAGGCGTTGAAGGAGATATTATATATAATGATTCACAAGGTATTCCAGATGGAACATTACTTCATGTAATTAAAAGAGTGGCAGATAAAAATGAAGATGGTTTTTTGACTGTTGATGAGGCGAAAGAATTAAATAAGTTAGATGAATCATTATTTGCTATTAAAAGTTTGCAGGGGATTGGTTATTTAGAGAATTTGGAATACTTAAGATTGTATGGCTGTTCTATCAAAGATTTAGGTAATATAAATAAACTGGTGAATCTTCAGCATTTGGATTTAAGTGATAATGAGATTATAGATATTATACCATTAGGGGAGCTGGAACAGTTAAAATATCTTGATGTGTCGGACAATGAGATAACAGATATAGCGGTAATATCAAAATTAGTTAACCTGGAGTATCTTAATGTGGAAGGAAATCCAATTGAAACAGAAAAACCAAAAGATCCAGTGACTCCAAACGAACCAACAAAACCAGATACACCAAACATATCGGACAAACCAAGTGTTCCAGAGAGTGATAACTCCGGCACAAATGACACTGTAGTAGAAGTAAACTCTGGTGGTTGGAAAAAAGATAGCACGGGTTGGTGGTATCAGCGCACAGATGGTTCTTATCCTGCAAATGCATGGGAAAAGATTGACGAGGTATGGTATGCATTTGATTCACAAGGATATATGCGTGAAGGCTGGTTTAAGGATGGCGCAACTTGGTACTATTTGAATTATGGTAGCGGAGCAATGGCAACTGGCTGGGTGAAAGATGGTGGTACATGGTACTACATGAATAGCTCAGGTGCGATGCTGACCGGCTGGGTAAAAGATGGAAGTACATGGTATTACATGAAACCAAGCGGAGCAATGGCGACTGGCTGGGTGAAAGATGGAGGCACATGGTACTACATGAATAGCTCAGGTGCGATGCAGACAGGTTGGGTAAAAGACGGAAGTACATGGTACTACATGAAGAGTAGCGGAGCAATGGCAACCGGCTGGGTAAAAGATGGAAGCACATGGTATTACATGAAGTCAAGTGGAGCAATGCAGACAGGCTGGATAAATGATAATGGTACATGGTATTATTTGAAGTCAAACGGAGCAATGGCTGTTAACACATGGATTGGCAACTATTATGTAGACAAGAGCGGAGCATGGGTTGCTTAGTGATAAAAAGAAATAAGTGATTTCTAATAGAATCATAAAAATGCGGTGAGGGATATCTTCGCCGCATTTTTTATAAAAAATTTACGCATTAACATTTTACAAACATACCTGTTTTAGACTATAATAGATAAGATAGGACATTACTAACACAAAAGTAGGAAAGGTGTTTGATATGAGTAAGATTGGAATTGCAACAGATAGTCACAGTGGTATTACACCAGCAATGGCACAGCAGATGAATGTTCGTGTATTGCCAATGCCATTCTATGTAGAGGAAGAATGTTTTTACGAGGAAGTATCTATCACGAGAGCTGAGTTTTTTGAGCAGTTAAATGCAGATAAGAAGGTGTCTACTTCGCAACCTTCCCCAGATGCAGTTATGGAGTTTTGGAGAGAGGGCTTGAAGGAGTGTGATGAAATTGTATATATTCCGATGAGCAGTGGGCTTAGCGGTTCCTGTGGAACAGCTATGATGCTGGCTCAGGATGAAGAATTTGAGGGGAAAGTTTTTGTTGTAGATAATGGACGTGTTTCTACACCGCTTGTTCGTTCGATTATGGATGCACAGGAAATGGTGGCAGAGGGTTTAGATGCGGCAAAGATTAAGGAAGTTCTAGAAACAGAAAAGGACAAGATGTCGATATATATCGCAGTAGAGACGTTGGAGTTTTTGAAAAAAGGTGGTCGTATTTCTGCGACAACAGCAGCTTTAGGAACAGCATTAAACATTAAGCCGATTCTAAAGCTTGGAACAGAAGTATTGGAAACCTTCAAAAAGAGTCGTGGAATGAAGAAGGCGAAAAAAGAAATGTTAGATGCAATCCAGAATGATTTGGATGTGACCTTTAAGGAATATCATGACAGAGGGGAAGCATATCTTTTAGTTGCAACTAGTGCCGATGAAGAAACAACAAATGCCTGGGTTAAAGAGGTAAAAGAAGCATTTCCAGGAATGGATGTACTCGCAGGAAATTTATCGCTTGGTATTTGTTGCCATACAGGAGAGGGTGCAATTGGGGTAGGCATTTCTTGCCGACCTCGCAGATAATACAAGAATGTAGAATGCTATATTGAGGGAGTAGCTTTCACTGGATAAAAGGGGAAAAGATGAATCGTTTATTAATGGTAGTGTTAAAAAATATAGTAATGGTGCCAGCAGCGTGGGTTAAACTATGCAAATATGCAAAACATACGGATGAATACAGTTATGAAGAAAAGTATGAACACATTCGTTATATTTTGAAGCATGTATGCAAGTCTGGAAATATTGATTTACAGGTGACAGGATTAGAGAATATTCCAAAAGAAGATGGTTTTCTTATGTGTGGAAATCATCAGGGGATTTTCGACATTGTAGCGATTGTGGATTCGTTTGACAGACCGCTTGCCGCGGTACTGAAAAAAGAGCTGGCAGAGATTCCATTTTTAAAACAGGTCATTCAGTGTACGAAATCATATCCGATGGATAGAGAAGATGTGCGTCAGTCTATGAAAGTAATTCAGGCAACAGCCAAGGAATTAATGGCTGGACGAAATATGATTATATTCCCAGAGGGTACCAGAAGTAAAAATGGAAATCAAATGGGCGAGTTCCATGCGGGTAGTTTTAAATGTGCTACTATGGCAAAGGCTACGATTGTACCATTTGCATTTATCGATAGCTTTAAGGTCTTGGATCAGGATGGATGTGGGCCACTGAAAGTGCAGTTGCATTATTTAAAACCAATCGCATATGAAGAATATAAGGATATGAAGACCAACGAAATTGCGGCGTTGGTAAAATCACGCATTGGCGAAGTGATTGAAAAGAATTTAGTAGTAGCGGGCTAAGGAATAATATGAAGTTAGATGATTTAGAAGTCCTTGACTTTAATGAAGATAAGGATGTGGATAGGGCGATTCTTGATGTAAAAAAGGATGGCGAAGACGAGGAGATCGATTGGAAAAAGGAAATCAAAAGCTTCGCGTTTACGCTTCTGATTACAATTGCAGTAGTGTTTGTGTTGAAGAATTTTATTATCATCAATGCAAAGGTGCCAACTGGTTCTATGGAAAATACCATAATGCCGGGAGATAATATTTTAGGACTCCGCTTGGCGTATGTCACTGAGGAACCAGAACGTGGTGATATTATTTTCTTCTATTTTCCAGATGATGAAACTCAAAAATATGTAAAGCGTATCATTGGACTTCCAGGGGAAACGATAACGATTGTAGATGGAAAAATCTATATTAATGATTCCGAGGTACCACTAGAGGAAGAATATTTAAAAGAAGAATGGACCAGAGGAACGGGACCATACATATTTGAGGTGCCCGAGGATAGTTATTTCTGTTTAGGAGATAATCGTAATCGTTCGGCGGATGCCAGAGAATGGAATAATCCATATGTTACAAAAGAAAAAATCATAGGCAAGGCATTGTTTACATACTTTCCATTTGAACGAATGGGAGTCGTCGAATAGCCTAGATTAAGAGGGATAGTTATGGTAGCGATATTAGCTAAATTTATGGGGATGGAGGAATATACCCCAAATAAAAAGAGAAGTGCGTACGGAAAGTTATGTGGAATCGTAGGTATTTTCTTGAATCTCCTGCTTTTTGTAGGAAAATTTATTGCGGGAATGATTAGTAATTCGATTGCGATTACAGCAGATGCGTTTAACAATTTGTCTGATGTAGGTTCATCTGTTGTAACCTTAATTGGATTTAAGCTTGCCGAGCAGAAACCAGATTCGGACCATCCATTTGGACATGGTCGCATGGAATATCTGTCGGGACTAGTTGTGTCAGCAGTTATTTTGATGATGGGCTTCGAATTAGTAAAAGATGCCATCGACAAGATTCTGCATCCAACGGAAGTGGAATTTTCCGTAATTGTACTGGGGATATTAGTTGCATCTATTTTAGTGAAGTGCTATATGGCATTTTATAACTATAGCTATGGAAAACGCTTTGAATCAGGGACCTTAAAGGCGACTGCGACCGATAGCTTGAGTGACTGTGTGTCAACGGGCGTTGTTTTACTTGCAACAATTATTGGACATTTTACAGATGTTCAGATAGATGGTTTCTGTGGTATCGCGGTTGGAATTCTTATTTTTATTGCGGGTATTAATGCGGCAAAAGAAACACTGAGCCCTTTGCTAGGTGAGGCGCCAGATCCTGCATTTGTAGAACAAATTGAAGAAGTGGTATTGAATTATGATGAAGAATCTATCATAGGTATTCACGATTTAATTGTGCATGATTATGGTCCGGGAAGAAGGATTATCTCGCTTCACGCAGAAGTACCTGCCGAGGGCGATATGGTACTACTACATGATGTTATTGACAATTTAGAGATGAAATTGCGTGAAGAATTAGGTTGTCTTACGACCATACATATGGATCCAGTTGTGACAACAGATGAGCGTGTTACGGAGTTGAAAGAGAAGTGTGTGGCTTTGGTAAAAGCAATTGGAGAAAGTTTGACGCTTCATGATTTCAGAGTGGTTTTCGGCGAAACGCATACAAATATGATTTTTGATGTGGTTGTTCCATATGAATTTTATCTATCGGATGAAGAAACGAAGAAAATGATACAACAAAAGGTGCCGGAAGAATTTGGAAAGAACTATTTTGCGGTAATTACGATTGATAAACCAGCTGTAAAGGTGTAAACTAGACTTTGATGTGAAAACACGTCGTCTTGAAGACAAGACATGACATAGATTAGGAGGAAATTAAAATGCCAGAAAATGCAAGCTGCAGTAGCGCATCTACTTGTGGTAGAAGTAGCTGTGAAGGTTGTCCAAGCAAAGAAAAGACAAGTATGTTAGAGGAGATGAATCCACATTCCAATATCAAGCACGTAATTGGTGTTGTCAGTGGTAAAGGTGGAGTTGGAAAGTCTTTTGTGACTTCATCTCTTGCTTCTATGATGGCGAAAGCCGGATATAAAGTAGGTATTCTGGATGCCGATATTACAGGTCCATCTATTCCAAAGATGTTTGGTGTAAAAGGGCAGGTCTACGGTGAAGAACGCGGCATTGTTCCTATGGAAAGCAAGGATGGTATCAAGATTATTTCTATCAACTTGATGATGGATGATGAGGAAGCACCAGTTGTATGGAGAGGCCCTGTTATTGCAGGTGCTGTAAAACAGTTCTGGAGTGATACTTTCTGGGGAGATATTGACTATCTCTTCGTAGATATGCCTCCAGGGACAGGAGATGTGCCACTTACTGTATTCCAGTCACTTCCAGTAAATGGAATTGTTATCGTAACATCACCACAGGAACTTGTACAGATGATTGTAAAGAAAGCTTACAATATGGCAAACATGATGAATATTCCTGTGCTTGGTGTAGTAGAAAATTTCAGCTACTTAGAATGTCCAGACTGTGGTAAGAAAATTAACATCTTCGGAGAAAGCAATATTGAGGAAGTGTCGAATATGTTGGGTGTAAACCTTCTTGGAAAACTTCCACTCAATCCAGCTTATGCAGAAGCGGCAGACAAGGGCGAATTCTTTGGTATAGATAATAGCGAATTAGAAGTTGCGAAGGAAATCTTAGAGCGTATTTAATTCTAAGAGTATGAAAGTTACTGCTTAGTTTGAAAAATTAACCTCTTGGTGTAAAGGTATTTACATCAAGAGGTTCTTTTTATATGATATAGAAAAGCAACAAAGGAAAACCAACAGGAGCATGTATGAAAATAAAGATTGAAATTGACGATGGGCTTGCGGAAGAAGAAATTGTCATCCGATGTAAGTCATTGAATGAGGATGTGATATCGATACAAAAGCGTATCACAGATGCTGTCAATTCGCGTATGCAGCTTGAGGTTAGCCGTGGAGAAAAGGAATACTATATCACTATTGATGAAATTCTTTTCTTTGAAACGGCTGAAAGCGGCGTGGTGGTACACACAGCGACTCAGATTTATGAAACCAAATATCGTTTGTATGAACTGGAGGATTTGCTTCCTGGAAACTTTGTCCGTGTGGCAAAGTCAACGATACTGAATGCAAGTAAGGTGCGGGCAATCAATAAAAATATTACAGGAGCCAGCGAAGTCGAATTTTCAGGCACGAATAAAAAGGTATTTGTTTCAAGAAATTATTTGAAATTATTATTGACGAAATTGGAAGAAAAGAGGTTGATGAAATCATGAGAGAAAAGAATTTATTTCCAGGCTTGATTTTAATATTAGCAGCAGTGATTATGATGGGAAGTGCAATGGGGATTATTCCAAATATTCCTTGGTTTAAGATTTTATGTAGCGGGCTTTTGGCTGGCTGGGGCATAAAGGCGCTAATAGACAGAGATTTTTTGGGAACCTTTGTAAGTGTGAGCTTGATTGCATGGTTGTTTGAAGATGAACTGATGATAGAGCATCTTGCACCCTTTCCACTAGTTGTAGCAGCTGCTTGTTTAGGAATTGGTCTTAACATGATTTTTGGAAAGAGACAGAAAATCGTAAATATTCAGTATTCAGAAAATGGAGAATGGAAACATGAGGCCTTTGATGAGGCTAGAAAAGAGAGCTGGTCCGATGGACGCCATGTATCCTTGCAGAATACCTTCAACTCTACAAGTAAATATGTAAATTCAGCCTCTTTTAGCAGTGCAAAATTAGAAAATGACGTCGGTTTTGCAAATATTTATTTCAACAATGCAAATGTTGCAAATGGTGAAGCAACGATTGAATTGGACAATAACTTTGGAAAAATGAACGTATATTTTCCGGGGAGATGGCGTGCTACGATTAGCCAGAATAGCACCTTTGGACATGTGAGTATTCACGGCGAGCCAAATCGCGATATGGATGCACCACACGTGATTATTAAAGCAGAATCCAATTTTGGAGAGTTAAATATATTCTTTGACTAGATAGCAAAACCCCTGGGATTTTTTCCCGATGCCTTAGCTTAATGACATTGGAAAAATCCCAGGGGTTAATTTTTATTGTGGATTTTCAGGAGTTGTAGGAGCTTCTGGATTTTCAGGAGCCGCTACGTTTTCGCTGTTCTCGGTATTTTCTGTGTTTTGTGTATCCGTTGGGTCTGTCGTAGGTGCAACATAAACGAATTCGTTAGAGCTACGGAAGATAGTACTTTTAGAACCATTTTGGTTTACAACCACGGTATCTCCGTCTTCGATTTTGGAAGCTTTAATCATAAGCTCGTTTCCAGTAACATAGGTGGTTCCAACCTTTTCGCCACCCACGTAAACGCGGCTCCATTTGGTAAATCCTTCCCCTTTTAAGACAACATAATTTGTGCCTTCTGCATCAGTGTAAGGATACATTTCCGTAATAATTACATCATCAATACCCATCACAATATCGGTTGCTGGGTATTTGTTGATATCGCCATCATAGCAGAAACGGTCTCCGTAAAGGATGTCGTACTGTAATTGTTCGATTCCATCAAGGTATGCCTGGTGGTCTGGGTTGTCCGCTTGAGTCTGATGGTAAGCTACCATCGTGCCATCGTGGATACCAATCTGATTGAATAAGTCAGCCATAAGCTGATAAGCATAAAGGTCTTTGTCGTTCTTTTCTAAACCGAAGTTGTTCCAAGTAACGTACTTGGTTTTATAGATATCACCAGAAACCATATCTGCATCCTCCAAGCCCATAGTTGGAAGATGGTCGCCCCAGAATACTACGATAGTATCTTCGTCAAGTGCTTCTAAGTAAGTAACCAGCTCCTGCATAAACTGGTCTGTTTTGTTTGCTTGATGCATATAATATGTCCAAGCATTTGTTTCCTCTTCGGTTGCAAGTCCGTATACTTCACAGTAAGGTGTTTCGATAACCGGTTCTTCTGGATATACACCATGTTGGCCTACGGTGATTACGTAGGTCAAATCAGGACCTTCGGTAGAGGTCAGAGTTTTCATGGTTTCCTCTGCAAGGATGGAATCTTCTGCCCAACCTTCATTTGGAGTAAACTCGGTAATGTCCATGAGTTCCTTGCTGGTGAAGGAATCAAAGCCCATCATAGAGAATGCGTTTACTCGGCTGTAGAAGTTACCGCCATTGTTGTGAACTGCGTGTGTTCCATAACCAATAGATTTTAAGTAAGAAGCAATACTTTCACAGTTCTCTACTTCTTTTAAAACAGTTTTGTATGGATACTCACCGGTTCCAAAGTGGTGTAATCTCATACCTGTAAGAATTTCAAATTCTGCATTTGCTGTACCTGCACCTACAACTGGCATAAGCAAGTAGCCAGAGCTGTAATTGTCTTCGAGGTAATGGAAGAAAGGTGTTGGGTCTTGGCTGTAGGTCATGAAATTGTATTCATTTGGATCTACAAAAGACTCTAACAGTACAGTAATAATATTTGGTCCGTTTTCGGTAGTTACGGTGGTAACAGCTTTTTCGCTTTCCACGGCCTGCATCAAGGCATCGATAACAGCTTCATCATAGTTTTCTGGTTCGTTCATGCCCCAGTTTACAAAACCGGAGGAGAAGGAATATACAAAGCCATAATCCATATAGCCTTGTGCAATATTGGTAAAGTAACTAGCTACAACATTCTTTTCCTGTGCAACATTGGTTACAGCAGGAATTGCAATAAATACAATTGTTAAAATAGAAGCCAGTGAAATGATGCGCTTCTGTTTTCCTTTAAAAATTGGTCCATGTACATAAATTAGTGCACAGATAATGATAAATATAATGGAGCAGACAATAATCACACCCATCATGGTTGGTGAAACATAAGTATCTAACATGGTAAGTAAGTCCGATACTACGGTTAAGTCTGCAAATCCAAATGGTGTTACACGGTTCGAAAGAACGATACCATTGATGATTCCCAATATAATCCAGAAGGAACAAAGAATCAGTCGCACAAAAGCTCGTCTTCGGAATAAGTAAACCAAAGTAAGAGAAGCAAAAACAATAAAGGAATTGTAAATAAATACAAGAGGTGTTTTTGCGATAAAGCTAATGGCTGATAATATACTCCATCTGGAAGCAAGCTCTACGAAAAAAACAACAACCATGGATAGCAAAGCGTGCCATATAAAAGAATAGGTATTTAATATATTCATAACCTTATAAAACTTTTCGGAGTGTTCTACTTCACGTTTGGTAAAAAACTTTTGTTTTATAAAGTCCATTTTTGGTTTCATAAATTCAAGTATCTTTTTCATGATCTCCTCCTTATGTCCTCACCTTACTACATTATAGAAAAAGTGAGAGAAAAACAAGAGCAAACTTTTATAAAAATTTCTTAAGATTTTGTACATTTTGAGAAATACTGAATAAAAGTTAGCGGTTACTTCTTTTCCAAATTCCCATTTGTTCGGCCTCTTTTATCAAATCCTCACGAAATGCCGGGTGTGCAATGGAAATGATAGCTTCAGCTCTTTGCCAGCTGCTAAGTCCCTTTATATTTACCATGCCATGCTCGGTTGCCACATATTGAGCACAGGCACGAGTGGCCGTGACTATAGAACCGGGAGAAAGAGTTGGTCGGATTCGTGAATGCATCTGCCCATTTCTGTCTGTGTAGGTAGAGGAACAGCAGATAAAGCTCTTTCCTCCTTTTGAAAGGTAGGAACCCAAAACAAAATCCAACTGCCCGCCAGCCCCTGTTATTTGTTTTGTTCCAGAGCTCTCAGAACTAATTTGTCCAAACAAGTCGATATCGACACAGTTGTTGATAGAAATCAGGTTGTCCTGTGCGGCAATGGTGCGAATATCATTTACATAGCTGGCAGGTGCGCTCAGCATTTCCGGATTGTTATGCAGATAGTCGTATACCTTTTGTGTTCCCATAGCAAACACGTAGGTTTGTCGATGTGGATCATTGGTTTTATAAGCTCCAGTAATTTTTCCTGCCTTTGCAATATCGACAAAACCGTCAGAATAAATTTCTGTGTGAACGCCGAGGTCCTTTAAATCCGAATGTGCGATTAGGGAGCCAACGGTGTTTGGCATGGCTCCTATACCTAATTGCAGGCAGGCACGGTTTGGAATGTGAGCAACAATTTGCTCTGCAATTGCCCTATCCACCTCGGAGGCTTCTCCGCCGGAAGGAAGAGCGGCAATTGGAGGGTTGTCTCCCTCTACGATGTAGTCAACTTCGGAAATATGTACTCCTACATCTGCTCCACCTACACAGTAAGGCATGTTCTGGTTTACTTCTACGATAACATATTCCGCGCGTTTACAAGCGGCTGCCAAATGTGAAGCACTAGGACCGAAGTTGAAGAATCCCATTTCGTCCATTGGTGCAACCTGAAGCATTACCACACGGCTCGGTGTATCCAGGTCTTCGTAATAGCGAGGCAGCTCCGAATAGGATATGGAAGCATAGTAAGCAAGTCCGCGTGCTGCAAGCTTGCGCTCCACTCCACTAAAATGCCAGGAATTCCAGGTGAAGTGCTCGCCAGCATCCTCACGCTCAAATACAGCGGGCATCTTCGGCAGAATGGCTCCTCGTAGGTTTATGTTGGTTAATTCGTCTGTTCTTTTTGCAAGGGCTTTATCAAGTGCGTCAACCGTAGTAACGCAAAAGCCATAATCCACCCAATCACCAGAGCGGATGATTTTAACAGCTTCGTCGGCAGAAACTTTTTTCTGGTTATATTCGTCGATGAAGTTCATATTATACCCCCAAGTATACATACTTAATTTATTTTACCATTTCTTTGGGTTGTATGGCAATCTTTTCTACTATATTATAGAAGAATAATTTGCGTAGCAGGAATATACTTGAATATGATATACTAAAAAGTAAATAAAAATAGAGGTAGCAGATTGAAATGAATGAAAAAAAGAAGTGGGATGATATCTGTCCCTATGCAAAAAAATGTGGTGGTTGCGATTATCAGGGAATGTCCTATCAAAAGCAGCTTGAAACAAAAGAAACAAATGTAAAAAAGCTTCTAAAGGGTTTTGTGAAGGTTTCTAAAATTGTCGGTATGGAAAATCCATATCACTATCGTCACAAGGTGCATAGTGTGTTTGGCTGCGTTGGTCGCGGACAGGTTGTGGCAGGTGTGTACAAGAAGAATTCCCACGATATTGTAGATGTGGAAAGCTGTCAGATAGAAGACCAGGAAGCCGATAAAATTATTCGTGAGATAAAGGGACTGTTAAAGTCTTTTAAAATACGTGCTTATGACGAGGATACGGGTTATGGACTTCTGAGACATGTCCTGGTTCGAAAAGGATACCACACGGGAGAGATTATGGTGGTACTGGTACTGGCGTCGCCAATCCTTCCGTCTAAAAATAATTTTGTGAAGGTGTTGCGTAAAAATCATCCAAATATTAGCACGGTTGTGATTAATGTGAATGACAAACGAACCAGCATGGTATTGGGAGAGCGTAATATTGTCGTTTATGGAAAAGGTTTTATCGAGGACAGGCTTTGTGGCTGTACCTTCCGTATTTCTCCAAATTCGTTCTACCAGGTCAATCCTGCGCAGACGGAACATCTGTATGAGAAGGCTATCGAGTGTGCGAAGCTGACTGGCAAGGAAACGGTGATAGATGCCTATTGCGGAACCGGCACAATTGGAATTATTGCTGCAAAACAGGCAAAAGAGGTCCTGGGGGTAGAGCTAAATAAGGATGCCATTCGAGATGCAATAACAAATGCCAAACGAAATGACAGGAAAAATATTCGTTTTATAAATGAGGATGCAGGTAAGTATATGGTGTCGCTTGCGCAGAAGAAGGAAAAGGTAGATGTGGTTATCATGGACCCGCCACGTAGCGGAAGTGATGAAGCATTCTTGTCCTCTGTGATAAAGCTGTCGCCAAAGCGGGTAGTATATGTATCTTGTGGACCAGATTCATTGGCTCGCGATTTGAAATATCTAACGAAGAAGGGATACAGAGTCGAGGAAGCAACTCCTTTTGATTTATTCCCTTTTACATCCCACACAGAGGTTGTGGTGGGGCTATGTCGAAAGAGTTCCTAGAAATCCTTGATTTTAAGCACTTTCATAGACATTTCGTATTTGTACAGAATGAGAAGAATGGGCTTGAAAAGAAGATGGTGGACGAAATTCATGTGCGAGTTGGACTAGATGTAGTAATAGTAGACATGTAAATAACAGAATAATGAAATGGGTGCATAACTTAGTTGTTATGTACCCATTTTTTATATCTATAAAGCATTTATAACTCTTAAAACTTGCTGTTTGGATTCTGTATCAAGGGTTGAAAGAACTCTCATGATTTCAGTATCAATCGCTTGAGAAGTATTGTTGTACTGCTCAAATAGTAGATAGTCAATGCTGGTATCCAAAGCATTTGCAATAGCAAGTAATACATTAAGAGAAACTTTGGTATGGTTGTTTTCGATGTTGCTGATATGTGAAGTATTACAGCTTACCAATTCAGCCAACATTTCTTGAGTTAAATTTTTGGATTGTCGAGCTTCTTTAATACGAAGTCCAAGTTTTCCATAATCCAATTCTTGAAGCATGGGAAAACACCCCTTTCTATGAATTGTTTATATAAGTATATTTATGCCCTAATTGTATAATTTTAAGAATTATGCTAGAATAATCCTTGTGAGTAAAAAATACTCATATAGACAAAATGGATAATTAAGAAAAATATTTTGATAAATTAAAACCAAAGTTTCTTTTTATGTGTTGTAGAAGTGTAAGGCACAGAAAGGAGAAGCGAAATTGAGTGATTTATTAAAGAAAATTTATGAAGATGTATTGGTAAATGAAGATGAAGTAAAAGAAATGCGAAAGGAGATAGATAAAGCTGTAAAAGATTGTGTGCTACCATATAAGGTAGCATTATCGGAGAATGAACAGGAAGAACTAACACATTTGCTTTTTTCTACCAGTTACACAGCAGAAAAAGTAGGATTTGAAATAGGAATTTGGTTTATGTTCAAACTGTTATCCTCTAAGAATGTATAAGAAATACGAAAGGAAAAGCGAACATGATTACACACGAGGTAATAAAAAAAGCACAGCAGGGCGATAGTGACGCATTTACACGGATTTATAACGATACTATCAAAACTGCTTATTATGTAGCAAAAAGAATACTGCTAGACGAACAAGCAGTAGAAGATGTACTACAGGAAAGTTACATAGCTATCTATGAGCATTTGGGCGATTATAAAGCAGGAAACTTTCAAGGGTGGGTAGACACGATTGTGGCAAATCGGTCTAAAAATTATCTGCGAAAGAAAAATCCGATTTTGTTCTCTCAAATGGAGACAGAGGACAATATCAATATCGAATTCGAGGAAGAAAAGATAGAGTTTCGACCAGATGAAAAGGTAGATTATGACGAAACTAAACGTTTGGTAATGGAAATCGTGGATGGATTATCGGACGAACAAAGATTATCAATAATCCTTTTTTACTTTGAGCAAAGAAGTGTTAAAGAAATCGCTGAAATTTGCGAATGCTCGGAGAATACAGTAAAAAGCAGATTAAATTATGCTCGAAAGAAAATAAAAGAAGATGTATTAGAGTTAGAAAAGAAAGGTACAAAACTCTACTCTGTTTCTGTACTTCCATTCCTTTATTGGTTATTCAAAGAGGAGTTCAAGGCTTGCGAAGTTCCAGCTTCTACAACTACCAATGTTGCTCATGCGACAGGAAAAGCGATTGAGAGAGCAACAGGGAAAACAAGTAGTTTGAGTAATGCAGGGACAAAGGCAACAGAAACAGTTGCGAAAGTTGTTGTGGAAGAAACTGTAAAAACTGGTATGGCTTTAGGTACAAAAATTGCAATCGGTGTTGTGGTTGCGACAGTTTCTATTGGTGGAATTGCTTTAGGAAGTACATTGCTAAAGGATACTATACCACCAACGGAGCAGAGTTCGGAATATAGTTCACAACAGGATATTGAAACAGAGCAGGAAGCTAAGCAAGATACACAGAATGAATATACTCCATTGAGTGAAGAAGAAATGCTATCGCTACATGAATTTCTCTTATATTACAACCCAGAGGAAAAAATTTCAAATGCTACAGATGAAATATATACGGTGTTTTCTGAGGGATGGTGCAATAATACAATTATTCTATTTATAAGAAATCAATATTATGTGCAAGGAAAATCACTGATGCAGGAAATGTGGAGTTTATACTGTTTGGATAGGACGACAGGAACATTTATTGAAATAGAGAAACCAGCATGTGTAGAGGATGGAGAAAGAGGTTATCAATACGAATTTTATACAAAAGGAGCAGATATTTTAATAGTAAAAACTCACTTTGAAAGTGGAAATCCATCTTTTTATGTAGAGACAATGTCAGAAAATGGACTTATAGAGAAAAATGTTTCGGAAGAAGAAATGAGAGCGATATTGGGAGATGGTGATTATGAAAAAATGTCGTTAAGAGATTTAAGTGAGGTACAGGGAGAGTAGGAGAAAGACTATGAAGAAAAATATAGTAGTAATGACAGCAATTATTTTGGTTGTATCATTTGTTTTTACAGGATGTGGTACAAGCAATGAGCAAGATGGTGAAGTAGAGAAAGAAATTCAACAAGAGATAAAAAAGGAAACGGAAGAAACAACAGAGCTTACAACAGAAGAAATAGAAGCTATCGTAAATGATTTTCTAATATCGTATCAGCCAGTAGAGAGCATAGAAGAATACGGATTTACTTATATTCCAGATGAAGACCCATATTATAGACAGTTCTCGTATAATTGGTGCAACGATATTCCTATCATAATAATTAGATGTACTTATAAGGAAGTAAATGGACAAGCAGAGCCGATTAGTAATTATGTTTTTTATTATGTTGATAAGACAACAGGCGATGTTGTTGAAATGCAGAAACCTGATTGTTTTGAAGCTGTAGAGTATTCTTATGATATTTACATAGGAGAAAACGACCTTATCATTAAGAAATCATTTTATGGGGAAGACCCTATATCATATTATTTGGAAACATTCTCACAAAACGGATTTGTAGAAAGTGCTATCTCAAATGAGGAAGCAGAAAGTTTATTAGGTGCTTATGAGTTAATACAGGAAAAAGCAATCGCAACAATAACAGCTAATGCAGGTGCTGATAAAACGCAGATTTTAGATTTTCTAGGAAGCTATGTACCAGACAGCACATTTGAAGTTTTTGAGATGAAAGGGTATCCAGCAACAGAATATCCATACAGAGAAGATGTGGGAGTTCGTTATGTGTCATTTGCGACAGGAGAGGGTAATGTTTTGGTAGTATCTGCACCTTATGGAGAAACAGAGGGTGCTACCTACTACAAACTGGAAGTATATTACTATGATGAAAATGCAAAATCCTATATTCTTTTTGAAAATCAACCAGATACGACTCATGATATAGATGGATATCCAACAAATTACAATTTTAATGTAATTGCACAGAATGATGGAATATCTAATGAGTTCATCTTAGAAAGTGGAGTTACACGGATAAATGTAAAAATAAGTGGTACAACATTAAACTGGGATACATATAATATGCAGATTGCTGGTGGAAATAGTCCAATTCTCGAATGGCAAAAATAATTTAAAATTTTTTCAAAAACTTAAAACCTATTCTTGTTTTCATGTGTTCTTAAAGTAGAAGCACAGGAAAGGGGGCTAGAAAATTTGGTTACATTGGAACGAATTTTAAAAGACACAGAAAAAGAAACCAGTATTCCAGAAGAAACCAAATCAAAGTTGCTGGAAAAATTATTGAAACAGATTTTCTATTGGGTTAAAAATCAAAACAATGCAAAAGAACAGGAGAATTAAGATTATGGAAAACAGAAATGAACTTGAACAGCTTAAAAGAGCAGAGACATTATTGCAGGAACTTGAAAAGATTAGAAAAACAGTAAAATCACGTTACAGCTTAGTAACATGCGTGACAGAACATTCACAGCTAAAGAAATCTATGAAATTTACAGATTTGGCTGATAGGGCTGTAAACAATGGTTATGTAAGAGACACACATACAACCTATTATAATCAGTATGGGGGAATTGTTGGAGAGGAACGTGGTTTTGGTGCTTCTAATTTGAAATCATTTTCTGGAAATATGAATTTTCTTTATAACTTGTTCACAGAAACATTAAATATGGATACTGACGCATACAAATTGTTTCCAAACGTAGATGAATGGAAACAGATTTTTAAAAAGCTTATTCCAGCAGTTGCAATTTTTTTGGTTGCAGGGGTAATAGTTCTAATTATGCGAAGTGAAGTAGGAATGGGGCTTGCAGCACTTGTAGGTTTAGCAGATATTGTGTATATCTGTTGGGTATTGGTATGGATGAACCATCTTCTAAAAGAAAGATTACATGAAAATGATAGAAGATACACAGAGCTTTTAGGTGAGCTTTGTGAGTTAGAATGGGTTCATACAATGCCTGTGAAAAAAGTTACCTCAAAAAATATGCAGAAAATGATTGGATGGTTTGAAAAAGGTAATGTAGCAAGCATTGAAGAAGCAATAAAACGTGTATAAAAAGAAAGGAAGTAAAAAACTATGAAAAAGAAACTTATTGCAACATTATTATTAGTAACATTATCAATGACAACAGCATTGACAGGTTGTGGCTCTAGTGACAAGGAAACAGCAGGAGATAACGTATCAAGTGGGGTAGAAAGCAACGATAATACAACAGTAAATAATGATACAGATAGTAATGAGAACAATGACACAACAAAAGAAGATACACAAAAAATTGAATATTCAAAAGATGATGTAATTGTTGAAATAGGTGGCGTAAGTTTTAGCATGTATGATACATGGGAGAATATTGAACCTATGTTACAAAACGCTGGTATTCAAACAGTTGATGAATATGGAGAACCAGTTATTACATTTGCAGATAATGAAGCAAAAGATTTGTATATTGAATTCTTTTTGTGGGATACAGAAGAATGTACATATATCAAGTCTATTCAATTTTGTGAGTCGTCAGGTGATAAAACTAGTAGAAATTTAATGAAAATAAATGGATATAGCTTAAATTCTTTATTGGACATGGCGGAAGAGTATCAATTGGAACAAAATGAAAATGATAGTTCGAAATATATAGGATATGTTACTGAAGAAGTGAAGGTTAGCATTGATACCGAACTTGAAAAAACATATGGTGGTTCTCCAAGTGTGATGGGAGATATTCGTCGTGATGATTTAAAAAGATAAAAATTTTTAAAATCTTTAAAACCTATTCACTACTTCATGTGTTCTTAAAGTAGAAGCGAAAGAAAATGACATTTCGTAAAACTATAAGAATACATGGAGGAATAGAATATGAGTAGCAGGGAAAAGGTTTTAGCAATTAGACGTATCCAGAAAGAAAGAGAAGAAATTGCAATATCAATCGAAGTTTTCGAGGGAAAAAGATGGGATGGATTTCTTGGTGGTATCAAGGGAATTTTAACATTTATAATTGCAACTATTCTTTTTACCATTTTATCAAGTGTAATTGGTAATTTTGCAAGTATTGAAATCTTTGCAGAACTAAGCGAATTATGTGGATTTTGTGCAGGTCTTATTTTTAGCCAGTGCATGAGAAACAAGAAGAATGAAACAGTTGATAAAGAAATCAAAGCTCTTAAAAATGAATACAACAAATTAGCGAAAACTACAAAAGAAATCATCTATGCATAATGTTTTAGAGTTGATTGGATTAGAAACGAGGTGCTATATGAAAAAACGTATTATATCGTTTTTATTATTAGGAACAATGACAATTTCACTCTTTGCAGGGTGTGGAAGCGACAAAGAAACATCAAATAGTGATGTGCCAAATACCGAAGTGACAGAAAATGTGACAACAAGCGAGAGTGTAGAAACTACAGAACTTGAAACAGAGATTACGACAGAAGAAACCGAATCCACAGAATTTGTAGAAGAAACAACAGAAACACAGCAGGAGCAAACAGAAGAACAGCCATCCATTACATATACCTATGAAGATATGAGTGCAACTATGTACGCAAAGCAGAGTGTAAATGTACGTAGTCTACCATCTACGGATGGAGAAAAACTTGGTAGTTTGTCTTACGCACAGGAAGTTGCTGTAACAGGAAAATGCGTAGAAACTGGTTGGTATCGTATCGACTTTAATGGTTCGGTTGGATATGTTAGTAACAATTATTTGCTCACAGAAAAACCAGCAGAACAGCCAGAAACACCTAGTGAACCAACAGAACCAAGTCAGCCAAGTGGCGATAGATATGGTGGTTCTTGGAACTATGTGGGAGATGCATATGGAACATATACAGGAGCTACATTGTATACTAATTCAACATACGGAACAAGCTTTTCTGTTCCATCAACTGCTAATGTATGGGGATATCTGAATTCTACTCTCACGAGTTCAACTCGCCCAGTTATCTTATCTAAAGCCGCAATGTACGACGCTGATATTTGTATTGCATTATGTTTTTCTAAAGGCGGTAGCACAGAAGCCGAAGCCTTAGAAATTGAAAAGTCTGACCTTGCCTTCGGTGGTTGGACTAGTGGCGAAACATATACTACAACTATTGGTGGAAACACTTATTATTGTTGTGAAATAACAAGTTTTAATGGGGTATCAAATACTCTATTTCTTGCGAGACAAAGCGGTGGAAAAATCATTGTATATCATGTAATATCAAATTCTGTTAAAGTAACAACCGATATCGCAAAACAATATATTTCATATTAAATATTCAAAGCTCTCTCGATTTTGAGGGAGCTTTTTCCATGCCGTCAACTTGCACAAATTCCGCTTTCCTTTTGCAAAACAGAAGTTGCACCGATTGTGCAAAGTGTAGAATTGTTCTAATTTTTAAAATTATGCGTATGGATTTGTTGTATTTTAAAAATTAAATGTGTATAAACATTATAGAAGCCATAAAGAAGATGGCAAATTCTTCTTCGTCCAAACTACGATAGTGTTTTATGATTTAAAGCTCACAAACAGAGCGATTGAAAGGAGCACCACTAGAGGTGTATCCAAAATCAATTATTCTGTTCGTGGGCTTTTTTCATGTGCAGGATTGGAATATGAAAGGAGATTTTTTATGAGAGAAAAGGAATTTTTAATTTCACAGCTAGAAGTGATTGTATCGCTTCACCAGAAAATGAGCAAAAGCTATTTCTTTATACCACCGATTGTTGCGAGAAATCGCAGGAGCTACGAAGAAAAGAACAGTTTGGATACTGTGTTTGAATACGACGGAGACGTGTATCGAATTGAGCAGGTGACGAAATGTTCCTGTAAGCATGTGTATTATTCGGTAGATTATTATAAAAATTACGAGTTAATACACGCAGATATCCGTCTTGTAAAGAAAATACTAAAGAAATTACAGGCATCCGTTACGGATGAAACTGTGACAGCAGAAAGGAACTAATATTATGAAAAAGAAAATGATATGTCTGGATTTACAGACAACAGGACTATCGTATGATGATGAAATTTTACAGCTTACCATATTAAATGAGGATGGAGAAATCTTATTCCATCACTACATAAAACCGCGACTTTTATGCTCGTGGTATGACGCAGAAGAAGTTCATGGTATCACACAGGAGATGGTGCGAAACGAGAAAACCATTACCATGTACAAAGAAGAATTGCAGAAAATCTTTGATAATGCAGATGTGGTGATAGGATACAACATTCACTATTTCGATTCTGTATTCCTAAAAAAAGCTGGGCTTAAATTAGACCATTTACAGATGTTTGATGTTATGGAAGAATTTGCTCCAATTTTTGGAGAAACCAGCGAATATTTTAACCAGTACATCTGGCAGAGCTTGGAAACGTGCTGTAAATATTACGGATACAAACTTCCAGAGGGCAAAAAGAACAGCTTGGAAAATGCCAAAGCAACCCTATACTGCTTTAAAGAAATGTTAAAAAATGAGCAGTAAACAATCGTTTTCATAGCAGGATTTTCTGCTATGAGAGATTTTTTTAAACCCATTCTCATTATGAGATAACCGTTAGATAACATAAACATCATAGTGTTATCTGTATAGGGCTGGTATGTAATGAGATATGGGCATGGGGCAACCCCCAAAGCATACCACTAACTAACAGCTAGCAGATACTACAACTACATTTATATACTTAAAGGAGAGATACAACTATGGAAAATACCAATACATTTGAATTACAGTTAGAAAAACCAGAGATTAGAAAGGAATTACCTAAAAACCCTGTTTCTTATTTACGTGAGACTTACCCACCACGAATAAATGGAGCTGGGTTAGAAATGAGTTCCAATATCGAATACATCACCGAAGAAATTGGATTTTTGGAAAATGAAGCTGTTGAAAACTGCATAGAGGATAAAGGATTAGAAGCATTAGGGCTTTTATGGTTCTTACGTTTAATGATGGCGAATGATTTAGGCTGGGGCATGGATATTACTGATAAAAAATATAAGAAATTATGCGATAACTTATCCACCGATTTTAACATCAGTAAAAATAAGGTGGAAAAACTTCTTACAAAACTTATCCAGCATGAAATACTTTTGGTTGTAGAAGAAGAGGGAAAGAAGTATTACACCACTTACCAGCAATTTTATAATTATGAGTATAAATGCTGGTACAGGCTAAAAAACAATGCTTCTGCAAGAAAATATTATTTGCAGAAAAAAGAAAAGATGGAAAATGCAACAAACCCAATAGAAAATAAAAAAGAAGAAATAAAAACTATCCAGCAGGAAATTTCATATTCCGATATTTCCAATGTTGAGATACAAGCAGATATGGTTTCAACCAAAGAAGTCTTTGAAGAAATCTTTGGTACAGAAGAAGAACAGTTTTAATTCCAACAAAAAAGCACCCATTATCAATGCTGGGTGCTCCATTGGATTAAATTATGAAATAAACGCGTACTGTACTTATAGTAGTATGAAAGTAAACAAAAACGTAAACTATAACTACATCCCTATACTTTTGGGGGGAGAGCTGAGAGAACACCCTCCCCCTTACAATATAAATTATAGTACCTAAAAAGAGCCAAATCAATGGACGGACGAGCCGAAACTAAAAAAATTTTAAGTAAAAGTTGTCTATCGCGTAGCGATCAGACAACTTTCCTTTGTTTCTGCTTGATTATTCCTTATGTTTTTCGAAAGAATTGTCAAGAGGACATCGGTTTTGAAGCGATTTTGTAAACGACCTCTTGACGATTGTTTCGTAAAGCATATACTTGTTCCAGCAGAAAAAGGAAACAGGAAAAGCAAAACACAAAAATCATATTAAAATAAAATTGATGTAAGAAAATTTTTAATTCAAAGGTTTGGTCTATTGGTTTAAGGATTTTGGGATGATATAATCAAAGTACAAAATAATTGTTTTCATCGCTGTTTTTTAAAATAGCCACATGAAAACCAAGTAATGAGTAACAAAAGTTAAGGAATTAAAAAATGTAAGGTGTGCGTATGCACAAAAGTTTAGGAAGAATCCATTTGTTTGGGTGCTTCCTTTTTTGGTGCAAAAAGCAGAAAAAGAAAGAGAGGTATTTATGAACAAACAAGCATTTTACAATGGAGCAACTACTGGCGAAAGTATGGAAACGATTATGGAACGAATTATAGTTATCCATGAAGAAAACCAGCCAAACAAAAAAAGTGGCACAGCTGGATTTTTCAGCTTCGAAGAAGTGAAAGACAAAGTTTCACTTAAAGTCGTAAGTTCCAAAAACAAAAAACAGTTAAAAGACAGCCTGTACATGGAACTGCCTGGGCTGGATTTGGCAGTTGTGTTTTTTGTAGATTTGGGAACGTATGGTGAATTTAGAGCCACATGTAGAATTAACGAACATCATTTAAGTTTATGGAAAATTTCAAAAAAAGAACTTCAAGACCTTGCTATTAAAAACGCAGGACGAAAGTATCATTTTACCATTGAAAATATGATTGATGTTATCGGTTCTGTTTTTGATGAAGTAGAACGTAAAAAATTGGAAGATGAATTTGATTTTGGAAAAAGAATGTTCGTTCTTACGGATGAAAGTTCTAAAAATTATGGTTCATCTGCAATTTATCTAAACAACGTTATTCGAGATTTTGCAGAAAATAGTGGCTGTGATATCTTCATTCTTCCATCTTCGACCCATGAGCTTATCTTATTAAAAGACGATGGTTTTGATTTTGATGTATCGGATTTTGAAACAACCGTAAGGGAAGTGAATTTAGGGCTGGATGAAGAAGAATTTTTATCCGACAGCGTATACAAATTTATTCGCAGTATCAACAGAATTGTAAAATTATAAGGAGAATTGAAAGATGAATATTGTTAATTTAAGAGGACGACTAACCACAGCCCCAGAAGTAAACTATACAAAGGATGGAGCTTCGGTTGTATCTTTTACATTAGCAGTGCCAGACCGACTTGGACAAAGGGATAAGGATGGGAATTTTCCAGCCGATTTTATCCGTTGCGTGATGTTTGGAAAAGAAGCAGAGGTGATGGAAGCCTATGGAGTTAAGGGTACAGAAATCATCTTAACTGGGAAAATAAAAACTGGAAGCTACACAAAAGATGACGTAAAGCATTTTACAACAGAAGTCCAGAGTATGTATTTTGAGTTTGTAAGTGGTACAAAGTCCAAAGAAAACAATTCCAAAAAACAGGAGAAAACAGGCAAATAAAACATAGTAGTAATTGATGGGGAGTGCTGGTAGAAATACTGGCACTCTCTTTCTAAATGGAGAAAAATTATGAGAATTACAAGTTATCGAACAATATTAGATGAAAACGAACACAATATTTTATTGAAAGAAAAGGCTGTAAATTATAATGGCGATTATCTTGATACAGCAGGAAAAATGGCAGACATGATTTGCGATGTATTTAAATTGCATACGATGGCAGAGGAGTATGTTTATATGATAGCCATGAACACAAGGTGCAAACCCCTTGGAATATTTGAATTATCCCATGGAAATGTCTGTAGTTCCCCAATTGGAGCAAGGGAGATTATGATTCGAGCAGTTTTATGTGCTGCAAGTTCGTATGTGATATTACATAACCATCCGTCAAAGGATGTTACCCCATCCGATGTGGATATCAAGATGACAAAACAGATAAAGGCTGTATCCGACCTTATGGGAATACAGATTTTAGACCACATTATTGTGGGGGATTATAAGAAATATTTTAGTTTTCACGAACAGAACTTATTATAACGCATACAGATGTGTTACTGGTGGTAGAAAAATACCACCTTTCCTAGATGAAAATAGTGGGGAGAGTTGGTTAGCCTGTGACGATAGGAAAAGGCTAACCAACGATAACAGCGATAAGGATATATTTTTTTGCAGGACTCTTTGGTCTATTGCTTTTGGATATTGAAAAAAATATAATATAAGTACAGTAAAAAGTTTTCATATTACATGAAACAACAGTAAAGAGTTTAAAAAATTATACGTTTAAAAATGAGTAAAGACAACATGGTGCGACGAAAAAATCCCATTCCTACACCAAAGAAGTTGTCCTAAAGTGATAGGCTGGCGTTCTATAAAAGATATAAGTCCATTAAAAGTATAGATACTAGCAGAGATTTCTGCAACAAACGGAGTTTAACAGTAACCGTATAAAAACTGTTCTTTTCGAATTTATCTCTAGCAGTTGCTAGGGTGGGTAAAAAGCCAGAGGCTTACAACTGAATAATCGAATTTACCTCTGGCATAGTCTGGAGGTATTTTTATGTCGAGGAAATCAAATTTACAGCATGAGTTTCTACAGGAGCTGAAAAAGGAAACAAAGTTCGGTGAAAAGAAACACGAAGCAAAACAGATGGCAAGAGCCGAAGCAGAAAAAAACAAGGATAAATATAAACAGGTAAAAGGGATTTATAGCTATAAGACCTATAAAGACTATTCCAAGAGCTTAAAAAGTTTTACCAATTATGTCGTAAAGAACCATACAGAAGTGAAAACGATGGAACAGGCGAGGGCTTATATTCCAGAATATATAAATGATTTACGAAGCAGGGAACTATCGGAGTGGACAATCCACATGTATGCGTATTCTCTGCGTTCTGCATATCATTGTGAAATTGAAGATTTAAACATCAAACTTGGTACAAGAAGCAGGGCAGATGTTACAAGATGTCGTGACGGAGAAGATAACAGATATCGTGAGTCGGAGCGATACAAAGAAACTGTTGATATGATAATTGCGACAGGCTGTAGGCGAAGTGAATTTCTAAGACTTCGAAGTGAAGATTTTAGGGAGAAAACCGACAAAGATGGAAATAAAACAGGAGAGCTGGAAGTATATAAACGTGGGAAAAATGGCATTGAAAGATGGTGCTTAGTAAATCCTAACTACACCGATTATGTTAGGAGTTTTCTTGAAACGAAAGAAACCATTCCTATCGGTTCGGAGAACAGATTATTTCAAAAATCCGATATTCCATCGAAACTTCCTGTTCACGATTTGAGGGCTGATTATGCACGCGATTTGTACAGATATTATGAAGCAAATGGATATGGAAATGGCGAGATGTATCATTGCAGGGGTGAACTAAAAGGCATACATTTCGACAAAGGAATTTTGGAAAAAGTATCCTTTGATTTACAGCACAGCAGGGATAATGTTGTCGTGGAATACTTATATAAGATGTAATAAAAATAGCACCAAATGAAATCGCTTCATTCGGTGCTTGATTTTAGAGGTTTCGACCTTGGTATTGAACAGTAACGACGAAAACAGTTTTTTGCGTTTCATCAATTCGAAAAATAGCCATATAATTATCGACTAAAAGCTGGCGATAACCTCGTCCTGCGTATCTTCCCTCGTTTCTCTCTTGGTGGGAATGTGGGAACGTATCTAGTCTAAGAATGGCATGTTTAATTCTGTCAACCTGACCTTTGGCATATTCTGGTGCAAGTTTTTCACCAGCGATATATTCATAAATGCTGTCTAAGTCACGGATGGCTCTTGGATTAAGTTTTACCCTGTATTTATCCAAAATGTTTTTTCTCCAGTTCTGCAAAAACGATGTCTGCGTCGATAGCTTCTGCTCCGTTTAATATTTCCTGTTCCGATTCATAAATCGCTTGGTCGATACGATTGATTCTAGCAAATTTATCATAAAGTTCGCTACTCATTACAACGAGGTCGCTGTATCCGTTTTTTGTAATAAATATCGGTTCCTGCTGTTGATGTGCGAGATTGGAAATCTCGTTTGTATTTCTTAAATCTCGAATTGGCATAATAAGTGGCATACAATCAACTCCTTTCTTTGACATAATTGTAGCATAATTATGCACATATATCAATTACATTATTCTATATTATTTTAAATCCAATTCATCTAGTCCACGTTCCGCAAGAGCCTGTTTATAAAGCCCTTTTCTTTTCATTACTTGGATTTTTTTGTCACAAGCAAGTTTAATTCTAGGGATTTCCAAGATGTGAGCAATTTCTTCAAACTCATTAAGTAAAGGTTCAAATACCGAAAGTGGATTTTCTTCGCTGGTTAGGTATTTCGAAATTTTGTTGTATTCATGAATAAATAAAATTGGGTCTGGCACTGTTCCAAGTTTTGCAGTTCCTTTTATGATGTGGTCGTATGCAACTACATATTCAATATATAGAGGACTGTTTTCAAACTCCGTATTATAACGATAAAAGGATGGTACACTTACTAAATCTAATGCTTTGGCACATTCTTTAATTTTTGAGATTCCAGATTGATACATAAAGTATTGGTGTATAAAAATCTTTGTGCCATCCTTGGCGAATGTATATCCCTGTAATGATAACAAATTTTTCAAACTTAAAAAAATCTTATTATAAAGAAGATGTGCAAAGTGGTTTTCTACATCCATTTCCAACCTAAGTTGTTGGGCTTCTTTAAAAGGAGAATCCGTAGAAACAAGAGAATTATATATTTCCTGTACTTCGGATGGGAGTTCTTTATAAACAATGTCTTCCAAAAAGTTATCGTGCAAATAAGTTGGAATTATGTTGGTGGTATTATAAATAATGACCATGTGTTTTAACAGTATGGCTAAATCACTATTGTTACCATCTGCAAGTGTGGTCGGTGAATCAATAAAAATACCATGTGCATCTTTATCGGTAAGGATACGCTGGCAAAACATATATAGTAACCATTCTGTTGAATGTCCGAATGTTTTTCGATACTGCATATCTTCTGGGAGACCATTCCATAGCACCAGCACATTTTCTTCTGGTATGAATCTGTTTTGATGTAAATACTCAGATATATTTTTAGTAAGTTTTGCGACAGCTTCCTGCCTCTGCTGGCGAATAGATTTTTCTGGATTATAGATAAGGCTGATAATTCCATACATATGAGGGTCTTGCGTGACAAGTATCATAATAACATCTCCTTTACGATAGTGTTTCTATGGTTAATATACACGTTTTCAATAAACAAATCAACAAAATATTAAAAATATAATAAAAATGATAAAAAGTTGTTGACGAATTTAGGGCTGGGTGATATATTAGATTTACAACAAATTATTAAATGTGAACTTTGCTTGATAATTTGTTGCTGAACATTGAAAACTAAAGAAAGAGAGGTAAACGACTATGAAACAAACCAGAGTAGTGAAAAATTTTAATGAAAGGGGGTGTGAATTATGGGTAAGATAATTACGGATGATGTGAAAAAATTGGCTGTACATATGTACGAAAAGACAAATACTGCTCCAATGATGATTGCGACAGTATTAAATATTTCAGAAACAACCTTATATAAAATTTTGGATGAATATGATGTTCCACGAAGAAGCGATAAAGCAGTAGATTTGAAATTAGCTGTGGATATGTATAAAAAAGGATTTGTAGTGAAAGAGATTTACAAAAAGACCAATACGAATTGTGCGTCTTTGTATGCTGAATTAGATAGGTTACAGATACCTAGACGACATAGCGTAAAAAACAGAGCTCATACGGATACAACGAATCAAGAGCTGGAAGATAGTATTTTGGAGTTGTATAAAACAGGAAAATCTCAGACAGAGATTGCAAGAGAATTAGTGATTTCTCGACATACTGTTATAAGAATAGTTGAGAAAGCAAAGGAACTTGGAGTTATAGGAGTTCGAGAAGTGGATATCGAAAAGGAAAAAGAAAAAGGCTACATCAAAGAAATTGCAAAACTTTATATTGAAATGAGTAAAGATATTTCAATTCGAGAAGTGGCTAAGGTGTTACAAGTAAACGAACCACGATTGTATCACGAGATAAGAAATCAAAAAAGAGAACTCATGTTGAAAGAGGAAAGCTAGGAAAAAACGATTCTTCGGCTAAATCTTTCTAGTCGGAAAATGAATCAAAAACAGGTAAGCTCCTTACCTGCATTATGAAAGGGATGGAATATGTTGAGCAAAATTAAGTCCTGCGTGTTCTTAAAGTTTATAACAGCAGTTGTAGATTTTAAGAACATGCAGGCAATTAAAAAATTGCAGAAACCATTTTATAGTGAAAGGATGTGACTGCGGAAAGGGGGTATCGCATTATGGAAAATACCAACTTAATGCAATACAGCATGGAACTAGCCATGCTTACCAATTTAAAAAATCATAACCTTATTACAGAGGTTGAATTTGAAACAATCAAACAGGAACTTAGACGAAATTATCATATTATTACAGATTTAGTGGTTGGGGTAGCCTAACCACTAAGGAAAGGAGTTGCGTATGGCAGAAGTACAGATTAGAAAAGCAAATCGGAAATTGGAGCATAGAGGAAAAGGACATACAATTTCAACTTACAGGGTTGGAGCTTATGTACGAGTTTCCACAGATAAAAAAGAACAGAAAGACAGCTATGAGTCACAAGTACAACATTATAAGGATTACATTTCACAGAAACCAGAGTGGCAGTTGGTGGAAATCTATTCGGATGAAGCACTTACAGGAACGAAAATAGATAATAGAGATAATTTTCACCGAATGATAAATGATGCGATGAATGGCAAACTGGATTTGATTTTAGTTAAGTCGATTTCCAGATTCGCAAGAAATACAGTTGATACATTGCAGTTTGTTCGGAAGTTGAAAGATAAAAATGTAGCAATCCATTTTGAAGAAGAAAACATAAACACGTTATCAATGGATGGAGAACTACTGCTGACAATTCTAGGAGCTGTTGCACAGCAGGAAGTTCAAAACACCTCGGAGCATGTAAAAAAGGGGGTGGCTATGAAACTTCAACGTGGAGAAATGTATGGTAACAATTCATGTTTGGGGTATGACTATCACCCAGAGACACAGACCCTTACTATAAATGAGAAAGAAGCAGAAATTGTTAGGTATATTTTTAAACGTTATCTCGAGGGAGCTGGTGGAACAGTAATCGCAAATGAGTTGACAAACTTAGGATATAAAAATAAACGTGGGGATGTAAACTGGATGTGTTCAACAGTTCTTGGAATCATTAAAAACGAAAAATATAAGGGAGATTTACTCATGGGAAAAACATTTACAAGAGACCCTATTTCGAAAAAGAGACTTACTAATATGGGAGAGGTAGACCAATATTATACGACAAATCATCACGACGCGATTATATCGCGAGAAAAATTTGATAAGGCACAAGAAATTCGTATGAAACGAAATGGTTCGAGAAATTGTGGGAGGCAGGAGAAATATAGCCGACAATATGCATTTAGCAGTATGTTAAAATGTGGATTTTGTGGAGCTACATTATCAAGAAGAAGATGGAACTCGAAAACGGATTATAGTAAAACTATTTGGCAATGCGTGAGTGCTACAAAAAAGAGTAAGTCCGAATGTCCTCATTGTAAAGGGGTTCAAGAGGAACTGTTGGAAAATGCTTTTGTACAATCTTATAATTTGTTGTGTAAACAGAATGAAAGTATCGTTGACAATTTCATGCAGAGGATTGAAAAATCCTTGCAGAATGGTGACGAGAGCAGTAAACTGAAAAAAATAGAAAAAGACATTATCAAGGAAAAAGAGCGTAGGAGTACCTTATTAGATATGAGGTTGGATGGCGAGATTGATGATGAACTTTTTCAAAAGAAAATCGGAGAACTAGACCAAGAAATTGATGTATTATGTCGTAAGCAGAAAGAATATGGTCGGATAGCAGAAATGCAGACGGATATCAATAATCGTTTGCTGGAATTTCGAGAGCTGTTACAGAGCAGAGATACTCTAGAAAAGTTTGACCGACACGTATTTGAATGTATCATTGACAGAGTTATCGTTGGAGAAACAACGGAAGATGGTGTGACGCACCCATATACCATTACGTTTGTTTTCAAAACAGGAACAGAAGATAAGGTTGCTTTAAAAAAGCAACCGAAATTTTTTGACGATGCATGTTCCCTTGCTAATGACAGTGATGATATAGAATATCTACACTGTAGCGACAATGCACTGTGAAGTGGTAGTTGCGTTGTCCAGAGCATAAGTCGTAGAATATATAGATTGTATAAAATTTTTATAAAAATTTTAGATTATACCTATGTTCATAGACGCAAAAAAGAGTATAATGTGAATTGTAAATTTTTAACATATGTGAACGGAAAGGAAATTAAGAGAATGTCCGCAAAAATGGGAAAGAAAAAATGGATTATGATCCTTGTGGCAGTTGTTTTAGTAGTAGCGATTGCACTAGGACTTGCCTTTGCTGGAAGTAGCAAGAAGGAACAGGAAACCACAAGTGGATCAGTGGAGCTGATTACAAAGCGTACCATTGCGAATAGTATTACAGCGAACGGAACCGTAGAGGCTGCGAACACGGAAAATGTTACCGGTGGTTCTTATGGTATGCAGGTAGAATCGGTAAATGTAAAAGAAGGTGATATCGTTGCAGCAGGAGATGTCATCTGTACCTTTAATACAGAGGATATTGATGAGCAGATTAAAAATGTGCAGGACAATATCGCTGAGACAAAGGCAGATAAGGAAACACAGTTAGTAGAGTATGATGAGCAGATTGCAGATCAGCAGGCAAGTAATGCTGATCTGCTTGCAGAAGCTCAGGCAGATTTAGCGGAGGCGGAAGCAGATTTAGTTGCTGCTCAGGATTCTTTAGCACAGAAACAGGCAGAGTATGATGCATATGTTGCGACAGAGGGACAGGCTTCTACTGACATCAATGCGATTCAGATGGAATCTGTTATTGAGGAAAAGAAGAATACAGTAGAGTCGATTCAGACACGTGTAGATTCATGTAAAAGAAGAGTGGAAAATGCAGAAGAACAAGATACCAGTGGACTAGAAGATGCAAAAGAAAATTATGCAGAGCAGGTAGATAATACGATTGATAATTATGAAGAACAGTTAGAAGCTTTGCAGGAACAGAAGGCAGATTGTACCATTCGCGCTGGAATTAGTGGAATCGTTACATCCATCAACGTTACAGAGGAAGCTTCCTTTAATGGTGGAACAATTGCTAGTATTGAAGGTGTCGACCAATTTATCATAGAAGCACAGGTAGAAGAATATGATGTTGCCGACGTGGCAGCAGGCATGAAGGTACTTATCAAAACAGATGCAACTAGAGATGTAGAGCTTGAAGGTGTGATTACATATGTAGCACCTCGTGCAACGAATAGCGGAAGTTCTTCCATGGGAGATCTTTCTAGCCTTATGGGCGGTATGGATACGAGCAGTATTGCAAGTGGCAGTGGTAGTGCAACCTATCTAGTTAAAATTGAATTAAAAGAACAGAATGATAGACTTCGTCTTGGTATGAACGCAAAGACAAGCATCATCACGCAGGAAAGCGTCGATGTATGGTCTGTTCCTTATGATGCAGTATATACTAGAACTGATGGTACTACTTATTTAGAAGAAGTAACTGGCAAGGATGAAGATGGTAACTATATAACCAAAGAATTGGATGTTACAGTTGGATTACAGGGTACCTATTATGTTGAGGTAATTTCGGACAAGATTACTGAGGAAACAGAAATCTTAGTGCCAGATGCACAGGGTAATAGTTCTATTGAAGAACTCCTTAATATGATGGGTGCAGGTGCAGGGATTTAAAGGTGAAAGGTGAATATTATGAGCTCAATTATTAAGCTTGAAAATATTGTCAAGCGATTCTATATTGGTGAGCCAAATGAGCTGGAGATTCTACATGGAGTATCCCTTGAAGTAAAGGAGGGGGAATTTCTGTCGATTGTAGGGCCATCTGGTTCCGGTAAGTCCACCCTGATGAATCTGATTGGCGTTTTAGATCGTCCCACTTCTGGAAGCTATTACTTAGATGGAATTGATGTGGAAAATGCACATGACAATGATTTGTCAGATATTCGAAATCAAAAAATTGGTTTCGTATTTCAGACCTACAATTTAATACCAAAGACCAATGCACTTCGTAATGTTGAGCTGCCTATGCTCTATGCGGGGGTACCAAAGGCAGAGCGCAGAAAACGTGCGCAGGAGCTGTTAGAGTTGGTAGAAATGTCAGAGCGTGCAAATCATTTACCAGAGGAACTTTCCGGTGGACAGAAACAGCGAGTGGCGATTGCACGTGCGATGGCGAATGACCCAGCGATTATTCTGGCAGATGAACCAACAGGAGCTTTGGACACCAAGACAGGACGACTTGTTATGGACTTGTTCCATAAATTAAATGAAGAACAGCACAAGACAATTGTGCTGATTACCCACTCGCCAGAATTGGCAGAGGAAACGGATCGTATCATTTCCATTCGAGATGGGAACATCGTGTCAGAAGTGGTAAAACGAGATGTCGAAGCGAAAAGAAAAACAACCATAGAAGGGCAGGTGGTGTAATATGCTATTGGGTGAAAATATTACACTTGCCATTACCAGTTTGAAATCCAATAAGATGCGAGCACTGCTTACGATGCTGGGTATTATCATCGGTATCGCGGCCGTAATAGCGATTTTTACCGTTGGTAATTCGCTCACGATCTCCATTGAGGAAAGTTTGCAGTCCATGGGTTCAAATGATGTATATGTTATGGTTAGTGAGCGTAGTCAGGAACATGATTATAGCCAGAAAATCGACGGTGCAGAATATGCTGTATCAGATTCAGATGCAGAAATGACAGACGCAGACTACATCACCAGTGAAATGATTTTGGAGATGTATGAGAGATTTGATGATGATATCTACGCAATTAATATTTCTCATTCTGCAGGCAGCGGCACCGCTGAGTATCAAAATATTACAGGCCGCGTTTCATTAGTTGGAACGACTGTTGGATATTTTATTACTTCGCCTATTGATATTGTAGCGGGTACAATGCTTTCGCAACAGGACTATAATGGACAGCGCATGAGCTGCCTGGTAGAAGAAGGGTTTGCGGAGGACATGTTCGGCGTGGTTTCGGATGCTGTTGGAAAATCCATTGACGTAGAATTGGAAGACTCCAATATTACACTTACCATAGTAGGTGTATATAAAAGCTCCAGCGCTTCTGGAATGGGCGGTATGAGTATGTTTGGTTTTGGAGGAAGTACCGTATATCTGCCACTTCAGACGGCTATGTCGATTACACATTCAAAGGATCATTTTTCTACCATTCGAGTAAGTGCGGCGGTTGGTGTAGATACGGAACAGTTATCAAAAAATATCAAGAGCTTTTACGAACCTTATTATCGTAATAATGCAGATTTTGAGGTAACGGTTATGACTCTCGAAAGCATGATTGCGATGCTGACAAGTATGTTGGACACCATCACAATGGCGATTTCTATTGTAGCTGGAATTGCACTTCTGGTAGGTGGTATCGGTGTTATGAATATCATGCTGGTATCGGTTACAGAGCGTACGCGTGAAATTGGTACGAGAAAAGCCTTGGGAGCAAAGAATTCTTCCATTCGTGCTCAATTTATAGTAGAGGCAATTATCATCTGTTTAATCGGCGGTATCATCGGATTAATCCTCGGTATCGTAGCAGGTGTTATGCTCTCGAACTACATGGGATATCCTGCAATGCCTTCAATTGGTGGTATCATCATTTCCCTAGCCTTCTCTATGGGCATCGGACTATTCTTTGGATACTTCCCAGCAAATAAGGCTGCACAGATGAATCCTATCGATGCATTACGTTATGAATAACGCAGGTGCGAAATTTATCTAAATAATACGAAAAGCGGACTATGTATATATATAAAATCTGGACACGCTCTCGCTCTTAGCGGTTACGTCGCGTTACTAAATTCGTAACAAGTTGACACTTGCTACTCATTAAGTAACGACTACCGCTAAAGGTCCAATTTCATATATATGCATAGTCCGCTTTTCTTACTCTATGGAAAATTTCCTGCGTTTTTCTTTATGCTTAATAAAGGAAAAAGGAATTGCCTTCTAACAATTCCTTCATATCATACGCTTATACGCGAATATCTATGTTTCCGCCAAGGTTTGGGTTAACAGATTGTTCCATCATACTGATGAGCTGGGAATTCATGGCTTCATTCATTTCCATGGCATTATCTAGCATTTTTATGCTTGCAACCTGAGCTACGCTACCCGTGGAATATGCTCCATATGATTGTACTGCTGAAAGTGCAGATGATACAGCTGCGATATCCATAAAATCCCTCCTTTACACATTGTATGTCTTTCTAAGATGAGTATGCCATGAAAAAATAAAATTGGCAACCGTAATTTGCAGTTTATTAGAAAAATTAATAAGAGAATTTCTCAACACTTATTTGACGAATAAATCTTAGAGTATTAATATTTAGAATGGTTTATGTTATACTTATCAAGTAGGACAAAAGTTAGAACTAGTAGAGAAATACAGGAGGCTTCATTATGGGCGGATTTTTCGCAGTAGCGTCAAAAGAATCATGTGTATTAGACTTGTTTTATGGTACGGACTACCATTCACATTTAGGTACTAGAAGAGCCGGCATGGCAGTGTATGGTGAGAATGGATTTGACCGTGCAATTCACAATATTCAGAACTCTCCATTTAGAACAAAGTTTGAAAAGGATGTAGAGGAATTACAGGGCAATATGGGTATCGGATGTATTTCCGATTTCGAGCCACAGCCACTTTTAGTACATTCTCATTTGGGAAGCTTTGCGATTACTACCGTAGGTAAAATTGCAAATGCAGAAGCTTTGGTGCAGGAATGTTATGATTCAGGAAAGACACATTTCCTTGAAATGAGTGGTGGAAGTATCAACCAGACAGAAGTTGCAGCAGCTATTATTAATCAAAAGGATACTATGCTAGAAGGCTTGCAGTATCTTCAGGAAAAAGTAGTAGGTTCACTTAGTGTACTGATTTTGACGAAGGAAGGTATTTATGCTTCGAGAGATAGAATGGGACGCACTCCAATTATCGTGGGCAAGAAAGAGAATGCGTACTGCCTTTCTTTTGAAAGCTTTGCATATTTGAATTTGGGTTATTCGGATTACAAGGAATTGGGCCCAGCAGAAATCGTATTCATGACTGCAGATGGTGTAGAGACCTTACAGCAGCCAGGAGAAGAGATGAAGATGTGCTCCTTCCTTTGGGTATATTATGGTTACCCAACTTCTACTTATGAGGGTGTAAACGTAGAAGAAATGCGTTGTGAAACAGGACGTCGTATGGCAGCACGTGATGATGTGAAGCCAGATTATTCTGCGGGTGTTCCAGATTCGGGAGTGCCAGCGGCAATTGGATATTCCAATAAAGCACAGATTCCATATGCTCGTCCGTTTATCAAATATACACCAACCTGGCCACGTTCTTTTACACCAACCAGTCAGGCGCAGAGAAGTATGATTGCAAAGATGAAACTGATTCCAGTTCAGCCTTTGATTAAGGATAAGAAACTTCTGCTTGTAGACGATTCAATCGTTCGTGGTACACAGTTAGGAGAAACAACCGAGTTCTTATATGAAAGTGGTGCAAAAGAGGTGCATGTTCGTCCTGCTTGTCCACCAATCATGTACGGTTGTAAATATTTGAACTTCTCTCGTTCTTCTTCGGAAATGGAATTGATTACACGTCGTGTCATTCTTGAACGCGAGGGTGAGATTACAGATGAATTGATGGAAGAATATTCAAATCCAGACAGTGACAAATACAAGGCAATGGTACAGGATATATGCGACAAGCTTGGATTTACATCTTTGCAGTTTGCGCGCATGGATGATATTATTGAAGCAATTGGCTTGAATCCTTGTAAATTATGTACATACTGTTGGAATGGAAAAGAATAGTAAGTTTACAGAAAAATAAAATCATGCTAAATTAGAGTCAGATGTATTTTGATACATCTGACTTTTTGTTTGAGGTGAGAACATGCGTAGAATGGAATTTAAAATGGAACGCTCCGGATTGACTCAAATCGGCGAAAGATTGTCTGTCACAGAAGGAAAGCTTCCAACATCTTATTATTATACAATTGAGCATGCGATTGCTATGTCTGGAAACTACACGGTAAGTGAACGTTTAAAATCCAGAGAGGGTGTTGTAGTGGATATAACAGAAACAGAAAAAGGATTCTTTGTGATTATGGAGTTTGACGAATAATGAAGATATTACTAACTGCACTTAATGCAAAATACATTCATTCCAATCTGGCGGTATATTCACTAAAGGCAGCAGCTAGAGAGTATAAGAAAATGATAGAAATCGCAGAATTTACAATTAATAATTCTGAGGATTATGTATTAGAGGAAATCTATAAAAGAAAGCCGGATGTGCTGATGTTTTCCTGCTATATTTGGAACCTGTCTATGATAGAAAATGTCATGAGAGAGTTTCATAAGCTATGTCCAAAGGTTCCAATCTGGCTTGGTGGTCCAGAGGTATCGTTTGAGGTGGAGTGCTTTTTGGAAGAACATCCAGAGGTTACGGGTGTGATGATGGGAGAGGGCGAAGAAACGCTCCGAGAGTTGTGTGAATATTATGTGAAACAGAAGGCTGTGTCGAAGAGTGCCAGTGGGCAATCTGATGTAAGTGGTGCAATCGAAAAAGGGGACGAGCTAAAAAATATTCTTGGTATCGCTTATCGAAAAGAGAATGGTGAGATACAGGTGAATTCTTGGCGTGCGATTTTGGATATGAGTACGCTCCCTTTTGCATACGAAAGAAAAGGGAATTTCTCCAATCGAATTATTTATTACGAAAGTAGTCGTGGTTGTCCATTTTCTTGTAGTTATTGTTTATCATCTGTAGACAAGAAGTTGCGTTTTCGAGATTTGGAATTGGTGAAGAAGGAGTTGCAGTTTTTTATAGACCAAAGGGTTCCACAGGTAAAATTTGTGGACAGAACCTTTAATTGTCATCATGAGCACGCAATGGCAATTTGGCAGTTTATTCACGAGCATGACAATGGTGTAACGAATTTTCATTTTGAAGTGTCGGCTGATTTGATTAATGAGGAAGAACTGGCACTGATGAAGCAGATGCGCCCGGGATTGATTCAGCTAGAGATTGGCGTTCAGTCGACCAACGAGCTTACGATTCAGGAAATCAAGCGAACCATGAAACTGGAACGCTTGAAAGAGGTGGTAAAGGAAATAAAAAGCTTTGGAAATATTCATCAGCATTTGGATTTGATTGCAGGATTGCCATTTGAGGATTGCGCGACTTTTCAAAAGTCTTTTGATGATATTTATGTCTTACGGCCAAATCAATTACAGATGGGATTTTTAAAGGTCTTAAAGGGCTCGTATATGCACGCACATGCAGAGGAGTATGAAATTCTGTATCATGATAATCCGCCTTATGAAGTCTTAGCTACAAAGTGGTTGTCCTATGAGGATATATTAAGGCTGAAACGCATCGAGGAAATGCTGGAAGTTTACTATAATAGTGGGCAGTATGAAATTGCTATGAAGGTGCTGGAAGGAAGCTTCACGAGTGCCTTTGAAATGTTCCAAATGTTAGGTGACTTTTACGAGGCAAAGGCGTATTTCGGTATGAGCCATTCACGAATCAGACGGTGTGAGATTCTGCTGGAGTTTTTGGAAGAAACCTTTTTGGAAGATGAAAATAAGAATGAGCTTCTTGCATGTATGAAGGAAGCATTGATTTTTGACCTGTATTATAGAGAGAACTGCAAGAGTCGTCCAAGCTGGGCTGTGGATGCTGGTAGCTTTAAGAGAATTACGCATTTTTATTGTAAGAATGGAAAATTGTCTCATGTGGAACCTTTCCATTTCGATTTCCTAACCGAGTGGAATAAGATGCCTGTTTATGTAGAGGAGCCGGTTTGGGTACAGTTTTTCTATGATAGACGAGATGTGCTCAGTCATCAAGCACAGGTCATAAAAATCCAACCAGAACGAGATATGCAGGTGGAGAAGAAAGGAAACTAAGATGGCGGCAAAGAGAACCGAAGAAATATTGAAGCGTCTCGATGAGACGTACGGAACAGAATATATTTGCTATCTCAATCACGAGACGCCGTGGCAGCTTTTGATTGCGGTGATACTTAGTGCACAGTGTACGGATGCCAGAGTCAATATTGTGACAAAGGATTTGTTCGTAAAATACGATACGCTGGAGAAATTTGCCAATGCAGATTTAAAGGAATTGGAAATGGATATTCGTCCGACCGGATTCTATCATAATAAAGCAAAAAATATTATCGCCTGTGCGAAGCGTCTGGTAGAGGTATATGGTGGAGAGGTTCCATCGAAACTGGAGGATTTGCTGACTTTGGCAGGCGTAGGTAGAAAGACGGCGAATGTGATTCGAGGAAATATTTATAATGAACCAAGTATTGTAGTAGATACACATGTGAAACGTATTTCAAAACGCTTGGGATTTACGAAAGAAGACGATCCAGAGAAAATCGAATATGAGCTTATGCGTAAATTGCCGAAGGACCATTGGATTTTGTATAACATTCAGATTATATCGTTTGGACGAAATATTTGTTTTGCGAGAAGTCCAAAATGCGAGGAATGTTTTCTAAATGATTTATGTAAGTCAAAGGATAAGAGATAGATGATAGAAGAATATGTAGTACTTGATTTGGAAATGACGGGATTATCTGCAAAAACCGACCAGATAATAGAAATCGGAGCAGTTAAAATAAAAAATCATCAAATCATAGACACTATGGACTGTTTGGTGAATCCTCGTTGTCCGATTCCCACCAGGGTAGTGGAACTGACTGGGATAACAGATGAAATGGTAGCTTTGGGCCAAGACAAGGATGAGGCGATAGGAGAACTTCTTGATTTTATTGAGGGACAGGTGCTAGTAGGCCAGAATATAAACTTTGATTACAGCTTTTTAAAACAGTGGGCGGTAAACCACAAGCGACCGCTGGAGGCAAAGGCGTGTGATACACTAAAAATCGCAAGAGTACTGTTGCCACCAGAGCAGCCGAAGAAACTGGAAAGTTTGTGTCAGTACTTTGGGATTGAGCGAACAAGGGAGCACAGAGCCTTGGATGATGCGAAAGAGACCTGGCAGGTGTTTGAAAAATTAAAAGAGTTAGGGGAGATGCTAGAGCATCCAGAAATGTATTTTGAACCAAGGCCACTGACCTATCGAGCAAAGAAGCAAAGTCCTGCAACGCCACGTCAGATACAACGTTTGAGAGAATATCGTGAAAAACATCAGTTGAATGACCAAATAAATTGGGAGACACTCACCAAAAGTGAGGCCTCCCGTATTATGGATAAATATATTTTAGTTCATGGTAGATGAGGTTTCCAAAAGAGTTTCTAGCTGCCTTTCAATTTTGCGGGAATCAGCATTCACGCTGACGGCGAATTCTAAAAGCATTTGCGCAGTTTCCAATTCGCCAGCTTCGATAAGTTCGTTTATATAATCTGGTAGCAAGGCAACAAAGTCCAGGAAATTGTTTTCGTACTCGGTGAGAATTTCTAAGTTGGCAGTACCATACGCAAGCTTTAGGTCTGTGTTGCTCATGCCAACAAAGTTAAGCATAGGTTTTTCGGCTAACGAAAAAAGCTTTGCTTCTGTAGAAGTACAAAGCTTTACTGGAATTTTGTCCAAAGGTATGGTAATATAATCCAGTTTACTGATGTCTTTTTTGCGAACGGTATTGGAGCGACGCTCCTTTTCCCAGAAGTCGTCCTGCACCTTTTGCTGTGCAGCATCACTTTTTCGGATATAGTAAGCAAGTATAAGACAAAAAACAACAAAGATAGCTAAAAATGGAAACATAATATTATCCTTTCCTGTTATAATACAGGTAAAGTATAACAGATTTTTGAGAAGAGGTGAATACAATGAGTAAGATTAACAAAGGAAAAAAGAAAAGACAGATGCTGGCAATCATTTGTTTGGTATTGGTAGCAGCTATGTTGGTTACAACATTTGTGTCAGCTTTATTTGTCTAATAGTTCGTTATCGTGAATATAATTTATAACGAATGTTGAAAATACATAAAAATGTGGTAAAATAGATTGTTAACATTTAGTTATAGTTTTAGTGTTTTGTTTTAGAGGATTGAAAATGAAAAAAATTACAGGTTTAGCTACCGCGGCCGTAATACTTATGGCTGGAGCATTTTTATTAACTAATGAAAATTTATTTCAAGCGGATGTTACAAACGAAACTGCTATTCAGGAAGGTGTATACATCGGAGGAATTGATGTAAGTGGCATGACAGCAGAGGAAGCTACTGCTGCCGTGGATTCCTATGTGGCAGGATTACAGGAACAGTGGATTATTTTGGAGGGACCAAAGAATACCTTAAAGTATCAGCTTAAGGATTTGGGGCTTTTTGCGAATACAAGTGTTGCTGTGCAGGAAGCAGTTGCAGTGGGGAATTCTGGAAGCTTGATTAACCGTTTCAAGTCCTTGCAGGATTTAGAAAAAGAAAATTTGGTTGTTGACATGAGACTTGGAATTGATAAGCAATTAACTGCAAACAAGATTCACGGCAAGCGCAGTAAAATTGATGTGAAAGCAATTGACAATAGAGTAAAGCGTGAAAATGGCGGTTTTGTGTATATTCCAGGACAAGATGGGAACGAAGTAGATATTGTCACTGCGGTAAATGAGTTAAACGAGCACATTGGCTCTGAATGGGAGCTTGCACCAGTAGCAGATGCAAAGTTTGCGCTGACAAGTGTGGTTTCACATCCAAGAGGAACAGAGGAAGAGTTGTCCGTTATCAAGGATTTGATAGGAAGCTTTACAACAAACTATAGTTCTTCGGGGTGGGGACGTGCAAAGAACGTAGAAAATGGTGCGTCGAAAATCAATGGAACTGTCATGTACCCAGGAGATGAACTTTCCGTTTACGAATTGGTAAATCCATTTACCAAAGAAAACGGTTACGAATTGGCAGGCTCTTACTTAAATGGAGAAACGGTAGAATCCTTTGGTGGTGGTATCTGTCAGGTTTCTACAACCCTTTATAATGCAGCATTACAGGCGGAATTAGAGATTGTTCAGAGATATAATCATTCTATGATTGTAACCTATGTGGAACCATCTGCAGATGCTGCAATTGCGGGAACCTATAAGGATTTACGTTTTAAAAACACCTATGATTTTCCAATTCTTATTGAAGGTGTTTGCAGTAACAGAAATATTACATTTAACATTTATGGTGTAGAAACGAGAGACTCTTCACGAAAGGTTTCCTATGTTAGTGAAGTGGTTACAGAAAATGATCCACCAACAGAGTTTACACTTTCCGAAGCGCATCCAGTTGGAAGCTTTATTCAGACAAGAAGCAAACATATTGGTTATGTAGCAAAATTGTGGAAGGTGGTTACTGTAAATGGTGTAGAACAGGAAAAAACACAGGTAAATAAGAGTACCTACAAGGCGTCTTGTCGAAAGGTGACAATTGGTACAGGTGGTGCGACAGCGGAGCAGCTTGCGGCAATCAATGAAGCGCTTGCAACGCAGGATGACAATATCATCAAGTCAGTTGTAGAAGGTCTCTTGGCACCAACGGTAGCAGAGCCTACTCCAGAAGTAGAGACACCAAGTGTTCCAGAAACACCAACAGAACCAGAAGTACCAAGTGTTCCAGAGACACCAAGTGTTCCAGAAACACCAACGGATCCAGAAGTACCAAGTGTTCCAGAGACACCAACGGATTCAGAAGAACCAAGTGTTCCAGAAACACCAACGGATTCAGAAACACCGACGGATCCAACGAACCCAGAAGTACCAGGTGAAGATACGAATATGGGGAATGTTCAGAATTAATAACATAAATATAGGCTGTGGCGAAATTCGTCACAGCCTTAAGCACTATATATGAGGTAGATATGAAAGCAGGGAAATTAAAGGAGTCGATACTCAAACGCTCCATTTTAAAACAACTGCATAAAAGACGAGAGGATGTACTAATTGCTCCAGCGGTAGGCGGAGACTATGGTGCCGTTGCAGCAACAGAGGATATGGCAGTCGTGATTTCCTCCGAACCAGTAACCTTGACGAAGGAGGCAATTGGTAGCAGTGCAATTATGGCGGCCTGCAATGATGTAGCGTGTTCTGGTGCTGTGCCAAAGGCTGTTTCAGTGACAATTCTGTTACCGACAGCTTCTAACGAGGAAGAACTTAGAGATTTGATGAAAGACTTGGATGCGGCTTGTGAAGTCTGCTGTGTAGATATTATAAGTGGACATACCGAGGTGAATCGTGCGGTAAAGGAACCATTGGTAGTGGTAACGGCAATGGGAACTATCTTGAAGAAAGATATAGTACATAGCAGTGCGGTGTGTCCAGGAATGGATATCGTAGCAACGAAATGGGTTGGCTTAGAAGGAACCGCAATTTTAGCACGTGAAAAAGAAGATGAGTTGCGTAGTCGCTACGCACAGCCTTTTATTGATATATCAAAAACATTTGATAGGTTTATGTCCATACTTCCGGAGGCGACAGTCGCCGTACAGTCTGGCGCGAGTGCGATGCATGATGTGTCAGAGGGCGGAATATTTGGCGCACTTTGGGAATTGGCAGAAAGTGCTGGCGTTGGACTAGAAATTGATTTGAAAAAAATTCCGATTCGTCAGGAAACAATAGAGATTTGCGAATATTTCGATTTGAATCCTTATAAACTTTTATCGGGCGGTAGTCTCTTGATTGCAACTGAGGATGGCAATGGCTTGGTGATGGAACTAGAAAAGGCGGATATTCCAGCAGTGATTATCGGCAAGGCAACCGACAGCAATGACAGAGTGCTTATTAATGAGGATGAAAGACGTTTCTTGGAAACGACGCAAAGAGACGAATTATATAACATAGAGAGGTAATAAAAATGAGAGAGAAGATTTTAAATTATATTGAGAAAAATTCCAGAGTAGATATCGCAGAGCTTGCACTACGTGTAGGTGCTGATGAACAGACTGTGTTAAATGAATTAGAAGCAATGGAACACGAAAGAGTGATTTGTGGATACCATACCCTCATTGATTGGGATAAGGTAGGAGTAGAAAAAGCAACTGCTCTGATTGAAGTACGTGTAACGCCACAGAGAGGCATGGGTTTTGATAAAGTTGCAGAACGTATCTACAACTATCCAGAGGTAAATTCCATTTATTTGATTTCAGGAGGCTTTGACTTTATGGTAATCATTGAAGGAAAGACACTTCGTGAAGTAGCACAGTTTGTATCCGAAAAGCTTGCTCCAATGGATACCGTACTTAGTACAAAAACCAATTTTATTTTAAAGAAATACAAAGACCATGGAACCATTTTAGCAAAACCAGCAAAGGATGAAAGGGAGTTGATGAATTAATGAGAAATCCGTTATCAAATACAATCGTAAATATTAAGCCATCAGGTATTCGTAAGTTTTTCGATATCGCGGCTGAAATGGATGACGTCATTTCCCTCGGTGTTGGTGAACCAGACTTCGATACCCCATGGCATGTGCGTGATGAGGGTATTTATTCTTTGGAAAAAGGAAGAACTTCTTATACTTCAAACGCAGGTTTAAAAGAATTAAAAGAAGAAATTGCGAAATTTTTAGAGCGTCGATATGACCTTACATACAATCCAGTTAAGGAAATGATTGTAACGGTAGGAGGAAGTGAAGGAATTGACATCTGTATGCGCGCGATGTTAGACCCAGGTGATGAGGTGCTCATCCCACAGCCTAGTTACGTTTCCTATGAGCCATGTGCAATTTTGGCAAATGGTACACCGGTGATTATTGAGCTTAAGGCAGAGAATGAATTCCGCCTTACCGCGGAAGAATTAGAGGCGGCAATTACACCAAAGACCAAGCTTTTGGTACTTCCTTTCCCAAACAATCCGACAGGAGCGATTATGGAGAGAAAGGATTTGGAAGCAATTGCAGAAGTGATTTTAAAGCATGATTTGTATGTGCTTAGTGATGAGATTTATTCGGAGCTTACCTATACAGATAATCATGTTTCTATCTGTAATCTCCCAGGAATGAAGGAGAGAACTGTTTTAATCAATGGATTTTCAAAATCGCATTCCATGACTGGCTGGAGACTTGGTTATGCGTGTGGACCAGAAGTGATTATTCAGCAGATGTTGAAGATTCATCAGTTTGCAATTATGTGTGCACCTACGACTAGTCAGTATGCTGCAGTAGAAGCAATGCGCAATGGTGATGCAGATGTACAGGAAATGAAAATGGAATACAACGTTCGTCGTAAATACCTTTTGAAGCGATTTGCAGAGATGGGCGTAGACTGTTTCGAAGCATTAGGAGCTTTCTATGTATTCCCATGCATAAAGGAATTCGGTATGTCTTCGGATGACTTTGCAACTGCTATGTTGAAAAGCAAGAAGGTGTGTGTTGTTCCAGGTACTGCATTCGGTGATTGCGGAGAAGGCTTCCTTCGTATTTCTTATGCTTATTCTATGGAAAACCTTAAGATTGCGATGGATAGATTTGAAGAATTTGTAAATGAACTAAGAGAGAATAAATAAGTATGGCATTAAATATTGTATTATTTGAACCAGAAATTCCTGCAAATACAGGAAATATTGGACGTACCTGTGTGGCGACCAACACCAGACTTCATTTAATTGAACCACTCGGTTTTTCTTTGGAAGAAAAGCAATTGAAAAGAGCAGGCATGGACTACTGGAAGGACCTGGATGTGATAACCTATGTGAACTGGGAGGATTTCAGTAAGAGAAATCCAGGAGCAAAGGTGTATTACGCCACCACAAAAGCACGTCATGTATATTCAGAAGTAAGCTATGAACCAGATTGTTATATTATGTTCGGAAAAGAAAGTGCGGGTATCCCAGAGGAGATTTTAAAAGAGAATCCAGATACTTGTGTGCGGATTCCAATGGTGGGAGAAACTCGTTCTCTGAACCTGTCGAATTCGGTTGCGATTGTATTGTATGAGGCACTTAGACAGAATGATTTTTCCAATATGAAGCTCGAAGGCGAGCTGCATAGATTACACTGGGAGGATTAAGATGAGCATTATCAAAACAAGGGGCTTGGTGCACGACTTTATACGTCGTGACGAGGAGGACAATGTTGAGTCCATTACTACGGCCCTTGACCATGTAGATTTAGATGTAAAAGCGGGGCAGTTTATTGCGATACTCGGACACAATGGTTCCGGAAAATCCACACTGGCAAAGCATATTAATGCACTGCTTTCCGCTACCGAAGGAACGATTTGGGTAGACGGCATGGATGTATCCGAGGAAGAAAATGTCATTCCAGTTCGTAAGTCGGCAGGGATGGTATTTCAGAATCCTGACAATCAGATTATTGCAAATATTGTAGAAGAAGATGTCGCATTTGGACCAGAAAACATTGGTGTTCCAACTGAAGAAATCTGGGAACGTGTTGAAAAGAGTTTAGAAGCGGTTCGCATGACGAAGTATCGCAATCATTCTCCAAATAAATTATCGGGAGGACAGAAACAACGTGTTGCGATTGCAGGAGTTATGGCGATGGAGCCAAAGTGTATCGTCTTTGACGAGCCAACCGCTATGCTCGATCCAAATGGACGTAAGGATGTGCTAAAGGCTGCACATGAGCTAAATAAGACAAAGGGCGTTACGGTGCTACTTATCACTCATTACATGGAAGAAGTCGTAGATGCAGACTATGTCTATGTCATGGAAAATGGAAAGGTCATCATGAATGGAACTCCTCGCGAGATTTTCTCACGGGTAGAGGAATTAAAGGAGCATCGTTTGGATGTGCCACAGATGACACTTTTGGCACATGAGCTTAAGAAGGCAGGTCTTCCAATTCCAGCGGGAGTTTTGACAAGAGAAGAGCTTGTAACAGAGCTTCTGAAGTTAAGGTAGCGAGATTTGTTTCTATTATATTTCAGGAAATTTGTAAGTATATAAATTTTGTAGGATAACAGAATGTCAATTATATTAGATAAAGTAAATTATGAGTATAGTGCAGGTACGGCTTATCATGTGCATGCACTAAAAGATATCAATTTAAAAATAGAAGATGGTGAGTTCATTGGAATCATTGGACATACGGGGTCTGGGAAGTCGACCTTAATCCAGCATATGAATGGTTTAATAAAGGCGACTTCTGGTGGAATATATTTTAATGGACAGGATATCTATGACGAAGACTTTGACCTAAAAGAGTTGCGAAGTAAGGTGGGGCTGGTATTTCAGTACCCAGAGCATCAGCTTTTTGAAACAACCATTTTTGATGATGTGTGTTTTGGACCAAAGAACTTGGGCCTGGATAAAAAGACGGTAGAGCTTCGTGCATATGAAGCTTTGCGCAATGTGAATTTCCCAAATGAGCTGTTTTTTCAGCCACCATTTGATTTATCCGGCGGACAGAAACGTCGTGTTGCAATAGCAGGCGTGCTAGCAATGAAGCCAGAGGTGCTGATTTTGGACGAGCCTACAGCAGGACTTGATCCAGCAGGACGCGATGAGATACTAGGATTGATTTCTAAGATGCATAAGGAATTAGGAATTACGGTTATTTTGGTTTCGCACAGCATGGAAGATGTAGCGAAATACGTTGACCGTATCATTGTGATGAACCAGGGCTCAGTTATGTACGATGGCGAACCAAAGAGTGTGTTCCGTCAGTACGAGGAGTTGGAAAAGGTTGGATTAGCAGCGCCGCAAGTGACTTATTTGATGCACGAGCTTAGAGCACATGGCTTACCAGTGGATGTGAATGCAACTACAATACAGGAAGCAAAGAAGAATATCCTGGTAGCTCTTAGCAGATAAGGAAATGTTTGCAGAAGCAGGATTTTAAGATAGAGGTTAGAAAATGATACGAGATATTACGATTGGTCAGTATTATCCAGCGGATTCGACGCTCCATAAGATGGACCCACGTGTAAAATTGTTTGCCACGGTTATATATGTCATTGCACTGTTTTGTTTTAAGGGCATTGTAGGACTTGCTCTGATTACTGGTTTCTTATATGCGGTAATCAGGATTTCCAAGGTGCCATTTAAGTTTATGACAAAAGGCTTAAAGGCGATTGTGATATTAGTCATTATTACATCGGTGTTCAATTTGTTTGCGACACCAGGGGATATTGTGTTCTGGAAATGGGGAAGCCTCCAGATTACAGATACGGGTATTATCAACGCCTTTATGATGACGATTCGTTTGGTGTACTTGATTTTGGGAACTTCCCTAATGACTCTCACAACAACACCAAACCAGCTTACAAACGGATTGGAGACAGCACTTGCTCCACTAAATAAATTCAATGTACCTGTTCATTCAATTGCAATGATGATGTCTATTGCACTTCGTTTTATTCCGATTCTTATCGAAGAAACGGATAAAATCATGAAGGCACAGATGGCACGTGGTGCAGATTTTGAGAATGGCAATATCATTGAAAAGGCGAAGGCGATGGTTCCACTATTGGTGCCTCTCTTTGTATCGGCATTTCGTCGAGCAGAGGATTTGGCAATGGCGATGGAAGCACGCTGCTATAATGGTGGCGAAGGTCGTACCAAGATGAAACCTCTCAAATACGAAAAGAGAGATCGAGTGGGATATGCGGTAGTGATTGGATTTTTGGTGCTGGTAATTCTTGCGGCAAATGTATTACCTTTTCCACAGTAGAGGATAAATTATGCGCGTAAAAATGGTGGTTGCCTATGATGGCACGAATTATAGTGGCTGGCAATTACAGAAAAACGCAGTCACGATAGAACAGAAATTAAATGAAGCCCTATATGACTTGCTTGGAGAAGAAATACAGGTGACGGGGGCAAGCCGTACCGACGCAGGTGTCCATTCTCTTGGTAATGTATGTGTCTTTGACACAAACACACGCATGCCAGCAGAAAAAATCTGCTATGCACTGAATACACGCTTGCCAGAGGATATTGTGGTGCAGAGTTCTTGTCAGGTAGCGGAAGATTTTCATCCACGTGCAGGAAAAAGCAGCAAGACCTACGAATATCGTATTTTAAATCGCGAATTTCGTGACCCAACAAGACGACTAGATACCTATTTTTATCACTACGATTTAGATGTGGAGGCAATGCAAAAAGCAGCAGCATACTTAATAGGGGAGCATGACTTTAAGAGCTTTTGTTCTGTGCATGCACAGGTAGAAACAACGGTGCGTACGATTTATGATTGCATCGTTACAAGATGTGAAGATGAAATTCATATCCGTGTTACTGGAAATGGATTTCTTTACAATATGGTTCGAATTATTGCGGGGACTTTGATAGAGGTCGGTGCAGGAAAACGAGAGCCAGAAGAAATCTTGACGATGCTAGAAGCAACTGATAGACAAACATCTGGTCCGACAGCTCCGGCACATGGACTTACGATGATAGGGATAGAATATGAACTGCTTCCATAAAGTTCGCAAAATACATTCTGCTTTGCAGAATACAGATACTTTGTATCTGATTTTGCTCATTTATGGGGCGTTCCGCCAATCAAAAAAGTTTTTACGTTGCAGTTGCAAATAAATTTGCATGCAACATAAAACTTTTTTGGCAGTTCGAAACTTTTGAAAAAAATATTTGACACACGCGGTTTCGTGTAATATAATATCCTAGTCTGCGATAGTATGAAAATGTGAGCCAAAGCCCCGGCAAGCATTTTAACTATAGAGAATAATCGGGTGAAGCGGAATAGCGTCCGGACATACGAGATTCCAAATAGCCCAATCGTTTTTATTGTTAAAAAATCTTAGGAGGAAAACCAAATGAAGACATTTATGGCTAGTCCTGCTACAATCGAAAGAAAATGGTATGTAGTAGACGCTGAAGGTAAGACATTAGGACGTTTAGCATCTGAAATTGCTAAAGTATTAAGAGGAAAAAATAAAGCTATCTTTACACCACACATTGACACAGGTGACTATGTAATCGTAGTTAACGCTGAAAAAGTTAAAGTAACAGGTAAGAAGTTAGAACAGAAAATCTACTATCGTCACTCTGACTATGTAGGTGGTATGAAAGAAACTACATTAAAAGAAATGTTAGCAAAACATCCTGAAAGAGTTATCGAGTTCGCTGTAAAAGGTATGCTTCCAAAGGGACCTTTAGGACGTGAAATGTACAAAAAATTATTCGTATACGCTGGACCAGAGCACAAACATGAAGCTCAGAAACCAGAAGTATTAACATTTTAATTAGGAGGTAAATTACAGTGGCTACTACAAAGTATTACGGAACTGGAAGAAGAAAATCATCTGTTGCTAGAGTATACTTAGTACCAGGAACAGGTAAAATCACAATCAATAAAAGAGACATTGACGAATATTTAGGATTAGAAACATTAAAAGTAGTTGTTCGTCAGCCATTAGTTGCAACTGAAACAGTTGACAAATTCGACGTATTAGTAAATGTTAAAGGTGGCGGATACACAGGACAGGCAGGCGCTATTAGACATGGTATCGCTCGTGCATTACTTCAGGTAGATGCAGAATATCGTCCAGTATTAAAAGCAGCTGGCTTCTTAACACGTGACCCACGTATGAAAGAACGTAAGAAATACGGTCTCAAAGCAGCTCGTCGTGCACCACAGTTTTCAAAGAGATAATATTTGCGAGCAATCGCATGAAAAAAGGCTTCCGGAAATTCATTTCCGAGAAGCTTTTTTTGTGCGATTATTGGCAAATTTGATGATGACCGAGAAGCAGGGAACGAAGTGACCGAATTCGAGGTAGCATCAAAGGTGCACTCGCAAATGTTATCGGAATAAAGAAGCGAAGCAGATTCGAGGTTGGCTCTTGCCTTCGCAGTAATTCTAAAATAAAAGCAAGGCTACCTAGCCTTGCCATCTATTTTTCACAATTATTATTCTGTCGTTGGATATAATCTTTTAATATCATATTTACAAACTGGCTGAAAGAACGGTCATCGTCTTCTGCCAGTTTTTTTATTGTTTCAGCAACCTCGCTATCCAATGAAAGTGAATATCGTTCTTTTAATGGTTTCATATTCAATACACTCCTTTTCATAAATATTAACAGAACTTAATAATAATGTTGACGATTTGTGAGAAATTATCATATAATCATAATTAGTAATAACAAGTAATACAAACGGGAGGGTAAAAATGAGAAAGTGGATGGCAACAATAATATTTGCACTATGTATGATGTTGTGGTTTGGGACATATACTGTGTATGCAGCAGATGTAAAGACAGGAACTTGTGGAAAAAACAATGGAATTGTATGGTCTTATAACGTAGATACAAAGGAATTAACTATCACTGGAGAAGATGAATTGGAATTGGGCGGGGTATCGTTTGAAGATATTTGTAGTGATGTAAAGACGATTTATGTAAAAGATTGCAAATTAGAAGGAACGATAACGTTCTTGTTTTCTAATCTGAAAAATTTAAGCAAAATCGAGTTTGAAAATGTAGATACATCGAATGTAACATTTATGGATTATATGTTTTCAGGCTGCTCAAGTTTAACAAATTTAGATTTAAGTGGATTCGATACATCAAATGTACTGGATATGTCATATATGTTTTGGGACTGTACAAGTTTGACAAGTTTAGATGTAAGTAGGTTTGATACATCTAGTGTAGCTTTTATGGAAGGTATGTTTTCAGGCTGTTCAGGATTGACAAGTTTAGATGTAAGTGGGTTTGATACGTCTAGCGTACTAGATATGAAATCTATGTTTTCAGGTTGTTCAGGATTGACAAGCTTAGATGTAAGTGGATTTAATACATCACATGTAACACAGATGGAATCCATGTTTTCAGGCTGCTTAGGCTTGACAAGTTTGGATGTAAGTAATTTTGACACATCAAATGTAACACAGATGAAATCCATATTTTCAGGCTGCTCAGGATTGCAAAGTTTAGATGTAAGTGGATTCAACACATCTAAACTTACACATATGAATTTTTTGTTTTCAGATTGTTCGGGATTGACAAGCTTAGATGTAAGTGGATTTGATACGTCAAATGTAACATGGATGGAAGGTATGTTTTCAGGTTGTTCGGGATTGACAAGCTT
>X42_Goitered_Gazelle__coassemble_14_pt1 | contig 90497 bp, 82 predicted proteins | sample X42_Goitered_Gazelle__metabat2_low_PE_005 | metagenome-assembled genome bin X42_Goitered_Gazelle
CCTTGCAGATACCATATGCGACCAAATCGTTATTACAAGAGCAAGTCGTGTACCTAATCGTATCAAGGTTATTCTTGTGGGCGAAGAACTAGGATTCTAATTTCGAAAAAACCAAAAGGTGGAAAGTGCTATTTTTTCAGATAACACTCTCCACCTTTTTATTTCACTATAAATCTATTTCCTTACGCTTCTTTCTTTTCCAATTTCTTGTTTCTTTTCTTAGTCGCAATTTTTCCAACCGAAACGCCAACGATAAATACTGCAACTACAACAAGTACTACGATAATTGCACTCGCACCAGCATTCTGTGAAATTGCAAAAGCGGTTTCTCCATCTGCAAAATCAAAAATAATGTAAGTTCCGTCTACTATGTAGTCTCGCTCTACCCATGTGCCAGAAACATCCTTTACATAAAGTGTATAATTGTCAGCATCGGTGCCTTCTGGAATCAGGTAATGTAGCTTGCTCACCCCTGGATTAGAAATCTTAACATTCCAATTTACAATCAAATCGTCACCGGCAATATTCGTTTCCGTCTTCAAAGCGTCTGTCAATTCCAACGTAGTGTGCTTAGCAAAACTACCCTCCGCAAGAAGCACTGACAAATTCTTTTCATTACGCTGTGTACTACTAATTACGGTATTCTTTTTATCAAACACCGCTTCATAGGTCTGATTAAACAAGAGGTTTGATAAAAGCTCCTCTGAAACATATTCTACGGTCTCTGTTTCGCCCATTGCAAGCACTTCTGATGTTACCGATGGAATGTATTTCCAATCATATTCACTTCCATCCTCTACTTCAAGCACTGGAAGCTTATCTAATCCAAGGCTTTCTCCTACTGCAACAGTCAGAACAATATCCTCCTGGCCTTCCACCTGGAAGCGTACATTCACTACCCTCATGGCCTCGTTCAAGTATGGAATCTGTAAAAAGCTAGCCATATCCATCTCATTAGTGGCACCTGTATAGCCAATACTATCAATGCCTCCTACATTTTCACCAGATACATAGTAGTAATTATTATTTACTGTATCTTTTTCACCATCTGGTAAATCTGAGGTATATCCCAAGATAGCTCCAGCCTTTTCTGTATAAGCTGCTACACTCACAAATGCGAAGCAATCCTGAACCTCATGTCCTGCACCAGCAATACCTCCTACATAACTATCACCGGCAAGTATCGCTTTACAACTAGAACCTCGAATAACTGCATCACTACAGCCAGCAATACCACCCACATAGTCTGCATTTAAGGCATCCATATTACCTAGATTTACGGAATACAACACTGCTCCCATCATCATATATCCAGCAATACCACCTGCATATTGCTTACCCGCAGAAATAGTACCATAGTTTCTACAATTACGAACTACCACACGAATTTCACTTGATACATTCAGGGATGTATCACCGTAGATGGAGGTATCCTCGTATTCGTCTAAGTCGTTTTCCTCAGCCATAATACCCGCGATGCCACCAATATTGATATCACCGGTTACGTTACCAAGATTGATACAATTATCGATTTTACCAATCATATCCTCTTCTGTATCAGCACCAGATACATCCGCCCACTCCACCTTGATACCTTCATCCATGTTATTAATCGTAGCCTGCATAGCATCTAACTGCGAAAGAAGTCCATCTACCTTGTTTTCCATTTCCTTGGTATAGGTTTCTGTAGACTCTTGAATTTTCTCACTTTCTGCATAGAAATTGTCTAAAGCATCACTTAAATCATTGGTTGCCGCAGTAACACGATCTTCATAAAGCGAAGATTCTTTTTCAAGCTCTTCTAATTCATTTTTAAATTCTTCTTCCCAACTATTCCACTCATTCTCTAAATCCATATCCAACTCTGAATCTAAATCTAAATCTAAGTCTGTATCTGAATCATTATCTAAATCTGGGATTAAATCATCTGGATTCAATTCATCCCAATTGATATCTAAATCCATATCTTCATCAAAATCCAAATCACTATCGAAATCTAAATCGAGGTCCTCATCAAAATTCAAGTCTTCTTCTGGATCAAACTCTTCTGGATCGAAATTCTGCAAATCTTCCAGCTCGTCATGAAATTCTTCTGGTGTTGTAGCCTTTTGTAATGCGTTGATTGCACTCTGCACATTTTCAGCATCATTTTCCAAGCCTTCAATCTGAGATGTGATATCATCATCAGATCTATCTATACTATTTTTGATACTATCCACAGAAGAATCTAAGCCTGCCATCTGATCTGAAAGCTGCTGCAAAGTATCCTCTGAGAAGCTCACTACGATATTTGGTTCCATATGACCAACAATACCGCCAACTTCTTTACGCCCCTGTACATCTGCAAAGTTTACGCAACCAACAACATATCCATTCTGAGTACCAACAATACCACCGACATTATAGCCCATACTCTGATAGCCGATAGCACCTTTGTTCCAACAGGTTCGGATAACACCACTACTAATACCTGCAATACCACCAATATCAGTTGTGGTATAGGCACTTTCGGTATTTATCATACTGTCCATTGTAATATCTTCGATACTAACAGAATGCTGTACCGACTGTGTATTTACTTCTGCATTGTTGGTACAGCCACGAACCACACCATGATTTTCGCCGACAATACCGCCGACAAAATGGTTACCATATACTACACCATCTACATTACAATCGAGCACCAAACCGCCCGCTACGTTCACACCAACAATTCCACCAATCTGCTCATAACCAGATAAAAGCACATTGGCATTACATTTATAAATCGTTCCTGCGTTGTTGCCTGCAATGGCACCAACCGCAGATTTACTTCCTTGAGGCTGGATAATCCCCTGAATAGACAACGCATGTACAACTGCTCCATTTTGTACATAACGGAAAAATCCAACATTAGAGCCCTCCTGAGTCAAGTTCAAGCCTTTGATGGTATATCCCTGACCTAAGAAGGTTCCACCAAAGGTAGGAATTCCTTCAAATTCTACGCCTGTCATATCAATATCTTTGGTAAGTGCTACTGTCTTACCTACACTCCAGGAATTGATACGACATTCCTCTGCCAAAGCTACTACATCTTCTGGTGTAGAAAGAAGTATTGCATCCACAGGTACATCTACCTTGATATCATCTGTATTTTCAACTACTGTTTCTGTATTTTCTGTTTCCGTTTCAGGATTCGCAAGCACTGTCACTGGCAACATCGAAACCAGCATACATACTACCGCTACATAAGCACTGATTTTCTTTACAAATCTACGCTTCATTGCCAGCACCTCCTTCCTCATCCTCTGTACCCTTTACTTCTGGCACGTCCTTATAGAACATTGCCTTTGCTTCCTCTGCTGCATTTGGGTTTTCTTCTGCAACATCTACCGTACCACCAGTAGCAATAGCTGCATGCACTCTACCATGAAGCACACCGTCTACCTCTGCATCGATGATACCAGAAACATAACCACGTACATGACCTTTTACCATCATTGTACCAGTTTCTTCACGTTCTCCGATATCGATACCCTTCATTTCGAAGCTGGTCTTTTCAATGATACTATCTCCAAGTACCAGAATACCTGGAAGCACGAAAAGCACGAGCAACATAGAAATTACTGTACCACGTCCGATACAACCACCTAAAATGGAGATAACTGGCTGTGTCGAAATAATGGTAAGCAAGAACCCTGAAGCTGCAAGGATGGTTCCCGAGGTAATAATTGTAGGAAACGCCTTGTTTACAGCTACTACAATCGCCTCCATAGGCGAAAGCCTCTCTTTCTGTTCTTTATAATGACTAGAAATTACAATCGCGTAGTCAATATTGGACCCCATCTGAATTGCATTTACGGTCAGATAACCAAGGAAATACAATGGGGTTTCCGTAATCGTAGGCACTGCAAAGTTTAACCAGATACTACCTTGAATAACTACAATCAAAAGAACAGGAAGTCCTGCTGACTGGAATGTAAATAAAAGTACTGCAATTACAAATACGATAGATAAAACCGTAATAATCAGGTTGTCTGTCGCAAATGAAGCCGACAAGTCACGGGAACTACTTGAGTTACCGATTACATATACTGGCTCTGTATAAAGTGGATCTGCAATCTCGTGGATTTTATCGAGAAATGCATATGTAGCTTCCCCTTCTTCTGGAAGAGTAAGATATACTACCATACGGCTATACTCTTCTGTCTGAAGCTGTTCTTTCGCCATATCAAGCATATCCAGCATTTCAACCATCTCTGCCATTTCACCCTCAAGCTCAATACCACTTTCATCAATAGTATCCTTAAGGAAACAGAACATATCGAACAATGGAATTTCCAAGGTTTCCAAGCTCAGAAGCTGACCATACTGCTCATCCTCTGCAACATAGGCACCGTAAAGCACTTCTGCAATTTCATAATCCAAACCAATAAGCTCGGAAAATTCTCTTGCAGTAATCGCATCTGTGAGTGCATACCCATCCATAAGCTCCATATTTGCAAGACCCATGGTGGATTTTACTTCTTCAAAAGATTCTAATTCTGCTAAAATAGCAGCCTCTGCCTCATAGTCCCCTGTTGGCACCATAACTGCAACCATATTGCTAGTTCCAAATACACCTTTTACCTTCTGGTAAGCTTCCTGCTTTTCATTCATATTCGAAGTTACCAAATCTGTATAGGAATAACAAAATGGACATGCATTTGACAGGAAGAAGGCACCGATAATAATCACAAGGAAAATCGGTGGAATAATTTTTCTCGTTTTTACTGCAAAGCGTCCTAATGCAGACACATTTGGAATAAGGTTTTTGTGTCTTGTTTTATCAATAAGTGGCGAGAATAACACCAAAAGTCCTGGCATAAGCGTAAATACCGATAACAAACTAAGTAAAATAGACTTAATCAATACAACCGCCATATCCAGACCAATACCAAACTCCATAAATCCAAGAGCTGCTAAACCACTGATAGTCGTCAAAGAAGAGGCTGTAATTTCTGGAATCGCTTTGGAAAGCGCTATTATCGCAGCCTCTCTTGTAGGTAATATTTCTCGCTCTGCTGAATAACGATGTGCCAAAATAATTGCATAGTCAATTGCTAATGCCAACTGTAATACAACCGCAATTGAGTCCGAAATAAAACTGATTTTTCCAATCATAAAATTCGTTCCCATATTAAGCAACGCCGCCATTCCAAAAGTCAGAATCAGCACCGGTACTTCCATATATGCCGTAGATGTCAAAATAAGTGCAATCAAAACAATAACACTAGATGCAACTAAAATCAGTCCCATTTGAGCTTGCAGTTCTGCATTTTCATCATAGCCTACCGCGGTATCGTATACTGCGTCATGGTCCTTTAAAATGTCCTTAATTTCATCCAAAGCATTCATGGATTCTGCATCCAATGGTCCTTTTCCAAAGGTAATCGCAAATAGGGCATTCGCGTCCTTATAATGCTCCTCAGTATCATTGAAGGTGACCATGCTGACGCCCTCAACCTCTACAATTTCGTCATACAAGACCATCGCATCCTCGTAGGTAATGTTTGACACCATGATACGCGCATCCGCAGTTGTCACGAAATATTCATTCATGGTTTCCAAGCCCTGTCGGGTCTCTGTTTCCTCAGGCAGATACTTGGTAACATCATTTTCTACCTGTGTCCAATTCATAGAAAAAATGCTAAATACTGCAGCGAAAATATAGATTAAGAAAAACAGATTTCTCTTATCTACAATAAAGGCCGCCACTTTCTCCATGAAATTGCCTTTTTCCTGTTTCTGTTCCATGTTTCTCTCCTTGTTATTTACTTTCCCATTTTCACAAAATCAACATTTTTACAAAATAATACAAGTGTTGAATTTTAACCTAGTTTAAATTATAATAAAAATGCAAATTGCACACAATATGCAATTCAAAAAAAATCCCCCTCATCTGAGGGGGATTCAGCTGTTTATTTATAATTTTCATTTAACCACGCAACCGACTGCTTTAATGCATCTATCGTCTTCGTTTCAAGCACACAGGTACAATCATGCTTTTTCGCCAATCCTAGTCTCTGTTGTAGGTCAATCTCTCCCGTACCAAGTGTCTGATGATTCTTAGTTCCATATCCATCATGAATATGGAAATGGTTCAAATGTTCTTCATTTTCCATGATAAATGGCTCATCGCTATTGTTCAACGCATGCGAATGTCCGATATCCCAGGTTAATCCAAACACGGGGCTATCCAAAAGGTAAGAAATCGCCTGCTTATGAAATGGCAGATAACCGTCCGTATTCTCTATGTTAATACGCACCTGGGAATCCCCAATCGCTTTCTCCGCCATGTCACGAAGCTTCTTGATTGCACTCATGTAGCTGTCGATATATTCCTGATACATGCACACCTTTTTATCTGGCAAAGTCACGTAGATACCATTTAACATATGCATATTCAGCGACGGAATATGCAGTTTCTTGGCTACCGCAATCGTACGCTCTAACGTTTCCATATAAGCGTCCGCCACCATCGGATTAAAATTGCACACGTCCATAGTTTCATCCAAATGTATTGTATAATAAATACCATACTTATCAGCAATACTCTGTAATCGCTGTGTATCCTCCATCTGCTCTATCTGATACTGTGGAAATGTCATATTCAGCTCCATGAACTTAAGTCCAAGCTCCTGACAAAGCTTTGCACTTTCCTCCAAATCATAAATTTCAATTAATGTAGGCATTCCAAATTCCATAGCACTTACCTCTCAAAACTATTATTGATATATTCTACACTTATTCATGAAATTTGAAAAATAGTATTTGTTTATAGCTATTATTCCTAATTATTGAATCGCTCCTGCAACCGCCTCTGCAATCGCTTTTGCTCCATCATTATTCGGATGAATACCATCCACTTCAAACCACTCTGGATGTGCTTCTGTCAAAGAATGAATATCAATTGTTTTCATTGCAAAGCCACTCGTAACTGCATGTAGCTCAATTGCCTCGGCTATTTCATCTACAATAGCTGGCTGTATATCATATTTCGCAATTCCTGTAGATTCATCTGCATCCTCCGTATAAAATGCCTCTGCACACAAACCAACATATACTTCCGGAGTGTTTTCTCCTTCGAGAAGGCTTCCTAGTAACGCGTCATAATCTTCTAAAAATCCTGCAACATCCGTCCAGTTTTCTGGCTTTGAATCGTTCGTTCCCATCATAAAAACGATAATGTCTGCATCGTATTCCACTGCGGCTTTGTATACATCACGACTTACATATGGCTGGTCCCCCTCTGGATTTACACATGCACCCGAAGAACCGAAGTTTGCTACGTGATATTTATCCCCTAAGATTTCCTGAAGCAGTGCTGGATAATTATTTACCGACCAATCCTTAATTCCATGTCCATATGTAATGCTATCACCAACGCAAGCTACTTTAATCTGGCCTTCCTTTGCAGTTCCATTTGCAAGTTTTCCTGAGAGTCCATTGTTGTACATGTAGCTAGAGCCGCCTGCCATCATAAGTCCAAGCATAACTACCGTAACAATAGCAACCTTTATTAACTTGTTTCTTTTTTCCTTGTCCATTTCCTTATTCTCCTTTCTTTTGTAAATGTATATTTATTCTTTATTCAAAAATATTCTTTTTTCACTATCTTCTATTAAAATATTCTCAAGCTCAGCTTTCACGCTTTTTGCCAAATCACACATTTCCTTTGACACGGTCATTTCCTGGCTAAATACCATGTAACTGTAATACTGTCCTACCTTAGTCAAATTCACTAACATTGGGTCGCTAACAATTTTTCGAATTTCCAATTTTTCTTTTCCGTTTAAGTGCTTTAATGCTTTCCAAGGATTTGTACCTAAATGTTCTACCGCCAACCCCTTAGATTTCTTCATAAGAAGGCGTTCAATATCCTCATAACACTGCAAAAACTCTTGCAAACTTCCCAGTTCCTTATCACTACTTCCCACTTTTTGCTTATACAATAAACTTACACGAGAAATTTTATCAGGGTCCACCACAGTGATAATAAAATAGATATTGAATAACAGTGTTATAAACACTAAAAGCAAGGTTTCAAATCCCCACAACTGATACAACCACATCGGTATAAGTCCACTTTCTGGCACAAAAATCACAAAATTAAAAGCTGAAACAATGACTACAAAACTTTTCCAAAAATTTTTTTCAATTTGCTTTTACAACTCTCCATTTTATTCTCCCAGTTTATATGTCTCTGTTGTTTTAAGTATCATTTCTGCTAACTGATCTGTCAATTCCTCTAACGAACAGTCAATCACTCCATAAAGCCACTGGGTATATACTTCAACGACTCCTCCCATAAAAAACCGTACAGAAAATTCCAAAACAAACTTATCTTTAAACAACTCTGGCGCTTTGACTGTTGCAATGGTTCGTTCCACCAATATATACTTTATCTGTTCCAATTGTTTCGTTGCCATCGCAGAAGTCATTAGTAAACGATATAACTCATTATTCTCAGCTACCAGCTTTACAATATTCTGCAAATAAGGCTTTGGATTTGTATAAAAATCCTGAAAATCAATTTCCTCCATATAATTCTGTGTATAGTCCAAAATTTCTTCTTGAATTTCTTCTATAACCCCCATTACATCCGGATAATGTGCATAAAAGGTAGAACGATTCACATCTGCTTTTTTTACAATATCTGTAACCGTTATCTTTTCAAAACTTTTCTCTTTTAATATCTCGTAAAATGCCTGTCGAATCAATTTTCTTGATCGAATCGCACTACGATACTCCTTTTTCTCCGCCATGTTATGTACCTCATATCATCTTTTAGCTCTGCATCCTAAAGTCTTATTAAATATATAATATCAGTCACTTGTCGGATTTTCAACACTGCATCGCATATTACAATGCGACTTTCATTAAAATATCCGCCAATATTTTTAAACACCTTGTCGGATTTCCATCATTCATTTGGAAATTGTTGCTTGTACTATTCTATTTCCAATTTTATTATATATTCGTAAGGTAACTAAACTCCGACCTTAGCAATAAAAAGCCCCTGGACGTTCCCTCATTTCGTCCAGGGGATTTTCCTTTTATATGCTTTTAAATCAATTTCCATTGCTCATACAAGTCCAGATATTCCTGTTCTATATCTTTGAAATCTCTCACCGTGTAATCCATTTTCGTTTTTATCTCTGGTGCTGACTCTCCCCACTTTACACCAAACAGCTCTCGCATATCATAATAGAGTAAGTCGTCGTCTACACTGCGTACCAGTTCTTTTTCTTCTTCACTTAGAGCACTTCCTATAAAATGGTTATAAATAAAGTCTATTAGTCTTTCTTCTGCTTCCACATACTCAGTCAACACAACCTTAAACGGTCTAGGCACATCCGACATATAAACCTCACTCGCGTCATGAAGAAGACAAGCTAACACAACACGCTTCGAGTATCCTCGTGCCACTGCTTCCTTTGCGCAACTTATGCAATGCTGCCCCACAGAAAAGAACCGCTTCACATGTCCATTTCCACGACAAGTCAGGGACAAGGCATGAGCGATGTCTTTAATATCGAAACAATCACTATTTGGCTCTAATGGATCAATTCGTTTTCCTGTATACGTTGTAATGTATCCCATAATTATCTTCCTTTAGTATGAAATAAATCCAAATTGTGCTAATGAATAGAAAATCAAAATCACTACCAGACATACCGGTGCTACATATTTAATCATCACCTGGAATATCTTTCTACGTCCAAATTCCTCTCCATTCTTGGTTACTTCATCTTCAATCTGTTTCGTTCCCACTACCCATCCAAACAAGATACAGGTAAAGAGCGCAACAATTGGCATTAATACACTATTTGAAATATAGTCAAAGAAAGTAAGGAAATCCATTCCCAATGGTGTTACATCGCCTAATAATCCAAAACCAAGTGCCGACGGAATACCTAGAAAGAATGTGAAAATAGCAATTCCTAAACTAGCTTTTCTTCTTTCTAGATTAAATTTATCCAAAATGTTAGAAACGATTGCTTCTAATACCGAGATAGAACTAGTTACTGCTGCTAAAAATACTAATACAAAGAACACAAGGCCGATAAATCCGCCGAATGGCATATCTGCAAACACTCTTGGAAGTGTGCTAAACATAAGACCTACACCACTAGATTTCATCCCCTCTTCACCGCTGAAAATAAATACGGCTGGAACAATCATAAGCCCGCTAAGAAGTGCAATCGCAGTATCAAAAATCTCGATATGATTTACAGATTTCATAACATTTACTTCATCTTTTACATATGAACCATATGAAATCATAATCCCCATTGCCAAACTCATGGAGAAAAATAACTGTCCCATTGCCGCACATACAGTCTTTAGTGAGAACTTACTAAAATCAGGTAGCAAATAATATTTCAGTCCATCCATTGCACCTGGAATTGTAATAACATAAATAGAAATTCCAATTGCAAGCACTACAAGGACTGGCATAAGCATCTTACTGAAACGTTCAACACCTTCCTTTACACCGGCAATTACAATCAGCGTCGTAATCATCAAAAACACAGCAAAATATACAAGTGGTTCCTCAGCCTGCGAAACATAATTTCCAAAGAAATTGCTATCCGCTGCATTTGCAGCTCCGCCAAACAGATACACCATCATATACTTTAATACCCATCCACCGATAACACAGTAATATGGTAAAATAATGATAGGCACAAGTGTCGCCAGATACCCAACCCATGCAAACTTTTTATTAATCTGTTCAAAAGCACGTATTGCACTTGCCTTTGTCTTTCTTCCCATCCCAATTTCCATTACCAAAAGCGAAAATCCAAATGTAAGTGCGAGAATCAAATATACAAAAATAAAGATTCCGCCACCATACTGTGCTGCTAAATATGGAAAACGCCATAGGTTTCCTAAACCAACTGCACTACCTGCGGCTGCCAGGACAAATCCTAGACCGCCACTAAAACTACTTCTTTCTTCTTTCATAAATATACTCCATTTCTATTTAAAATTTTATCGCAATAAAAATCAAGGTGTCTTGAAACACCTTGATGTATTCTATCATATTTAATTTTAAATTCCTATATTTTTTAGTATGGCATTTTGTTTTTGTTTCTATAACATTATGTTATAAAACCTAACTCCGAAAACTTTAATCCGACATAGAATTCCTCTGCATTTTAATGATGGTGATTCGCTCTCTGAATAGAGTGACATCATATATAACTACTACGTTCTCCCCAAATTATATACGCATGCTATATATGATTTATAGAATATAGCATTAATGTAATCCAAGATTACATTTCTTTTAGAAATTCTTCAACAGACTTTACTTCTGCCGCAAGAAGCACCCATTTTTCTAAGATAGATACATCTTTTTCATTCATCACACAATCTTTTAAGTCATCTGATACTTCGCCTTTGCCTTTTAATATAGAAACCACAGCCAGTGCTTGACCTTCTGCTCGACCTTCTTTTCGTTCGTCTCGTAACATTTCTTCAAATAACATAAATCGTTTCTCCATTTCCCGACTTTCTTTCACATGTTTTACGGACTTTTGAAGCCGTTCGACAAATTCATCCTCGAAATCTTTTGTACTTTCAGATAAATCCGCTTTCACAAATTGCAAAAACTTGATTAATTCTTTTGATACCTCTTGATTGTTTTCACCTTTTGTACTTAGAAAAACACTCTTACAACCATCTTTTAAAGCTAATTCTTTGTTTTCTTTCTGCCATACTTCCTCCTATTTACAGAGGAATTCTATATCCATATAGTAGCATAATTTCAAATATTCTCACAAGTCAAAATAACATATTTTAAGATAATTCTATAACCTCTCGTACTAACTGCCAAGCTATACTGCCTTCTCTAATATTTTCTAGTGCCTCTGCGAATGAAAACCATTTCGCAGTCGCTACTTCTGCATCTGATAAAACAAAGTCAGCCTTTTTCACTTTTGCTTTAAATCCCAGCATCAGCATTTCTTTTTGTTCATAAGGATATGTCTTAATAAAATTCGATTCTTCTACATCTAATCCGATTTCTTCTTTTACTTCACGAATAACTGCTTCTTCTGCTGACTCACCAATCTTCATATGACCCGCAACACACACATACGTCTGTGTTGTCATATAACTTTGTTTGATAAGTGCCACTTCGTTTTCTTCGTTCACAACCGCTGTAATAATGCAGGTCGTAAACATATCCCACAAGGGAATCTCACACTTTTTACAGTAAGGAATAAACCCCTCATCTCCAATTTCTTTTTTAATTAATTTATCTCCACAATGTGGACAATATTTAAATCGCATAGTTTTCTCTCCTAATTATATGTCTCTTTTTCTAATACTTTCTTTTTAGGATAAGATATGACACCCAGAATAGTGTTAACATAAAACATACAGAGCCTGATGTAGCCATCATTAAAGTCTCCTGTCCTACAATTTTCAAAATGATTGTGGCAACCGTCATCGTCATTACAAACAAATATCCTGCCCAAGCCCATGCTTTATTTCGGATAAAGTGGTTTCTTTCATCCTTTTCTTCTATTTCTATCTTCTCACGATAAGTGTCGTTCTTATTGAAACGATAACGGCGAATCAACTGAATAGCACCTATTACCAAAAGTGCTGAACCCATACCACTCCAGAATTCATCTACTATTTCAAAACATGCTAAACCAAATAGTATCGTACCAATGATTATATATATAATAGATACCCAATATTTTTTCTCTTTCATCTCATTATCCTCCTATTTTAAATCTTCCTCTTCAAATACAAACACATCTTCTATCGTCATTTCAAAAAACTTTGCAATCTTATACGCCAGCATAATGGACGGATTATATCGTCCATTTTCCAAAGAACTAATCGTCTGTCTGGATACACCCATGCTCTTTGCAAATTCTTCCTGACGAATCCCTTTTTCTTTTCTAATTTCTTCTATTCTATTCTTCACGATTACCTCCTATGTTTATCCGCAGACGTAAAGTTAACTTTACCTTTCTTGTATCTTCAATATAGCACTAGTGCGCCGCTATGTCAAGTATACTTTACATAATTTTATAAAAAAGAAAACCATGTGCTTTATGCACATGGTTTCTTTCACATTTTTCTACTCTTCACCCACTAATTTCACAGTGATGTAATCGTGATTTACCGCTTTTAGAAATGTTCCAAAGACGTCACTTACCTTTAATCTCATGCTAGATGTGTTGATACATGGATGACACCCAAAGTATTCTGCTGCAAGCACATCTTCATCTACAAGCAATGTAACTTCATTTTCTTTGTCATTCATCAGTCCCATAACACTTGCCGAACCTGGAGTGATATCTAGATACTTTTCCATGTATTCTGGTGGTGCAAAGGATAGACGAGAACTGTTTATCTGTTTAGAAATCTCTTTCGTCTTAAACTTCTTATCATTTTTTATCATTAAAAGATAAAACTTTGTTTTCTGTGTATTACACAAAAATAAGTTTTTACAAATAACCGCTGGTGCAAGCACCTCATCTACTGCTGCACAAGCTTCCATGGTATTCGCTTCCTCATGATCTACGCGTTCATAGGCAATTCCAAGCGAATCTAGTAAATCATAGATGCGTATTTCTTTTTCTAATCTTCCCGTGGTGTCGCTAGGACGCCCCTTTTGTAATTCTAAACTCTTATTTACCTCTTTTAACATTATTTCTCTCCTTTACTAGCAATAATATATATTCAGCTATTAACGATAAAGAAATCAGTAATCCCACAACGGAAAAACTCTTTACACCATACAATAGTGGTCCGAATGAAATCACCATAGCCACACCTGTCACGTACTTCGCTTTCATTGCCATGTTCTCCTTTCCTTTAAAGCAGAACAACACAAGCATCACAAGTATAACACATGTCATAATAGCAGTAATAAGTGGTGCAAAATTCGCATACCCAAATGGCATCATACTAAAATAAGAAAAAGTCTCTCTAAACGGTTCCCCCTCTGGATTTGCAAAGTTTAATACTGCTCCATATGGTAGGATTTCCAAAATCAATGTGATAATTGGAAGTATTAAATACATAAATCTCTTTTTCATATAGCACCTCTTTTACAAGTTTGTTTATATATCAGTATACCATCCACACACGAAAAAAGGAACCTCGCTTACGCGAAGTTCCTTTGAAATTCATATTAATTAGTTGAATTTTCTTTTTCTAGCTGCTTCAGATTTCTTTTTGCGCTTTACTGATGGTTTTTCGTAATGTTCACGTTTACGAATCTCCTGCTGGATACCTGCTTTTGCACAGTTTCTTTTAAATCTACGTAATGCGCTATCTAAAGTTTCGTTTTCTTTAACTACTACGCTTGACATCTAACCTAACCTCCCTCCAGTTGTGGATTCAACTGTAAGGCAATAATAATTGCACTAACGTTATATATTTTAGCAATAATTTCTATTTTGTCAAGCACTTTACATGCAATTTTAAAATAAATCTCTAAAATATATTATATCATATGGATTTCGCCTTACTTTAACATTTCTTCCAATGTTTTGGAAACTTCCTTGATTGCATCAGGAATTCCAGCTGGATTTTTACCACCAGCCTGAGCCATATTTGGACGTCCACCACCGCCACCGCCTACTTTGGCAGAGATTGCTTTGATTAAGTTACCAGCATGTGCACCTGCTGCCTGAGCTGCATCTGTAGCCATAGATACTAAGTTTACTTTTCCATCACATGCAGAAGCAAGAACTACAACACCTTCGCCGATTTTTTCTTTGAGCTGGTCGCCGAGTTCACGAAGACCATTCATATCAACGCCTTCTACACTCGTGGCAAGAACTTTGATTCCATTGATATTTACAATCTGATCCATTACATCGCCAAGTGCATCTTTTGCGGCTTTGCTCTTTAAGGATTCATTTTCAGAAGAAAGTGCTTTTACTTCTGCCATAAGGCTTTCTAATCTTTCAAGCAGGTTTGCTGGAGTAGATTTTACTACTTTCGCTGCTACATTTAATTTTTCTTCCATTTCTTTGTAGTAAGCAAATACATTGCTACCTGTAAGGGCTTCAATACGACGCACACCTGCTGCTACACCGCTTTCAGAGATAATCTTGAATGCTGTAATTTCTGCTGTGTTAGATACATGTGTACCACCACAAAGTTCCTTTGAGAAGTCTCCCATGCTAACTACACGTACAGATTCGCCATACTTTTCTCCGAAGAGCGCCATAGCACCACTGTTCTTTGCTTCGTCTGCTGTCATAACTTCTGTAACAACTGGTGTAGAAAGAGCAATCTGTTCGTTTACGATGGCTTCTACTTTAGCGATTTCTTCTGCTGTCATAGCTGAGAAATGTGAGAAGTCAAAACGTGTTCTGTCGCCATCCTGGTAAGAACCAGCCTGCTCTACGTGAGTTCCAAGAACTTCACGGAGTGCTTTCTGAAGTAAGTGTGTAGCTGAGTGGTTACGACAAGTTTTTGCACGTAATTCTTTGTCTACTACGAGTTCTACTTCTTCGCCATTAGAAATCATACCAGAAACCATCTGTCCGATATGTCCTACTTTACCACCAAGTAATTTCACTGTATCTACTACTTTAAATTCACCATTTGCAGTGCGGATGATACCCTTGTCACCCTGCTGACCACCCATAGTTGCATAAAATGGAGTTTCAGCAACGATGATTGTGCCATTGTCGCCTTCTGTAAGGGCTTCAACAACTGCTGTTTCTGTTGTAAGAGCCGAAACTTTTGATGTATGTGTTAATCTGTCATATCCTACGAATTCAGATGTGATAGATGGGTCAAGTTCTTCGTAAACGGTTGCATCTGCACCCATGTAGTTGGTTACTTTACGAGCATTACGAGCTTTTGTTCTCTGTTCTTCCATGCATGCTTTGAAGCCTTCTTCATCATATGTGAAGCCGTTTTCTGCAAGGATTTCGCCTGTTAAATCTACTGGGAATCCGTAAGTATCATAGAGTTTGAATGTGTTTTCTCCAGATAATACTGTGGCACCTGCAACTTTTGTTTCTTCCATCATTTTGCTAAGGATAGCAAGACCCTGGTCGATTGTTTTATTAAACTGTTCTTCTTCCTGTGTAAGAACTTTGAAGATAAATGCTTTCTTATCTTCTAATTCCTGATAGCCGTCTTTGCTTTCATTGATAACTGTTTCAGAAAGACGAGCAAGGAAGGTTCCGTCGATACCAAGCATACGTCCGTGACGAGCTGCACGACGAATGAGACGACGAAGTACATATCCACGACCTTCGTTGGAAGGCATTACACCGTCTGATACAAGGAAGGTTGATGAACGGATATGGTCTGTGATAAGACGAATAGAAATATCATCGTTTTCGTTTGTCTGATATGTCTTACCTGACATTTCACAGATTTTATCACGAATTGCTTTCATTGTATCAATATCAAATACAGAATCTACGTCCTGCATAACTGTTGCAAGTCTTTCAAGGCCCATACCTGTGTCGATATTTTTCTGAGCGAGTTCTACGTAATTTCCTTTTCCATCACCTTCAAACTGTGTAAATACGTTGTTCCATACCTCCATGAAACGGTCACATTCACAACCTACTTTACAATCTGGGCTACCACAACCGTATTTTTCACCTCTGTCGTAGTAAATTTCTGAACATGGACCACATGGACCAGCACCATGTTCCCAGAAGTTATCACAAGCGCCTGTTTCAGGATCACGATAGAAACGTGTAATCTTTTCGGCTGGAACACCTACCTTGTTTACCCAGATTTCAAATGCTTCTTCATCTTCCCCATAAATAGATGGGTAAAGACGATCTTCCTCTAAACCAAGGTTCTTTGTTAAGAATTCCCATGACCATTCGATAGCTTCTTCTTTGAAGTAATCACCAAAGGAGAAGTTTCCAAGCATTTCAAAGAAGGTAAGATGACGTGCAGTCTTTCCTACATTGTCAATATCACCAGTACGAACACATTTCTGGCAGGTTGTCACACGGTTGCGTGGTGGAATTTCCTGTCCTGTGAAGTATGGTTTAAGTGGTGCCATACCAGCATTGATAAGTAATAAGCTGTTATCATTGTGTGGAACCAATGAAAAGCTCTTCATTGCTAAGTGATCTTTGCTTTCAAAGAATTCAAGATACATTCTACGTAATTCATTTACGCCTAAACTCTTTTTCATTTCTATTTCCTCCATAAAGTATTATGTTTAAACATAGGTTTAGCCACGTCCTTGGACATGGCTAGATTTTAATGCATAACTATCCTATAAAATTACGATAAGTTACGACTTCTACTCTTCAGTTGTGGCGGCGGCTTTCTTTGCATCCGATGATTTGCGTAGCTTAATACCGATGAACGCACCAAGTCCACCTACTGCTACATAAAATAAAGCTTTTAAAAGATAATCACCGATACACATAATAAATTCCATCATGTCATTTACCTCCGTCTTTCAAGAAAGTCTATTGACTCAACCTTATCTGTTAATTATAAATCATTCTTTTTTATATTTCAACGCCTTTTCCCCTATATTTAGGATATTTTTTGCATTTTATCCATATATGGAGCACTTTTATGAAATTATCTCTCTTGAATCAAGAACACTTGATTCTCTCTTTCAATATCCATGACGCGCTCTGCCATACCCAGATTCGATATTTTTCCTTTAAAGGCCGCAATTGGTGCATAATCTTGCCACATATGCATTGGAAATACGAGCTCTGCTTCTGTTTCCTTTAGGAAGAAATCAAAACCACTATACATATATTTGCCCTGTCGTGGATCCATTGGAACAAAAGCGACATTAATTGGAAGTCCCGCGAGCTGACGAATCTGAAATTTATAGTTTCTATCCTGCACACCATTGGTAAGGTCTCCTGCACCATCCCAAATCCAGTTATTCAAATCGCCTGCATGATACATGGTAACACCATTGGTTTCCACATAAAAGGCAACACCTGCATCTGTCGAACGAAGCGTTTTGATGTTCAAATCGTCAACTTTATATTTCCTATCGGCTGTCACAAAGGTTACTTTTTCTCGTACCTTTGGGTCGATTCCGTGCTTTTTCAAAAAATTCGGACTTATTTTGATATCCTTTGAAAAAATGTATTTGATATTGGGATACTTGTCCACCATACGAAGAATATCCATGTCATAATGATCCTTGTGACTATGACTGGCGAACATATAAATTTTGGTATCTGGTTCATACTCTGGAATCTTCCCTGTGAATCTGAATCCATTGACCTTGTCACCATCAAAATAATCAAAAATTAGTACCTTATCATCTACTTCTACCAAAAAGCAGCTATGATGTAAAAATATTACCTGCATTCTCTGAAATCCTCTCTAATCATCAGCATCTAAAAATATATCTTAATCTTCGTACAATACCGATTCTACTAGCTTCTCCCCTTCATAGCGGAGTTTTAACGAGAAAAAATCTTTTCTTTCATCTAAAAGTCTAAGAAAAATTTTATCTCCCTCCCAAAGATGAAGTTTTTCTATCTCATCCTTTGGAACCCAGACTAACTCTCCCTCATTGCAGTCTTTCATTGTCTGCTCTGGCAATTCTCCTTCATATTCTGTCGCAGTAAACAGATGCATATACTCACATCCCCACTCATCAGATATAAATGTAATAATGCCACGGAACTGATAGTTTGTCAGTGTCAGTCCTGTTTCCTCCTTTACCTCACGAAGCAAGCACTCCTCTGGAGTTTCTCCTTCCTCGAACTTTCCACCAACACCTATCCATTTGTCCTTGTTCAAGTCATTTTCTTTTTTTACACGATGAAGCATCAGATACCTATCGTCTTTTTCTATATAACATAATGTAGTTAGCATATATTTATATTATCAAAGTATACATAGATTTACAAAGAAAATCTGCAAGAAATTCTTTGATGTAATCGATTGTTCACTATGTTATAATCTAAAAAAACTATATTTTAAAAAACTAGAAAGGATTTATTATTTCATGATTAAAGTAAATTTTATCTGCCATGGGAACATTTGTCGCTCGCCAATGGCAAAATACATTTTTAAAGATATGATAGAGAAACGTGGAATTGCAGGAGATTTCGTAGTAGATTCCTGTGCTACCAGTTATGAGGAAATCGGAAACCCAGTTTATCCTCCTGCTCGCCAGGAGCTGACACGCCACGATATTAGCTGTAAAGGCCATTCTGCCCGCAAACTGATAAAGGCTGATTTTGAGGAATTTGATTATCTCATCGCGATGGAGCAATACAATATCCGCAATATCCGCCGCGAATTTGGTGATGAACTGACTAATCAAGTGTCGCTTCTTCTTGATTACACAGATACCCCAGGGGACATTGATGACCCTTGGTATAGTGGTGGATTTGACGTAACCTATAAAGAGATTGTAAAGGGCTGCGAAGGATTTCTAGCCCATTTAGGATATTAAAAAAGAGGGACTAATCCCTCTTTTTTATATGATGATACAAACCAGCCCTCCATTGGTGTCATTTACTACCTTCTGCATGGTATTCTGCAACTGGGTCTGGCATTCTTCATCCATTCTGCTGATTTTATCTCGGATACCGTCTTCCATCATCTCGCCTAACGATTTTCCAAAGATACTCGTACCCCATACGCCCTCATCGGAATACTCTCCTTCTTTTATATATGTAATCAAGTCCTCCGCCTGCTCTTTACTTCCTACAATTGGAGCAATTTCGGTCTCTATATTTGCACGAATCATATGTATTGAAGGTGAATTTGCACGGATTTTTACGCCATACTTTCCTGCATGTGTGATAAGCTCTGGTTCTTCCATGCTGATATCGAAAAGACTTGGGGCTACTACTCCGTAGCCGCGTGCATTCACACTGCTTATCGCGTCCTCTACTTTTTCATATTCCTGTTTCTTTCCCGATAAGTCCTGAATCATGTGAATAAGCTGATATTCGCTTGTAATTGGCACCCCTGTAATATCACTGAGATAATCATAATAATATTTATCATCAACATCCAATCTCAGTTCTACTGTACCATCTGAGGTATGAATTTTTCGTATAAATGAATTACAAATAGCTGTATCCGACGTACAGCAAGTAGCAGCCCCATCATCTTCATCATACAAATCTCTCATTTTCGTTACATTTTCGAGCCACTTCATTCCGCACTGTATCAATTCCTGCTTCAATGGATGCTCATTATCCAACATCTCTGTCCATTTTGGAATATAAAACTCTACGGTTGTTACAGGAAATTCCAACAATACACTTTCTAAAATACGCACAACATCACTTTTTTGCATTTGCTTACAGTTTACGGTAAGCACTGGACGACCATACTTTTCTTCTAATGACGCACGAAGCTCTTCTGTTTCCGCACTATGTGGACGTTCGCTATTTAGAAGGATAATATACGGCTTTCCTGTTCCTTCCATCTCTGCGATTGTCCGTTCTTCTGCATCTATATAATTCCTCCTGTCGATTTCTCCAAAACTACCATCTGTCGTGACCACAATACCAATGGTCGCATGCTCTTTTATTACTTTTGTCGTTCCAATCTTGGCCGCATCCTCAAATGGAATTTCCTCTGTAAACCAAGGTGTACGAACCATGCGTTGATTTTCTCCCTCCATGTGTCCATTGGCACCTTCCACTACAAACCCCACACAATCCACCAGTCGCACATTTACATCGACACTATTATCTAGTTTGACATTTACTCCATTTTGCGGAATAAACTTGGGTTCCGTCGTCATAATTGTTTTGCCTTGCGCCGATTGTGGCAGCTCATCAATCGTTCTTTCCTTGAGATGTCCATCTTCCATGTACGGCAACACGCACAAGTCCATAAATCGCTTGATAAACGTCGATTTGCCAGTTCTTACGGGGCCTACAACACCTATGTATATCTCTCCGTTTGTCCTACTCGCAATATCCTTATATATATCCATAAAAAATCCCTCCGAGCATATATTTATACCTAAATATATGCCGAAGGGAAAAATTTATGACTATTTCATAATCTTAATTGCACCTGGTAAACATTCAATGTGCATTACGGTGTTATAGGTACACATCTCACCATCTGTATGCCATACGTTTGGTGTTTTAAGTACAATGTCAGCTTCCTTGAAATCCACTCCAAGATATGCTGGATTGGTAATGTGCTTGCCACCCAACAAAGATGGAAACAGGAACAAGCAGTGTCCTTTTCCAATTCCATTGATACAGCACATAGAAAGCTTTCCGTCATAAGCATCTGCAACTGGTGACATCGGAACTCCGCCACCCTCGCATTTATGATTCATCAACGCAATAAATGTAACCTTGTCCATAATACCATAATCCACACCATCCGCTACGATATGGGCGTTCATTTGTGGCATAGCAAACAAGGACTGAATGGTAAGAATTCCATAGGTCAGCTTTCCAAGACCAATCTTGTTCAAAAGCTTTTTCAAGGTAGAAGTCAAGGCTCTACGACATACGTCTGCATCTACACCTACCCCCGAGCTTACTGCAAAAAACTTCTTACTCTCGCCTTCATCCCAGGAGATACAGCCAAGGTCCATTTTCCAGTATTCTGTAGAATTCAAGATACGGTTCAAGTTCTCCATAGGCTCTGCTGGAAGCTCCAAGCCTCTTGCCAGGTCATTTCCGGAACCAGTCGGAATATATCCAAGAATAATCTTTTCATAGTCACGGGCACCATTGATAACCTCGTTGAATGTGCCATCGCCACCAAGAACAACTATTTTTACCGGTTCGTCTGCATTCTTTACTAATTTTCTTGAAATATCGATAGCATGACCTGCATACTTGGTTTCGTGAAGTGCGTACATCACCTCGCGTCTATCTAATTCCTCTCTTAATTCATCCCAAATTTTTCTTGCTTTTCCCGTACGGGAATTTAAGTTTACTATAAAATGATACATAAATTACTACACCACTTTTCTTATCTAAAACAGTTTATGCGTTACTCTTATCTGTTAGGATTCAATCTGCCATATAATTTAGCATAATTGTACATCTTTTTAGCAAGTTCCTTGCTAATCTGTTCCTCCGTCGCTCTCCATTTCCAGTTGTTTCCAAGCGTAGATGGAGTATTTAAGCGAGCCTCTGAACCAAGCTCTAATAAATCCTGCATTGGCACAATCGCAGTGTCTGCAACAGATGCCCATGCGGCTCTCATAAGACCCCAGTTGTAGCCCTCTTCTTCGGTCAGAAGCAGATATTCTTTTGCATACTCAACAGCTTTTTTAGGTGCTGATTTCAGCCAACCCACGCAGGTATCATTGTCATGGGTGCCTGTGTATACAACACAATGCTGTGTATATGTATGTGGCAGATAGTTTGACTCTTCGCGTGAATCAAATGCGAACTGGATAACCTTCATACCTGGGAATCCTGAATCCTTAAGTAACTGATGTACCGAAGGTGTCAAATATCCCAAATCTTCTACAATGATTGGTAATTTACCAAGTTTCTGTTCTAATACACGGAAAAGGTCCATACCTGGCCCCTGTCTCCACTCACCATTTGCCGCAGTCTTATCTTTAGCTGGAATTGCATAATAAGAGTCAAAGCCTCTGAAATGGTCGATTCTAACAATATCATATAATTTCGACATAGCGGAAATACGTCTCGTCCACCATTCATAACCGTTGTTTCTCATTCTGTCCCAACGGAACAATGGGTTACCCCAGAGCTGTCCGTCTGCTGAGAATGCATCTGGTGGGCATCCTGCCACATCGATTGGTTCTCTATACTCATTTAAATAGAACTCGTCCGAATTTGCCCATACATCCGCACTATCCTGGGCAACATAAATAGGAACATCACCAATAATCTGAATTCCATTTTCATTTGCATATGCTTTTAAATCTCTCCACTGGTTGAAGAACAAGAACTGAAGCATCTTGTAGAACTGCATGCCTTCCTTGTATTCCTGTTTTGCAGCTTCAATCGCATCCCAGTGACGATATTTGTATCTATCTTCCCATGTATTCCATGCCGCACCCTCATTGGCATCCTTCAAAGCCATAAAAAGCGAGTAGTCCTCTAACCACCAGCCCTCATCCCAACAGAAATCCCAAAACTTCTGTGGAATATTCTTTACAAAACGCTTGTAAGCCTTTTTTAACAAAGCATAACGAGATTCATACATCGTACCGTAATCCACGTAGCTTTCACTTCCGCCCCAATCAAAGGATTCACATTCCTTCTTGGTTAAAAGCTTTTCCTTGCAAAGATACTCTAAATCAATAAAGTATGGATTGCCTGCAAAGCTCGAAAAAGACTGATAAGGTGAGTCACCATAACTGGTTGGACAAATTGGAAGAATTTGCCAGTATGTCTGTCCACCTTTCTTTAAAAAGTCAACAAACTTTCTTGCTGATTTCCCCATTGTTCCAATACCATATGGTGATGGTAAGGATGAAATTGGCATTAATACGCCGCTAGTTCTCATATCCTAATCCTCCTGACTCTAAGTCTGTTATCATTTTAACACTCTTTCGAAACACTTACAACCAGACATTTCGCGATTTTTCGTATTTTTTGATAAACTTTCCATCAACTTCTTGTTATTTTATTTCTACTTTGATAGTATTAAATCATTAAAAAGAGGTGTTACTTATGCAAAAATTTTACATACAACATATTCGACCATTAATCGAGAATACGTTGATTACTGCAAAATGGGTAGTTTTTGCCGTTCTGACCGGTGCTATCGTCAGCCTTGTAGGAAGTGCCTTTTACTTTGTTCTTTCTTTTGTAACAATTGTCCGAGAACAAAATAGCTGGATTATCTATCTGCTTCCTTTCGCTGGACTAGCTATCGTGGCTACCTACCATTTTATGAAAAATGATAATGATGGTGGTACTAACCTTGTTATCTCGGCAGTTCATTCGGGCGACCGTATTCCACTTCGAATGACCCCATCGATTTTCATATCGACAGCTCTTACCCATCTTTTCGGTGGTTCTGCCGGACGAGAAGGTGCTGCTCTGCAGATTGGTGGAAGTATCGGAAATGCTTTAGGGAAACTATTTAAATTTGATGAAAAAGACACGCATGTTATTATCATGTGCGGTATGAGCGCCGCGTTTTCTACACTATTTGGCACGCCAATGGCTGCTGCTATTTTTCCAATGGAAATGGTAAGTGTCGGTGTTATGTATTATATGGCTTTGGTGCCATGTGTTGTCAGCTCTTTGACTGCACATGCAATTGCCATACTGCTCGGTGTAGCTGGCGAAAGCTTCCATGTAACAGGTATTCCTGCACTACAACTTGTACCTACCTTGCAGGTTTTGGTCGTTGCAGTAATTTGTGCCTTTATCAGCATCGGCTTCTGTGGTATCCTCCACCGAACGGAAGAGCTCTACAAGAAGTTTTTGAAAAATCGTTATCTTCGCATTTTTGTCGGTGGATGTATGGTCGTTCTTCTTACACTGCTAGTTGGCAACAATGATTACAATGGTGCGGGTATGCATACCATCGAAGAAGCCATCGCCGGACATGTTGCACCAGAAGCCTTTCTTTTCAAAATCATATTTACAGCCCTTACAATTGGTGCTGGATATAAGGGTGGCGAAATCGTTCCTACCTTCTTCGTAGGTGCAACCCTAGGCTGTCTCCTCGGACAATTCGTAGGACTTAGCCCTTCGTTATGTGCAGCCATCGGTATGATATCCCTTTTCTGTGGTGTAACTAACTGCCCTATCAGTTCCCTGCTTATCAGCTTTGAACTCTTTGGCTATGAGGGCATGCCATACTATTTGATTGCCGTAGCCTTTAGCTATATGCTCTCGGGTTACTCTGGACTTTATCGCAGCCAGAAAATTATGTACTCAAAATATAAAACCGATTTTATCAATCGACACACTCAGTAAATAACAAACGACCCGGCACACATCCGGGTCGTTTTATTATTTTGTTTCATTCATAAATGCTAAATATTTTTCTGCCGGTAATGGTCTTGAGAAATAATATCCCTGAAGATACTCCACGCCTTGTTCAGTCAGGTAATCTACCTGTTCTTTGGTTTCAACACCTTCTGCAACAATTGCTTTTCCAAGTTTTAAAATCATATCCACCGATGACTCTAAAATAATGCGTGCTTCCTTCTGTCCATCTTCCTCAAAGCATGGCCAAAGGAGACTCTTATCTAACTTGATTAAATCAAAATCGGACTGTGCAATCTTTGCGAGATTTGAGTAGCCGGTTCCGAAGTCGTCCATCGAGAATTTAAAACGACATTCTTTCAAACGATGCATATTGTATTCGAGCATAGCTGCTGCTTCAATAGAGGCCGTTTCTGTAATTTCTAAGTTAATGAATTCTGGTGGCACATTATATTCCTTCACATATGCAGAAAGAATTTCATTTAACTTATCGTCCATAAATTGTGCACCGGATAAGTTTACTTCCACATACTGAATCCCATAGGAAGCAAGGTTATTTTCGCTGACAAATTGACAAACTTTACGGAATACAATATTTCCCACTTCACGAATCATACCATTTTCCTCAGCGATTGGGATAAATACCTCTGGCGATATATAGCCTAAGGTTTCCGTATCCTTCAAACGCACCAGGGCTTCGGCTGAAACAAAAGCCTTTTTGCTATTCGAATAGATTGGCTGATAGTATACCTCAAATCCATCCGTATCAATTGCAGTCTGTACAACTGCTTCGATTTTAGCAAGATGATTTTTCTCTTCAAGAATAGCTTCATCAATACGAAGAATTTTATCTTTTATCTCGCTCTTAATCTTGTCTACATAGTCTAGTACCTTTACGACTTCATCCACACTGCCCGCAAATTCCGGACATTTCAAAATACTCATCATGAACTTTGCAGAACCACGCTCATTATGCCCTTCCTTCATAAAGAGCTCTCTCTGTTCTTCCATAAAGGCATAATATTTCTTCTTATCTGCAAATACCAATGAAATCCAATCTCTCTTTGGGTGATAAATCAAATCAGTATCCGCATACTGCTTCATATAAAGAGCCGCATCCTCCATATATTCCACCGTCGCGTTATATCCTTTCGCATCCTTTAGTATCTGCGAATTTGTCAAAGTCATGCTGACAATATAAAACTCATCCTTACGTTGAATATATTCATTCACCATTGTCAAAAATGCATTTTTATTCAATGCATGCAATACCTCTAAATCAGCATACTCTCGCGGATTCTCGAAGGTCATGAAAATATTCATAGCCATAAGCGCAACACTCATGGAAGTCATAAGTAAATATGGCACCAAGAGTTGTATCGACGTTATAATAATGACAGAAACAAATGCAAAAATAAAAGTTGCTTTTTCACGTTGTGATAAGGTATTTCTAAAATGCCACACTAATAACATAAAAGAAATAATGTAAATAGCTGCAATAACAGAAACTCCTGTTACCATAGAACCATAGGAGTAGCGAACCATTCCATCAATATAATAATTTACTTCTCCAAACAACACAACTGGTACCGTAAAACAAAATGGTGCCGTTCTAACAAGAAATTCTTTCAGCTCATAACGCATCTGATTACGACCCTTAATATCAATAAAGAATAAAAAGCAATGTAATACGCCGATTAATGAAACAAAAAACAACTGATGCGATAATCGATTCCATTCTGCTGGTAGAATTTCATACAGTGTCAACAAAGAAAAAATTTCCAGCACAAAATTTATCAATGCAATATGCAAAAATCTTTGATACCATTTGCTTGATAAAATAGGTAGTTTTCGTAACCCAGAAAAACCAATAATAATACATAATAATACTGCTATGGAAACTATCTGTACTCCTAAAAACATCTTATCCCCCTCGTAAAATCTCTCTAGAATTTAAAACTATTCTAAAGTCTCTGCTACATCTTTTAATAATGCTCTAATGCTCAAATGCTGTGGACAATGACCTTCACATAAGCCACATTCTATACATTCTGAAGCCTTTCCTCGCTCTTTTGCCTTATTGGCATATTTTTGCTTCTGCCAGGCCAAACCGCTTCCTTGGAATCTTTTTACCGTATTGTAAATTTGAAAATATTCCGGAATTGCTATATTCATTGGACAGTCCTCCACGCAATAAGCACATCCCGTACAAGCTACTGCGATATCGTTTCGAATAACTTCAGCCGCCTGCTCTAAGATAGATATTTCATCTGAATTCAATGGTTTGAATTCTTTCATGTAACTTGTATTATCGGCAATCTGCTCCTCATTACTCATACCGGAAAGTACCATCTCTACGTGCTCAAGACTTGCACAAAAACGTACTGCCCAGGAAGCTGGTGTTGCAGATGAATTGTAACCATTCAAAAGTTCCTCTACCTTTGGTGAAACCTTTGCCAAAGCACCACCCTTGACTGGTTCCATAACTAATACCTTTTTTCCATGCTTCACAGCCACTTCATAGCACTTGCGCGACTGCACATTTTCATCTTCCCAGTCTAAATAATTAATCTGGAGCTGTACATATTCCACTTCCGGATGCTCCGTCAGAATCTGTTCTAATACCTCTGCGCTATCGTGGAAAGAAAATCCTACATGTTTTACTTTTCCTTCCGCTTTCTTTTGTGCAGCAAATTCAAAAGCCTTGAAACTCTGTGCTTTTGCATAGGACTCTTTTCCCAATGCATGAAGCAAATAAATATCTATGTAATCTAATCCCGTACGTTCCAACTGTCCCTCAAAGAAACTTTGCATATCCTCAGCATTATCAATCATACCGAAAGACAATTTATCTGCTACTATATAACTCTCTCTCGGATATCGCTTTACTACCGCCTCTCGCAATGCAATCTCACTATGCTTGTTATGGTAAGGTGCCGCTGTATCAAAATACACGAATCCTTGTTCCATAAAGCAATCTACCATATCTTTAACGCGCTCAATATCTATTGACGAAGCATCGTTTTCCTCCAATAAAGGAAGTCTCATAAGACCAAATGCCAGTTTTTTCATCCTAGAACCCCACTTTTCACATGATACTACATTATAACACACCTATAAAAATTGGTCTACCGCAATAAATTGTACAAAGCCAGTCACGCACCACAATATAGCATAAACTTTCCTATATAACACCCAAAAGGGACTATCGCAAATTTGTTTTACGACAGTCCCTTTTCATCCTTATTTCTCTTTCCATTGAACAGTAAGAGGAAATTCCATATCCGAATTAAACATACATCGGGAAATGTTTCCATCTATGGTTGATAATGAACAAGCATACTCCCCATAATATAATAATCCATTTTCATCTACTGCAGTCAAATAGAAATCACATGTATATTCTCCACTAAAATCCTCTTTATCTGAATAATAAATAAGTCGGTCGGCAATAAGTAAAGTCTCTCCATTCCAATCAAAAGTACTACCCCAACTTAAAAAATCGGAATTTGTTACAATTATCTCTTCTAAAAGCTCTTTGTCTACCGAAAAAGCCTGCACGTAGCGTCCATCTTCTCCCAACTCGAAAACCATAAGCTGGTCGGTTGCAATCGCCATATAATCTTCATACGTCCAAGTCGAGATGTACGATTCAATATCTCCCAATGTAAATGTATCCATCAACGTCAGCGTCTCTCTGTCGATAATCGACATGTAGTGGCTTACTTCATCATAGGTAAACATCAGAATGTTTTTCCCAGTCCCATCTATTCTGATTTCTGTAACATATTTCTCGATATCCAATGGGTAAACCAACTTCAGATTACTTGCATCTATCGTACCCTGTTTTTGATCATAGTTAAAATGGTAAATTCCATAACCACCCGGTATCTGACTTACATCTACTACATTTCCCATATCTGTATGAGGCTCAAAAGTAAAATAGCAGTCTCCATTATCAAAAGCTGAATATATATTAAAGTCAAAACTATCTGCTCCTTCAATATTTACAGAATTTGGAATATCTATCTCCCCTGTTGCGGAGCCACTATTATTGCTGCTCTCTGCTATTCCAATGATTTGGCCACTTTCATCCTTTGCCACTGCCAATGTATATACTTCCGTATCCAATACTGGAATTTTAAAGAACGCCTGAAAAGCATCAACATCTGCAAGATACGCCTTTAGTTCTTCCAACTCTTTTGAATCTCTTCCAGACTTTTCCAAATCGGCAATCTCTTTTCTTAGTTCAGTTTCTGAAAAATAGAAATGTGAATGATTCATATAGGAACTATCGTCTTCTCCCGCCTTATGTGGCATAGTAAATTCCACCATAAAATTATAGTCTTCTACATAATCTTTTAAGTATACTGTAGTAGAATTTTGTGTTCCAGCGGGTGTATCGTCCACGAGTTCTTTCATAGCTATCTGCAGCCCCTCATATTCCCGTTCCTTTACATACTCACTTATCATGACATCTCTGCCATCCACCATAAAGGACATAGAACCTGAATAGGAATTATCTGTATCATGCTTCGACCATGGAAAAAACTGATATTCCGTTTTTTCTTCCGACTCCCCACCAATTTCATACAAGGTCTTCCAGAAAAGCTTATAGTTATAGCTTAGATTTGCTTCAACTGTCACACCCTCTACAACCGATCTATCGCCATATAAAACAGTTTCTTCAAAGCGTACCTGATCCTTTTCCTTTAAAAGTTCACCCTGTGCATAATATGCAGTTCCAGAAACAAATACAATCAAGGTTAATAATAGAACGAAGGATTTTCTCATAATTATTCCTCCTCCCACTCCAATTCACTAATGGCACGACCTACGCGGTCTGCCTTGTAATTATAGGTTTTCTTGATATATGACATCAGAGTATCTCCCTGCTCCTCAATTTCTATCATAGACGCATTTGCTACGATTTCTCCTTTTCGAATCAGAATCGCTCTTCCTACAAATCCCGATACCTCTTCAATCAAATGCGTGGAAAGAAGCACCGTTTCGCTTGGTTCCAGTATCCCCAACAATACCTTATAGAAATCTTCACGATTAAACACATCATTTCCAGCAAATGGTTCGTCCATTAGGATGTAATCTGCCCCCTGACACATCGCCATGATTACTTCAAACTGATTCTTCTGTCCTGTTGAAAAGCTTCGAACCGGCTTATTCATTGGCAGTTCAAAAAACTCCATCAATATTTGAAATCTCTTTTCACGAAACTTTGGAAAATGTTCTTTATAAAACTGTGCATGTAAAGCTGGAGTTAGATTCGGTATAAAAGAATGCTCACAGGTAGCAAATGCTATCTGTGCAATATTCTTTTCTGTGATTTTCTCTCCATTCAGGGTTATCTCGCCCTGATATTTCAGAAAGCCCAGAATACACTTCATAAGCGTTGTCTTACCTGCACCATTTTCTCCGAAAAGACCGATGATTTCACCCTGTGGGAGCCCTAGATTCACTTCTTTTAGTGCTTGTGTTCTTCCATATGATTTATTCACATTTTTGATTTCTAACATGGCTGTTCCTCCTTTTCTTCCCGTATTCTAGAGTGGCAAACACTGGCTAGGTGTCCAGAGTATATATATTGCATAAAAAATCATTCGAAGAATGAGTATCCATACTGCCATAAGTACCGCCCCCGCAACAGGCAATGTCCAGCACCGTCTTTTTACTTCACTTTTGTCTGGAAGACGACGCATTAGATACATCATCTTACTGCCTTGATAGTGATATATATAATGGTAGATTACCGTCATAAGTGATACAATACATACGATAATTCCAAATGTGAATAAACCCTCTGTTAGATTGTCAAATGGCAGTATAACAGCCTCCTCTATCAATACCTTTTTTCCACCTCTATACTCATACAATTCTTGATATGCACCACTATATGAAAAAAGAAATAACAGACTCTGTCCAGTAGCTACTATTACGCCCAATATGTACATGCCGATTTCAGATGTCAAATCCATTCCTAATGGTGCATGTTTTTCTAACCACTTCTTATTTCCAATCATGACACTCACTCCTCTCCAACCACATTCAATAGCCAACGCATTCCCATAATCATATACACAATACAAAATGCAACTACTTCAAATGTAATTTCATAGCCCAATGCTCTCGGAAACGTTATCAATGCAGATACCACCAAAAGCAGTAGTTCAAATCCAAATTTCCCATCCCTTTGCAATTTTGTAAATTCAGCAGCTGAAAATGCCGTAGTAACTCCAATAAGTCCAAGCACCCACCAGCCCGGCGCATCTTCTAATGGAAGGATACTGTGCATAAAATCACTTCTATAAAAGGCAAGAAACATCGTCTGATTCGTCACACTAGCCCCCTCTGGTAAATGCTTCTGATACACTATAATACTAACTAAAATTACTACGAGCTGTATTCCCCATAACAGTATGTAAGCAAAAAAATTGTAAAGGGATTGCAACCAAAAGATTCTTTTTCCCTTGATACGCAGTCTCTCCAAAGTGTAACTCTGTGTACTGCCAAGATTCATTCCCGGCAAAACGATTACTATCGTAATCAAAATATATGCAATTTCGAAAAACAAACAAAACTTACTTTGTTCTATATATTCTTCAATACTCAGACCTGCTGTATGAGCCATCGTTAGGTAAAAGCAGACTGCTTCTGCTACCACCATACTAGCTAATATCAAAAGCACCTTATAAAAACTGCTACGTGCTATCATTTCAAAAACAGATAGATATCTTTTCATCTCATTCGCCCTCCTATTCCCAGTACTTATTAATCAACTCGTAAGCTTCGTCTTTAGAACCCCCCATAAGTTTCAGCTTCATTACTGCTTCCTTTGCATCCGCCTCCAAAAGCTCTGCTCGAATCTCAGATAGCTTTTCTTCTGTCACTACCACATAGCTTTTTGCTCCTGTTCGTGAAGTGATAAATCCCTCATCTTCTAAAAGCTTGTAGGCCTTCTGCACAGTATTCGGATTGACGCCTAATAATGCAGAGAGAACTCGTCTGGAGGGAAGTTCATCTCCATCACATATAATACCTGCAATAATACCGCGTTTGATATATAAAAGGATTTGCAAATAAATCGGACTTCCATCCGCCATAGTAAAGTTTTCAAATGAAATCATGTGTGCCTCCAACTGTGTTAGTCGTGTAATACACTTTCTTCTAACTGTATTATTGCACTAATACAGTTTTATGTCAAGAAAAAATGCCCCGAAGGGCATTTTTAATAAATTAGGCTACATATAAAAACATAAACATAAAATGACAGAAGCTTCCACCCATAATAAATAGATGAAATATCTCGTGCAAGCCGAAATACTTATGAAGCTTATCCAAAAATGGCACTTTCAAGGCATAAATTACGCCTCCCATGGTGTAGATAATTCCACCTATAAGCAACCACAGAAAAGCTCCTGTTGGAAGTGTTTCTAGAAGTGGTCGGAACACCAACACACACTCCCATCCCATTGCGATATAAATCACAGAGGAGAACCATTTCGGGCAAGTCACCCAAAAGAACTTGATAAACATACCTACAATTGCTGTACTCCAAACCAATGCGAGCAAGGGATAGCCCATCTCCTTTTCCAGCACAAGCATACATACTGGTGTATAAGAGCCTGCAATCAATACGAATATCATCATGTGGTCGATTTTCTTAAACGCCTTCAAGGCTTTTCCTGTTAAGTTCACGGAATGATATATTGTACTAGCTCCATACAAAAGCACCATACTGCAAATAAAAATAAGCATTGCAACAACATGCCGTATATCCTGTGAATAGGTCGCTTTAATAAGCAGTGGCACTGCACCAAGCATCGCCAGCATCATCGCAATATAATGAGTAAGAGCACTTCCTGGCTCGCGAATCGTAATCTTCATACTATATAACCTCCATCTATTTGAAACACCCTTAGTGTATGTTGTTTGCATTTAAAATATTGTGGTTTTACAAAACTTTTATATATAGTTTCAAAAACCACATGTTGTAGCTATATAGTATTCTGAATAAATATAAATGTCAAGTAGGTTAGAAAAATTTAATAATTAAAAGACTTCCTGCTACTAAACAGGAAGTCTCATCATCAATTCTACATAAATAACAATAAACTGGCCGCCATCACCATCATCCCTGCAATAAGGCCGTATATGGACAAATGGTGCTCTCCATACTCTCGCGCCGCTGGAAGAAGCTCATCCACTGAAATAAACACCATAATACCTGCTACACCTGCAAAGATAATGCCATACACCATATCACTCATAATTGGAATCAGAACCAACCATCCAATCAAGGCCCCAATCGGCTCAGCCAACCCTGACAATAAAGAGTAAAAAAATGCTTTCTTTCTTGACCCCGTTGCCTGATAAATAGGAACCGATACTGCAATTCCCTCTGGTATATTATGAATCGCAATCGCCGCTACGATTGGAAGCGCTACACTTGGATCCTGAAAGGCTGACACGAAGGTTGCCATCCCTTCTGGAAAGTTATGTATCCCCACAGCCAATGCCGTAAATACACCCATGCGCATCAACTGCTCCTTTTGTTTTTTCGCCTTTTGTTCTTTTACACAAACCTCACAATCTCCGCAACCTTCGCAATCTGCGAGAACATTACTAGGTTCATGTGGATTTTCTGCCTCTGGAATCAATTTATCAATCAGGGCAATCAAAAACATGCCTCCAAAGAATGCGATGACCGTCCAAAATGCCCCTGTCTTTTCTCCTACTTCTGCTACTAATGCCTCTTGAGCCTTTTGAAATATTTCTATCATCGAAACATAAATCATAACTCCAGCGGAAAACCCAAGACTCACTGACAAAAATTTCTTATTTGTTTTCTTCGCAAAAAATGCAATTAAACTACCAATACCAGTACTTAAACCAGCAAGCAGTGTTAGCCCAAATGCAAACATAATATTTCCCATATATGCTACACCATCCTTTCATATATTTTATGTTTTTTATTCTAAAACGTTAGTTGTCTTTTGCGGTTAGTTACGACTAACTTAATGTTAGTATAACATATCATTCAAACCTGTCAATATAAAAACAGTCCGGCGATAGCCGGACCATTTTTTAATCAACTTTTTCAATTGCATCCACTGGACAGCTACTTGCAGCATACTCAGCTTCATTTTCGTGTCCAGTTGGCACAGGAGCTTCTAACGCTACTGACTTTCCAGTATCTGCCATCGTAAAATAATCAGGACATATGCTAATACATAACCCACATCCGATGCAATTTTCATTTACAACATATTTCATACTGCTTGCATCCTTTCTTTTTCTTTTATTATGTCCACTCAGACCAATAATATGCACTATTGTGTCCTAATTCCTCCTCTATTCGCAAAAGTTGATTATACTTTGCAACACGTTCCGAACGGCTTGGTGCACCGGTTTTAATTTGTCCTGTATTTAACGCTACTGCCAAATCGGCAATTGTCGTATCCTCTGTTTCGCCCGAGCGATGTGATGCAATGGCGGTATAACCTGCTTGATGTGCCATCTTGATTGCATCCAAAGTCTCGGAAACAGACCCGATTTGATTCAGCTTTATTAATATACTATTCCCACAGTTGCATTTTATTCCAGTGGCAAGCCTTTCCGTATTCGTTACAAACAAATCATCACCGACTAACTGTATCTTGTCCCCTAATTCGCGCGTCAGTTTTTTCCAACCGCCCCAATCTTCTTCATCCAAGGCATCTTCTATTGAAATAATTGGATAACGATGCACCAAACGTTTCCATCGGTCAATTAGTTCATCAGATGTGTATGACTTCTTTGATTTTGGAAGAATGTAATAACCTTTTTTCATTCCCTTCCACTCACTTGCGGCTGCATCCAATGCTAATCGAAAGTCTTTTTGCGGTTCATATCCCGCTTGACGAATCGCCTCCAAAATAAGTTCAATTGCTTCCTCCTCACACGCAAGGTCTGGGGCGAATCCACCCTCGTCTCCTACTGAAGTCGTTAGTCCCCTTGATTTTAAAATCCTAGCTAATGCATGAAACACTTCCGCACACCAACGTAATCCCTCCCGAAAAGAGTTTGCTCCCACTGGCATAATCATGAATTCCTGAACATCAATCGAGTTCGCTGCATGCGCTCCCCCATTTAAAATATTCATCATCGGAACCGGAATACGATTTCCTGTTGCACCACCCAAATGTCGATACAATGGAACCCCTAATCCCTGTGCTGCTGCTTTAACCGTTGCAATCGATACTGCAAGAATCGCATTTGCTCCCAATCTTGACTTATCTTTTGTACCATCCAGATAAATCATCGCACGATCAACCGCATAGATATCTCCAGCATCCATTCCGACTATTTCTTTTGCAATCAAACTATTAATATTGTCTACTGCTTTCCGCACCCCCTTCCCACAATATCTTTTTTCATCACCGTCACGTAACTCCAAAGCTTCAAATTCACCTGTGGAAGCTCCACTTGGCGAAGCTCCTCGTCCCATTGCGCCACATTCTAAAAACACTTCTGCTTCAACGGTTGGATTTCCTCTCGAATCTAAAATTTCTCTTCCTCGTACACATTTAATTCTTAAATCTGGCATAATAAAAACTCCTAATATTTTTTATTATTAGAGTTTCCAAATATTAGGAATCTATACATAAAAATCCCTCGTCAAAAGACGAGGGAAAATTCTAGTTCAATAATTCTTTATCTATAATCTGGAAATTTGCTCTATGAATATATAACGCCTTTCCATCTATCATTAGCTTTGTGGTCTTTGGTAAATCTTCGCTAACCTCCCAATATACATCATCACCTGAGAAAGCACAGATTGGGTCTCCTAGCTGACTTTGAATAACAACTACTGTACCTTTACCAAAGTAATTTTTATATTTATTTACGGTTTCTGCGATAATCGTCATATCCCCAATACCATCTGCATCACTGGAAATATGAATATCGGAAGTGTCGAATTCCACATCCGGTTTCAAGCCATTTTCTACAAAAAGCACTGTACTGCCACAGCTTTCAATCTGCTTTCCATCAATCGTGATTGTAATAACTGATGACATGGTTTCTGTAATTTCCCAGCCTGTGTCAGAATATGTATATTCATCCACAATATTTGGACTCATTTTGATATTCTTGCCTTCCGCCGTCATAAACAACTCTCCCGAGTTCGAATAAAACTGACATTCATAGGTATTACCCTTTATACTTCCCGTCCAATCATTAATTGAACTGCCAAAGCCAGCCCAATCACAACCTGTCAGCATGGTTGCCAAAAGTGCTACTATTGCAACCAACAATACTACCTTACCTCTTTTTTTCATCTTATGTACCTCCTATCACTACAACATAATAACAAGAATCGTCACCATAAACACAATACTACAAATAATCGAAATCGAATTGATTGCTGCAGACAAGCCTGCGTCACCACCCATTTCCTCTGTAAAAGCTGGAACTGCCGAGCCAATTGGACTCATTGCAAGAACCATAAGTGCCGTACGTGCCTCAAGTTCAATCGGCAAATGGTAAAAAACAATCACCAATACAAGACCTACCAAATATCGAGTTCCCAAAATCTTCACAATTGTTCCAATCTGACTCTTATCTCCCGAAAGCTTAAAGCCAACGCCTAGCATAAGCATTGCAATAAACGCATTCGCACCACCTACAATTCCCGCTAGTTCAATAACTGGTGCAGGAAGTGTAATTCCAAGCATACCTAAAATCATCATGGTAATACACGTCAAAAAAGCAACCGACTTGGACAAAGCTTTCAGCACTCGTTTTATCGAAAACTTTCCTGTTCCTTTTATACTAGAAGCTACACCAAAAGCACCACCCAGACATACAAAGGCATTTCCTGCATCAAATAAGCTCGTAGTAATAACTCCCACTGGCCCAAGAAAGCTCTGCACAAATGGAATTGTAAAATTGCCAATATTGTAACCCGGAAGATTCAGCACACCAAATGCCTTTTCCTCTCGGCTCTTTCCAATATTTATCACATATCCCAATATCATATACAGAATACCTGCACCCAACGCCATAAAAGTATAGGCTAACATACTTGGGTCTAACTGCTTGCCCGAAAAATTGGAAATAAAAGCCGCAGGCAAAGTAATCTTCAAGGTAATCTTCGATAGAACTGCAAAATCTCCTTCTTTAAAGAAATTTACCTTACGTAGCACATAGCCAGCAATAATAATCGCAATAAAACAACCCGCACGGGTTAATACATCTAACATTTATTTTCTCCATTCGTATTCATATTCAAAGGATGCTTTGTCCGTTTCGAAGGCAAACTGTGTTACACCATTCCTACGAAATCGGTAAAAGGCCTTACACGTGATATTCTCGTGAATCGTCCTTGCCATCTCGCCATTTACTGGTGCCTGAAGCGGATGTGGTTTTTGCTCAATAAGCCTCGCTTCTAGCTCCATATTCCCTTGCCTTATCAAAAGAATCCCCTTCTCTTTTTGCACTACTCTCGCTCCCAGATACGTGGCAAAACGATATTCTTTTCCCCTCCAAAACACTATCCCTATTATACCTGTAAAATGCACCCCTGCCAAGGGGATATCTGCAACGGATAGCATCAAGCTGCCCTCTATCGAGCTTGATTTCCCCTCAATAAAGCTATGTGTCCATGCATATTCTTTTGGAAAAGAACGGCCCCTATCACCTTCCCAATAGCCTAGGGCATTCTCAAATACATAGTTTCTATCATTGATACAAACAGTGCCATCCGCCCTATGCAGCATGCTATATACGCTATGACGACACTCCATAAATGGCACAAGTGAAAATGGTCCCATAATATCGTATTTTAGAAGAATGAGGTGTGTAAAATGCAAATTTCCAGTAACCCTTAGGTTCGGCTTATTAATTTTTAATTCCAACCCCTTTTCTCCAAAATATTGCTTATCTAGGTCTTTTATTCTTTCATAGTAAGCCCCATCTTCCGTAATTACTTGTATAGAATAAAACCGCTTTCCAGATACCTCGTGCACTGCTGGTATCACTGCCAAGCTCTGTGTATCTGATTGGCATTTAAAATACCAGCCTTTAAAATAATCTCTCATAATTTACCTTCCTCAAAGCTCCTTTTTGTTAGTCTCTCTGAACAGGCTACGTTGTATGCGAAGTGAAAGTGACAAATTTATCACTTTTCTATTGACACCGCCTTTACAAAGTGATATATTTATCACAGCAAGTGACAAATATATCACACCCTAAAAGGAGGCTATACTATGCAAAATACGAAATCAACAGTAAAAAAAGTACCTCTTACGAAAACTGCAATCTATAAAATCATCTTGAACACTTTTATTTTAGTCATGCAAGTTGGAATTATTGTAAAACACACTCTCCCAGACGCACCAATTTTTATTGGACCTATTTATGTGCCATTAGTGATTTCAACCATAACACTGATTGTCTATATTGCCTTCTTTATTTTTTATTTAAAAAAATTAAAAAACACGGAAAAAATAGACGAATTAGCCAAACAGCATCGTTACAAAGCTGGATTTATTACAAAATACATATTAATAATCATCATAATCCTTGCTATCTTACTTGTAAAAGATTTTAGCATCCTCTTAACGGATGATACTGTTGGCAATATCCTCTCTATCTATTTAATCGTTTTTTCATTATCTGAAATCATCGAGGAAATCACCTTCCTCATTTTAGAGAAAAAAGGCTTAGAATAGGACGTGAAATTATGGCTGTAATGACAACAAAAATCAAGGAATACCGTGCGAAATTCAATATGAACCAGCAGCAGCTTGCAGACCTCGTAGACGCTCGACGAGAAACCATTATTCGTATTGAAAAGGGACAATACAATCCCTCTCTAAAGCTTGCAATGGATATTGCCAAGGTATTTCACACTACCGTAGAAGAACTGTTTTCCTTTGAGGAGGAATAACATATTTTCAATCATTCATAAAATGGACGCCTTGGGGAATACTATATTTATTTACAACCCTAAGGAGTCCTTTTTATGTGTACTGCAATTTCTTTAAACACGCAAGACCACTACTTTGGTCGAAATCTTGACCTAGAATATTCTTACATCGAAACGATTACTATCACACCTCGAAATTTCCCATTTTCATTTCGTGAAAAAGAGACACTTTCGTCTCATTATGCAATGATAGGCACTGCTTATGTGCAGAACAACTATCCACTCTATTATGATGCTACCAATGAAAAAGGGCTTAGTATGGCTGGACTGAATTTCCCTGACAATGCCTACTACTTTCCTAGCAACAAGGAAAAGGACAATATCACACCATACGAATTCATTCCATGGATTTTGGGACAGTGTGCATCGGTAGCAGAGGCTCGCATACTATTGGAAAGCATTAATCTACTAGACAAATCCTTTAGCACCACACTACCTCTATCCCCTCTTCACTGGATGATATCAGATAAGAAGGAATCCATTGTTATAGAATCTCTAGAGGATGGCTTACATGTACACGATAATCCTGTAGGTGTTCTGACCAACAATCCTCCCTTTGATATGCAACTTTTTCACTTAAACAACTACATGAATTTATCCAATGATCCACCGGAAAATCATTTCGCCCAAAACTTAGACCTCCAAAAATACAGCAATGGCATGGGGGCTATGGGCTTGCCAGGCGATTGGTCGTCCCAATCTCGCTTTGTCCGTGCTTCTTTTGCGAAAATGAACTCCAAATCTGGAACTTCCGAAGCAGAATGTGTCAGCCAGTTTTTTCACTTATTGGGTTCTGTTGAATTTCCTCGCGGATGTGTGGAAATGAAGAAAGATATCTATGAAATCACGGTTTACTCTAGCTGCTGTAATACAGACAAAGGAATCTATTATTACAAGACCTACGAAAATCATAGTATCACAGCAGTTGATATGCATAAAGAAAATTTAGATGATACAGCGCTAATTTGTTATCCAATGCAAAAAGAAACTAAAATCCATTTACAAAACTAAAAAAGCGCATGCATACAATATTATTCGTATGCATGCGCTTATACATATTACTTCTATTTCATTACACCATCTCATCCGCTAGTGTATTCAGTTCTTCCATGTTGCAACTATCCATAGTAGAATAGATTGTTACCATCGGCTCAACAATTTCTATTGTCTTCATAGTTTCAAGCATCTCTCTTATTGTACGACCAGCAGACGGCGACCATGTTCCGTTTTCTACAATAGCGACTTTTCGTTTCTGATAGCCTTTACTCTGCAATCGATGCAGAAAATCTCTCACTTGGGGAAACACGCCACCCTCATAACTAGAGGCTACCAAAATCATACGATCATAACGAAAGGCATCTTCGATAACCTCTGCCATATCATCTCTCACCATATCACGCAGTACAACCTCCGAAAATCCTTTTTCCACAAGACGTGCAGCTAAATATTCCGCCGCTTTCTTGGAATTTCCATGGAAGGAACCAAATGCAATCAACACACCACTTGTTTCAGGCTCGTAGCGACTCCATATGTCATATAAGTGCAAATATTCCTCTAGCGGTTGTGTAAGTATCGAGCCATGGGCAGGACAAATCATTTGGATTTTTAATTCTTTAACTTTTGCAAGAAGTGACTGTACAGCAATCCCATATTTTCCCACAATATTAAAATAATAACGTCTTGCCTCACATGCCCAATCGTCCTCTGCCGTCACCTCTAATGCACCAAATTTGCCAAACGCATCCGCAGAAAACAAAATACGTTCTGTACTTTCATAAGTCACTAGTACCTCTGGCCAATGCACCATCGCTGCCATATAAAAGTTTAGCGTATACTCACCTAAAGAAAGAGTATCTTTCTCTTTCACAATCAACTTGTTCGCATTTTCCAATTCACCGATAGTATTTTGTACCCCACATCTTGTATTACATTTATTCATGCTAATATCTTGTGATAAAAACTGTGACAAAAATAAAAATGTCTTCTGATTTCCCACCAAGGTCATTTCTGGATATTGCTCCATCAAACGAAGTATCCCACCCGTATGGTCTGGCTCTAAATGCTGAATAATAAGGTAATCCACTTCTCGTCCATTCAATTCCCTATGCAGATTCTCCAACCACTCTTTTTCCATACGTTCATCTACCGTGTCAATCACAGCTACTTTCTCATCCATAATCACATAAGAATTGTACGATACACCATCAGGTATCACATACTGGCTTTCAAATAAATCCAATGTTGTATCATCAACACCAATGTACTTAATTTTTTCACTTATTTCAATCTTCACGCTTTATGCTCTCCTTTAAAATAATTACACTTTATAGTAGCATGCACAAAATCTTTTATCTCTATGTAAATTATGGAAAGAAAAAGGACTACCGAAGTAGTCCTTTCAAACGCTAGTCAGCAAGCAACATGCGGTCATTCGCAAATTCCCCACCACTTGCTTGTTCAAATTTCTCAAGCAAATCTGACACATGTAAGTTTTTCTTTTCTTCACCAGCAACATCATAGATAATAGTACCATTATGCATCATAATCAGACGATTGCCATATTTGATAGCATCCTTCATATTATGTGTAACCATCATTGTAGTGAGATTGTGTTCCTCAACTACCTGCTGAGTAATATCAAGCACCTTCTTTGCTGTCTTAGGGTCAAGTGCAGCTGTGTGCTCATCTAAAAGAAGAAGCTGTGGTTTCTTGATCGTCGCCATAAGCAGTGTGAGTGCCTGACGCTGCCCACCAGATAAAAGACCTACCTTAGAGTCCAAACGATCTTCCAAGCCTAAGTCGAGGTGTTTTAGCATTTCGACAAACTGCTCTCTTTCCTTATTGCTAATTCCCCATACAAAACTTCTTGTCTTGCCACGGCGGAGTGCCATCGCAAGGTTTTCTTCAATCCACATATCTCCAGCTGTACCGCGGAGTGGATCCTGGAACACACGACCGATATATTTCGCACGCTTGTATTCTTGGAATTTGGTAACATCCGTACCATCAATCGTAATTTTTCCTTTTTCTACCTCAAACACACCTGCTACTGCATTTAACATGGTAGATTTACCAGCTCCATTACCACCAATAACGGTCACAAAGTCACCTTCATTTAATTTCAAATTTACATCAATAAGCGCGTCCTTTTGTACTGGGGTGCCGATGTTAAAAGATTTATAAACATGACTAATTTCTAACATTTCTTGGCCTCCTTTCCAAATTTTGAAAGGATTCCGTCCTTCATATTTGGTGCAATCAAAGCAATAATTACGATAACTGCTGTAATCAGTTTCATATCGTCAGCTGTAATCTTGATAATAAAGTTCGAATTCATACTAATACGAAGTACGATTGCGATAATAATACGATAAACCACAGAACCAATGATAACACCTGCCAAACGATGGAAATATGTACGTTTGCTGAAAAGCACCTCCCCAATCATAATCGATGCAAGACCAACTACAATCGTACCTACACCCATGTTGATATCCGCGTACCCCTGATACTGTGCCAGCATTCCGCCGGACATCGCAACAAGTCCATTTCCTACCACAAGACCGAGCATGATATAAACTTCCGTATTTCCACCCATCGCTTTTACCATGTCTGGATTGTTACCTGTTGCACGAAGTGCACAACCGATTTCTGTACCGAAGAAACAGTACACTAAAATAATTAAAACTATGACAAATACCAAGCCTACAATAAGCCCTACCCATTTTGAAGGAATGCCTAAATCCTTAAGCTGTGAGAAAATCGTAGTCTGATTTAACAAACCAAAGTTTGCCTTTCCCATAATACGCAGGTTCACCGTATACAATGCAAACTGTGTCAAAATACCAGCCAATAAGTCTGGAATTCGAAGCTTTGTATGCAAAAATCCAGTTACAAGTCCTGCCATCATTCCACCAAAGGTAGCAAGTAAAATCGCTACGATTGGCTGAACGCCTGCTGCCACATATACCGCAGAAATAGCTCCACCAAGTGTCAAACTTCCATCAACAGTAAGGTCAGCATAATTTAATACACGATAGGTCAGATACAGGCCGAGTCCCATGATACCCCAGATAACTCCGAGAGTAGCACCACTCTGCATGTTCCACAACCAACTAACTAATTCCATAATCTCTATTTCCTCTTAAATCACATTTCACAGGCATGAATCCTCATGCCTGTGATTAATTTATATTCTAATATTTAATTGCTGCTTTATCTAAGATTTCCTGTGGAATTTCTACTCCAACTTCTTTTGCAAAAGTTTCATTAATTACAAGTGCAAATTCTTTCTGAGTTTCTACTGCGATTTCAGAAGCACTTTCGCCATTTAAGATGCGAACTGCCTGAGCTGCAGTCTGTTTTCCAAGCTCATAGTAGTCAATTGCATATGTAGCAATACCGCCTTCTTTAATCATAGCTTCTACTGCACAGAATACTGGAAGCTTGTTTGCTACTGCTGTCTGGTTTACAGTTGCCATCGCACTTGCAAAACCATTGTCAGAAGGAATGTAAACTGCATCTGCTTTGTCTGCTACAGATTCAATAACCTGCTGGTAATCGTTAGAAGAAGAAGCAGTCTGAATGATTACTTCAAAACCGATTTTTTCAGCAGCTACTTTTGCTTCATCTGCCTGAATCTTGGAATTATCCTCACTTGAAGTGTAAAGAATAGCTAAAGTCTTTGCTTCTGGAAGAATATCTTTGATAATCTGAATCTGCTGATTAATATCTGGCATATCTAATGTGCCTGTAACATTTTTTCCTGGTGCATCGTTACTATCAACAAGACCGTTTGTTACTGCATCTGTTACAGAGGTAAATAAAACAGGCACTTCTGTAGTCTGGAACACATTTACTGCTGACTGTGCTGCTGGTGTTGCGTTAGCAAGTACTAAATCTACACCATTACTTTCAAATAACTGACAAATCTGCTGTGCGTTAGTAGGTTCCCCAGAAGCATTCTGGAAGTCGATTTTGATATTTTCTCCATCTACATAACCAGCTTCTGCTAATCCATCAATAAAGCCCTGTGTTGCCTGGTCTAAAGATTCGTGCTTAACCAACTGACAAATACCAATGTTAATTACTTCTGAGCCTGAACCTCCTTCTGAACCGCCACAGGCTACAAGTGACATCATAGCTAATACTGCTGCCATGATAAGTGCTAATTTCTTTTTCATTTCTCATTACTCCTTTAAAATTACTCCGTTCCAATGTATAATTCTGCATAATTATACATCCAACAATAGACAAAATTTTACTCCTAAACCATAGAAAAGTCAATGTATACAATCTATTCATACACCCAATAAATGATAATTCGATTACATTCCTCACTCAACTGTGAGTAGTATGTCATTTCATCTACACCATAATAGTCGCAATAGTAGTCGACCAGATCCTGCATCCAATCACCTCTTATCATATCATATGCTTCGGTTGCCATCTCTAGTGTAGCGAATTGTAACATCGTATGTCCCTTTTGGTCTACGATATCCTCTTTCATAGTCTGTCTCATACGGTCCGAATCGATGCTTTCATAATAAAGCCCATTGAGACGACAGTATTCCAAATCATTAGATGTACAGGCTGGATACGGATAGTTCTCATCCGGAAAATGCGTATTCTTTAGACTTTCATCGCTACAGCACAAATAATCATAGGTTATCACTTCTTCTAGCTCGAAGGTATCATCTTGTTCTTCATTTTCCTCGTCCACTGGATCTCCCCATGTAACGTCGATGATGTAGTAGTTTTCACCTATTTGCGCGATATTCCATGCATGTCCATCTTCACCCTCTACGGTCTCGTTTGTTGTGCCGGTGACATAGGTACAGAAAATATCCAACTCATTTAACAAGTACTGATTGGCTCTCGCATAACCTGCACAAACCGTCTGTTTATTTACGAGCGCACTATAAATATTCTGGTCATCTGGCGCATCCTCCACATAATCAATCGAATCCACGAGATATTCATATACAAATTTGACTTTTTCATACTCACTATATTCAGCTGGAATCTGTGCTAAAATCGAAGTTACTTGAGCCTCTATTTCCGCTTCTCTCGTTGCTCTTTCCTCTTCTGTGTATACGTAATTTAGATTTAAAATCGTGCATTCATCTAAATAGGTATGACTTTCCGCAGCTCCGTCAATCCAAAAGATTGCTGGAAAATCGTAAAGGATATATTCGATTACCGTACAGCACAGGTCCCAATCCATTCCATGAATATAAATCGCCTCATCATGGTTAATAATACCTTGATATACCTCTCGATAACATAGCTTACCCTCTTCATCCAGCAGATTATAAAAGAATTTGTCTGCAAACGTTTCCTCTGATGTGGTCACCTCCACATATGGAATTTCTACTTTCGAGCATCCACTTACAGAAAGCGCTACACATAGTGCGAACATGCAAATCCATAATTTATTTTGGCTTCTCCTCTTTTGTATCATAATAACTCCCTCAGTTTATCCTTCTGCACGTATTGCCCAACGCATTTTTGTACACTTTGCACGACCATTTCGAACGCATTCCTCCTGTGATGGTCGGATAACGTCTTTACATACCTCGCTGTACATTCCCATTTTTTCAAATTCTTTAAAAGAACGTTTTACCAGTCTATCTTCCCCAGAATGGAAGGTCAAAATCGCAACTCTTCCATTTGGTGCCAATACTTCTGGAAGCTTATCTAAAAATGCATATAACACTTCAAACTCACTGTTTACATCAATACGAAGTGCCTGGAAAGAACGCTGGCAAGATTTTTTCACTGCTTCTTTTCGGTTCTTCTCTTGAAATGTTTTTTCAGGAACTGTGCTGAGTGCTTCTTCGATAACCTCTTTAAAATGTGTAGTAGTCTCAATGACTTTGCCACGTTTACGCCAGTTCATGACTGTCTTTGCGATTTCCTGAGCATATGGCTCATCCGCATTTTCTTGAAGCATACCTACTAATTCTTCGTAATTCACATCTTTCAGTCGGTCAGCAGCACTCTCCCCTTTTTCAGGATTCATACGCAAATCCAAAGGGCCATCCACTTTATAAGAAAATCCACGGTCTGGATTATCAATTTGCATAGATGATACTCCTAGGTCAGCTAAGATGAAATCAAACTTTTTTCCTGTATCTTTAACCACTTGGTCGATATCTGCAAAGTTCTGAAGTCGAACCGTTAAAATTTCCTCACCAAATCCCTGTTTCGCCAAACGCTCCTTTGTTTTTGCAGATTCAATTGGATCTACATCAAGTGCATAAATATGCCCATTTCCTTCTAGCTTTTCTAGCATTGCCTTGGTATGTCCACCATAGCCAAGAGTTGCATCTAGGCCTGTCATACCTGGCTTAATCTGTAGAAATCCCAAAATTTCTTGCACCATAATCGAGATATGCATCCCTGCAGGTGTGCTTCCCTTTTGAATAACCTTTGCAATCGTATCTGCATATTTTTCCGGATTGTGTTCTTTATACTTTTCTTTATAACTTCTAGGATGTGTACCCGAATAACGCACACGTCTCTTGTGGACTTTTTCTTGGTTTTCCATGATTTAACTCCTCATGATTTTTACTATTTTGTTTTACTCAGAAAAATCGGACATCTATTTTACCTTACTTAAAACTGCGATTGTCTCACAATGGACTGTATTTGGAAACATATCTACGCAGCAAATCTTCTTCACATCATAGCCTCTTGCAAGGAAAATCTCTAAATCTCTTGCAAGAGAAGTTGGTTTACAAGAAATGTAAATCATATTATCTACACCATAGTTGATGATTTTCTCGATTGCCTTTGGATGAATGCCATCACGAGGTGGGTCAAGCACAATGTAGTCCGGCTTTTCTTCAATAGTATCAAGAACCTTTAATACATCGCCTGCTAAAAACTTGCAATTATCCAAGCCATTTAATGCGGCATTTTCCTTTGCTGCTTCTACCGCTTCCTCTATAATTTCAACACCTACGACTTCTTTTGCTACAGGTGCTAACATCTGTGCAATTGTTCCAGTTCCGCTGTAAAGGTCATACACCGTCTTTTCACGCAACAAATCTGCATCATCCGAAAGGATGAATTCTCTAGCCGTCTCGTATAATACCTCTGCACCAAGCGAATTGGTCTGGAAGAACGAGAATGGTGAAATTTTAAATTTCAGTCCTAATAATTCTTCATAGAAATAATCCTGTCCAAAAAGTATTTCTGTTCCATCATTTCTTATCACATCGGCTACGCTATCATTCTTGGTACGGAGTACGCCCTTTAACTCACCTTTTAATGGAAGTGCACATAACATTTCTTTCCAATCATTTAACAACGTTTCTTCTGTTACGCCATTACACATTTCACCAAAAGCACCCTCTGCAAGCAAAGTATCATACTGTGTGGTCGTAACCAAATCTACCAGAATCTCCTGTGTCTTTACCGCCTTTCTCACGAGCAAATGACGAAGATATCCTATATGGGTAAGTCTATGGAAAAAAGTAAGACCTCTCTCTCCCAAAAAGTCTACCGTTGCTTTTAGAATAACACGAAAATCCTCATCTACAATCTGGCATTCTGTAACTGTCAAAATATCATAGAAACTTCCACGCTTGTGCTGTCCTAATGCAAGTGGACCTCCCTTATACGCATCACCAAAAGAGAACTCCATCTTATTGCGGTACTTTGCCTGTAATGGACTTCCCTTTATTCCTAACCACTCATATTCACACTTATCACCAATGGCTTCTTCCATCATACCACGAACCTGAGACTCTTTGATTTCAAGCTGTTTATCATATGGCAAACTAAGATAAGTACATCCACCACATTCACCGAAATGTGGACAAGCTGCTTCTACTTCCAATGGAGACTTCTCTAGCGTTTCTAAGAGTCGACCTTCTGCCTTTCCTTTTCTTACTTTATTTACTAAGAAAGAAACCTTCTGTCCTGGAATAGTGTTTTTCACCACTACACGTTCCCCTTCGTCTGTAATTGCAATCCCTTTATTTGGAAATACCACATGGTCGATACGACCCTCTGCGATTTGACCTTTTTTCATGAAATTATTCTGCCTTTCTATATACAAAATCTATTTTTTACATACATAGATACATACTACCTTATTTTTATAAAAAACGCAAATAAAGACGGTCTTTTCCAAACCGTCTTATCCACTCAACTTATTCTCTTTAATTAATCCGAAAATGTCCAATAATGTCCTTTCGGCCTTCAAGAATATCCTGTTCATATCCTATCTGTGTAGGACTTCCATGATGAATCACGTAGGGAGTTCCATTCTCATTTCTTCGGTCCGATACAATCCCTATATGATTCTTGAACACTACCACGTCTCCGCCCTGCCATTCCTCGTATTCTGTGACGTCCGTTGTCAGTGAAATTGCTGTATGCTGAAAATACACATAGAGATTCTTTACTCTTCGAAAATCAATATTAATATCCGGACTATCAATTTCATAATCTTCTGGATGGGTAAGTATATCCTCATTTACCAAGAGCATCAAGTCATATCCCGCATGTAAAAATCCTTGAGCTACTACATCTGTACATACACCATATTCATCATTGGGATAACCACCTGCATAATACGCGCTCTTATACTTCGGCTTGTTATCAATATAATCCCGTACACCACACAAAATGTCAGTTTGATCATCTACTCCATCCTGGTCCATATCTATCGTACTTTTATAGGTTGTAATGCCAAAATGTGAATTGTAGTAATACTTATGAGGTATTACATTCAGCTTATACAAAAGCCCTGTTACAACTACTGCAAGTAGCACCACAATAGCAGCTACACGTCTTTGAAGCTGACGTCTTCTCTCTCTCCGTTTGCGTTCGAGTCCTCTTTTTATTTCAAGCGATAATTCATAATCTCTGCTCATTATCTTTACTCCCTATATTAATTCATTCGTCTATTGTGTAAACATCTTTGGTGAATTTTTTGCTAGAAATTTTCACACAAAAAAGCACATGGAAACTATCCATTCCCATGTGCCTATGTTAGCAAAATAAAATATGAATTTCTCTAGAGAAACGTTTAAGAATTATGAAGATTTTATGAATTTATTCAACAAAAATATGATCCTGACTATCATCTAAAACTATCTCATCATCTTCAAAGAAATCGTCTTCGAAATCATCCTCAAAATCATCAAAATCGTCTAAACATTCTGGTGCAAAGTAGCGGTAAAGTGCGTATGCAACTGCAGCAATCACTACAATAACTCCAATCACAACTAAAATAACAACGACTGGATTACATTTCTTCTCTTCTTTCAGAAGTTTTTTTAATTTTAATTCTTCGATAAAGTTTTTCATTTATACCCACTCCTTTAACACATATATTAATAGCATAATTATAGCATAGTTTTTCCCATTTTCCTATGAAAAAATACGATTTTTAGAAATTTTATATTTTCTTTAATTTCGCAAATGAAGCAAACATTTTCTTGGTTCCAGCCTTGTCGAAATCCACCGTGACTTCATAATCTCTACCTCCTTCAATCACAGCCATAACCTCACCATCGCCGAACTTGATATGACGTACCCTATCACCTACACCATAGTCAAGTGCAGCCTTTGTATTTGTCGTTGCAAAAGAACGCTGGTTTGCCACTGGAGTATAAGTAGGTGTCTTACTCTTTGACACCCCAAAGGTAGAGCCCTGATAACTTTGATTATATTCTGACAGTCCATAGCTACTATATGATGTCGCGGATGTACGAAAAGCCTTTCGTGCTCTCTGGTAATCGTTATCCTGCACTGGTGCCTCTGCCGTCTTCGGCTCATAAATCTCTCCACCTAATAGGTGCTTTGGAATCTCTTTTACGAAACGAGACACTCTGTTAAACTGTGTCTCTCCACGTACCATACGACTTCTAGCTGCCGTAATCGTCAGACGCTCCTTGGCACGCGTAATTCCCACATAGGCGAGTCTTCGCTCCTCCTCTAGTTCATTCGAGGAATCGTCGCTAGTAATTGACATATAGCTTGGGAACAAACCGTCCTCCATACCAGCCAGGTAAACATTTGGGAATTCCAAGCCTTTTGCACTATGCAGAGTCATCAGCACCACATAGTCACTATTCTCATCAAGACTATCAATATCTGCCACCAGTGCCACTTCCTCTAAGAAACCACTAAGTGTGGCATGTTCTACACTCTCTTCATACGAAGAAATCTTCGAAATCAATTCATCAATATTTTCAATACGAGCCTGGGCTTCCTCTGTCCCTTCTGCCTCTAACTCATCTACATAACCAGTTGTTTCAATAATATCCAAAATCAACTGTGTCAAGGTATAACCGCTATCAAGCTTCGCACGCATGGACTGAATAAACAGTACAAATGGACGAATCTTTTCCGCGGCTTTCCCCATGGTTGGGATGTCAGACGCCTGTCGCAGTGCTGTATAAAATGGAATTTCATGCTCAAAGGCATAATTACTCACTTTATTAATAGAAGTCGCACCGATACCACGCTTTGGAACATTGATGATACGCTTTACCGCCAGGTCATCCCGCCCATTATCAATCGTCTTTAGATAGGCGAGGATATCCTTTACTTCTTTTCTGGAATAGAAGTTCACACCTCCAACAATCTTATACGGAATATTCGATACGATAAATCGCTCTTCAAACAAACGAGACTGAGCATTTGTACGATACAAAATCGCACAATCCTTGTAGGTATACTCACCCTTTCGTACCTTAGATGCAATATCCCTAGCCACAAAATCAGCTTCCTCATAGCCACTTTCCAGCTGTTCAAAGTTAATCTTGTCTCCTGTTCCATTGTCTGTCCAAAGAGCCTTGTCCTTACGTCCAACATTATTCGCAATCACGCTGTTCGCAGCATCCAAAATATTCTGTGTGGAACGATAATTCTGCTCAAGCTTAATCACCGTAGCATCTGGAAAATGCTTCTCGAAATTCAAAATATTGTAGATATTGGCACCACGGAATTTGTAAATCGACTGGTCATCATCACCAACCACACAAAGGTTCTTGTACTTTGAAGCCAAAAGACGAATCAGTTCAAACTGTGCCGTATTTGTATCCTGATACTCATCCACCATAATGTATTTAAAACGTTCCTGATAAGAAGCCAACACTTCTTTATCCAATTTGAGCAACTCCACTGTTTTAAATAGCAGATCATCAAAATCCAAGGCATTATTTTGTCTTAGAATCTTCTGATATTCTTTGTACACTTCCGCCTGTCTACGTTTGTTATAATCTCCCGCCGCTCTAGTTTCGAACTCAATTGGGTCAACCAACTCGTCCTTCGCGGAAGAAATCACATTCAGAAACATTTTTTCTTTGTGTATCTTTGTATCGATTTCTAAACGCTTGCAGATATCCTTCATCAAGGTTTTCTGATCATCTGCATCGTAAATTGTAAAATTCGTATCATAGCCCAATCGGTCAATATATCTACGCAAAATACGCACACAAGTAGAGTGGAAGGTAGCCACCCAAATGCTCTCCGAACCGTATCCTACCATATCATCAATACGCTCTCTCATCTCACCGGCTGCCTTATTCGTAAAGGTGATTGCCATGATATTATATGGATTCACTCCGCACTCCTCAATCAGATATGCTACTCTATGCGTAAGTACTCTGGTCTTGCCAGAGCCTGCCCCTGCCAAAATCAGCACTGGTCCCTCTGTGGTAAACACGCCTTTCTTCTGCTCGTCATTTAATGTATCATATATACTCATCTTAATATCCTTTTCCATATCTTATATTTTATCGCACATATGTTTGTTTTTCATTATAGCACAGTCTTTTTATTATATCTACACTGAAACATAAAAAGAGTAAAATTTATATCTCGACAAATATTTTTCTTGTTATCTAGTTTTAAATACTATATAATAAAATAAAGTTTTTAATTTTATGAACACTAAAAACGCAAGAGGTAATTTAAAATGAACAACACATCAAATTCAGATATGAAAAAAGCCATCTTAGATTTACTTGATAAATTAAATGGCATCGAATATATCAGTCCGGAGTCTATTCCTGGAATTGATTTATACATGGATCAGATAACCAGCTTTATGGATGGGCAGCTCGAAATGTCAAAACGTCGTGAGGATGACAAGTTATTAACCAAAACCATGATTAACAACTATACCAAAAATGACCTGCTCCCTCCTCCTGTCAAGAAAAAATATTCCAAGGAGCATCTGCTCTGTTTGATTTTTATTTATTACTTAAAAAATATCCTCAGCATCAGCGATATTCACACAATTTTGAACCCTATCACCGACAAATACTTTGGCAACAAAGATGGTTTTGACATGCAGGATATCTATCGTGAAATCTTTGATATGGAAAAGGTAGAATCCACAAAAGTATTAAAAGAATTCAGCAAAAAATATCACATTGCAAAGGGCACGTTCAATGATTTTCCTGAAGAAGACCAGGAAATATTACAGACTTTCAGCTTTATCTGCCTCCTAAGCTTTGATATTTATATGAAAAAACAGATGATAGAAAAAATTGTAGATGATGTTTTTACAGATAATTCCAAAGAAGAAAAAGAAAGTAAAAAAGCATAAAAAAACGCCTTGTGGTTGGCATTCCACAAGGCTTTTCTTTTGATTTATTCTATATATTTATTGACTCTGCATACGTTCTAAGGCCATATCAAATCCTTTATTCCCATAATTCAAGGAACGATTCACTCGGCTAATCGTAGCAGTCGAAGCACCTGTCTCTTTTGTAATATCCAGATAGGTCCTCTCCTCTCGGAGCATTTTCGCTACTTCAAAACGCTGTGCTATTGCCGCCAGCTCCTTTACTGTGCAAACATCTTCGAAAAATTTATGACATTCCTCTTTATTTTCCAGTGTCATAACTGCTTCAAAAAAATGTTGCACGGCGGATGATTGTAACCCCTTTTCCATATACTACCTCATCTTTCCTATTAAGTAGCTACATTTTAACACATTAAAGCATTATAGTAAACAAGTTTTATTGAATTCCACCTGCAATATGATATAATAAAACCATATTTTTCAGGAGGTTTTATATGAAAAAAATAAAAGGACTACTCTTTTCGACAGTACCATTTTTCCTAGCATTTGGATTGCAGCTTGTTGCAATCTGTTATCTAATCTTTATCGCAGCTATCTTTTGGGGTGTAGCATCTGCTTCTGGCAAAACCGATTACACCACAGACGACTTAATGGTACTTCTTTCCAATATGGACTTTAACATTGTTGCAAGCATGGTGTTTTCTTTCTTCTGTATTGCAACATTTAGCATATGGTATTATAGAAGTTGTAATGGCTCATTTAAAATAAACCTCAAAAAAGACTTTCATCCATATGAATTGTTCGGAATTCTCCTGCTCATCCCTGGTACACAGTTTATGAGCAGTATCTTAACAAGCCTTATCTCCATTATCTTTCCTAGCTGGCTGGAAGGCTACTTGGAACTACTGGAAACCAGCGGTCTGTCCGGTGAAGTCCCTGCACTTATGATGATTTATTCTGTGCTCATGGCACCAATTAGTGAGGAACTGGTCTTCCGCGGTGTTACATATAGCATCGCCCGCAGAACCTTCTCTTTCTGGGGTGCCAATGTGATACAAGCACTCTTATTCGGGATTTTCCACATGAATCCTCTCCAGGGATGTTACACCTTCGTCCTTGGACTTGTACTCGGATATATCCGTGAAAAAGGAGGTACGCTGTACCACGTCATCCTTTTCCATTTCCTTTTCAACCTTTGGGGCACTACCGCTTCTGAATGGATGGTTTTTGAAAACGAAATCCTTCAGGCGCTGGTTATCTTTGGAGGAGCTGCAATTGGAATGGTAGGCGGATTCCTCCTATTCAACAAAGGAAAAATTAAATCCTTACAATAATTCTAATTCATCCATCCATACTCGCACACAGGCATCCGATGGCATCATAAGGTCACCACGTGGGGACACGGATAGTGTTCCCACCTTTGGCCCATCTGGCAAGCAGGAACGTTTAAACTGCTGGGTAAAGAATCTACGATAAAAGGTCTTTAACCACTTTAAGATGGTTGCACTATTATAGATTCCCTGGAAAGCATCTTTCGCCAACATATAGATTTTCTCTGGCGAGAATCCAAAACGAAGCACATAATACATCACGAAATCATGAAGCTCATAAGGACCTACCAAATCCTCTGTCTTCTGTGTAATTTCTCCGTTTTCTGGCGGAAGAAGTTCTGGTGATACAGGTGTATCCAAAACATCATACAATACTTTCGCAAGCACGTCTTCGCCACAGGTATCTGCATAGTAACGTACCACATGACGAACTAACATCTTTGGAACCGAACCATTTACTGCATACATAGACATATGGTCTCCATTGTAGGTGGCCCAGCCAAGAGCCAATTCTGACATATCTCCTGTACCGATAACCATGCCATTCTTCTGATTAGCAATATCCATAAGTATCTGGGTTCTCTCACGAGCCTGTGCATTTTCATAGGTTACATCGTGATTATTTTCATCCTGTCCAATATCTTTAAAGTGCACTCTTACGGAGTCTTTAATGCTAACTTCCATAAATGTAGCACCAAGCTGTTTAATCATATTAACCGCATTGTCATAGGTACGGTCAGTAGTACCAAAACCTGGCATAGTAACTGCAACAATATCCTTACGGCTCTTCTTCATCAAATCAAACGCACGCGCAATAACTAAAAGAGCAAGTGTCGAATCCAAACCACCAGATATACCGATAACTGCGGTTTCAGACCCCGTATGCTCCATACGTTTCTTCAATCCCATTGCCTGAATCGCAAAAACATCTTCACAGTGCTTGCGACGAGCCTGCTCATCTGCTGGAACGAACGGAGAAGAGTCAATCAAACGACTAAGCTTTGTTTCTTCCTCTCTTAAATGGAACGGTACATAAGTATGGCTTTCGTCCGTTTCAAACAACGTATTTCTTCTACGGTCGATTTCTAAACGCTCTACATCAATTTCTGTGCAGAGAATTCCACTTCCAAGCCTGTCACTCTCTGTTAAAAGTGTTCCGTTTTCTGCTACAAGATTGTGACCGCTATATACCACATCCTGAGTAGATTCGCCTTCGCCTGCGTTCGCACTGATGTATCCACATAACAATCTCGCTGACTGTCCCTTTATCAAATCTCTACGATACACATCGCTTCCAGACACCTCAATATCTGCAGAAGCATGTGCGATTACATTTGCTCCGCCAACCACATGCGCCATGCTAGGTGGCTGTACTGCCCACAAATCCTCTCCGATTTCTACAGAAATCTTTAAGGCTGGCATTTCCATACAGTAGAACACCAAATCAGTTGACACTGGTACAATCTGTCCGTTTGGAAGTACTTCCTCGGTATCTAAAAAGGCACCACTTACAAAGTGACGATTATCTTTTAAATAGCTCTTTGGAACCATGCCAAGTACTTCGCCCTTGGCAACAACTGCAACCATGTTGTATAGCTTGCTTCCTATTTCGTAAGGAAGTCCCACAAAATAAATGGCATCATAATATTCACTAGCCGAAACAATCTGTAACAGTTCTTCCTTTGCAGCCTTTAACAGCTTGGTCTGGTAGAACAAATCTCCGCAGCTCGCCCCAGTCACACAAAGTTCTGGGAAAACTACAACCTTTGCGCCTTCTTTTTGTGCCTCTTTCATAAGGGTACGAATCAGCTGTCCGTTATACTTGGTATCTGCCACCTTTATCTTTGGTGTCACGGCTGCTACTTTAACAAAACCATACTTCATAATTCTTCTCCTTTTCCCTACACATCCTCTAACTGCCCCAATATTTAGGCTTTACGAATTTCCTTTAGCTCATCAATTTCGAAATTATATGCCTGATTACAGAACTGGCATTTTACCTCAATACTTTCACCATCATTTATGATGTCGTCCAAATCCTTTTTGCTGATAGTTGATAATGCTCTCGAAACCTTTTCCTTAGAACAATCACAATAGAACTGCGTATCCAATGTATCTGTGATTTCCAAACCAAAGTCCCCAAGGATTTCTTCTAATATTCCCTCTGGTGAAAGACCTCTCTCTAACATATTGGTTACCGAATCCATTTCACCGATACGTTTTTCGAGTTTTTCGATTACTTCATCACTTGTAAATGGCATAAGCTGAAGGATAAATCCACCTGCCTGCTTTACGGAACCATCCTTTTCAACCAATACTCCTAAACCAACTGCAGAAGGTGTCTGTTCCGAGGTTGCAAAATAATAGGTTAAATCCTCTGCAATTTCTCCTGTCTGAAGCTGACACTGACCTACATATGGTTCTTTTAACCCCATATCCTTAATAACACTAAGCACCCCTAAATCCAGTGCTCCGCCAACATCGAGCTTGCCCTGTGCATTTGGAGGAAGATCCACATTTGGATTGGCTGCAAAGCCCTTAACATTCCCCTTGGAATCAGCAGTTACAGTAAGCCCTTTGGCTGGACCTGAACACTGAATACGCAGAGTCAGAACATCCTTTTCTCCCTTCATCATGCTTCCCATCATTGCACCTGCCGCAAGGAGTCTCCCCAAAGCAGCAGTTATAACAGGAGATGTATCATGGTCAACGCGTGCCGTTTCTACCATCTCCCTTGCATTTATTGCAAACGCACGAATACTCGCGTCTGCCGCTGTTGCTCTTACAATATAATCTGACATTATTCTTTTGTCTTCCTTTCTAATTTCTTTTTTAAAAGCCTTTCCTTTAAGCTTTATTCTTTGTACACTCTCTCGCTATAAAAAGAACTTTCTCGCTTTCTACGGAAAATGGTTCCTTCGTATAAGCATCATACGCCGCCACGAACTCCAATCCTGCCTCCTCTAGAAGCTGCTGTACTTCGCCAAGCTCATAACATTTTTGGAAATGTGTTTCTTCAAATCTCTGAAAACTGCCGTCCTCTGCCTTGATGTAAAGAGTTAAATCATACTCGTTGATTGCTTCCTCTTCATCAAAATAGTTTTCCCAAATAAAGCTGCCCTCCTCACGATTTTCCGCAAAAGTATTCTCTGCCAGAAGTTCATGATATTTGAAAGGCGTATTGATATCAAATACAAACAAACCTCCCGGATCAAGATAATTGTTCACGAGTGAAAACACCTCTCTTAGCTCGTCCGCTTCCAAAATATAGTTTAGGCTATCACAGGCACTATATATACCACGCACGGTACCATATAGCTCAAATTCTCTCATATCCTGCAAAAGATACAAAATCGATGCATCGGATTGCTCTCTTGCAATATCCAGCATATCATAGGAATAGTCCACACCAATCATATCATAGCCCTTTTCGGACATATATCTGGTAAGCTTACCTGTGCCGCATCCCAAATCCAGCAACAAGCCCTCCTCTATTCCATATTCTTTGAACAAATTGTGTAAATATTCTCCCCATTGTTCATAGGGTACATTGTCCATGAACAAGTCATAAACCTGTGCAAAACTGGTATATGCTTCCATCGATTTCTCCATTCCTTTTTGCTTCCTGTATTATGTGTATTTTCTACGAAAAACACACACAATCTCACAAATAATAGTGTAGCAATAATTCTATCGAAAAGCAAGGTTGATATTTCCTTTTGAAACCATTATACTTGAAGGGAAGTTATGAAAGAGGAATCGGATATGATAGAGAATTACGAACATTATATCACACGAAATATTCGTGCTTTTTACAAAAGACGATTATACTCACCAATCGTGTATCTGCTGATTTTACTAATTCTGTGGCTGATATTTCCTATCGGTGAAATGATTGCTCCAGTCCAGTTGGAAAATGCAGCTACAATTGAATCCATATACGAAGCAAAAAAAGAATATGCGACTGTAAGTTTTGAGGATTTGACCTTTACCGGTTATACAACCAAACGTTTCGGCTCGACCAATGGATATTGGTATTATGGTGAAAAGGATGATGTCTGCTACATCGTTCTTCTGACACCAAGTACCTGCGAAGAAGGACTTCCTACCATTGAATCCCTTACTGCAAACTGTCGTATTGTGAACCATCCAAAGCTCTATGAACAGCTACTTACAGCTCTATCCACAGATTTGGAATGGACGATTGAAGGCTTGGAAAACCAGCTTCCACCTGTATATTATAGTGAACCGGACTACAACCCTATGACAAACGCTCTTTTGTTTTTGGTCTATTTCGGAACTCTTATATATGCACTCATTTCGCTGGGGCGATATACCTTATTTATATACAGACCACATTTTGCACCAGCCTGTCAGAACCTAATTGTATTTGGCAATCCAAAGAAACAGCTGGAGGAAGCCGAAGAAGAACTCGCAACTCTTCCACAGCTCGCTACTGAGGATATGTTCATCACTGAACATTATTTTATTATGACCTCTCCTTATGGAAATGCCATTGTACCAATCAAGGAAATTCAGTGGATTTACAAATACTCTACTCTGCACAAGTTTCTTTGGTATCACTTTAGTATCTCTTATACGCTGCATATCTCAGCGAATAAGCATATGTTTATCCAGTGTCCAAAGAATATCAAGTCTGATATCGACGGTATCATTGACTACCTGGCAGAAGCAAACCATGACATTCTCGTTGGCTTTACCGAGGAAAATCGATTAAAAGTAGAAGCCCGTCAAGGCAAACCATTCCATATAGAAAAATGGACTGCCTTACTCAATAAACGAATCTAAAAAAGACGTCTTCTTCACGAAGACGTCTTTTTATATGCTATCTATTATTTCATTTCTGCTTTGTCATCCCAGTATTCACAATCATCTCTGCCGATAACCTGCGAAGTAAATGGTGTTCCGTCTGCTTTTTTATAATGGGCAGTTGCCTTAAACACATATTTCGCACCAACGTATACAATCGGCACGTTAAAGAACACAATCAGGATATTTCCTAAATCAGAAAATGCCCAAAGGTTCCCCAGCTCAAGTCCTGCGATATTGCAAAGAATACCGAAGGTTGCTACTGCTATCGCCACAATACGCACACCATTGATAAAGCCCTTACTCTGTTTGATACGATTTGCGGCGATTTCGGAAAAACTAATCATCCCTAGCAAACAAGTGTAGGCAAACATACAGAAGCAAAGTGTAATGATGAAAGTAACAATCGCATTGAAGGCTGTGCCAGGTGTCAATTCTGCAAGGGATGCATTGAATTTTGGTAGCTTATCCATAACAGCCCAGGCATCTGCTGCCTCCCCAGTCCAGCAATGCGCCATAACTACTACAAAACCAGACAAGGTACATATAACAATGGTATCTAAGAATACACCAATAGAAGCTAAGATTCCCTGTTCGCAAGGATGCTTTGCATCTGCGGAAGCCGCTGACATGGTAATCGTACCCTGTCCTGCTTCATTGGACATAAGCCCTCTCTTAACCCCTTGTGCCAAAACAGTACCAAACATCCCGCCAAACACTGCTTCCGGCTGAAAGGCTCCGCCAAAAACTGCACGAAAGAAGTATGGAATCTGATCTAGGTTTAGTAAAATAAGTACAACTACGGTTGCAATATATAGAACTGCCATCACCGGCACTATACGGTCCGTCCATTTACTAACCTTTTTAATACCACCAAAGGAAATCACTGCGGTTACAGCAATTGTGACACCGCCAACCACATAATAAAACAAGGAATCGCTCGCAATACTGCTGCCTGTTACAATTTCTGCCATCGTTCCAATGGAAGAAACTACGTTAAATCCCTGTGCTGGCAAACAGCAAAGTGCATACAAAATATATAAAACGGATAAAAATACACCTATCCACACCTTATTGCCCAGAAGCTTCCTTCCATAGAATGGCAATCCTCCGACAAACTCGTCGCCCTTTTTCTCTTTGAAAATCTGAGCAAGCACTGCCTCCATATAGGCCACTGCCATACCAAAGAAAGCAGAAATCCACATCCAAAACAAAGCTCCTGGTCCACCAACTGCAATCGCTCCAGTTACACCAAGGATATTTCCTGGCCCCACACGCATGGCAGAGCTAAGCAAAAATGCCGCAAGAGGAGAAATCCCCGTTTCAACAGTTCGCTTCTCCGTCATAATACCAATACCCTTTTTGAAATGGGTCACCTGCATAAAGCCAAGTTTGAAACTAAAGAATATTCCCGAGCCAACCAACAAAATAATAGCAAATGAGAAATTCCCCAAAATTGGAATATTGGCATACCACTCAAAATTCGTTGGAAAATCCCATAGAAAATCTGATAATGGTCCAACAAAAGCAAATATACTGTTAATTGATTCAAAAATGGCCTGCATAAATTATACTCCTACAATTGCTTCGTATGCTGCCTCAGCATCCAATAACATCTGATAATTCTCTACATATTCCTTCGCCAAATCCGAAAGTGCATCATATTGAGCACGCAATGTTGAAATGACTGCCGCAGAGTCGGCTGATACTACACCGATTGTCTTTACCGCTTCATCCCAAGCATAAGCTGCATCCTGTGCATTTCCCAATTCAGACTGGGTTCCCTCTAAGGTATAAACCAAAACCGGAAATCCCTTTTGTACATATTCATAAATCTGTTTTGCCTTGCTCCAAGGAAGATTAATGCAACCATGAGAACCATCTCGTTTATAAATACTTCCACCAAAGGCATTTCGCCAGGTTGCGTCATGCATACCAACATTTCCTGCAAAAGGCATCCAAAAATCTACTGGTGTTGCGTAATTGTCGCCTCGCAAAACAGCATCCTTTGTCTTATAGGTAAGTCCCCAGATTCCCGTAGGGGAGCCCCAGTTATTCTTCAAATCTCCTGAAACGAAATCCGTTTCAACCACTAACTGACCATCCACATACACAAACAAATGCTGTGCTGTCAGATTGATTTCGACATAAGAATTACCAAAATCATTACCCTCATGGCTATTTGCTACCATAGAATAATTCAAATCTCTCGTAACTTCTTCTCCAGCCATAATATTAGATACGATTGTAAGCTTTTCCAAATCATTATCCACTTTCCAACCATAATGACTATTGGTAATCGTAACCTCCTGACCATAAGAGGTCATCAACTTCTTTGCATCATAGCAAGTGTTATAGGTAGATGCAAGACTCTTTACATAAGCAGTAAGAAGCTCATCATTTACACTCGCATCTAAAGTCTCATTTACATAAAGCCAAGGCTGAAAAATCGTAGAATCTAGTACCTGTGTACTATTTCCCACCTGATAAGTAACCTTTGCTTTTAAGCACTTATTCAGCTGTTCAATCGCAGCCAGTAGTTTTTCATTATCATCTGCTACAGTTGGCTGCACGTAACAAACATCTTCTACCATGTCTATTTCCGTGTCCAGCGAAGCAATCTTCTCTATTATCTTGTTATACAAAGCTTCATAATTAACTGCTGTTCCCGGTATAGATGGAACAAGCTCGTATCCCTTTTCTGCATCAAAATCTGATGCTTTTGCATCTACTGGAAGAATTTGCTTCTTTTCATCCATACAAGACAAACCAGCAAAATCTAGAAACAATTTCTCCTCATTCATCCTAACAGTGCCGTTCATCTTATGGGTATCTGGGGAAAATAATTTAATTATCCATGCAAACCCATTCTGCTTTTCAATATAGGCTGCTGGTCTCTGATTCCATTCCATCGATAATTCGATATCACTTCCTATAATAGAATCTGTCGAACTATCTCTTTCTGTAATCACCAACTCATATTCATCCAAAGCTGTCTGCACTGCTGCTTCAGCTGCTGATGCCGACATACCGGATACTTCTATATTTCCAATCTTACTGCGAAAGTAAAAGTGACTCATAAAATAAAATGATAATCCAAGATAAATTATCGCAATTGTCCCCACTACTCCCGCAACAATCAACAAAATCTTTTTCTTGTCAAGGTTCTTTAGTACTAAATTCATTTTTATTACATCTTTCTCTTCTAGTTAAAATCTTATGTATCTATACGGACGTTCATCCATGCAAGTAAATCCTCATAAACCATTTGTCTATCGGTTTCGTTTAAGATTTCATGTCTGTCATCCTCATATAATTTATATGTCAAATCTAAAATTCCCGCTTCTTTATACAAATCGTATACCTCCTTTACGCCTTTTCCAAGACCGCCCACTGGGTCCTGTGCGCCGGATACGATAAACAATGGAAGCTTCTTTGGAATCTTCGCTGCATTCTCTGGATTACAGCTAAAATTTACTGCTTCAAACAGCCCTCTATATCCATTTGTCGTGAACATAAAGGTACATCTAGGTTCTTTATAATAAGCCTCTACAATCGCAACATCCTTTGTCAACCAGCTATTCTCTGGTTTCTCTCCCGTCATGTCGAAGCCCTTATAATCTTCGCCAAAAGCGAGACTCTGTAACAATTTGCTACGATGCTTCGTACCGCGGAACTTCTCAATTACCGTAGTAATCTTGAGCGCTAACCCCGTAATATTCTCTGGTATAAAGCCAGTTCCCATAATAATCGCACCACGCAGATTCTCATTGTGAAGTGATAAATATTTGCGAAGCATAAAGGAACCCATACTGTGTCCGAGCATAAAATATGGCACCTCTGGATTCTCCTCCTGAATCATCATACGAAGCTTGTGAATATCCTCAACTACGATATCACTTGGGTTTCCTTCACAGAAAAATCCCCAGTCTTCCTTGGATGCAACCGACTGTCCATGTCCGATATGGTCATGTCCTATCACCATATATCCCTTTGTGGTTAAAAAATCTGCAAATGGAGCATATCGTTCAATAAACTCCACCATACCATGAGTAATCTGAAGAATCGCCTTGTATTCTCCATTCTCTGGTGTCCACTTTACTGCATGTACTGCGGTCTTTCCGTCATTTGATAAAAAGGTAAAATTACTAGTAACCATAATTGCCCTCCTTTGTAACTAACCGAACTGTTCCTCTAACGAATCCAACAAATGCAACAAATCACTTTCCATCTCGGCAATGTCATGTTTCTGATTCTGCATATCCTCCTGGATATCACTAATCTGTATCTTGTTACGTTCTCCGCATTTTGCTATTTCCTCGTCCAAATTGCGCATATTCACAACCTTGTCACGCAGGAAAATCAAATCATCAGAAAAATCTGGGAGCTCAGAGCTTGCCATAAAGGTCTGTGTTTCGTGACACTTCTTGAACAGCTTTGCCGTACCAACATTGTTATCCTTCATAAGAGATACCAAATGCTGAATCGTCTCCTCAAGCTCTGCAATCTTCTCTCTAGACGCCTCGACTTCTTCTTTCATCGCAACCGCAGCCTTCTCACAATTTACTGCATTTTGACGAATCTCTTCTGCTGCCAACACAAAGGATTTACCCGATTCTCCGAGTCTACCGGCCTCAATTGCCGCATTTAGTGCTAAAACGCCCATTCGCTTGCCCTGTTCGCTCATGTCCTCTAACTGCTTCTCATAGGACTCACACGACTGTTTTAAAGTATTTGGAACCTCACTTAAATATTTCGCAGGGCTGGTAAAATGCTTGTTCTGTTCCACCAATGCTGCTGCCACCTTCAACTGCGTCACGATTTCATTCTGTAAATTTCCATATTTATCCAAAGAACTTTTCAATTCTCTTGAAAAATCATCAATCGTAAGAATCATGGCGGATTCTTCCTCAATATTGAGCATCGCATTATTTACAACCTGAGTAGTATTCGTCATCACCTGCTCGATATCGTTATATACACGTTCTCTGCCATCCTCTACCTGCGTCAGACTAGTTTCAAAGGTCACTCTTTGTTGATATATACGATCAAAGATTTCTCTTATTCTGTTTTCATTTTTATTTCTTTTACTGCCAAACATACACTTGCCTCCAATATAACATCTATTTTACAATGCCAATGCACTTTTCGCAAGTTTTACTGATAATATTGTATCTCAAATTGCAATTCCTCCATGCCTCGATAGGTGTTTATCTTTGGATAATACACAAATGACATGCGAACCATATTGGTTTTTCCTTCAAAGACGGCTTCTAGCTGTTCTCGTCCAAATTTTTCCTCTATATAAGAAGTAAATGCTGGAATATCTCCAAAATATATTGCAGATACAGTTTTACCAGAAGCAGTAACAAGAGAAAGCTTTAACACATTTTTATTTTTCCCCATAATCCACATGCGCTTAAGGCCCAGCTGTTTATCTGCAAAAACAGGCTTTGTATTATCTTTTCCGAAAGGCTCTAATAGCGAGAATTCTCTCACCAGCTCTATATCTGCATAATCCATCGGCATTGGAACATCAATGCGTATTTTCTGCTTTTTATCAGCTTCACTCAACGTGCAAAGCTCATTGATTCGCTTTCGGAAACAGGAAATATTCTCCTCTGGCAGAGAAAGTCCTGCCGCCATAGGATGTCCACCAAATTTCGCAAAAAGCTCCTGGCATTTACACATCTGTTCATACATCGAGTATTCCTCGGTAGAACGGCCAGAGCCTTTTACCCCATCCTCTCCCTTTGTAAGGACAAAGACCGGCTTATAATACTTCTCACGAATTCTACCTGCGATAATCCCTGCAATACTCTCATGTACATTCGGCAAATAAATCACCAATACCGCATCCTTTTCGCAGTCATTTTCTTCATAAAAACGCACCGCTTCTTCCACACCCGCAATGGTCATTTCCTTTCGTTCCTCGTTTAGAACTACCAGCTCATTTGCAATTCGCATTGCATTTGCCGCATTGGTCTGAAAAAACAATTCCAAGGCTCTTTTCGCGGTATCCAGACGACCACTGGCATTGATACAAGGCCCCAGCACAAAGCCAAAATGAAAAGCATTTATCTGACCTGGCTCTAAACCGCATTGGGCAATTAAAGCTCTCATTCCCACATTCTTGGTTTTACGAATGCGCTTTAAACCTTCCTTTACTAATATACGGTTCTCTCCTGTTAGGGACATAATATCTCCAACCGTTGCAAAGGCAACATTTTCCAAAAGTTCCTCTGCCTCTAAAGAATCTATACCAAAACTCTCATACAACAGACAAACCACTTTCCAGGCAACCGCCGCACCACAAAGCAGCTTGTAAGGGTAGGCACAGTTCTGCTGATGCGGATTGACAATGGCATCTGCGGTACTTTCCTTGTATACACGCACTCCCTCCACTTCTACAAAAGGAATCTCATGATGGTCTGTTACCAGAACCGTCATTCCAAGCTCCTTTGCGAAAGCGATTTCCTCAATTGCAGCGATGCCATTATCACAAGTCAGAATTGTATCGATTCCATCCTCATGTGCTTTTTCTATCAGCGTTCGATTTAACCCATAGCCATCATGAATTCTATCTGGAATCTGAATAGAAGCCTTTGCTCCACATCGTTCTAGAGCGGTCTTTAACACATACGTTGCCATGACTCCATCAATATCATAATCCCCTATAATACGGATTGGTTTCTGTTCTACAATTTTTTCTCTAAGAATTGCAATTAATTTCTCTCCATCCTTTAACAGATGCGGATTATGCAAATTCTGTATATCACCATAGAGATATTCGCGTATATCCTCTTCTTCTATCACTTCACGATTTCGAAGAATTCGTGCTGTAACCTGATCTATCTGAAATTTTTCTCCAATGGCCTGAAAATCAGCCTTTTTATTTAACACTAACCACTGTTGCATGTTTATCTCCAGTATTCCCTTGTATTATTTAACTCAATTATCTACATTAATTCTGCAATTCTAGACACAGCTACATAGATATTGGAAATCTCGTACCATGTATTATAATCGACAACCCCTGTTACTGGCAAGCCAAATACCGACTGAAATACCTCGACTGCTTCCCTTGTTGAAGGACCATAGACACCATCTGCCTGAATTCTAGGAATCGCTGGATAACTTTGCGATATACGTGCCAACTGCTGCTGCATCTGCCGAACCTTATCCCCCGTAGCTCCAAGTCCCAGATTATATCCAGGCCATGATGCCGGAATCCCAGAAATTCCCTCGGCAACATTAATATACATATTATCCCCATAAAAATAACGCAATATTTCAATTGCAGAATATCCTTGGTCACCTAAATACTTGCTGCCCCATTGCGTCATCCAGTTCGGACAAGATACCCTATCCCCATCACAATACTGGGTCAAAATTGGCTGTGTAATCCCCGGTCTTGACAGATAATTCTCAAACTGTTCATCTACAATTCTAGAAATGCTCTGGTAATAATTTCGTCCCGGAATAAACTTATGGTCATATGCCGTAGAGGAAGTAATGGTAAAGTTATATCCTTTTCCACGATACCATTCCGTATACACACGATTTAAGGTAAAGGACATAATTGCCAGCACATTTGCACGAATCGTAGCATCTGGCCAGGTTGCATAGATTTCACTAGAAGCTACATTCTTGATATAGTCGCGATAGCGCACATAGTAATCGCGTGCCGAAGCATCTCCCGGTGGTCCATCATGTACCACGATATATTCTGGAATTACCACACGACTTAAAACAATTTCTCCGGTATCCGTTACTGTCTTTACCTCTTCCTCCGGAATCTTTGGCGGATAATCTCCATAAAGCGTGTGGGGACCGATAACAATGTTATTTTCTGCTGGTCTAGGTGCGTCATAGGCCTCCAATTGAATCGGCTGCTCGGAAAGCTGTCCCGACATAAGCTCTATCCCCGATACCTCAATTTCGCGGAACCCCTCCGCCTGCACGATAACCGAATACTCAGCATATGGCTGTCTATCCTGTGGCTGCATGGAATACTCCAACGGTGGAGTCCGAAGCGTCACTGGCTCTACTACACCCGAGCTATCCGTATTCAACTCCTCTATGACATCCTGTGGCCCACCTGTAAAAGTAATTGTAATTCTTGCATTTGATACCGGTGTATTATCTGCCTGATTATACACTCGAATACGAAGCTGTCCTTCATCTATATTTTCCTGTAATGCCTTTAAATCAGATCCTTGTGGTTTCTCTTTGGTTCCGTTTCTGGAAATAAACATAAAATTCCTTTTATATCTCTTTTTTGTATTGTATGCACTTCATTTACTTTTGTGAAAAAAGAGTATATAATAAGTGAGTTATTGTATTGAACAACGAGAGGAAACCGACATGTTTCGAAATAAAGAAAAATTTAAAAGCATTCTGCAATTTATCGTTATTTTTGCAATGATATGCTTCGCCCTATTTATTACCTACTACGGACAGGAGGTCCGTCGCTATAATACTACAATACTAGCCTTTAATTATTCCTACAGATTTATTTCCCGCGGACTTTTGGGAACCTTGTACCTTGGACTGAACGAGCTCCTTCCCTATGATATATTGAATTATGAAAGTGTTGTAAATATTACCCTGATTGCTACAAGCATTATTGTGTTTGTTTTTTTATTATTGGCAATCCTCATCCTCTCAAAAATTGAAATGAAATATCAGACAAATATTCAATATATCATTCTTTTCTTTTCCATGTTTTTTGTACCAATGTTTTATTCCTTCCGAAACATGGGAAGACCTGATGTATATATGATGTTTTTGACTTTCTTAGGTTTAATGCTTATTATTTCCGAGAAATTCGAGTGGCTTTTAGTTCCGCTCGCAACCTTAAGTGTCATGGTACACCAGGGCTATGTATTTATGTTTTACAACATCTTTATGTACCTGCTGGTATATAAAGCATTTCACAATACTGGAAAGAAGCGTCAGAAATATATCGCTATTCTGACAACCAGCTTCCTATCTGTCGCTTCATTGTTTTTGTACTTTAATTTCTTTAGCCACATAAACGGCGAAGAAATCTACAATGAAATCATCGCCCTCGCTACAAAGCTTGGAAATGAAGGCGAAATTATGAACACTTTAGTAAATCATGAAATCCTAGGTATTGACCCATGGGAAGAAGAATGGCCCCAGCATATTTACAACTTTATTGAGCTGCCTATTTTCTGCCTGTTTATGTCGCCATATATCTTATTAGGTGTACGATTATTTAAAAGCATTATCCTTGCAGCAGAAACCAAAGCTGAGAAATACTTATATGCCTTTTTACCACTCTGTTCTTTTACCATGCTGCCAAGCTATCTTTTGAAAATTGATTATGGACGTTGGATTTTTGCAGGAATTGCTTATTTTTCACTAGTAGTTCTCGCGCTTTGTTCACTTGGTGATACTCTTGTGACCGAAAAGCTTCATATACTTATGGAAGACATCCGTGAGCGATATGCCTATGCGGCACTACTACTTTTATTAATTGGAACCATGATTCCGCTACATGATATTCATATCAATGAAGTCCTACGCTCCATTTCCGAGTGGTTGGACTACTATCACTTACATATCATAACACCAGCACCTTAAGGAGAAACGGCTATGCCACAAACAAAACAAAAGAAAAATCGAATCGCTTTTCTTCCCGCATTAGCTGTTTTTGCTCTTGCGTGTTTTATACGACATTTTAAGTGCTCAATGTCTTCCTATAACACGACACTTTTTGCCCTATCCTATGACTACGGATTTATCTCCCGTGGATTTATGGGCAGTGTCTTTAATCTACTCGAAGACCTTTTGCCTTTTGAAATACACAATTACCTTGGTGTGTACAACTTCAGTGGTCTGTTTACCTTGGTTTACTACCTCGTACTGTTTTGGTTTTACAAGGTTTGTCTAGATCGTTGTGCAGAAGAACACAAACGGAATCTACAACACCTAATCGTATTTTTATCCATCTTCGCCTTTACCATGTGGACCACCACAATCAATTTTGGGCGTCTGGATATCTACTTATTCATCTTCATGCTGATTAGTTCAATTCTAATCATCAAAGAAAAATATGAGTGGCTTATCGTTCCCTTTGGTATTATCTGTACCTGTATTCATCAGGGCTTTGTGTTTACCAATGCGAACACGATACTCGTACTTCTTTTATATAAAATCTTTTTAGGAGATGCCAAAAAGAGAAAAAAATACCTGCTTATCTTTGCACTGTTTTTCCTCTCAATCTCAGCACTCTTCCTTTACTTTGAATTCTTTAGTCATGTAAATGGTGAAGCAATTTTCGACGAAGTGAAGACTGCCGCAAAGGCTCTGTCCGAAAGTGGTAAATCCTACAACAAATCCATCCTCCAGCACGAAATTCTCGGTTTGGATGTAACGGAAATGGAACTGGAATATCATATTGATAATGCGCAGGATTTCCCTGTATTTTGTGTGCTTTTCGCACCATATATATTCTTCGGCTTCCGTTTCTTTATCAAGCTGATACTAGATAAAACCGCCTCTTTAGAAAAACGCTTTGTGTACATGGCAGCTCTTTTAGGCGGAGCAACTATGCTACCACAATTTTTACTCAAGGTAGACTATGGCAGATATATGTTCAATCTCATCTTCTACTATGTCTCACTGCTTATTGCAGTAATAGCAATGCAGGACAGCAAAGTAGCCGATCACTTGAACTCACTAAAAACAGAACTCAAAAAACTGATACCAATGACACTTATCTGGTTCGTGTATCCACTGCTTTTGACTCCGTTTCGAGCAGTCGCGATTTCTTCATCCATTCACAAATTTGCAGAGATACTTGCAGACCCAGAGTTGAGTTTCTTCTTGCAACCTAAATAAAAAAGTCCCTGGGATTTTCCCAGGGACTTCGGTTATCTAGCCATCGCTTCTATAATTTCACCAACATACATTGTATGCATATCACCATCCTTATAGAAAGCATTTTTAATACTCTTATCTGTGAAGGTATCTTCTCCCATTGGTACTGCTGCCATCTTTCGACATAACAGTACAAGGTTTGCTTCATCTGGATATGGAATGCTATGACGAAAAGCTGGTGTAAGTCCTGCTTTCTCGAATTTATCTTCATCTCGACCAGAATGTGCACCACAATAGCTTAAAGCTGGACGATAAGCTTCATCTAAAAAGGATAAGGAGAAAAATTCTCCTCCATCCATAAATTCTTTTGTATAACGTGAATCACGAACAAAGATGTATACGACATTTTTGTTCCAAATAACTCCTACACCACCCCAGCTTACTGTCATGGTGTTACATTTTGCTTTGCTACCAGAGGTAACAAGTGCCCATTCCTTTCCAAGCTTTGTAAATGGATTCATTTCTAGTAAATCAATTGGATATGGTTGAAATGTATGCATAAAAAACTCCTCGCTTTATATATCATTATTATATCGAACTGCAACCGAGCAAGAAATGCCTTGCACTTCTATCTTACTCATCTTCTTTGAAAGTGTGCGAATTACTTCTGCGGCTGCCTTATCTTTCTCAACATAAAGCTTCCATTCTGCCTGTTCTGGCAATTCAATTTCCACGTCATTTGGATTTGCATTGTATATGACAAATAAGTTTTCTGTCTCTATTTGAATCGTAAATGCAACCACATTCGCTGGTAGGCCTTCTATAAAGTGTACCGCCTTACAAACTTCCTCTGTCGTAGATAAACGAAGAGCTTCATGCTCCTTTCGAAAAGCGATTAGCCCTTTGTAGTATTCATACAAACTCTTGTATTCTGCAATGCTGTCATATCGTAAAACATTGGTGTAAAATGGCAGATTATAGCTATTCTCTGATACTTCTTTCGTACCCTCGATTGGTTTGGAACGTGCAAATTCCTCTCCCTGTAGGAAAAATGGAATTCCCTGTGCTGTAAATACCATTGCCGCTGCCAAACGATTCATTGCAAGTCTCTGAGTTTCATCCGCATTTGGACAAGAAACCCTTAATTTATCCCATAAAGTCAGATTGTCATGACACGACACGTAGTTTATGGTATCCGTTGGTGCCTTTGCCCATGGCACACCACCAAAATGTGTATAATTTACTTCTGGATGTTCACTCGCCCCCACAACAGAAAAACGCACCTGATTTTCAAAGCCCTGTGCACCATTGACAAAGCCTGTGCCCGCTTGGCAAAATACGTGTCCTTTTGTGTAATCACGAATATCATCCGAAAAGGCTCCAATTCCCTGAAGCTGCTGCAGATTACTCTTTAAGGCTCTCTGCTCATCTGGAAGTACGGAAGCACCACCTGTCCAGCCTTCTCCATAAAGAATGATGGAAGGATTGATTTTTCGCAGTTCTTCTGCTGCCTGATTCATAGTTTCTATATCCAGAACGCCCATCAAATCAAAACGAAATCCATCAATATGATATTCCTTTACCCAGTATTTCAGGGAATCAATGATAAACTTTCGCACCATTGGTCGTTCAGAGGCTATCTCATTACCACAACCGGAAGCATTCGAGTAGCTCCCATCTTCATTCGTTCTATAATAATAATCTGGCACACATTTTTGGAAGCAATTGTTTGCAATATCATAGGTATGGTTGTACACCACATCCATGATAACACCAATGCCTTGTTTATGAAATGCTTGCACCATCTTCTTGTATTCCTTAATTCGCACCTCTCCCTGAAATGGGTCAGTGGAAAAAGAACCTTCTGGCACGTTATAATTGATTGGATCATATCCCCAGTTGTACTGTGGCTCCTCTGGTTTACCTTCATCAATACTGCCAAAATCATAGCTTGGCATAAGCTGTACATGTGTCACCCCCAGCTCCAAGATATGATCTAGTCCTGTAGGTGTTCCACCCGAAGTTTTGGTTCCACGTTCTGTAAGCCCCAAGTATTTCCCTGGATATTTTGCTCCGCAGCTTTTATCCGAAGTTGTATCCAAAATAGACAGCTCATAGATAACTGCGTCTGTCCATTTTTTCACCTTCGGTCCACAATCCTTTTCAAATCCTCGCGGATTAGTTCTCTTTAGGTCAACCACCATACTGCGAATTCCATTCACACCAGTAGCTTTTCCATATGGGTCATTCGTTTCCTGCTCACAGTCATTTGCCGTTATCAAATAGGTATAATAAACGCCGTGCAAATCTCCACTTTTGGCATATACCCATGTACCGCCTTCATCCATATGCATATCCTTTATTTCCGATGCTTCCCCTTCATGTCCACTCGGATAGAAACAAATACGAACCCTTTCTGCAGTTGGTGCCCACAGACGAAAATGCGTATGTTGCTTGGAATACACTGCGCCCAAATCATCTCCATCATATATTTGCGATATCATAGTTTAAAATCCTTTTCGTTCATATATTTTGGCTATTTCAAAATTAACACTTTCTGTTTTTTCCAAAAATTACGTCATAATTAATATTTTTGTAGAAAATGTCTTCCTGATTTTCCTTTGATACTTCTTGGTTTGCAAGCATCCACATGGTTTTCGCAATAACTGACTCTAAGGTCATATCATAAGACTCTAAAAATCTGCACATTGCCTTCATCTCGTGTCCTACTTCATAAACGGTCATATCACTGCCTTCATGTGCAACCTGGGTTGCCATAACAATCGTCTTCTCTGGATACTGTCTGCAGAGTCCATAGAAATCCTCTGAAATAGATTTTGGAATTCCTCCCACACCAAAGCTTTCCAAAATGACTGCATCATAATGCTCAAATACATATTTTAAAAGTTCTGGCGTAATACCCGGAATTAATTTCAAAAGGAATATTTTATCGTTAATCTTTGTATAAAACTTTACATCTTCCTCATAAGGCAACATAGGAATATATCGCATAATCTGCTCATCCTGAATCATTGCCAAAGCAGGAAAATCAATGCTATCGAAAGCATTGTAGCTCTTGGAACGGATTTTCTTTGCTCTTGTTCCAGCAATCACCTTACCATCAAATACAATAACAACCCCTTGTGATTTCTCATCTGCGGCATAGATAAAACTATCTAACAGATTCGTCTTTGCATCTGTGATATCCAAATCAATTGGTTTCTGCGAACCTGTAATAACAATTGGCTTGGTCGAATTCTGAATCATATAAGACAAACCAGCCGCAGTATAGGCCATAGTATCCGTACCATGAGCGATGACAAAACCATCGTATTTGTCATAATTATCACGTACACACTCTACCATCATACGCCAATGCTTCGGCTCCATATTGGTACTATCCAGGCTTAAAATCTGCAAAGTATCAATTTCACATACATCCTTGATAGAAGGAATATATGACAATAATTCCTCTGGTGTAATCTGTGGTTTTAACCCACTGCCTGAGGTTTTTGATGCAATGGTGCCTCCCGTTGCAATAAACAAGATTTTTTTCATTATGAAAGTACCCTTTCCATATCTTCTAATAATGCCGCAACATTTTCTTCTTTTGTTGCCCACGAAGTACAGATACGAATAATATCATGTTCTTCATCCTTTACTCCCATAGGCTCAAATTTATATTTTAAAGAAAGCTCTTCTATCGCTTTCTTTGGTAAGCTAACAAAAATCTGATTAGTTGGGGAAGGAACTTTAAACTCTACCCCTAAAGCAGAAAACTTATCTGAAATACGCTCTGCCATTGTCATTGCATGCTTTGCAATTTCAAAATACAAGCCATCTTCAAACAAAGCTTCAAACTGTAATCCTAACAAACGTCCCTTTGCAAGCATTCCACCATGCTGCTTAATGCTATATCTAAAATCCGACTTCAACTCCGGATTAGAAATCACTACCGCTTCACCAAACAAAGCTCCAACCTTAGTTCCACCAATATAAAATACATCTGTATACTTCGCGATGTCCTCCATCGTCAAATCATTTTCCTTGCATGCCAGACCATAGCCCAAGCGTGCACCATCAAGGAAAAGATATGCACCAAATTCCTTGCAAAGCTCATATAACTGCACCAGCTCCTGCTTGGTATAAATCGTCCCCCATTCGGTAGGGTTTGAGATATACACCATCTTTGGCTGTACCATATGCTCATCTCCACCATTTGCGAAATGATCTGCAAAAAGTGTTCTTACCTCTGACTCATATATCTTTCCATCCTCAGAAGGAATCGTAATACATTTGTGTCCACTTGCTTCTACCGCGCCAGTCTCATGCACATTGATATGGCCACTGCTTGCACAAATCACGCCCTGATGAGCACGAAGTGCCGCATCAATTACAGTTACATTCGTCTGGGTTCCTCCCACAAGAAAATGTACATCTATATCCTCTCTTCCACAGGTCTTCTTAATCAATTCTGCGGCATGCTGACAATGGGCATCCATTCCATAACCAATGGTCTGTTCCATATTGGTTTCTGTAAATTTCTCTAAAATTCTTGGATGTGCCCCTTCGGTATAATCACAGTTAAAATAAATCATTCTGTTGCCTCCATAAAATACATACGCGATGCAAAGTCAGTCGTAAAACGAATGCCCTCTGCATATCCTGTCGCGCCAAAATTCTGTTTTAATTTTACTCCGCCATCCATCAGCAACTTGCCACTTGCAATGCAGTGTTCCGTTTCCGCTGGTAATTTCACCAGTTTTGCTGCCAAATTATGTACTGCGGAATCTGGTCGGATGTGGAACGGAATTACCTGATTGATAAGTCCGCCAAAATCCTTGATGTTTATTTTTAATTCGCGGTTTGTAAAGAGATACTTGGTATCCTCATCTAACCCCTTTGGCACATAGGTTTCAAAATGTGTGTTCGGATTGAAAAGTACCTGCATCTCAAAACCTACAGCTCTCTTCTTATCTGGACTTACACAGGTCCATTCATAAGTATTGTCATACACTCTTCCACGGTAGAAATTGCCGAATTGTAATACATCTCGCCACTTCTTATAAAGAGCAATCTGCTCCTTAACATCCTTTACATCCTCAGAACTCATTTCGCAAAGGTTGCATTCATAACCTAATACACCAAAAGCTGCTACCTGGAAACGACTCGCCATCGGTGTTTTACGAAGGGTCTGATGGTTCGGACAATCTGATACATGTGCACTAACCGTAGACATTGGATAGCCATAGCTATACCCCGTCTGTCCATTCACTCGATAAATAGCGTCCGAATCGTCACTTGCCCAAATCTGTGGAAAATAACAAAGAATTCCAAGGTCAAATCGGTTACCACCTGACGCACAGCCTTCAAAAAGGATATGTGGAAAACGACTCATCAAGGTATCACACATCTTGTACAAGCCCATCATATAACGATGTCCTACTTCCTTTTGGTGCTCTGGTGGCAGACACTGGGAATAATAATCCGAGAAAATACGGTTCATATCCCATTTTACATAAGTAATATTGCCATCTGAAAATACCTTTGTCATCGCCTCTGTCATATATTCTACCAGCTCTGGATTGGCAAAATCCAAAATCCTCTGGGTTCGACTCTCGGAATGTGGTTTTCCTGGAATTTCCATTACCCATTCTGGATGTGTACGGTACAGATCACTATTAACATTTACCATTTCCGGCTCAACCCATACACCGAAATCCAAACCTAATGCATTTACCTTCTTCGCAAGACCAGCCAGTCCATTTGGCAGTTTCTTTTTATTTGGATACCAGTCCCCTAGCGACTGTGTATCATTATCTCTGGTTCCAAACCAGCCATCATCCATAACAAAGAGTTCAATACCCGCTTCTTTTCCTGCTTTTGCTAGTTTTAGAAGCTTACTTTCATTGATATCAAAATACGCTGCCTCCCAGCTATTAAGCAATACTGGACGAGGTTTCTTCTTCCATTCGCCACGTACAATACATTCGCGAACAAAGGCATGCATATTTTGACTCATACCGTTGTAGCCCTTCTTTGAATACGTCATAACCGCTTCCGGTGCTTCAAAGTATTCGCCCGGTGCGATATGGAACTGGAAGCTTCTTGGATTGATACCTGTTACCACTCTGGTCTGTCCAAATGCACTTACCTCTACCGCTTCATAATGATTTCCACTGTAGATTAGGTTCATACCATAGCAATCTCCATGATCTTCTGTCGTTCCCTTCTTCGAAAGCATGATAAACGGATTCGCACGATTCGAAGAACATCCACAATAAGACTCATTTACAATCTTACATGCACTTGCCGACATATCATGACGCTTCATTTCTCTCGCCCACGCACCATGGAAGGTCGTAAATTCCCAATCCGCAGAATCAAAATCCAACTGTGCACTCATCAATCGATCTAATGTAACTGGTACTTCGCTGGTATTTATCAGTTTGGCGGAACGAGAAATTATATCTTGATTTAAGAAAACAAAATAGTGCAGTTCTACTGTTAAATCGTAGGATTTATCCACCATCGTAATGGTAAGCTCTTCTACCTGATTATTCTCTTCATATGAACCAGGTAATGTTGCAAATGGTGCTTTTCCCTCTGTAATCCTTGCATCTGCAAATACAAAATCCGAGGTATAACTACCATCTGCATGTGTCACTTCAATGAAAGGCTCACGGATATCCCCCTTGCCACCACCTGACATTTCAAGACGAATCACTTCCAAGGTCACATGGCTATGCTCTGGGCTGTACGCCACCGCATTTCCTGGAAGTGATAGTCTCTTTTCTGCTAACACTGCTGCTTCTTCCTCTGTGTCAATCGCAATTCTTTCCCCATAATACAAATGCTCTAACTGACCAGATGGAATCACACCAAACGCATAGGTCGTATTTGGTGTATCCAATATAAAAACATTACCTAATCTACGAATCATAATTCTCTTCTCCTAAAATATATTTGACTCTTTGTGTTTCCTTTCTCAAAGAAATTATACAACTTCAAAATCGACTTCCACAGTCCCCAACTGTGCATTAACGAGGCGAACCTTTGCAGTGCCCTTCTCTCCCGTCGTCTTAATATAAAGACCACCCATACCACCTTTCAGAGAAAGTACATCTTCTCCGATTAGAGTGATCGGTCCTTCGAGCTCTACCTTAACAGATTCCTGATAATATGGAAGCAGGTTTTCATTCTCATCCACTGCTCGCATACGAATTGCCGCTACATCATAGGTATTACCGTCGCGAAGCTTTGTATGCGAAACCTTTACCTCTAGATGTGGCTTTCTCATTGGTTCTTTTACCACCGTCTTTACAACCTCTCCGTTCTTGATTGCCTCAAAACGATACGAGGTCGCTGTTTCTCCCCAGTTTCCGATGTATTTTATGTAGAGATTTACCATATCCATCGGATTCATCTTAAACTGTACCACTGCCTTAAGCACGGTCCAAATAATATGTGGTGGGAAGGTCTGGTAACCATGAATTGCAATATAATTCAATGCTCCCGCAAGCATTTCAGACTGCTTTTTGCTAAAGCCTTCTACTGTTTCAAGCATATTCCCCACAAAGTCATCTACAAGGATTGGCCCATGTGGAATTCCTTTAAAGGTAGAATCCGTAGTCTTGTATTCCTTGATAAAATGACCATTTTTATACATCTTTACACTATCCGCATTAGAGAAAATATAAACATTTCCCAGGTTAGTTGCCGGATGCTCACCAATATCCATAGAAGAACTGATCTCTAGAACCGTCGTTTCTTCCTGCTGGGAGGCATATACACTTGCTGCCAGCTTTGGATTACGGAACATATCTGTCACACCATGGTAGCAAATACGGTCTCCAGCACCAAAATCCTTGTGCGTATTATAGTCAAACATACACCATCCAAAGCTTCCGGCGATATCCGTTTCCTTGCCAACTGCATCAATAACTCTCGCATGACGAAGTGCATGCTCCAAGCGATGTTCTTCCCAATCAAAAGGCTTCGTAGGATACATATGACCATTGTATTCCGTAATCAGATGTCCCTTTGACATATCGGAAGTAATATTTTTCTTTGGCTCACAGCCTGGTTTCTTTCCATCATGTACGAAATCATTATATGTATAAACATCTTCATATAAATGACTCTTTTTAAAATTACGCACCCCACCCGTAGGTCTGGTATCGTCCAACTCATGTGCAATGCGGTTCGTTTCAATATAAAACGCATCATCATCCTGTGACTCATTGATACGAACGCCCCATATCATAATAGATGGATGGTTGCGATACTGCAAAATCATATCTTCTACATTCTTGCACGCCTGTTTTTTCCATTCCTCATCACCAATATGCTGCCAGCCTGGAATCTCTGTAAATACCAGAAGACCGATTTCATCACAACGATTGATAAAATAATGCGACTGTGGGTAATGCGAAGTTCTTACTGCATTACAGCCCAGTTCAAACTTTAATATCTCTGCATCATATCTTTGCATGCTTTCTGGCATTGCATACCCAACATATGGATAACTCTGGTGACGATTCAATCCACGAATTTTGAATTTCTCACCATTTAGATAGAATCCATCTTCTTTAAATTCTACACTTCGGAACCCAAAAGTCGTCGAATATGTATCCTTCACATTATCCCCTGCGTCAACCAGCTCTAAGGTCAATTCATACAGATGAGGAGCCTCCACATGCCAGTTCTCGATATCTGACATCACATTCGACAAATTAAATTTTGTTTCTGTCACCGTTTTCTCAAACACATGAACCGGTAAAAAATAGGTATCCTCTCCTGTAATTGGACAGACTTCCGTTTCCTTTTTCGTCAGGAAACCGCGAATCAACATTGGGGCATCCTGTGTCAATGCTGCTTCGGTCACTTCTATCTGAGCGAAAAGCTCGGCTTTTCCCTCTATTGCAGCTCCCGCCTTTACAAATACATCCTTGATATAGGTATTCTCTACAACATCCAAATACACATCACGATATATTCCACCAAAGGTCATATAATCAATTACAAATCCAAATGGTGGAACATTCAAGCTTTCATTACTGTCTACCTTCAACACAAGCACATTTGCCTGTCCATACAGCATATATGGAGTAATATCTACCGTAAAGGCAGTATATCCGCAGGAATGCGTATAAATCTCTTGTCCATTAATATAGAGCGTAGTCTGATGTCCAGCCCCCTCACATGTAAAGAGCATCGTCTTACCCTTCCATGCCTCCTCGACACGAAGCGTACGACGATAGCCACACACCATTTGATATTCCTTTTCATCAAAATAATTGTACGGAAGCTCCTTGCAGGTATGTGGGAAACGCACTTCTTTTAGTTCGCTATCATTCACCTCTGGATAAAACAGATTCACTGAAAAATTCTCTGTAAACTTCCAGCCCTCATTTAAATATACTCGTCCCATAAGTCTCGCCCTCTAAAAGTTAAAATTAGATTAAATTTCATCCTCGATTGTCAAAACTCTTTCGCTTACATCCAAGTCTACACTTGCAGGATTTGCTTTATACATATCCAAAAGCATCGACCAAAGTGTCTGCACCTGGTAAGAAATCATATTTGAATTTTCCACTGCATATGGAAGCAAAGTATGAATATCAAAATAACGAATTCCAAGTGGTGGTAAAAATACCAGATTCGTTGTTTTCACCTTCTCACCAGCTGTATGTATCATTTCATAAGTAATCATCAGGAACTCTTTTCCTTTATATTCGCAGTAATAGGACACATAGCATTCGTCCACTGTCCAAAGGATATCATCTTCAGTTACCTGTGGCTTACTATCTGTGTCATTGTATTCGGTTGTCTGACACTTTACCTCCCAACGCAACTTTCCAGCCTTGGTATCCTTCATCATATCGGTTAACTGTTTTAATAATTCATCTTCTCTTTTCATAGTGATTACTCCTTGTTTAATTCATCAAATAGCTTTTTGCCTCGTAAATTGTAGCGCTCTACTAATACTGCATTAACAATAAAACGTTCGTCATCTGCCGCAGTACAGGTAGAAAGTGTAATAATTCTATTCTCATCCGAGATATCAAGTTTTGCATCCACCATAGAGTTTGGCTGTAATCTATCTGCCAACTGCTTCGCAGAGGTAAACTCCTCCTGATATATGTAGCTATCATCCGGAACTTCCTGATAAGAAAAAATTTGGTATCTAAGAATTTCGTTTCCTCTAAAGACAAGGAAATATTTATGTCCATCGTAATAGTCTTTTTGAGTTTTATAATATTTCAACTTACCAAACATACTAAGATTTTTCATATTATGACCATATATAATGGTATGCGTGTCAGAAAAATCGTCATTATCATTTGCATCCATAAAGATACTACCAGCCTTTGCTTCTTTGCCATCATAAGTCATATGAAGATATTTATCGTTGTCATCTCCTTGCACGATTGGATAACTAATAGAACCATCTTCAAACATAATCCAACCAATGACATCCGGATTCTCTTGCTGTACTGCTACGATATCCACCCATGCATACTCATACCATGGTACATCAACCGCATCCCCCTCCGGAACATAAATTTGCACATATTCCTCTATAGCTTGTTCATAAATACTATCCGAAGTCTTATAATCCCTATAAATGTCATACAATCCATAAAGTGCAATGCCGATACAGAGTAGCCCTGCCAAAATAAGTACGTTACTCGCACTATTCTTCTTTTGTTTTTTTACGATAGCCTGCACATCTTCTTTTGCAAATTCCTCTGTAACAACTTCTGTTATTTCTTCTAAATCATCCTCTGCCAAATCTGTTATTTCTAATTCGACCTTACTCATCTGCCTCTAACTCCTGCATCTGTTCTACATAATAATCTACCGCCTCTTTGGTCGAGGCAAATTCCTTGATAATTGGTCTCGCATCTCCTTTTGTGATACGCACCTTGTTATAATTGATATACGCGATTTCTGTCACAAGTCCATTTCTTGTATAGCTACGTGACATCGCGATATTCTCATGCTTTCTCTCTGTTTTCATTTCTGGGATTTCTAGCTCAATCTCTTCCTTTATCTCTGGGATTTCTTCCTCTACTTCCAGAACTTTTTCCTCTACTTTCGGAATTTCTTCCTCAATTTCTTCCTCTATTTTTGAGATTTCTTCCTCTGCTTTGGGAATTTCATCCTCAAATTCCGGCACGAGCGACACCATCTCCACTTCCCCAGGTGCCCCTGTCTCCATGGAACTAAAGAAATCAAACATATTTAGTTGTCCTCGCATACCTTTTCTTGCCATCTATGCACTCTCTTTCAATACAATTAGAACTTACGAAGTGCATCGCTTCCATCATCTACTGTATTCTCAATTTTTCGAATTTCAACAAAGTATGAATAATTATCATTTACCCTTACTTCGCAGCGGTCACCGACCTTGTGTCCATATATCGCACTTCCCAGTGGCGACTCCTTACTGATTAGATTTTTTAGGGAGTTACTACGAACTGTAGTAACCACCTTATAACTTTCCGTTTCGTTATCTTCTTCGAAATATAACTCCACTGTGTTGTTCATTCCCACTTCATCCTCTGCGGAATCCTCAGAAATCACCTTCGCAGTACGAATCATTTTCTCCAAATAACGAATTCGACTTTCGTTCTCATTTTTAAACTTCTTCGCTGCCTTATATTCAAAATTCTCACTCAAATCGCCATGTGCTCTAGCTTCTTTGACATCCTCTAATGCCTGTTTGCGAACCACTAGCTTGCGATGCTCGATTTCTTCTTCCATCTTCTGAATATCCTTTGCAGTCAATTCATCATACATCTTCTTGTTTCCCTCCTAAAGAGTTACAATTTCCTGTAGTTTCATATCTTCAAAGCTTCCATCTTCTACATACAAACTACAGAAATACCCATCTTCTAACCATCCCGACCAATACTGCTTGTCCATTTCCTCTGTATCTATTTTTGAAAAATCAAGTGCCAGTCCCATTCCAACGGCCTTGCTATAGCTTTCCTTTCGTGTCCAGAAATTCATCAGCATGTCTACTCTGTCCTCATCTTCACACGAACGATAATGTATTTCCTCGCCCATCGTTAAACACTTTTTGGCAATTCTATCCATCTGTTCTTCCTTTGAATCCGAAAATACACTTCGAAACTTATTTTCAATATCAATCCCCACTCTGCGATCCGAAAGCACACAGATGACATAATTTCCGGAATGGCTAATGCTATAAAAAATCTGCTTCGCAAATCTGTCCTTTTCTAACCCCATTTTCAGCAGAATTCCTGCTAATAAGGACCGCTGTTTGTCCACATCATGCTGACAACGACGTATTTTTTCCTGTCGCTGTGCATCCATTTTTTCATACCATTTATCAAACACCGGCTGAGCCTTCACCAGCTGAATATGTGCATAATATATCTTTAACATCAGTTACCAACTTCTACACTATATTATTCCTATCACGCCGCATAACAGAACCACGATACCCAAAACAATACGATACCAGCCAAAGACCTTAAAGTCATGCTTGCGGATATAGCTTAATAAAAATTTAATTACAAAAATAGAAACCAAAAAGGCACTAATCATTCCCACCAAGAGAATCATGATTTCATTTCCCGACAGGTTAAAGCCAAAGTCCAAAAGCTCTAACAAACTTGCTCCCAGCATAACAGGAATTGCCAAAATAAATGTAAATTCACTTGCAGCTTTACGCGAAATCCCAATGAGAAGCGCGCCAATAATTGTTGCTCCTGATCGTGAAGTTCCAGGAAATGCTGCTGCAAGAAGCTGAAATACACCAATAAGTATGGCCATCTTCCAGGTAATCTCTGTCATTTCCATTACAACTGCATTTCTTCCAGCGTTCTTAGTCTCAACTACAATAAATGCAACACCGAACACAATCAGCGCAATGGAAACACCTACTGCATTGTAGAATAAAGCGTCACATATATCATCCAAATCCAGTAAAACAAACACGATTGCAGGCAAACACGCTACTACTATTTTAAGCCAGTTGATGATAATCTCCATCTTTACTGCAATTGGTCCCACACCCCAGTATTTCTGCTGCCAAAATCCTCTTCTACCAGAATTCTCTGAGAAATTTGTATTTTTTGCCATTGCAAAAGGCCAAATTGAATTCCAGAAAATAAGAACAACTGCAAGAATTGCCCCCAACTGAATTACAACTAGAAACATATCCCAAAACTGCTCACTCACATCTAGCTTTACAAATTCATTTAAAAGAATCATATGCCCCGTACTACTTACCGGAAGCCATTCTGTAATTCCTTCTACTATACCAAACAACAATGCCTTTAAAATTTCAAAAATATTCTCCATAATTACCTCTTTTATTTTTGATAGTTATTTTTGATAGTTATTTCTGATATATCGCAAAACCAATACATCCCAGTCCAGCATTACATACGCTCGCAGAGGAAGCCTGTGTAAATATCACCTGCTTAAACTTCATATTGCGATTGATTTCCTCCAAAACCAACTCCTGCTGACGTACACTACAGCCGGCATGTACCACGTATATAACTCGATTATCAATGCGAGAACTATTTCTTAAATGGAAACGAATATATTTCTTCCATACCTTTTCTAACTTTCCTGTACGTACACCCAAAACAGTAATCTTATTACCATAAATCCCTAAAACTGGATGTAATTTAAACATATCACAAATTTGAGCTGTAATCTTATCCGTAAATCCTTTTTGATAGAAAATACGCGTGCTTGGAAGGATATAAGAAGCCTTTATCTTCTTCTTCATTCCTTCAATTTCATTTAATATCTCATGTAATGGAGTACCCTCATTTGCTAGTTTAGCTGCATGTAATACAATCAATCCCTGTCCTGCAGAAATATGTGCAGAATCAACAACGTGTACATGTGCAAACCCTTTTGCGGCCTCTGTCGCATTTTCAAAGCAACGTCCAGAACCACCCGCCATGGAAATATAAATAATATTATCTGCTTCCATCAAAGTATCTGCAAAGAAATGCTCATAATCCTCTACCGTTGGTGACAATGAAAATGCGGTTGTATTTTCATCAGACAGATAACGCGAAAGATTATAAATATCAATTTCCTTTGTATCACGAAATCTACCTGTCTCTGTCTGAATATATAAATCAATAAGCTTTATATCATACTTATCTAATAAATCCTGGGTCAAATCACATACACCATCTGAAGTAACATATACCTTCTTGCGACGTTTTGAAAGTCGAGACACAAAGTACTCTCCTTTTGTACCAGCAACCGCATCTTTTCGATATTCGATTAACTCCTCTGGAATGTGCTTTAACACTTCATTTTCCAATCGAAGTGCATCTACCGGTTTTTCCAAAAGACCGTCAAATCCGAGTTGCTGATATTCTAACTGCTTATCTGCCAATACGTTTGCAGATAAAAGCACCACATCAGTGTCCTTACAAAGCCCATTTTCCTGCCTACGCACCTCTCGAAGCAATTCCCCGCCATTCATACCTGGCATCATATAATCCATGAGAATGAGATTATAATATCGCTTGCTCGTTTTTCTCAAGCACTCATCCACACTGCTGGCTGTATCAATCGACATCTTTGTATCCTGCAATAACTTAGTTGTAATAATCAGATTCAAATCATCGTCATCTACAATTAAAATACGAGCCTCTGGTGCCTCAAATATCTTACTATAATAAGTCGAAATTTTCTCATCCTGAGCATCCGTCTTAAATTCACCCAGCGGAGTCTCATCAACGATTTTCTGAGGTATAACAACTGTAAATTCAGATCCCTGCATATAGATACTATCTACTGAAATCTCACCCTGCATCAAATCGAGTAAATGCTTGGTAATAGAAAGCCCCAAACCAGTTCCCTCAATTTTTTGATTTTTTTCCGAATTAATTCTTCGAAATGCATCGAATAAATGCTCAAGCTCTTCTTTTCGAATTCCCACACCAGTATCTGCTACCGAAATACGAAGCAATATCTGTTCTTCGCCCATCTGCTCAAAAAGGCAGTTTAAGGTAACCGAACCTTCATCTGTATACTTTACCGCATTTGTAAGAATATTAAGTAAAATCTGCTTAATGCGTCTATCGTCTCCATAAAGCTTTGATGGCAGATTTTTATCGACCTGAACAATAAATCGTAAATCCTTTTCCTTCATGCGAACCTGCATCATATCTACAACTTCATGCAACATCTGCCCTACACTGTATTCTTCATCTACTAATTCCATTTTATGAATTTCAAGTTGTGACAAATCTAAAATATCATTTACCAAAGACAAAAGCATCTTGCTGGCATTCTGGATATTCTTCGCATAGCCCTGTATCTCCTCTGATGGTTCCTCACGTAAAATCAGTTCATTAAGCCCAATAATAGAGTTAATTGGTGTACGAATTTCATGACTCATACTTGCAAAGAATGCATCCTTTGACTTTCCTACCAGTTCCAATTCCTTTTGCTGTTCCTTGGTAAGCTGTCTCTCCTTATCAAACACACGTAACTGGAACTTCATGACAATACCAACCGTAAGCCCAGCCATAATTACAGCAAAAATAGAATCAAAATGTTTCTCAAAAGGTGTCGCAAGCTCAATTACCTGCTTTGGATAGAGATACGAAATCACATAGCAGACGATATCAACAATAATCGCCATACAGAGAAAGAACCACATCTTCTTACCCGAGAACATAATAAAAATATAGAAAATCCCTAAACACATCCATAAACCAGAACCACTTGCCACACCGCCACCGCGTAAAAAAATAACTGGTAATGCCACAAATATGAGTGCAACGCCTAGTATTGTGGAAGACAATTCAATGTAACGATATTTAAAAGCCAAAATCAGTGAAAAAACAAATGCCGCAAACATAATGACATAAATTATCATTAAATCGTCTGCGTTCACAAGAGTAAGCCCCTGTAAAATTGCTAATCCTACCGCCACTGTCGCAACTATCAAAATAATTCGAAACAGTCTCTCTTTTATTTCTATTGTATCATCTGTAAATGCACGTATAATTTTATTCAACATATATGTACCTCATTCACATATACTATACTTTTTCTTTGATTTTCACTACTGCTTCATACGCAGACATAAAATCAAACATCTCTACTTTTTTGTAGACAGGCTTCAATTCTTTTCTTAAATCCTTGGAATGATAAGCAAACTTACCAAGCTCATCGAGAATTGGAATTACCTTATTTGCATCAAACTCGTAGGTAACATTCTCTAACTCCAACAATTTCTGCGCGAATTCCTCATCCGAAAGTTCTGGCTTATTTACTACCGCCGTTTTTTCTTCCGCATCCGCCAAAAACTTGCAATCATATAAAATCTGCATCACGCGTTCAAACTCTTTTATCATAGACGCATGCTCTCTACGAATATAGTCATAATCTTCACCCTTACCAGCAAATTCTAATGCCTTTGCCATTTCAGAAAGCTTCACCGCACCAATACTCATCATAGAACTCTTAATGCCATGCACTACAATAATATAATTCTTCCAATCCGCTTTTTCATACAAGCTTTGAGCCTGTTCAATAATATCCTTGCCACTATCTCGTTGACTGGATAAGATTTCCAAATAATTTTCCTGATTTCCACAATACAGAATACCTTTAGAAATATCCAAATCACCAATCACCAATTCGCCCTTAGGAACTCCCTGGGAAATCTCCATCTTGGCTTCCTTTTCTTTCTCGGATTCTATTCTCATACGTTCTGCCTCATCTAAGCTTTTTAACTTTTCTTCTGGCAGATGACGTTTCAAGGTACGCTGCAATACCGAGCTTTCCACTGGCTTTGCAACAAAGTCATTGAAGCCTTCCTTGATAAACATTTCTCTTGCCCCAGCAATTGCGTTTGCTGTAAGTGCAATAATAGGAATCTCTTTATAATAAAGATCTGGTTTCTTTCTAATATGATGGAAAGTTTCTACGCCATCCATTCCCGGCATCATATGATCTAATAAAATCAAATCATAGGCCTTAGAAGACAGCATATCAATGCCCTCCTGTCCACTTAATGCATAGGACACCTCTACACCATACACACGCAACAAGCCCTCTACCACTCGAATATTCATACGGTTATCATCAATTACCAAAATATGAGCTTCCGGTGCATATAGCTGATGATTTTCTACTTCAACTACTTTTTCTCCATTATGTGCAAGCGCATTTTTAAGTGCTGACAAAATAGATAACACGAAGAATGGTTTATAAATTTTGCTTAAATTCTTGTTTTGTACCTTCGCATCATCATAGTGATCTAAAATAATATGTACATTTTTTCGTTTAGCGAGATTATCAAAATAAATCGGATCTTCCTGATATTCCAGTAAGCTGATAAAAATCTGATTAAATTCTTCTCTCTTATCCCATCGCTTCAACTCCTGCAAATTGCGGCAAACATGACATTTTACCTTGAACTGTTCAACAAGACGCTGTATATTTTCGCCATATTCATCACGGATTTCATTATATCTGAACTGTTCCATGTTGATATATACTGCGGCGTTAATTTCATTTCTATTCGGTAGTTCTACGATCGGACTCGCATCATATACCTTTTGTGGTATAACAATTTTGAACTCACTGCCTCTTCCTAATTCACTTTTCACCGTAATAAAACCGCCCATACGGTTTACGATAGTTTGTGCGATGGCAAGGCCAAGACCCACACCGCCTTTCTTTCTAGTACGTCCCATATCTGCCTGTGAGAATTTCTTAAACAGATTTTCTACACTTTCCTTTGACATACCTATACCTGAGTCCGTTACAGAGATAATCAGGTTCACACCATAATCTTCCTTTCGATAACCGAAGCGAATGCTAACGCAACCCTCGGAGGTAAACTCAATGGCATTGTTTACGATATTCATAATTACACGTCGAATTTTCTGCTCGTCACCGATTAAGACGCTAGGCATATCCGCCTCGCAGTCTACGATAAGCTCCAGCTTTTTCTCACTTTTCTTTGCCACCGACATATTGATGACATCATAAATTGTCGAACTCACATAGTAGTTTTCTTCTACTATTTCGAAATCACCTTCCTGCAGTTCGGAATAATCCAAGATATCTCCTACTACAGACATAAGATTTCGACCAGCAGACTGAATATTGAGCATATCCTCTCTCATTTCTACTGGAACATCATTTTTTAACATAATTTCGCTAATACCACAGATGGTATTGATTGGAGTACGGATTTCGTGACTGACATTTGCCAAAAAGTCGTCCTTTTCACGTTCTGACTTTCGCAAAGCATCAATCATTTCCAACATACTTTCCTGACTAGTCTTATATCGATATACCAGATAAATAACTAGGAATAAGGTTAAGTACCCCTGCAAAATACGAGTTACCATGCCTAAATCAGTCGAATATTTTCCCCAAGTTAACTGTCCATCGATAAAAATATAGTACAACACCAAAATATTATAGGACATAAATGGATATACCATTGCCTGCGTAACACCATATAAACCTAACAGAATACACAAGCTAATAAATAGGGATAAAATCAAATAAAAATCCCCACACTCAATTCCATATACTAAAATCATAAGCTGAGAAGAAAAACAGATCACATGTGCCCTTATCTCAAATGTTTTATATTTTCCAAAGAAGAAAATCCAAGAAACGAGTAGTCCTACCAAAACCGTAGCTTGTCCCCACTGATTCCACTCATTGCGATATCCTAGTATTAGTTCCGTAAAACAGTAAATGGAAGTAATCACCATTACAATCGTTTCTATCTGTCTTTCATATGATTTTAAGTAATCATACTTGCCCATTTTCCCGCCTCCAAAAACGCATTAGAGGCTGTCACAAAATCCTATTTTGCGACAGCCTAGTCCTATCTTAATATTTCCCAAAGCTCTCTCCAAGAGAAATCACTGGTTCATTTACATCGGTTGTATAATTCTCCGCTGCTTCCTCCAGCTCATTATAACGCGCTACTACAGCACTTTCATTCAACTTGTAAATAGAAAGCATATCTCGCATGCGAATTGCCTGATTTGAGAGTTCTTCACTAGCAGCTGCACATTCTTCACTTGTAGCAGAGTTTGTCTGCACCACCTGAGACACCTGCCCGATACCCTGATTAATCTGTGCCACTGCAGTTGCCTGATAATTAGAAGATTCCGCAATATTATTAATGATTTCTTCACTTTCTTTTACTGCATTTGAAATATCTTCTAAGGCTTTTGCAGTTTCATCTGCAAGCTTAGAACCAACTGCAACCTTTGCGATAGAATCTTCGATAAGCTCAGCAGTTTCAGAGGCTGCCGCTGCACTCTTTGCCGCTAAATTACGAACCTCTTCTGCAACTACTGCAAAGCCCTTACCTGCGTCACCTGCACGAGCTGCTTCAACAGCTGCATTTAAAGCGAGGATATTGGTCTGGAATGCAATATCATCAATTACCTTGATAATCTTTGAAATGCTTTCTGAAGATTTATTGATATCTTCCATTGCAATAACCATTTCACGCATTTCTTCGTTTCCATGTTCTACATCACGAATCGCCTCTCCAACAAGATCTGCTGCATGATTTGCCTGCTGTGCATTTTCTCTGGTCTTTTCAGCAATTTCGCTGATAGACGAGGTGATCTGCTCAATTGCACTTGCCTGTTCGGTAGAGCCCTGTGCCAAAGCATCGCTGGCACTTGCTACCTGAGATGCACTCGTCATTACCTGATATGCAGCATCATTGATATTGCCAAGAGCATTTCCATTACGTTCTACCAACATTCTAAGCGCATTACCCATGGTATCTTCATCCGAAGAAGCGATGACATCTACTGTCATGTCACCATGTGCCACTGCCTGCGCTAAAAGTGCCTGTGCTCGAATATTTTCAGCCATTTTCTGATATTCATCTACTAATTCACCGAATTCATCGTTGTAGATTTTTGTAATTTCCACATCCATATTACCTTTTGCTAATTCTATGGTAATATTTTTCAGATGGTTAATATTTTTACGAATCTGCCCTGGAATTGCAACCATAATTCCGCCACAAACAAGCATAATAAGAATCGCGATTCCCATTGTAAAATATGCATAACTTCTTAAATATCCCACTGGATCTGCTTCCGTAATAATAGTTGCTGCTGTTGAGTATCCAGTATAAAGTAAAAATAGCACGATAATATCAATCACAATAAAACTAATGATTAACTTCGTTTTCATTTTCAAATTTTTGTTAGTTTTCATGATTATTTCTCCCCTTCTTCCTCTGCATTTCCAGCATTTGGATCTAGTGCATTTATTTCTTCATCATTCAGTAATCTATCTGGGTCAAGCAAGAGTTTCACCTGGTCTCCTACTTTTCCGATAGCATATACATACTTGTTCTGAGATTTGTCTGCCTTTCCAACAGATGGAGATGGAATAATATTTTCTTCCTGAATCTCAACAACTTCCGCAATCTGTTCTACGATAAGTCCCACAACGATATTCTTTACATTTACCACAATAATACAGGTTCTGTCTGTGTATTCAAACGGTTCCTGTTTGAAACGTAATCTCACATCGATAACTGGAATGATTTTTCCTCTTAGGTTAATCAGCCCTTTTATGTAATCTTCACTTTCTGGAATCTTGGTGATTTCCTGAAAAACGATGATTTCATTTACATACTGAATTTTAAGCCCAAAATATTCACAGCCCGATTTGAAGGTCACGTACTTCCCTTTTTGAGTATCTCTTTCGTCCATACAGGTTTACCTCCTTTAGTCTACCAGACCTGCTCCGTCTAGGATTAAAGCAATGCTGCCATCTCCTAACTGAGTACATCCAGATAACCCTTTCACTTTTTTCACATACGCCGGAATTGGTTTTACAACAATTTCCTGTTTGCCTACGAGACTATCTACGAACAGACATAAATGCTGTCCATCTACCTCCATGATAACCATCATGCCCTTTTCTACATCCGTCTGATAACCGCTCAAATGATATCTATCACCTACACGAAGCACTGGATAACATTCTCCACGAATCATAAC
>X42_Goitered_Gazelle__coassemble_17_pt1 | contig 71212 bp, 56 predicted proteins | sample X42_Goitered_Gazelle__metabat2_low_PE_005 | metagenome-assembled genome bin X42_Goitered_Gazelle
GCTACACCAGCGGTATCTAATGTACCACGGATGATGTGATAACGTGTACCTGGTAAGTCTTTTACTCTACCACCACGAATCAATACAACGCTATGCTCCTGAAGGTTGTGACCTTCACCTGGAATGTAAGATGTAACTTCGATTCCGTTAGAAAGACGAACTCTGGCGATCTTTCTAAGAGCTGAGTTAGGTTTCTTAGGAGTAGCTGTCTTTACAGCTGTACAAACACCACGTTTCTGTGGAGAAGATGTGTAAACTGGCTTCTTGTGAAGTGAGTTAAAGCTTCTCTGAAGAGCTGGTGCTGTAGACTTCTTTTCAGATGTCTGACGTCCTTTTCTTACTAACTGGTTAAATGTTGGCATTACTTTTCACCTCCTGTAGTTATTTTGAGTGTGCATTTTATGCATCACAAAAGTGCGCAACTGTATGCACGCTAAATCATTATATAAGCAGAAAAAGCCCTTGTCAAGCATAAAATCAAGGTTTTTTCGACCTTGACATGTGTTAATTTGCATACAATCGACATCTTGTCCAGGACAACAAAAAAGCCACTAGATGTAGTCTTCCACATCTAGCGGCTTCTTATTCTTTTTACATATAATATGCTTCTGTTACTCTTCTACAGTAGCCATTACTTCGTCAGTTGCAGTTTCTTCTACAACCTCTTCTTCTACGATAACTTCTTCTACCACTGGTATCTGGCTATCGATTTCGATGTTGCGGTATCTCTTCATACCAGTACCTGCTGGGATAAGCTTACCAATGATTACGTTTTCTTTCATACCAATCAATGGGTCAACCTTGCCCTTAATAGCAGCTTCGGTAAGAACCTTGGTTGTTTCCTGGAAGGAAGCAGCTGAAAGGAATGAGTTAGTTGCAAGAGAAGCCTTGGTAATACCAAGTAATACCTGTGCACCTGTTGCTGTTGTCTTTCCTTCTTCTTCGAGCTGTTCGTTTAATTCCATGAAGTCAAGGGCATCTACCATGCTTCCTGGTAATAAATCAGAATCACCGTTTTCTTCTACACGAATCTTCTGGAGCATCTGACGAACGATAAGTTCGATATGCTTGTCGTTGATATCTACACCCTGGAGACGGTAAACTCTCTGAACTTCGCGAAGCATGTAATCCTGTACTGCACGAACACCTTTAATCTTAAGAATGTCGTGTGGATTTACAGAACCTTCGGTAAGTTCGTCACCTGCTTCAAGTGTAACACCATCTGTAATCTTGATACGTGAACCGTATGGAATTAAGTATGTCTTAACTTCACCAGTTTCATTGTTGGTTACAACAACTTCACGTTTCTTCTTGGTGTCTTTAATAGTAGCTACGCCGCCAATTTCGGTAATGATTGCAAGACCCTTTGGCTTACGAGCTTCAAAGATTTCCTCGACACGAGGAAGACCCTGTGTAATATCGTTACCAGCTACACCACCGGTATGGAAGGTTCTCATTGTAAGCTGAGTACCTGGTTCACCGATTGACTGAGCTGCGATGATACCAATCGCTTCACCAACCTGTACAGCCTGACCTGTAGCCATGTTAGCACCGTAACACTTAGCACATACACCCATGTGTGAACGGCAGCTAAGGATGGTACGAATCTTAACAGAACCTGCTGGTCTGCCGTTTTCGTCTACGCGGTTGATTGGGTTGCCATCTTTGTCTACACCATATTTCCAGATTGCTTCTGCACGTCTTGGAGTAATCATATGGTTTGCTTTTACAAGTACGTTGCCATCTTTGTCACAGATTGTGTCACAAGCGAAACGACCTGTAATTCTTTCCTGTAAGCTTTCGATTTCTTCCTTACCTTCCATGAATGCTTTTACAACCATTCCCGGAATTTCACGACCAGTTCCTTCTACACAGTCCTTCTCACGAACGATCATGTGCTGTGAAACGTCTACGAGACGTCTTGTAAGGTAACCAGAGTCGGCAGTACGAAGCGCTGTATCGGAAAGACCTTTACGAGCACCATGAGCTGACATGAAGTATTCGAGTACGTCAAGACCTTCACGGAAGTTTGACTTGATTGGTAACTCGATTGTCTTACCTGTTGTATCAGCCATAAGACCACGCATACCAGCTAACTGTTTAATCTGTTTATCCGAACCACGGGCACCAGAGTCAGCCATCATGAAGATGTTGTTGTATTTGTCAAGACCTGTAAGAAGTGCTTTTGTAAGCTCATCGTCAGTTTCTTTCCATGTTTCAACTACTTCTTTATAACGTTCTTCTTCTGTAATAAGACCACGTTTGTACTGTTTTGTGATTCTGTCTACGGTATTCTGTGCCTCTTCAATCATCTGTGGTTTCTGAGGTGGTACTGTCATGTCAGAAATAGATACTGTCATAGCAGCCTTTGTAGAATACTTGTAACCCATAGCTTTTACATCATCTAAAACTTCTGCAGTCTTAGTAGCACCATGGATATTAATAACTTTTTCAAGGATCTGTTTAATCTGCTTCTTTCCTACATGGAAGTTAACTTCTAATTTAAGTGCGTTTTCTGGATTTGTTCTATCCACAAAACCTAAATCCTGAGGAATTACTTCGTTGAAGATTAAAAGTCCAAGTGTTGTTTCCACGAAACCAGATACTTTGGAACCATCTGCCATAGTAGCAGTACGGTATACATAGATATTCTGGTGAAGTGAAATTTCGCCATTTTCATAAGCAAGCAATGCCTGGTTCATACTACCAAAACGATATCCAAAGAGATCCATTGGTGAACAAAGAACACGACGGTTGCGGTCAGTTACATCTTCAAACCAGATAAGGTCATAGAGGCCAATCTCTGCTTTTCCTGTTTCTGGATTTGGAGTTGTAAGAGCCTTTAATTCGTCCAGGTCATTGTAAACCTTGTCTGAAACTGCTACTGCACCTTCTTCATTTACTCTGTCAGCAAGCTTTCTCATGGTCAGGTAGTAAACACCAAGAACCATATCCTGTGAAGGAACTGCTACAGGACCACCATCGGATGGTTTCAGTAAGTTATTAGGTGAAAGAAGCATGAATCTACATTCTGCCTGTGCTTCTACAGAAAGCGGTAAATGAACCGCCATCTGGTCACCGTCGAAGTCGGCGTTGAACGCGGTACATACAAGTGGGTGCAACTTGATAGCCTTACCTTCTACCAATACTGGTTCGAATGCCTGGATACCAAGTCTGTGAAGTGTAGGAGCTCGGTTCAACATAACTGGATGCTCTTTAATTACTTCTTCGAGAACATCCCAAACCTGTGGCTCGAGTCTTTCTACCATTTTCTTAGCACTCTTAATGTTGTGTGCGGTTCCGTTTGCAGCCAACTCTTTCATAACAAAAGGTTTGAAAAGTTCGATAGCCATTTCTTTTGGAAGACCACACTGATAAATCTTAAGTTTTGGTTCTACACAGATAACGGAACGGCCTGAGTAGTCAACTCGCTTACCAAGCAAGTTCTGACGGAAACGTCCGCCTTTACCCTTTAACATGTCGGATAAAGACTTGAGTGCTCTGTTACCAGGGCCAGTTACTGGACGACCACGACGACCATTGTCGATTAACGCATCAACAGCTTCCTGAAGCATACGTTTTTCGTTACGAACGATGATGTCTGGCGCACCTAAATCTAATAATCTGCGTAAACGATTGTTACGGTTAATGATTCTTCTATATAAATCATTTAAGTCAGAAGTTGCAAAACGACCACCATCCAACTGAACCATTGGACGTAAATCTGGTGGGATTACAGGGATTACTGACATAACCATCCATTCTGGCTTGTTGCCAGATTCGCGGAAAGCTTCTACTACTTCAAGACGTTTGATGATACGCGCACGTTTCTGTCCTGTTGCATTTTCAAGCTCTGCCTTCAAATCTTCAGAATCTTTCTCTAAATCGATAGCTGCTAAGAGTTCATGGATAGCTTCTGCACCCATACCTACACGGAAAGCATTTCCGTACTGTTCTCTTGCTTCCTGATATTCATTTTCAGAAAGAACCTGTTTGTAGCCAAGAGAAGTATCACCTGCGTCTAATACGATGTAAGACGCAAAGTATAATACTCTTTCAAGCACACGTGGTGATAAATCAAGGATGAGACCCATACGAGATGGGATACCCTTGAAGTACCAGATATGGGAAACAGGAGCAGCAAGCTCGATGTGTCCCATACGTTCTCTACGAACGCTTGACTTTGTAATTTCAACGCCACAACGATCGCAGACAACACCTTTATAACGGATTTTCTTATATTTTCCACAGTGACATTCCCAGTCCTTCTGTGGTCCAAAAATCTTTTCGCAGAACAAACCATCTTTTTCTGGTTTTAAAGTTCTGTAGTTGATGGTTTCTGGCTTCTTAACTTCGCCATAAGACCAGTCTCTAATCTTTTCTGGGGATGCAAGTCCGATCTGAATCGCATCGAACAGCATTGCCTGATTTGTTTCATTCATGTTTTCTGGCATTTCTGGCACTCCCTCCTAATTATTCTTCATCAAATGAATCGTCAAAATCGTCTTCGTAGTAATCTTCTTCAAAAGAATCTTCTTCTACGTTTACTAACTCTTCATTTTCAGCGTCGAATTCCTGCTGTGTGAATCCGTGCTGTGCAAATTCTTCGTTATTTTCATAACGGAAGTCTTTGTCGTTTCCGATTACAGCGTTAATATCTGTGTTACCATATTCGCTAGTTTCAATAAGTTCTACTTCGTTTCTGTCTTCGTCAAGAACCTTAACATCAAGACCGAGTGACTGAAGTTCTTTTAAGAGAACCTTGAATGACTCTGGAATTCCTGGTTCAGGAATGTTGTCACCCTTGATAATAGCTTCATATGTCTTAACACGACCAATAACGTCGTCGGATTTTACAGTTAAAATTTCCTGTAAGGTATAAGCAGCACCGTAAGCTTCCAGTGCCCAAACTTCCATTTCACCGAAACGCTGTCCACCGAACTGAGCTTTACCACCCAGAGGCTGCTGTGTAACAAGTGAGTAAGGACCTGTTGAACGAGCATGGATCTTGTCATCTACTAAGTGGTGGAGTTTCAAGTAGTGCATGTGTCCGATAGTTACGCGGCCATCAAATGCTTCACCTGTTCTACCATCACGAAGCTGTACTTTACCATCACGGGAAAGTGGAACACCTTTCCAAAGAGCACGATGCTCTCTGTTTTCTGATAAATAGCTCATTACGTCTTCACGCAAGATATCTACATACTTATCATAGAAGTTCTCTTCTCCGTCAGCTGCTTCTTCTTTATCAAATGGCATATTTACATAGTCATTTGCAAGTTCCAAAGTATCCTGGATATCAATTTCTCGTGCACCATCAAATACTGGAGTTTCGATGTTGATACCAAGTGCTTTTGCAGCAAGGCTCAAGTGAATTTCCAATACCTGACCGATGTTCATACGGGAAGGTACACCAAGTGGGTTCAATACGATATCAAGCGGACGACCGTTTGGAAGGAATGGCATATCTTCTACTGGTAATACGCGGGAAACTACACCCTTGTTACCATGACGACCAGCCATCTTATCACCAACAGAAATCTTACGTTTCTGAGCGATGTAAATACGAACAGATTCGTTTACACCAGGTGTCAATTCGTCGCCGTTTTCTCTTGTAAATACTTTTGCATCTACAACAATACCATATGCACCATGTGGTACTTTAAGTGAAGTATCACGTACTTCACGTGCTTTTTCACCGAAGATTGCACGGAGTAATCTTTCTTCTGCTGTAAGCTCTGTTTCTCCCTTAGGAGTAACCTTACCTACAAGAATATCTCCTGCACGAACCTCAGCACCGATACGGATGATACCTCTTTCATCGAGGTCTTTTAATGCATCATCACCTACACCAGGAACATCACGAGTGATTTCTTCTGGTCCAAGCTTGGTGTCACGTGCTTCTACTTCGTATTCTTCAATATGGATAGATGTGTACACATCATACTCTACTAATCTTTCGCTAAGAAGAACAGCATCTTCGTAGTTGTAACCTTCCCAGGTCATGAAACCGATAAGAGGGTTCTTACCAAGAGCTAATTCTCCGTTTGAAGTTGATGGACCATCTGCAATTACTTCGCCTGCTTCAATCTGCTGACCCTTGAATACGATAGGTCTCTGGTTGTAACAGTTAGACTGGTTTGAACGAGAGAATTTTGTAAGGTTGTATTCTCTTCTGTTTCCATCTTCTTCACGAACTACGATGCGGTTTGATTCTGCTGATTCAACCACACCAGCAGCCTTTGCAACTACACAAACACCTGAGTCAACTGCTGCCTTTGTTTCCATACCTGTACCTACAACAGGAGCTTCTGTTGTAAGAAGTGGAACTGCCTGACGCTGCATGTTGGAACCCATGAGGGCACGGTTCGCGTCATCGTTCTGAAGGAATGGAATAAGCGCTGTCGCTACAGAGAATACCATCTTAGGTGATACGTCCATGTAATCGAATGCTGTCTTGTCATATTCCTGTGTTTCATCAAGGTAACGACCAGATACAGAGTTACGAACAAAGTAGCCATTTTCGTCTAACTTTTCGTTCGCCTGTGCTACATGGTAGTTATCTTCTTCGTCAGCTGTCATATAAACAACTTCGTCTGTAACACGTGGATTCTGTGGATCATCCTTATTAATCTTACGATATGGAGCCTCTACGAAACCATATTCGTTGATACGAGCATAACAAGCCAATGAGTTGATAAGACCGATGTTTGGACCTTCAGGCGTTTCGATAGGACACATACGTCCGTAGTGGCTGTAGTGTACGTCTCGAACCTCGAATCCGGCACGGTCTCTAGAAAGACCACCAGGTCCTAACGCTGATAAACGTCTCTTGTGTGTCAACTCACCAAGTGGGTTGTTCTGATCCATGAACTGTGACAACTGTGAAGAACCAAAGAATTCTTTCACGGCTGCAGTTACAGGCTTGATATTGATAAGACTCTGAGGAGAAATTCCCTCTAAGTCCTGTGTTGTCATTCTTTCACGTACTACTCTTTCTAATCTGGAAAGACCGATACGATACTGGTTCTGTAATAATTCACCTACCGCACGGATACGTCTATTTCCTAAATGGTCGATATCATCGCTGCTACCGATTCCCCATTCTAAGTGCATATTATAGTTGATAGATGCGAAGATATCTTCCTTTGTAATATGCATAGGAATTAAGTCTTTGATTTCACGTTTGATTGCTTCAATACGATCTTCAAGTGAATCATATTCTTCCATAATTTGAGCGAGCACAGGATAGAATACGAGTTCGCTTACGCCGAGTTCCTTTGGATTTTCGATTTCTGGAATCCACGCCTGTAAATCTACCATCATAGATGAAAGAACTTTAACATTACGTGTTTCCGTCTGAATCCACACAAATGGAACAGCAGCATTCTGAATCTGATCTGCTAATTCTCTAGTTGCAGTAGTGCCTGCTGCCGCAATAACTTCACCTGTCATTGGGTCAAGTACATCCTCTGCAAGAACATGTCCGTTGATACGATTGCGAAGCGCCAACTTCTTATTGAATTTATAACGGCCTACTTTCGCAAGGTCATATCTTCTAGCATCGAAGAACATAGCAGTGATGAGGCTTTCTGCACTTTCTACAGAAAGTGGTTCACCAGGACGAATCTTCTTGTATAACTCTAATAAACCTGCTTCAAAGCTACCCTGTGGTTCTTTTTCAGTCACAGAAGGGTCCTTTGCAAAAGAAGCAAGAATCTTTGGCTCTTCACCAAACATATCAAGAATCTGCTGGTTTGTACCTACACCTAACGCACGAATAAGTACGGTAATAGGCACCTTACGTGTTCTATCAACTCTTACGCTGAAAACATCATTTGAGTCAGTTTCATATTCTAACCATGCACCACGGTTAGGGATAACCGTACTTGAGTACAATGTCTTACCTACCTTATCGTGCGCGATATCATAGTAGATACCTGGCGAACGAACCAACTGGCTAACGATAACTCGCTCTGCACCGTTAATTACGAATGTTCCGGTCTCAGTCATAAGTGGCAGATCGCCCATGAAAATTTCATGTTCGTTGATTTCATCTGTCTCTTTGTTGTGAAGTCTTACCTTCACTTTTAAAGGAGCTGCATAAGTAGCATCTCTTTCCTTGCACTCTGGAATTGTATACTTTACGTCGTCTTCGCACAAAGTAAAGTCTACGAATTCCAAGCTAAGATGACCGCTGTAGTCAGCGATTGGAGAGATATCCGCAAACGCTTCTTTTAAACCTTCGTCTAAAAACCACTGATAAGAATCCTTCTGGACTTCAATCAGGTTTGGCATCTGAAGAACCTCTTTTTGTCTTGAGTAACTCATACGCATGCCTTTTCCAGCTTTCACTGGACGTATTCTGTTTTTCTCCATTGACGTTTCACCTCTCGTTTATATTTTTTATAACAGTTCAGAGCTGACTTCCAGCCACTGCCAAAAGGCAGGTCTGAACTGTTATTTAGACTATATTGTGTTGAGAAATTCTTCCTCAACGCTACATATTGTGGAAACACTAGAGATCGCGAAAACCCAGTGTTTTCAAGGGTTTGTGGGGATACGACCCCACACTAAAGTCTAGTGTACCATAATAATGCAACATATAGGATAACACAAGCACAAGGGGATTGCAAGAGGAAATTTGAGAATTTTTATTTTTGCTTCTTCACTCGAAAACCTTCGGTTTTCTCGTGTACTTGAGTTGCATAAAATTACTATCAAATATCACGAGCAGCGATGCTTCAAAACGAAGCATCGGGCTATGCCCTGCAAAAAACACTACCCGCGAAAACTTCGAGCCTCCCACTCGGAAATCAAAGATTTCCTCGTGCGCGGACACTCGCCGAATGAAAATAAAAAAGCCGTTGGATAAATAAATTTACCCAACGACTCTTCATTTTCATTCTTCTCGAAGTTTTCGCGACTATTTAATAGTAACTTTAGCGCCTGCTTCTTCAAGCTGTTTCTTGATAGCTTCTGCTTCTGCTTTGCTAACACCTTCTTTGATAACCTTTGGAGCAGCTGTTACAAGGTCTTTAGCTTCTTTTAAGCCTAAACCTGTAAGTTCACGAACTGCTTTGATTACTGGTACACCAGAACCTTCTGTTAATTCTACGTCAAATTCTGTCTTTTCTTCAGCTGCTTCTGCAGGACCTGCTGCTGCAACTACAACGCCAGCTGCTGCTGATACGCCAAATTCTTCTTCACAAGCTTTTACTAATTCGTTTAATTCTAATACGCTTAATTCTTTGATAGCTTCAATAAATTCTGCTGTTGTTAATTTTGCCATTATTATTTTCCTCCATATAATGATTTATTTTCTAAATTATTCTGCTGTTGTTTCAGCTGTTTCTTCTGCTGGAGCTTCAACAACTTCTTCTTTTACTTCTTCTGCAGCTGGTGCTACATCTGAAGCGCCACCATTCTCTGCGATCTGGTTAAGTACGCGAGCAAGATTTGTGATAGGTGACTGGATGCTGCCAAGTAATTTGCCAAGTAAGATTTCTCTGCTTGGAATAGTTGAGATAGTTTTCATACCATTTGCATCATAGTATGTTCCTTCTACTACACCAGCTTTGATTTCTAACTTAGGAGCTTTCTTAGCAAACTCAGCAAGTACTCTTGCTGGAGCTGTTGCGTCTTCTGTTGAGATAGCGAAAGCGCTTGGTCCTTCAAGAACTTCTCTTAAAGATTCAAATTCTGTACCTTCAACTGCACGGCTTACTAAAGTGTTTTTATATACTTTGTAAGAAATGCCAGCTTCTCTCAACTGTTTACGTAACTGAGTATCTTCAGCAACTGTAAGGCCACGGTAGTCAACTACAACTACAGATGCAGCACCATTGATTGCTTCAGAAATTTCCTGTACGATAGGCTGTTTAAGTTCTACTTTTGCCACGAATGTGTACCTCCTTATTTTATTTCTCGCATAAAGACGTGAGGTATGTTTTTATAAAACAAAGAAACCTCTCTGCCACAAGACAGAGAGGTATAAGTCATTTTAAAGATGTAAACATCTGTAAAATTCCCTCGGTAGGTCGAATCGTTACGCCTTGCGGCACCTACTGTCTTCGGCAATATGCTTTGCAATTATATCAATATATATCACGGATGTCAATTACTTTTTCCGCAAAAACTTTGCTTATTTTTAGGTCTGTAAGCTTATTTCGTCAATTACTGTGTAATCTTAACAACGTTTAACTTAACGCCAGGTCCCATTGTAGATGTAAGAGTTGCACTCTTAATGTACTGGCCTTTTAAGCTAGCTGGTTTTGCTTTGTTAATTGCACCCATAAGAGACTGGAAGTTGTCGCTTAACTGCTCATCTGTGAAAGATGCTTTTCCAACTGGCACATGGATAATGTTTGTTTTGTCCAATCTGTACTCAATCTTACCAGCTTTGATGTCGTTAACAGCTTTTGTAACGTCCATAGTAACTGTTCCAGCTTTTGGGTTTGGCATTAAGCCCTTTGGTCCAAGAACACGTCCTAAACGACCAACAACACCCATCATGTCAGGTGTAGCAACAACAACATCGAAGTCTAACCATCCGTCGTTCTGAATCTTTGGAATAAGTTCTTCACCGCCAGCGTAGTCTGCGCCTGCTGCTAATGCTTCGTCTAACTTAGGTCCTTTAGCGAACACTAATACTTTAACAGTTTTACCTGTACCGTGTGGTAATACTACCGCACCACGGATCTGCTGTTCTGCATGACGACCATCACAACCTGTTCTGATATGAAGTTCGATTGTTTCGTCAAATTTAGCTGTAGCATTTTTCTTTACGATTTCGATAGCTTCAGCAAGATCATACTGCTGTGTCTTATCAAATGCTTTTACAGCTTCCTGATATTTCTTTCCTCTTTTCATGAAAAATAACCTCCTGTGGTTTTATCGGGAGAGGTCCCTCCCACTATAGTAACAATAAATGTAGTATTAAAATTAATCTACAACTTCAACGCCCATTGATCTAGCTGTACCAGCGATCATGCTCATAGCTGCTTCTAAAGAAGCTGCATTTAAGTCAGGCATTTTAAGCTCTGCGATTTCCTGAACCTGAGCTTTTGTAATCTTTGCAACCTTAGTCTTGTTTGGTACACCAGAACCAGACTTGATGCCGCAAGCTTTCTTAATTAATACTGGAGCAGGAGGAGTCTTAGTAATGAAGCTAAAACTTCTATCTGCATATACAGTAATAACTACAGGGATGATTAAGTCTCCCTGATCTGCTGTTCTTGCATTAAACTGCTTAGTAAATTCAACAATGTTAACACCGTGCTGACCAAGAGCTGGACCAACTGGTGGTGCTGGAGTTGCTTTACCAGCAGGAATCTGCAATTTGATATATCCTGTAACTTTCTTTGCCATTTGGAATTGCCTCCTTAATTCATTTTCTTAACATCTGCGAAACTTACTTCAACCGGTGTTTCGCGACCGAACAGTTCTACATTAATAGTAACCGTCTGTTTGTTGTTGTTCATGGCTGTAATCACGCCGCAGGTATCTTTCCACACGCCGCCGATAACCACAATCATGTCTCCTTCTTCGAAGTCAACCACAACAGTTTCGGACTTAATGCCTAAGTTTCTCATTTCAACATCAGTGAGTGGTACAGGTTTGCTTCCTGGACCAACAAATCCAGTCACACCTCTGGTATTTCTTACCACATACCATGTATCATCATTCATAATCATATGAATCAGAACATAGCCTGGGAACATTTTCTTCGAAACCTGTTTCTTTACACCATTCTTAACTTCAACTACATCTTCCATAGGAACACGTACTTCTAAGATCTGGTCTTCCAGATGTCTGTTTTCGATTGTCTTGTCAATATTTGCTTTGACCTTGTTTTCATAACCTGAATAGGTATGAACTACATACCAGTTTGCTTCTGCCATAAATCACTATGCCTCCGTTAAAAACTTAAACCTAAAAGGAAATCTACACCATACTGGATCATCCAGTCTAAAAGTGCAATGATAAGTCCGACTACAACTGAAACAGAAACTACCGCTATAGTCTGTTTGACAACCGATTTACGATCTGTCCAGGAAATCTTTGCAAATTCCTGCTTCAAACCTGTAAACCAACTTGTCTTTGGAGTTTTTTCAGTCTGTCCCATAATTTACTCCTTTGCTCTTCCTAGACTATTTTGTTTCCTTATGCATTGTATGAGTCTTGCAGAATCTACAATACTTTTTGGTTTCCATTCTGTCCGGATGAGTTTTTTTGTCTTTTGTCGTATTGTAATTACGACGCTTGCATTCTGTGCATGCTAATGTAATTCTTGTACGCACAACTTCCACCTCCGTTTAAATTCATTGTTTGTTACTGCCCTTAAAAAAGGGCATAAAAAAAAGACCTACTTCTAAGCCTATCCAATATAGCACAATCGTTTATCATGCGTCAACACTTTTTTAAAACTAGTACTGTTTTTTTATTAAACCACAAAATATAGGGGAGTGCAAGGGTTTCTTCTTATTAAATAGTTGTTGTCATCGTTTTTTTAGGGGAGTATAATATAAATATAAAAATAGGTCTACTATACCCTGATGAAGGCAAAAGCTTAAAACCGTGCACGGATGCATCGCTGCCTTCGCAAACATCACGGAAGAAAGGAGGGGTTTCTAATGGCAAGAATCGATGCCTATGCTTATTATTTGTCGACATACGGTCAGAATCGTCCAACGCGCTACGACTCGCACAAAAAGAGTGATCTGCGCAAAATCTACAACGCAATCGTAAAAACCAATCGTGAAGCTCCTCTGTACAAGCTTTCTGGAAAAGATGAAGTGGCGAAGTACGCCATTGACATCAAGGAAAATGCCAAATCCATTCAAAACGTTGTTGCATCCCTTTCCGACAGCTATGGTGACTTTACAGACTCCTTCCGCAAGAAAGTCGCTCTCTCTAGTGATGAAGAAACCGTTGGAGTAACCTACATTGGCGATGGTACCGAAAGTACCTCTTTAGAAAACTTTAGTATAGAAGTAAAGCAATTAGCGTCCCCACAGATTAACACCGGTAATTTTCTACGAGATGACGCTTTGATGATTATCCCAGGAAAATATTCCTTTGATTTGAATATAAATTATGCAACTTATGAATTTCAATTTAGTGTAAATCCAGGCGAGAAGAACCTTGATGTTATGCGAAAGCTTGCAGGACTCATAAATCGTTCTTCTCTAGGACTTAATGCCACTATCAAGCACGGAACCACCGAGTTGGGCGAACCTGCCAGTGCGTTAAACCTTACCTCGAGACAGAATGGACGAAACAATGGTGAACCTGTATTTGCAATTCAACCAGGGCCTACCACCGAATCCATTCAATTCCTAGAACAAATTGGAATCGCAAAAATCACAAAACAAGCAGAAAATGCTCGCTTCTTAATTAATGGAGAAGAATTAGAATCTCTTTCCAACTCTTTTACCATTGGCAACACCTTTGCACTTAGCCTAAATCAAGTCTCACCAGAAGGACAACCTGCCGAGATTAGCTTTAAGACAGACGTTGAGGCAGTCGCAGACAATGTCATGTCCTTAGTAAATGCCTTCAACGGTATTCTAGACATTGCAGAGAATTCCTCCGCAGAAGCCACCGGTGATACCAACAAACTCTTTAACGAAATGAGTTCCGTATCCCGCAGCCGACGCGAATCACTTGGTGACATAGGTCTTGAAGTAGCAGACAACGGAACCATTACTTTAAATAAGGAAAAACTAGAAGCTGCTATCCAGCCAGAACGTGCCAACCAGACTTTTGCTCGACTCGCTAAATTCAAAAATGCTATCGGTGCAAAAGCAGACGAAGTAGCTATCAATCCGATGAATTATGTAAATAAAGTAGTGGTAAACTACAAGAATCCAAGCAAAACCTTTACTGCACCGTATTTCAGTTCGGTGTATTCGGGCTTGATGTTAGATAGGTACATATAAAAACTCCCGTTCGTGACGGGAGTTTTTCTTAATCTTATAAGAAGGGCTGGAGTTCGTATGCCATCTTGGTTTCCAGGTCACAGAGTTTTTCGCACATCTGCACGCTTTTTTCATCCGCTGCTTTGTACTGATTCTTATATTCGCAAAGAGATGTCACTCCCATGTTGCAGCCGTCGGTTAATAAATGTGCCGCCTGCTTGGAATCACAGTTCATCATCATCTTCACTTCTGACTGAATCCACGAAGATGCCTTCGCAATTGGATTTGGTTCCTTATCCTCCTCACCAAGATTGTTGAGCATACGATGAATGTCTTCTTCCATCTTGATATGTGCACCATTGTACTTCTGAATAATTGTTTTCAATTTGTCATCAGATACATATTTGCTAATCTGCTCCATGCTATCAATTGCCATCTTGCAACCGGCATCACATTCCTTTAAAAGCTCCACAGTATCCTGACTTACATCATCATATTTTACCATTTAGGTCACTCCTTTTTGATGTAAGTATGTGAAGAAAGAGAAAAATTATACAAAAAATGGACATGTCTACCACATGCCATTCCAATTTATAATATTATTTCATTTTCTTTACATATGCAGCAACTCTCGCCACCTGCGCATCATCCATATGTTTGATGGTCTCGATAAGCATATACTTATCTGTGCCAGGCTCTACGATAATCGTTTTGTCCGGCTCGTAAGACTTGAACTGATCTCCGCTGGTAAGAAGTTCTACTGGTGTCACACCCAACACATCGCAGATAACCATAATCTTGTCTGCTGCCGGATTCGTTCCCTTTGTCTTCCAATCGCTAATCGTACTCTGCGCAATCCCTGTCTTTAACGCAAATTCCTTCTGATTCATACCATTTGCTTTGATAAGTTCAAAAATCTTCTGACTAATAATCATATCTATACCTCGCATATTATTTTATAAAAAATTCGAAAAAGCTCTAAAGCTTTTTGTCACTTCCTACGATATATAGTATAACAAGAAAGAAAAAAACACAATAGAAAGTATAGCTTTATGCTGTAACCATAATAAAATCAAGCGAGGAAAGGGAATTCCTCGCTTGATTTATTTTTATGGATTGTTTATACAAAAAACATTGGCAAAAATACAACGCCTAAGTTATTATTAAATTATGAAAAAAACTAACTTATCCCAAAAGAAAAACATAGTTGCTATGGCCCCATATGATCGAGGCTGGAGTAATGTCGAATTCCTAAAGGACTGTGGACTAATCCCTTACATTTTGTACAAAAATCATAATTGTAAGGTTACCTTTGTCGGTGCAAAGAATGAAGACTGGCCCTATCTGGATAAATATCTCAATGGTATTGAGGTCGACATTTTGTCTCCTGGCACTGTGAAAGAAAAAAAACAATATATCGAGATGCATGCGCAGCATATTGACTGCCTAATCCTTAGAGGTCCTTACGAAACCAATTTTGAAATTGCTGTATTGTACAAAACGCTTAATCCAAACGGCAGAATATATGTCGGTCTGGATGCCAACAGTCATTGGATGGATCAGATACTTTGGTATCAACCGGACTTCTCTGCCTTTATGGACGCTTGTGATGTAATTGCCACCTCATGTACGGCTATGCAAATGTATTTGAATAAAAAATGGCCTTGGAAAATCGAACACATTCCAAACGGTTGCTACAATTTTGAATCACAATCCATCGTTCCAACTTTTGCGCAAAAGAAAAATCGGATTCTTACTGTTAGTCGCATTGGAACAGGTCAAAAAGCAAACCACATTATGCTGGAAGCCTTTGCACTGATTGCAAATAAGATTCCAGACTGGGATTTTTATTTGGTCGGAAATATCGCCAACGATTTCCAGCCATACATTGATACATATTTCACTCATTACCCTGGTCTAAAAGAACGGGTACACTTCACTGGCCCGATTCAAGATAAAGCAGAACTAAAAAATATGTACTTATCATCTAAAATCTTTGCCTTATCTTCGGTTTTAGAGGGCGGAACACCAAATGTTATCGGTGAAGCTCTAAGTAGGGGCTGTGTCATCGCAACCACTCAAATCGACGCCTGGGAAGAAGCTACCAATTATGGTAAATGCGGTCTCTCAAGTCCAGTGAATGACGTGGTCGAATTTGCAAGAATTCTGCTTCAGTTATGCAACGATAAAAAACTGGAAGAAAAATCAAAAGAAGCATATCTTTATAGTCAGAATCAGCTGAACATGGAAAAAATCGTTGCACGCTTATACTTAATGTTATTTGGAGAAGAATAAATGGGAAATAATAAATTAGATGAAATTCTATTTGATTGTAATGATTATATAGCAAACAAGAGCCGCGTGCCCTTACATGCCCCTGTGGAAGGTTTTTCACTTGCAGATTTTTTAAACAACCTTCACCAGGCATATGTTGAGCTCTTCGTAGAAGGACATGCTCCTAACGATGGAAACGCTTACTCGTATATCAATGCTTTACTAGCGAGAGAATTAATCAAAACCAGCCAACCTATAAAAATCGCAGAATTAGGATGTACCAATGGCAGATTGAGTTTTCATTTAGCCACGCTACTTGGACGATTCCATCCAGACTCTAACCTCTGCTGTGTATGCGATTCCATCGGAAATGAAAGTGGAAACTTTTGGCTAGACATGGTATCAATGGTAGAAGCACCACCAAAATTGTCCCTGCATGCATGCGACTATGATGACACCAATCTCTGTAACAACCACTTTGACGCAGTCATTATCACTGGTTCCATAACCTTTAATAATGTAGAAGCGGTCGTAAAAGAAGCTCAAAAACTAGTGAAAACCAATGGTGTTATTATATGCTACGCATGGAAACAGCCAGAACTCAGAGCGCTTATGAAAAAAGTATTCTCTCATATCGATGAATATACCACCGACGATAATACTTTTGTTCTCTTTGCATCTGCAACCAACTTGATTGAAGAACGTAACGAAATAACCGAATGGAAAAAAGAATTCCAGGATGACTTTGCGCATGCAGAAACTCTCTTAATAAGTAATCCCGACAAAAAAGAACTGCTACTATCCATTCAGAAGCTCAACCACCATGCAGATTTTGCAACTACAAATCAGATTATAGATATAAAATGCAAGTCCTTAGAGCTAAAAGAAAAATTACTTGTTAAATATATAGAACTATAAAATCAGGCTGCCGCAAGATAACTTACGGCAGCCGCTCTTTATTCATCATATTTACAAATCATAATCTTGTTTCGATACTCTGATTTATTCCTCATAATTTCCAAGCCCTTATGCAACTCATCAAAATCTAATTCGTGTGTAATAAGTTCCTTCAAATGCAAATTACCATTTGCACATTCTTTCAAAACCTTATTCCAATCATCTGTTTCCGCATGCAAAAAGCTAGAATTCCATGTACCTGTTAAACGAATCTGTTTACGAAGGATTTTCCAGTAACTATTTTTATCAATAGAAATATCCCCTTTCGGATTTCCCACAACAACAATCTGTCCTCCTGCTTTGACGCATCCTAATGCATCTATCAAGGATTCCGATGTCGCAACACAATCTATGACTGCATCCACACCTGCACCATCTGTCAGGTCTAAAATTCGATTCCCCGCAAAGTTATCAGCTGTAAGCGCATCCAGATATTTATATTTATCTGAAGTCATCTGTTTCATTAATTCGCCATGCTTTAAGTTGTGACCAGTTGCAATCACTGTCTTGATACCATAAATATGCAACCACTGTGCAATGATAATTCCAATAGTTCCAAGTCCTAAAATCACCACAGATGATACCTTTGACATATCCAAACGACGAACTGCATGTAATGCTACCGAAGCTGGTTCTAACATCGCAGCCTCCTGATAACTCACGCTTTCTGGAATCTCAATTAAATTCCAGACTGGAACTGCCACGTATTCTGCAAAACCGCCATCACAACGCGAGCCAAGGTAATTGTAGTTACTGCACATCTCGTACAACTCGTCCTTGCAACACGTACATTCTTTACATGGAATCAATGGAAATACTCCTACTCTTTTTCCTAGCCATGTCTTTCCCAAGTCATCAAAGGCCTCCACCACTTTTCCAGAAAACTCATGCCCTGGAATCGTAGGAAAATGATAGGTTCCTGTTGTAAACACACGTGCAATATCAGAATTGCAAATTCCTGCCGCATGCACTTCCACCAACACATAACCCTTGGATAATGATGGCTTATCTACTTCTTTATACTCTAATTGATTAATCCCTTCTAGGACATATGCTTTCATACTCAGTTTCCTTTATCTAAAAACTACTCTCTGCAAGCTTCCTCAAACTTCCTTAAGTCCGCCTCAGTTGTAATTTTATAATTATTTTCATCGCCTGGAATCATACGAATATTCATCCCCGCTAAAATCGCTGGCTCCGTAGAACCATTGATGCTCAAAATCTCATCAGGGAGCAAAGCTTCATTTGCCGCGAGATATTTGCCAAAACGAAAACTTTCCGGCGCCTGTCCCGCAAAGACCTGCTTGCGATTTAAAAGCGAACTGACCGTCTGTCCGTCCTCACTCAGATATACCGTATCTTTCATAGGTAGCACTGGCATCGCTCCATCTTGCTCTTCTGCCAGCGAGAAGCATCTCGAAATCAGTTCGAGGGATGTATTTGGACGTGCTGCATCTTGGATGAGAATTATGACATCATCCAAATCTACTTGTCTATTATCAGCAAGTCTGTCATTAACTGATTCTTTCAGATGTTTATTTTCACAAAAAACTTCTCTCAAGAAACACAATCCACTATAAACCGAGAGTTGACGATTCTCACCTGGCAAAGCAAACCCAACAAATTTCTCTGGGACAGAAATCTGTCCACGTACATACTCCTGCCATTCAAGTGCTGCTACGATAACAATTCCATCCACTACATCACAGTGCTCTAAACATTCAATTACATCTCGGATAATTGGTCTATTATTCACTTCATAATATTGCTTTGGAATATCCAGCCCCAAACGTGTGCCTGTACCACCGGATAAAACAATTGCATAGTTCATGTATTACCTCTTACAAATTCAACTCTCGTATATCTTTCAAAATCTCATCATAAGGACGATCTTTTCCAAATAAAAGTGTCGTACCCAAAACAAAACCGTCCACCCCCAGCGGAGCATATTTTAACACCTTGTCTGCTGCACAGGCACCATCCCAAATCAGTTCAAATCCCATCTCTTCACGGAGAGAAATTAAACGCTCTACTTTCTCTCCAACATATGGAAGATACATCTGACCTGCATCTCCAGGATTTACGGACATAACCAAAACCTTATCCACAATACGAAGCATCTCATAGACCGTCTCCACACTCGTACCTGGGTTAATCGCAATCCCCGGAATCATTCCTCTATCAATGATCTTCTGTAATGTCGTAGAAGGATGATACTCTGCTTCTGGATGTATGTACACAGTATCCCCTTTGCGTAATTTTTTCAAAAACAAATCAATATGTGTACGCGGGTGCTCAATCATCAAATGCACATCCAATGGCTTGTCTGTAGCCGAACGAATATATCGCAAATCGTTTAACGACATCGCAAAGTTTGGCACATAACGACCATCCATGATATCAATATGAAAGCTGTCTATTCCTGCCTGTTCTAAGGCTCTTATCTCTTGCTCCAGATGCCCAAAATCGGCACACATCATGGAAGCGGTAAGTTTAAAGTTCATATAGTTTCTCCTTTAGTTAGTATGATGTATAAACTAGCTCAGTTAACTCTGCTGTCTTACTCCACGAAAATTGCTTCGCCTGTGCAAAACCTTTTTGTACTAGCAAGCCCCTTACGCTAGGCGAATCTAAAACTCTCGTGATTGCCGCCGCCAACTCTTCTGGCTGTTTTGGCGTCACATAAAGTGCCGCATCTCCACCTACTTCTGGAAGACTAGATACATTTGTTGTAATAACCGGACTACCACATGCCATCGCTTCTAATACAGGAATACCAAATCCTTCATATTCCGATGGAAATAAAAAGACTTCCGCCGACGATAACAGGAATCTCTTCTGCTCATCTGACACAAATCCTGTGCGGATTACATCATCGATATATTTATAATCCTTTAGTCGTTCTGGAATAGAAGTTACAAACGGATTTAAATCTCCTGCTAAAACGAGCTTCAAATCCGGAAACTTTGGTTTTATCATCTCAAAAGCATCCAGAATATTTACAATACCTTTTCGAAAATCAAGCACTCCCAAATACAGAATATATGGGCAATCAATCCCTAACCGCTTTAATTCAGCCACATTTCTTTCCGGATAATGAACAGCGGTATCATAAGCCAATGGCACTACATGTATTCTTTTGTCCTTGATAGTTGTCAAATTCATCAAATCGACTTTTACACTCTGTGAATCAGTAATAATATCAATATCTTCTCGTGGAGTGATAAAGTCAATTGTCGCCTGAAAGGCTTTTCGTGAATTCTCATTAAATTGTATATTTTTGATCATGGCAATACAATCATGAATCGTGACCACTGTTTTTCCATCTACATTAAATGGCACTTCGAACGGATTTGGGAAATGATAGACATCTGCCTTTCCGCCTACATACTGACTATAAGACTTATGCGCATAACTAGCCCATTCACTGGCCTTATTGGCATTTAATATCGTATCGTAGCTTATGGAATTACATTCATACACCTTCATCTTGTCCATAATCTCTGGTGCAATAAAATCATGCATGTTCTGCCTATAATTCTGTTCTTTCTGATAGTCAAAAAAAGAAAGCGAATATTCATGCTGATTGCGTCTGACTAATTCCTCTATTAAATTGATTGCATAATATGGTATTCCACGAAGTCTGTGTCGTGGTCGGCAAAGTGCCTGTGTTTCGATATTAATCTTCATAGTTTCTCTCTTATATATTTTTCACCAATTGATAAAAGTACAACTACTCCTATCTGTTATACACCATCTTGTACACTTCTTCTGTCATTTCTGCTGTCTTGTCCCACGAAAACTTCTTGCACTGCTCAAAACCTTTTGCGATATATTCCTGACGAAGACTTTCCGAAGACAACATCTTCTCTATCGCCATAGCCAGTTCCTCTGGATTCTTCGGAGAAACATACATCGCTGCATCTCCTCCCACTTCTGGAAGACTGGATACATTTGTCGTAATGACTGGTGCACCGCAAGCCATAGCCTCTAGCACAGGAAGACCAAAACCTTCGTATTCGGATGGAAAGAGGAATGCTTCCGCACAGGATAAAAGCACACGTTTTTGGTCGTCTGTAACAAAACCAGGAAGGATGATATCACCGACAAACTGGTGAAACTTTAACTCTTCTATCACCTTAAAAACGTTGGGATCCTTGCCACCTGCTAACACGAGTTTCACTTTATAGCCCTTTTCTCTAATCCTTTTAAACGCCTGAAAAATATCTACTACACCTTTTCTATTATCTAATGCCCCAAGATATAATACATATCTTCCTTCTATTCCCATTCCCTCCAAAAGCATTTTATTTTTATTCGGATAACTACTGTTACGATCAAATCCCAATGGAACAACATGTATACGCTCAGAAGAAATATTTGAATACTTCATCAAATCCATTTTTGTAAACTGAGAATCAGCTATAATCTCAATATCTTTTCGTTCCTCTAAAAAACGAACGTTATTTACAAAGGCCTGAATGGTACGCTCTTTACAGAACTCTTGCGCATTATGTAAAAGTGGAATCACATCATGAACTGTAACCACTGCTTTTTCAGCAATATTATATGGCAAATACAGTGACTGTGTGAAGTGCACAACATCTGAATTTGACTTCATCAAGTATCGATAGGATACTTCTCCACAGCCTTTTCGGTTTCCAACGATATTGCTCTGCATAATGGTTTCATAACTGAAATGGTTACATTCATGAATTGTAATTTTGTTTAACGTTTCATCATCCAAATACGATTCTATAAAATCTATATTTCCGCGTTCCTTATTATAATCAAAAAAGGATAAAGAATAATTATTGCGATTTCGCTGTACAAGCGATTTACTTAAATTAATTATATAATTGGAAATACCTCTTGGCTCAGGTGTACATAAATATTGTACCTCTAAATCTACCTTCATAAAATACCTCTATTTATTAAAAGCAATTTTATATACTTCCTCCGTCATTTCCGCAGTCTTGTCCCACGAAAATTTCTTGCATTGTTCAAATCCCTTTTGTATATATTCGTTTCTTATCGTTTCAGAATTAAGTATTTTTTGAATTGCCTCTGCCAACTCTTCTGGATTCTTTGGGCCTACATATAACACTGCATCTCCTCCTACTTCTGGAAGACTCGACACATTAGTCGTAATTACTGGTGTACCGCAAGCCATTGCCTCTAATACTGGTAGACCGAAGCCTTCGTATTCCGATGGAAAAAGGAATATTTCAGCACCTGACATCAATGCTCTTTTTTGCTCCAATGTAACAAATCCTGGAAGAATAACATCTTCTAGGTATTTATAGTTATTTAATCGTTCCTTAATCACTGTAGCTGATGTATCAAAAGCACCTGCTAAAACTAAGGTTAAATCTTTTCTCTTTTCTTTCAAAACTTCGAAGGCATCCAGAATATCAACAATGCCTTTTCTCAAATCTAATCGCCCTAAATACAGCAGATATGGACCAGTGATTCCAAGTGGATTAATAATGGATTTGTTTTTATCTGGATAATATTGATTTACATCATATCCTAAAGGCACAACATGAATTCTTTCCGAAGAAATATCAAAATACTTCATTATATCATTCTTTGTCGATAGTGAATCTGCTATTACGTTTATATCTTTATGATTTTTAATATACTGTAATGTTCTTTCTAATATAGTTTGTGTACGCTCATTCCACGCCATTTTAAATTTAGGTAAAACAGGCAAAATATCATGTACTGTAACAATTGTTTTTTGTGTGATATTTTCTGCAATCCCTAAACTTACTGGCAAGTGACACATATCAAAATCATTTTTAAAATACTCGCTATAAGTTTTATCTGCATAGGATGCACACGCGCCTTTTATAGACTCTTCAACTATATTTTTATAACTTAAATCATTACATTCTAATATTTTCAAACCATTAGAAATTGGATTTTTTAAATATCGTTCGATATATGCTCTATTGTTTAATTCTCTATTGCCATCAAAGAAGGAAACGGAATATTCATTTAAGTTTCTGTTGACTAACGCCTCTATTAAATTAATTGTATAATACGGAACACCACCTAATACATTAGAACACAGGTGCTGAACCTCAATATTAATCTTCATTCGCAGTTTCCTACCCTTATATTCTATTTATTTATAGCATTATCATACACCTTTTCTGTCATCTCTGCTGTTTTGTCCCAAGAGAATTTCTTACATTGATTAAAGCCCTTCTTAATATAATCATATCGAAGTGTTTCAGAATCAAGTAGCCTTTCAATAGCAGCGGCTAATTCTTCTGGTTTTTTAGGTGTAACATAAACAGCTGCATCTCCACCCACCTCAGGTAGACTGGATACATTTGTCGTAATAACCGGTGCTCCACATGCCATAGCCTCTAATACAGGAAGACCAAATCCTTCATATTCGGATGGAAACAGAAATACCTCCGCACTAGATAATAAAACTCTCTTTTGTCTTTCAGAAACAAACCCTGTTAAAATCACGTCATCGATATATTTATAATCCTTTAATCTATCCCAAATAGGAGTAACTGCCTTATCTAATCTTCCTGCCAAGACTAATTTAATATCCTTGTTTTTCTCTTTAATAATTTCAAAAGCATCGAGGATATCTACAATTCCTTTTCGAAAATCCAACACCCCCAAATAAGCTATGAATGGGCCTTCAATTCCCATTTCTTTTAAAATTTTGTTATCTTTTTCTATGTAATGTGTTTTTGTATCATACGCCAATGGCACTACATGTATACGATTCTCCGAAAAATTTCCTCTTTCTACTAAATCCCTTTTGGTGCTGAATGAATCTGCAATTATTTCAATATCTTCTCTATCTTTCACAAATCTAAGGGAAGTTTCAAATTGCTTATTTTCTTTTACATTCCAACCGTCTGTAAACTCAGGAATAACAGGAATTATATCATGAACGGTAACTATTGTTTTTGAAACTATGTTTTGTGGGACATTATGTACACTTGGAAAGTGATAAACATCACATCTCGCTCCAAAATACTCATTGTATGGGAGCCTCGCATAAGCAGCTATTCCTTCTGACATATTTCCATCCAATATCGCCCTATAACTTAGAGAGTTACATTCTAATATATCTAACGACTTTAGGCATTGCTCTGAAATATAGTTATCAATATACTTTCTGTTATTACGCTCTTTCAAATAATCATAAAAAGAAATAGCATAGTCGTTATTTCCTCTCTTTACCAACGCCTCTACTAAATTTATTGTATAATAGGGAATCCCTCTTAGTATTTCTGTACATAAACCATGAACTTCTATATTAACTTTCACTATACACTCCTCCGAATATCCACTGTTATTTTTTTATTATAATACCATAAGAGGTCGTTACATATGGGCCTACAAAAAGACAAACATGATATGGACTCTTATCAAATGTATATGGCGGAAAATCAACATACAAATCTCCTTCTTCTAACTCTCCTCTCTTAAACGAAAGCGGCATTGTATATTCCATATCTTTACACCATTGCTGAATTTCTTCCAAGTCTTTTCGTCTATATATTACAGATATCCCTTCTGTAATTGTATCATCATTTGATTCTAAATTTATTTCTGTAGTATGAACTGCTATCCCCCCTGGTTTTAAAACAGCAAGTGATTTTTTTAAAAATTCCTTGCTAAGCTCCAAACTGCCAACATGCTCAATCGCACAACTTGACCAACAAAAATCATATTCTTCAATGTCTTCTGGAATATGGTTCATATCTACATCTCTATAGGAAACATATTTATTAAACTCTTCTATTGTACATAATGTTTCTTTGTATAACCTACTTACGTCACCACCGATATTTTCATTCGTTTTCATCCATAGTTTTGCAACTTCATTTTCGTTTCCCAAATCTGTTGCAAGTACATCTACATGTTTTGAAGCAAAATAACTAGGCAGTGGCTCTTCTCCAACTGCAAATCCTAATCCTCTTTTTCCCTCAACCAGCATATCATTTTTTTCTAAAATATTAATAATATATGCAAACTCCCACATTTTTCGCCAATAAACATCTGGATGCTCATTGGGCAACTTCGAAATTATGTTTTTAATTTCAGGTTTCGAAAAATCTGACATACGACATACTCTTCCTATATCATCATCTTCTATTCCTTCTTCGAAAAAATCACCAAATATGATTTTCTCATTTCGAAAGACTTCCAAATCAATCTCTTTAACATTTGTTATATTGTGGTTATTTAATTCTTTTTTTATATCGTTGTTATAGCCATTACAGCAACAAACCACTACCTCTGGTTCTTTATATAATTTATAAAAATCTTCTGGTTTATAAACCCTAACAAGCTCATTTGATTCTTTCTGTTTTTCTGGAGAAATATCAATATAACCTTTTATCCTTGCACCCGATTGTATAATAAACCTCTCTGCAACTCTACCCGTTACACTTTTTCCCCATAGCCAAACATTTCCTGACAATAACTCTTCTTTACTTGCGTACACTATAACGCCTCCGTTTATTTTTAGTTACTTACTATTACGTGTATATCTTGGTCTATCACGCACAGGAATTGTTGGAGATTGATATATAAATGTATCTGCCTCCATCGTACAACTTCTACATGGATATTGATTTGGATCTTGTGTGAAATTCTTGCGAAATTTTTGTGCAGACTCCGATTGGAAAATTTCAAATATAGTATTTTCTTCTACATTTCCCATCCTGAACTCATCATGTTCTTTCCAATCATTTCTCCTATTGCCACATGTATAAACACTACCATCATGATAAATATTCAATGTAACAAACGAATTCATACAAAAAGTCGTTCTGTTATTTTTTTGAACAAGCGGTAATGAAGTCGATAATATTTCTCCTCTATTATGAGCAGCAAATCTTAAGTCGTGATTCTGCAATCGAACATTTAACATATTTTTCTTTCCAAACGCAGTCACAGTTTCTTTATCTGCAAACTCACAAATTAAGTCAATTTCTAACTTATCAACAAAATAATAAACCTGCTTTTTTGCTTTTTCTATTGTCCACTCGAACATAGGGTCATTTTCATTATAAACAGAAATAACCATATCATCTAAGCCTGCATTGATCAACGATTGCATTCTATCTTTTGTTAAATAATCACCATTAGTGCTCACTAGCTGCATACATCTTGGTAAATGTTTTTTTACAAAAGCAATTTTTTCTTCTAATCCTTCATCTAATAATGGCTCATTATAAAATGAGTAAGACACCATACCGTTATAGTCAATTTCTTTTAACTCATAAATAATTTTCTCGAAGATTTCCTTTTTCATTGGAACGTTCTTAGAGTGTCTGTCGATAACCGAGTTTGGACAAAACCAACATTGTCTATTACATTTTGAATTGGGTTCAATTGTTACGTGCTCTACATTATTCGCAAATAACAGTTTCTTTTGTTCATATGTTAAGTCTGTTTCATAGAACATCGGATCTATTAAGAATGGTGTTACGCCCTTTGCTCTAAAAACTTTTATATTCGTTTCCTGCACACCCATGTTTAACAACTGTTTTTTTATTTCTTCTACCGCTATTGGATTAGTTGCAGTAATTAAAACGCTATCTGTATTTAAATTTACGATTTCTGAGGGCTCAATAATCGTTGTGTCTTTATGTAAACTTATTTTTGATGCCCATTCTCGTACTTCTGAATTATTATCAGTCAATGCACTTACTTCATATTCATCATTTATCTGAGAATATCCCATATAATATCCAAGGCCTAAACCAAAAACAATAGTTTTATTCATTGTCTTAATTCCTCTTCTTTCATTTAATTGGTTTAACAATAATACAAATTTGTTTATCTCCGTGTAATACCTTTTCACTTCGTTCTATCTGTTGAAATCCTGCATTTTTAAACATAACTTCCGCTGATTTCCCAACCGGAAAACATACATGAAAACGTGTATAAGGATATCGATACTCATAGCATCCTGTTGAATGCGCCATAACGCTATTCTCATCCCTAAGGAGACTTCCCATAAACTTTAACTCCTCTATAGGATTGTACAAATGCTCTAAAACATTATTAGAAAAAATGCCATCAAATTTATATCCCTTTAATTCCTCAGGCTGGGTAATAATATACTCAACATCTGAGGATGCCGCATATGGCTCATAACCCAAAACAGTATATCCTTGTTCCCTTAAATTTTCTATACTCTTGGACCATGTCCCTCCACAACCATAGTTTAGATATTTTTTCCCTTTTTGGGGATTTATTCTAAAAAATGTGTTTATCTCATCTTCCGTTGTATCCCCCTCTTCAAACAATGAATAGTGTTCCATATAATCTTTGTCTAACTCCTCTTTAGACAATGTTAGCATTTTTAATGGTCCACTTATAGCACCGCAACTTGGACAAGTATAGCGTGTTAATATTCCGCCTCCAAACAAACATACACAATTTAATTCTTTTGCCGTATTTGTATCTATTTCATTATCACATATATTACATTTGTACTTATAATCTTTAAATCTACTCTTATCCTTATCTATTGCACTCCATTTTTCTACAATCCTGTGTAAGTGTTGTTTCCTCTCTACCTGTCGAACATCCTGTCTAGGATTTATTTCAAATCTGATAAATTCGCCCTGCACTGATATTATTGGAACATATGTATGCATTGTTTCATCAAAGAATTTTTCAACATCCTTTTCAACATCTTTTGAGATGGTTATTGCAGAAAACTTTCGATTTATGACATCTATGATATCTATTCCTTCATCATATTTATCTATCATATTAATTGTTACATCTGTGTTTTCCTTTTGTCCAAATAACCCTAGTAGCATTCCATCGTTGTCAACAACTGCAACACAACCATTTGATTTCCAAAATGCATCTTGGAGTTCATAAATGCTAGCATTAACATTTATTGTCATGATACCTATTATCTCCCTTTTCAATTACTACCAAGCCACATGCACCAAAAAACAGTAAGAATGGAGCATAAATCTCTTCATCCACCTTTAATTCTTTCCATTCATTGTTCATACCCCTGGTTAATACAGAGACTCTCTCATAATCTCTATTCTCTGAAACCCATTCATCCAATTCTATATTGTAACCTAATGGGAATGTCACCAGACAACTCTTACTTTCCTCCAAAATTTTCATTAAACCAGCTTTTGCAGAATCCCGAATATCTAAACCATAATCATCTGTACCAATGTGTTCTATTGTAGAAATAGACAAGACATTCTCATTTGTTAAATCACAATCAAATATCGATTCGTGTTTTGTTACATCTAAATGCAAATCTGTAGGATCAATAATTTCTGTAATCTTTTTGTTCTTGAAATAATATGGAGTAACCGCACCTACCTCCACTATATTATCTGCACATTCCTGAATCCACCTCTCTGCTATCGGAATTTCAATCGCTCTCTCTGTCATCCTTGTGTCCTTGTAACCACAATTAAATGAATGTTCAAAAAGCGAATACTCGTTTCCCTTATATGCAAAACTATCATTTGTAAAATTCATATCACAAGCAAAGTAATCGAATACATCTGCATTAACATCTAATTTCACAATATCTTCATAAATACTTCTCGTAATCGTGGACGGACTAAAATCGACACAAATTATAATAGAAACTTTGTTTTTTTCTTCCTTTGCTACACTTTCGAATTTACATGGTGTTAAGACTTCAATATCATGTATCCTTTTAATATCATCAGCTCTTTTATCGACAAAATAATCAACTCTAAATGGAGACTTTTTCGAAAGCACTTCCGCACAAGTAACACCGTACACAACAATTAAACCATTATTTTCTTTAATTATTTGATCCATGTTCTCATATTTATTTCTAAAAACAATGTTTCCCATTTATAATTTATCTCCCTTCACTAGGCATCCAAATATTTTTGAACCAATTTCTTTATCATCCACACTCAAAACATCTTTATTCGCAACACCAATCATATCAAAAAGCGAAATGCATACCCCCTCTTTTACTAATACATGTTCTCGAATGTTCTTTTGTATATTTTGCTTAATAACATCTGCGTCTTCTTTTTTTAACACCAATTTCTTATACTGCGCATTTTCGAATAATCCATCCATCTGTACAAGGTAACTGCTATTTCCTATACACATATAAACATTATCCTGACCTATTGATATTGCTTGTACAGTACGCCAAAACCCTATTTTCAACTTTACGGCATCCAAAACCTCTTTTCTTTTTAGAGATTCCTTCTGCATACTCAATTCAAACATACTGCCACCTACATGTGGAAACATACAAACATTATCTCCCATTCGCACTACTGGATATAAAGTTTCTTCAGGTATTTTCATCAGATTTTTCACATTTGAATACTCCTCTGCACGTTCAACCTCTCCACTAGAAGTAATGTAATATAGAATCTCATTATTTGCAATAATACCTACAAATCCTTTTCCATCTCCTACATTCTCGATTAGAGAAGCACGATTAGATAAAACATCAATTTCTAAAACAGAGTTTGTACAAGAATATGGCAGAATGATTTTATTATCCATTACTTCCGCACATATAAAATATCCTGAATTTTTGGTTTTAATTTTTTTACTAATTTTATCTTTATAAACCCCTATATAAGATAGAGTCTCTTTTTCTGTATTATAGCAAATAACCTCATCATAAAAATAAGGAATAAAATATACACTGTTTGCAATCGATACAGCTTTAAAACACTTACCACTAAACGTATCCGCGTGATTTATCCTAATTTTTTTAAATGTATGACTGCATTTATCATACTCTGCTATTTCATTTGCATTAAATGGACACAAATACAGCTTATTGTTACATTCTACTATATCAGTATATAAACGTTCTTTTATAATTTGTTCCCCTGGGACATGTCCTATAAACTCTACTGCTAAGTCCTTTTTATCTATTCGGAACAACCCGTTAAAGTCAGTATGTACTGCCCATAGGTATTCACCATCATCATATAAACATTCCGTTGATAATACTTCTTCACTCTTTTCATATGTTGAAATATCCTGATATATCACCGGTTTCCCAGTCTCCTGATACACCTGCACTACACTACTGTGATCACCATAATACGCATCACTTAAGACTACCGCTCTATCCATATCTGCCGAGTCATCATAGATACCCCAGCCCTCTTCACGGTACTGCTGCACAATTTCTAGATATGCATCACGTAGCTGTGGGCGCATAGATTCAATGGTTTGCATCATAAGTGGATGTGGTCTCCAAAGAAGTGCCACATCATCCTTGTTTTCTTTAAATGTTCTAAGAACATCCTGAATTTTTACAAGCATCTGCTCGCTATCTTTTAAGAATGCTGCAATACTAGTATTGTAAAAGATGATTTTTTTCCAAGTCCCATCTGGCTTTTCTATAATTCTTAGCCACTCTTCTGGAATTTCTAAATCTTCCTTTTTTGTGTTAACCGCCTTATCAAATTTAGGCGAGCCTAACCCTAAAATCTTTTTCTCTAATTCTTTACGGCTGATTTCTCCACCTACCGCTTTTATCGCCTTCATATACTCATTGATATATATCTGACGCATATCTTCTGACTGTACGATAACCTGATCTGCATATAGTACCCCTGGTAAGGTACAGAAACGTTTCATCCCTTCAATCGCAGCTTGGTTCTTGGGATTTATCTCTGCTAATACAAAGTATGGAATATATACCAGTTTTTCCGTATAATTTTTAATTCTAGAACTATAAAATTCTGGTGCAATACTGGTTACACGATTTCCTTCGTCATATGGATTATGGATAAATATCATATCTGGATGGCGTTCTTCCAAATCATAATCCTCATAGTTTGTAATCGGTACATAGTCTGGATATAAATCACCCTCATAGTGTTTTTTAATAAAATTACGATTTGCATCTAAGTCATAGTATGGAATAGGTATCACATAAGCATCACAATTCGGATCTGCATCTGCTGCCTTCCATACACTTTCGAGTGAATCCCACATCGATGCATTATATGGCAAAAACACCACTTCTTTTCGCTCTGGAAATTCTGCATCGTAAGTTTCGCTAATTTGATTCGTAGCAAAAGAGAGTTCGTCTAATGCATTAGCTAATGTCTCGGCATCACATGCTCCGTCCTGACTTATCACTGAGCTTACTTCATACAATACATTGCAGTATTGCTCTAGCATCACCACCGTCTGTGTCTGTAATCCATGCAATTTCTCAATATGTCCACCTAGTACGATTGCGCTGTTTTGGCATTCTATGAGAATGTCTATTGCACCTGCTAGGTTTCCTTCACTAAGAAGTTTTGCGACAGACTGTACAGACTTCTGCAATAATTCAATTAGTTTTTTATGTTTACTATGATTTCTTTTACTCACGATAATTTATTCCTCTAGTTAAGGTTTTTCCGACGATTGGCGTTTAAGCATTTATCCTCAGTTCTAGTGCTAATGTCGCTATCTCTATATCCTCTGGAAACATCTGTTTCAGCTGCTCAAGGATTTGTTGTGCAGCCTGTGTTTGTCCATTTGCGCACATCGCGTTTACCTGGTCTAATACTTGTGTGCGAAGCCTTTGCATTTCTTCGTGCTGCTTTCTCGCACGCTGCTTTTCCAAATCACTGTACGCTCCAATAAATTTACCGATACCTTCTGCAAAATCTGGACACGCATCTACTGCTGCTTTCAAATATTTTATTGCTTGTATTTTATCCTGTGATTCAACCTCAATGTATGCACGAATCTGACCTGCCGCTTCTGCGGTGCTATCTAAAACAGATTCCAGCTGAGCATAATCTCTTAAAACGATATCGTAATCCTCTAAATTACCCAAATCCACAGGACCATCCATCACCTGTTTCTCCAAGATGATATTCTCGAAGCTCTGTATTTTCCATGTATCAAATGTCGAGATACTTCCAAGTTGTCGCATTCGCTCCCTTACCCTTTCAAGCTGGGCTTCATTTGCCTGACTGGCAAAACTACGAACACTGGCTTCCCATTCTTCCTTAGACATCCGTTCTACCCAAGAAAAATTCTGTCGGCTCGCAGCATCTGCTACTTTCATATACCAGACAAACCAAAAATCGGCTTCTACTTGTGCAAAGATATATGCCAGTTTCGCAAACGCTTCAGAATTCTCTTCTTCTAATTTCAATGCCTCACGACAAATAAAAACCATAAAATCATCACGCTTAAATATATCATTAATAATCTGCGTAAACATTGGCTCATATGGAAGCTTTGGCAACACTTCTACTAGATAACTAGGAAGCTTTTCAAATACATAGTTGATGACTTCGTTCCACTCTAGTTTCTCATAATATGCATGAAGCAAATCCGTACTACCCTGCTTCAAATCATTACAAATCATGATACTATAAGCTTTTTTAACATTCGCTGGATCAAAAGCATACTGAACAATAAGTATCTTTTCCTGCTCAGATACTTCCTCTTTATGACTATCTAAACGGGACTCTATCTCTAAGTATTCTTTCGCACAGTCACTCGCTTTTTCCCAATCGCCAAGCTCGAAATGACTTTCTGCTAAGTTTAGTTTTACTAATGCATATAAGAAATCTACATCTGTATTTTTACAGCTATCTTTCGCGATAATTTCCTCACCTAAACAAATAGCCTCTTCATATTCTCCTGTTTGAACAAGTCCTTCTATTAGTCCAGCATAGAATGTTTCAAACTGAGGCTGAAGCATCTCATTCGCCTTGGCTGATTCTACCTGCGCTTTACAATATAAAACCAATCCCTCCCAATCGGTTACGGAACGATATTCCTGTGCCAACTGGGTCTTCCAACGAATATTGTCTGGTTCTTCTTTCAGAGCTGCTTTCAATAAATCGATATTTCTCTTGGCGTGTGCTGCTCTGTCTTCTTCTGTAGTAAAAATATACCCACTATGAAAAGCCAGGGCTGAGATATTTTTCTCTCTTCCTATGCATGGCTCCATGTATTCATGTACCTTACCCACAAATCGACTATCCACATCAATTCGGTTCATGCGCGATACCCAGCAGTCGTTATATTGTACATAGGCTGGATCATAGAAATTACGCACCTGATAATTTGCATGTTCATATTCTTGGTATTCCCCTGAACGGAAAAATTCTACCAGTTCCTTGATGTCCACAAACCATTCGTCATCATCCAGGAACATAAACCATTTTCCTTTTGCTCGTTTTAAGCCTTCATTTCTCGCCTTGGCAAAATCCTGACACCATTCAAATTCATATACTTGATCTGTATACTCCAACAAAGTTTCATGTATCTCTGGATTCTTACTGGTATCTATCAAAATAAGTTCACTCGGAATAAGTTTTCGAATCGGCTGCAAAGAATCCAGACATCTGCGGATTGTATCCGGGCGATTGGAAATCAGCAGAGAAATCGTAAGAAGCTTATCTTCATCTGCTACTTCTATTCCGTATCTTCCCGCCTGAATATCTTCTTCTACCATTTTCATATACCAGAAAAACCAAAACTCATCCTCTACCTGAGCAAAGACATGTGCCAGTTGTTGGAATGCAGCATCATCCTTCTGTTCCCACTCTTGTGCTTTGGCACATACAAACATCTTAAATTCTTCTTTCTTACAGGCATCCTTTATTACCTGCACATAAATATCATTATATGCCAAAGTAGCCATAGCTTCCACCATGACCTCTGTCATCTTCTCATAGAAAACAGTATAATTCAAATTCCAAGGAATCTCTTTATAATACTGATTTAAAAGAGCATTGCTCCCCTCTTTTAAATCACAACAAGCTAATATCGCATATGCCTTTTTGATGTTAAGCTCTTCAAACGCATAGCGCACCACAAGAGCAGATTCCTGTTTCAGCATAAGTTCTTTTTGCGGATGCAAAGTTTTATATTCCTTCAAATACGACGTTGCATATGTTTTTGCCTTCTCCCACTCATCCAACATCGCAAAATTCTCTGCCAAGCGAAGAAGGTACAAAGCCTTTGCCAACTCTGTGCATCGTGTATCTTCCAGCGCCCGCTGACATACTGCAATACTTTCTTCGTACTCTTTTAAATAAAATAATCCTTCTATTAATCCAGCATAGAAAGTACCTAGATGATTATACTGACTTGGTGTAGAGAAATCTTTTGCATCTTCCAAACATTCCCTGCAAAAAGAAACCTCATTCTCCCAATCAGCACGGAAACGATATTCCAATACCAGCTGTCCCTGCCAGCGAAGGTTCTTTGGCTCCACTTTTAACTGCTCAAATAACAGCGTAATATTTCTTTCTGAATGTGCCTTTCTCTTTTCTTCTGTCAAGAAAATATATCCAATGTGATGTGTCATACAATGAATATACTTTTTCGGACCTCTCACTGGGGCAAATATCTCATGAACAATTCCTTCATAACGAATGTCCTCATCTCTACGAAACATACGGCTTACCCAGCAATCGCCAAATTGGGTACATTCTGGATCATAGAAATTTCTAGTTAGATAATCGGCATGTCCATACTTCTTGTATTCTCCAGACTGAAAGAAATCAATAAAACCCTGAACATCCACAAACCACTCATCATCATCCAGGAACATGAACCATTCGCCCTTCGCCTTTTCAAGACCAAAGTTTCTCGCCTTAGAAAAATCCTTTACCCATTCAAATTCATATACCTGTTCCGTATACTCATGACAGAGTGCATTCATCTCAGCATTTTTGCTAGTATCCGTCAAAATCAACTCACTTGGGATTGCCTCTAAAATAGGTAAAATAGACTCGATACACTTACGCACGGTCTCTGGACGATTTGATATCAATAATGAAATTGTAAGTAGCGGTTTCTGATTTGACATGTCTTTCCAATCTCCTTTGTCCATGGAAACATTATAACATATTACTTATATATTGTCTTTGAAAGAAAAAAATCGAGGCAGATTTCTCTGCCTCGATGAATTGTTTAAATCTGAGATTACTGGAGTAATGAGAGAACACCCTGTGTTGACTGGTTTGCCTGAGCAAGCATTGACTGTCCTGCCTGAGCTAAGATATTGTTCTTTGAGTATTCTACCATTTCTTCAGCCATATCTGTATCACGGATACGAGATTCAGCTGCTGTTGTATTTTCTACTACGTTATCTAAGTTGTCAATTGTGTGCTCTAATCTGTTCTGGATAGCACCGAGGCTAGATCTCTGAGCGGATACTACGTTAATTGCATCTGTGATAGCGTCGATAGCATATGTAGCTGCTGTACCAGTGCTGTCTGATACGTTTACACCTTCTAAGTGAAGTGCTGCCATGTTCATAGCTGCTACCTTAACGTTAATCTTGTTTGTTAAGTCTGCATCTGCACCTACGTGTAAGCTGAATGTTAAGTCAGTATTGTTTACTACAGTTGCTTTTGTGATATCGAATACTAATTTGAATTCTCCAGTTGGTGCACCACCATCTTGAATTGCTGTCATATTAGTATATGTGTCATCTCCGCTACATTCTGCGAAAGATTCTGAACCACCGATATTGCTTGCATCTACAAGAGCTGTTGCCATCTTCTTAGCAGCTTCTTCTAAAGTAAGTGCATCATCTGCTTCTGGATCTACTACATTGATAACTTCTCCTGTACCAATCTTAACGCTAGCACCATCTGCTACTACATCTGCAAGCTGAGCTGCATTGTAAGCATTTCCGTTAGAGTCAATCCAAAGATCTTCTCCAGCTCTTACTTCATGTGTATATGTTGTACCATCGATAATAACGTCATCTGTAGTTTTTGCCTGGCTATTAGCCTTATCATAAATCAATGCCTGTACATCTTCTAAAGCATTTGACTGTAAACCTGCATTATTCGTAATTACATCACTTGTAGCTGATTCTACGATTCTATAATCTGCACCAGCAATAGATACATTTCCACCAATTTCAAGCATTGCTGTAAATGTTGCACCTGTACCAGAACCCTGAACCATTGTTCCCTTGAGGCCTGCATCATGTGCGTTTACATTTACTGTCTTTGTTCCACTATTACCTTTTAATAAGAAAGTTTCATTAAACTTTGTTGTTTCAGCAATACGATCGATTTCTTCTGATAACTGGTCGATTTCTAACTGAATCGCATCACGATCGTCTTTTGAGTTTGTTCCGTTTGCAGCCTGTACTGCTAATTCGTTCATACGCTGTAACATTGAATGTACTTCTGTAAGAGCGCCTTCTGCTGTCTGTACTGCAGATACACCGTCCTGAGCGTTTGTAGAAGCTCTATCAAGACCGTTAATCTGTTTTCTCATTTTTTCAGAAATTGCTAATCCTGCTGCGTCATCTGCTGCTCTGTTGATTCTGTAACCAGATGATAACTTTTCTGAAGATTTTGACTGTTTGCTAGAAGTGATTCCTAACATTCTGTTTGCGTTCATCGCCTGCATGTTGTGCTGTACTACCATAATTTTCTCTCCTTTTTGTGCCTGTTATTCCTTTAACATCCTTCGTCCTTGAAGATTAATTAGAAGCACCGCCTCCATGCAGTACTTTTATTTAGTTACCTTATATATCGGAGCTAGTTTGGGATACTTAACCCCTTTTCAAAAAAATTTTTAAAATTTTTTTGAAAAAAGGTTGACCAAAATATAGGTCAGCTTTTTCTATACTTGCTATATGTTGTGGTAAACAAGAAAAACCCCATCCGATGCGTACATTCGGATGGGGTTTTGTCTGTTGTTTTAAGCTTGTCAAAAAACCTACTGCTAGGAGTTTGATTAGCCAAGTAATGAGAGAACTCCCTGTGTAGCTGTGTTAGCCTGTGCAAGCATAGACTGACCAGCCTGAGCAAGAATGTTGTTCTTAGAGAATTCAACCATTTCTTCAGCCATATCTGTATCACGGATACGTGATTCAGCTGCTGTTGTGTTTTCTACTACGTTATCTAAGTTGTCAATTGTATGCTCTAATCTGTTCTGAATAGCACCGAGAGCTGATCTCTGTGAAGATACCTTGTTGATAGCATCAGCAATTGCATCGATAGCGTATGTAGCTGCTGTACCTGAGTTATCAGATACATTGAGGCCTTTAATACCAAGATTTGCAGAGTCCATAGCCTGAATATTAACACTAATCTTGTTTGTCATATCAGTATCTGCACCTACATGTAAGCTGAATGTTAAGTCTTTCTGTACAGTTGAAGTTGCTTTTTCAATAGTAAATGTGTAATCAAATGAACCAATAACATCATTACCCTCTGAATCAACTGCCTGTGCTTCTGTACCAATCGCCTCATCCTTATCACATGAAGCCATTGATTTTGTTCCACCAATACTACTTGCATCTTTAAGTGCATTTGCCATCTTTTCAACAGCCTGATCGAGTGTTAATGCATCATCTGCATCTGCATCTACTACATTAAGTGTAAGATCATCTACACCCTCACCAATTTTGACAGTCGAACCATCACCTACTAAGTCTTTCAACTGGTCTGCAGTATATTGATTTCCGTTAGAATCTGTCCAAAAAGCATTCGCAGTACCTGATGTATCTTCATCAACGGTATATGTTGTACCATCAATAGTTACATTTTCTGAATTATTATCAGCAACAGCATCCTGAACAATACCTAATTCGTTAGCATAATCCTGTCCATCATCTGTTTCAACGATTCTGTAATCAGCACCACCGATAGAAACCTTTCCACCAACTGTAAGTGTTGCATTAAAGGTAGAACCTGTACCAGCCCCCTGTACTAATGTGCCCTTAAGACCTGCATCATGAGCATTAACATTAACAGTCTTTGTAGCGCTGTTACCTTTCAGTAAGTACGTTTCGTTGAACTTTGTAGTTTCAGCTACACGATCAATTTCTGTTGTCAACTGATGCATTTCAGCCTGAATCGCGTCACGGTCTTCTTTAGAGTTTGTTCCGTTCGCAGCCTGTACTGCTAACTCATTCATACGTTGGAGCATTGAGTGTACTTCTGTAAGAGCACCTTCAGCTGTCTGTACTGCAGATACACCGTCCTGAGCATTTGTAGATGCTCTGTCAAGACCTTTCATCTGTTTTCTCATCTTTTCAGAAATTGCTAAACCTGCTGCATCATCTGCTGCACGGTTGATCTGATATCCTGAAGATAATTTTTCAGAAGATTTTGACTGTTTGTTCGATGTGATTCCTAACATTCTGTTGGCATTCATAGCCTGTAAGTTGTGTTGTACTACCATAATATTCCTCCTTGAATTTAAGCTCAGCAGCATCCATGCTGCGTTATTATTTAATTGTATACAAGTTCTTCATCCTAATCGTACGCTCTTAGGATGTGAACTCTTATGATAAACAAATAACTTTGTTTACTTACCTTCTATATCGGAAGAATTCTCAGATAGTTTACCCCCATAATGTTCTTTTCTCAAAAAAATTTACTATATGTTGTAGTTTTTATGTAACAAGAAAAACCCCACCCAGTCGTACGCACTGGGTGGGGTTTTAAAATGTTTAGTTAGTCAAAAACCTAATTGGTAGGCGCTTGATTAGCCAAGTAATGAGAGAACTCCCTGTGTAGCTGTGTTAGCCTGTGCAAGCATAGACTGACCAGCCTGAGCAAGAATGTTGTTCTTAGAGAATTCAACCATTTCTTCAGCCATATCTGTATCACGGATACGTGATTCAGCTGCTGTTGTGTTTTCTACTACGTTATCTAAGTTGTCAATTGTGTGCTCTAATCTGTTCTGTACTGCACCGAGAGCTGATCTCTGTGAAGATACTTTGTTGATAGCGTCAGCAATTGCATCAATAGCATATGTAGCTGCTGTACCTGTGTTGTCAGATACATTGAGACCCTTGATACCAAGATTTGCAGCGTCCATAGCTTCAACGTTAACGTTAATCTTGTTTGTCATGTCAGCGTCTGCACCTACATGTAAGCTGAATGTTAAGTCTTTCTGTACAGTTGCAGTTGCTTTTTCAATAGTGAATGTGTAATCAAATGAGCCAGCAATATCATTACCCTCTGAATCAACTGCCTGTGCTTCTGTACCAATCGCCTCATCTTTGTCACATGATGCTAATGACTTTGTTCCACCAATGCTACTTGCATCTTTAAGTGCATTTGCCATCTTTTCAACAGCCTGATCAAGTGTTAATGCATCATCTGCATCTGCATCTACTACGTTAAGTGCATCATCATCACCAATTTTAACCGTTGATCCATCACCAACTAAGTCTTTCAACTGGTCTGCGGTGTATTCGTTACCATTTGAATCTGTCCAGAATTCATTACCTGTACCCTTAGAAGTATCAATAGTATATGTTGTACCATCGATAGTTACATTATCTGTAGCATTATCAGCAACAGCATCCTGAACAATACCTAGTTCGTTAGCATAATCCTGTCCATCATCTGTTTCAACGATTCTGTAATCAGCACCAGCGATAGAAACTTTTCCACCAACTGTAAGGTTTGCTGTAAATGTAGAACCTGTTCCAGCACCCTGTACTAATGTGCCCTTAAGACCTGCATCATGAGCATTAACATTAACTGTCTTTGTAGCACTGTTACCTTTCAGTAAGTATGTTTCGTTGAACTTTGTAGTTTCAGCTACACGATCGATTTCAGTTGATAACTGATCGATTTCAGCCTGAATAGCGTCACGGTCTTCTTTAGAGTTTGTTCCGTTAGCTGCCTGAACTGCAAGTTCGTTCATACGCTGAAGCATTGAGTGTACTTCTGTTAAAGCACCTTCAGCTGTCTGTACTGCAGATACACCGTCCTGTGCGTTTGTAGAAGCTCTGTCAAGACCATTGATCTGTTTTCTCATCTTTTCAGAAATAGCTAAACCAGCTGCATCATCTGCTGCACGGTTGATCTGATATCCTGAAGATAATTTTTCAGATGATTTTGACTGTGCACTCTGTGTCATTCCTAACATTCTGTTGGCATTCATAGCCTGTAAGTTGTGTTGTACTACCATAATATTCCTCCTTGAATTTAACTCTGCAGCATCCTTGCTGCGTTTTTTTGATAGTTGTTTTGTGACTACTCATCCCGACCGTACGCTTTCGGGATTTTTGTCACCCCCATAAACAAATTGCTTTGTTTATTTGATTTCTATATCGGAGAATTCCCCCGATAATTTATAGGTAAAATGCAAAATTTTGAAACTAGTAGTTTGTTCATTTTGCATCTACACTATCTTGTGGTTGGTAGACCTATTTCTTGTTATCCATAAACTGTGGGTCTACATAATTGAGCTTCATCATGTTTTTGTAATACTGACTGGCTACTTTTGAATTTGTACGAACATTTTTTGCAGTCTCTTTTACAAAGGCAAATTTGCGTAACATAAGATCACGATTACGGGCTTCTTCTGCCTGAATCTGCATGCTTTTGTCTGTAATTTTGCGAATCAGACTCTGCATGGTTTTAATCTGCTCTGTATATATTTCCTTATTTGTGTGAAGCTCTTCCTGCACTCTTGCAAAAAGCTTTTCGAAGCCACTATCGAGCTGCTGCATCTGTTCAATAAGCAAAGACTTGTCTTCTACGACCTTATCGAATTCTTCAATCGACGCTTTTTCATTCTCTAGCGTCTCTTTCTGCTTTGCATTTGCCACGATAATCTGGTCTAATACCTGTAGCTTTTTGTTCAAGCTCTGTACCATAATGTCTACATAGGTTTCCTGCATATCATCTCCTATGATACCTGCGTCTGACCCGCTGGAGTATTGAGTCTCATGACTTCCTTCCATGTGTCACGCATGGTTCTTAAGTGTTTTAATACTTCCTGTAAGATTTCTGCATCTTTTTTTATATTTGCTTCATGCAGTCTTCTTATAAGATAATTATACACGTTTTCGAAGTCTTTTGCTACTGGATATTTGTGATCCAAGGTATTTAAAAATTCACGAATGATTTTTTCTACCTTGATGATATTGTTATGTGCTTTTTCGATATCATTTTCTTCAATACCCACAATTGCAATGTTACAGAATTTGATAGCTCCATCATAAAGCATGAGTGTAAGCTCTGCCGGAGATGCTGTCATAATTTTACTTTGCGTGTAAGCTGCATATGGATTTTTTACTGCCATATCTTTTTACCTCTCTTACTGACCTAATAGTCCACTCAATGAGTTTGTTTGACTTTGCAATTTCGACAAAGCAACTTCCATCTGTGAAAATTTATTGTAGTAATAGTCTTCCTGCTCTGCAATCTTGTCTTCCCATTTCGCAAGCAGTTTCTCGATGTCAGTCATCTCACGGTCGAGTTCCTTGTCATTATAAACTTTATACGCAGAGCTGAGCTCGGTCGATTTCATCTTTTCATCAATGGATGTATATAAATTCGTTGCTAACTGCTTCATGAAATCCATCACCTGGTCTGGATTTTCCTGAATCGCTGCCATCAATTTATCTTTTTTGTCAGATGTATTTTCATCCTCTTCATCACCATCGATGTGATATGCGTTCTGTTCATTTTCAGCTGCATTTAGGAATCCCAATGTAGAAATACCAAAACTACTGAGACTAAATCTCTGTCCATCCACTTCATATGTCTGTGACATAGAATTAATCATAGCATTCATAATTCCGCCTAATGTATTGTCACGACGAAGCAATGCACTCTTAATCTTGTCTTCCCATTTCTCAATCTGTTCATCAGACATAGCTTCTCTTTCTTCATCCGTAAGAGGCTCATAATCTTTTGCAGATTCTGCATTATAAAGCTTGGTAATTTCATTGATTAAGTTGTTATATTCGGTAAGGAAATCTTTTACCTTGTCGTAAATGCCCTGTGTATCCATTGAGGTATTGATGGTAATTGCATTCTTCTCACCTTCGCCAGTTACACCAGTTGCTTCAATTGTAAGGCCATTAATCGTAAATACATTCGTTGAATTGATATATTCTACTCCGTTCAACGTAATCACTGCATCCTGACCCTTAATCTTGGTCGCAACTTTAGAATCATCCACAACTTCTTCTGCTTTTTTGAGACCCGCCGCTACTTGCTTCACTTCTGCGCTGTACTCACTCAGTTTCTTCTGAAGTTCTGCTTTCTGGTCATCTGCTGCATTGGTATATTCTGCGTAGAGCTTGTTATATGCATCCGCCTGGCGTTTTATCTGCTCTGCTTCATCCGCTGCATCTGTCAGACCCAAAGCCTTTAATGCTTGGTATGCATTTTCATTCTCCGCTACGAGATCAAAATCAGCGGCCGCTCCACTTTCCTTCGCACTAATGAAAATACGTCCATTATTTGCATCAAAATTCGCGTTCAAACCTACGTCTCCAAGTGAATTCATCAAATCACTGATTTTGGTATCTGCTCCGATTTTGATTTCTTTTATATTATCTTTATCTGGCTCTTCACCTTCTGGAACTGGTTTTCCTGCAATTTGTACCTTAATGGTCGTTGCACCACCCTTATAACCAAGGTCCTTCAAGGTTGTATTAGCAGTTACGTCTTCCCCTATGTAACTTCCTGTCATATAAGAAGCCTGTGCCGTCTTAAGAATATTTAGTGTCTGTGTACCTGTTACGGAATCTGTATTTGCTGTTACCGTTGCCTTAGAAGCATCCGATACCGTAGCTTTTTTCAAGCTATAGGCTGACGAATAACGCATGTTAGAAACATTGGTATAGAAACCATAAATCTTGGTATTCAAGCTTTTCCAAGCATCCTGTTTCCATTCCAACGTTGTCTTTTGTTTTTCATATTTTTCGGTTTTCAGGCTGTATGCCGATACCAATTCTTTTACGATAGCATCGGTATCTAAGCCTGAATTAATTCCTGATAAACGAATTGGCATAGTATACTCCTTTCCTGATTAACGTCTTTCGTCAACCATAAGTCCTGCCATTTCCCATACTCTTGCAATCATATCAAGGGTCTTGTCAGGTGGGAATTCTTTGATTACTTCTTTTGTCTGTTTGTCTACGATTTTGATGGTTACACGGTTTGTTCCTTCATGCACACCGAAAACCGCTTCTGAGTTATTTGCTTTTTTGTTGATTTCTTCAACAGCTCTCTTAATCTGTGCCTGCTTTGCTTCTGGGCTGCCTGGCTGTGGATTTCCACCAGAGCCTTCGCCACTAGCTTCCTTTGTGTTCATTGCCATTGTATCTTTTGCAATGTTTTCAGATACCTGTGGAGCCTCTGCTACTTCTACTCTGTGAGCTGCTTCTGCTTTGATTTCTGGTGCTGATGCACTTGCCTGATAGCTCATGCCTGCGCCTTTAATTGCTTCAATTCCCATAATCTACACCTCCATGTGTTTTTTACATAAGTTCCTTTAATGCATCTAAGCCTTCTGGGCTGAAAGATGCTTTGTTTTCTTCCTGAATCTGTAAGTATACTTCTTTACGGTAAATTGGCACATCCTTTGGTGCGTCGATACCAATTTTTACCTGATCTCCACGTACTTCTAAGATGGTGATTTCTACGTTGTTGTTAATCATTAAGGCTTCACCTTTTTTTCTAGTTAATGCTAACATCTTATTCACCTGCCTTTTCTGTATTGCCTTTGAGCAGGTCATATACTTTAAATTTTACTGGATAGTCGTCTTCTGTAATAATCTGAGCCCCTTTGTTTGTAGCCATATTGATTACGATTGGTGCTTTTAAGTTGATCGAGAAGTCTTCTACTTTCTTTGGAACAGTTACTGTTACCAAAATATATGTATTCTCTTCTGTCATTTCTCCAAGTGGAGCAATGATTTCTTCGTTTACAAGGGGTTTGTAGTCTTCTTTCAGCTGGATTGGGTCTGCTACTGGAAATGCAACGTCTCCGTCATCCATCGATTGAAGCCACATAAATTTGAACTTTTTGTCTTTCTTTTCTTCATCAAAAATCAGTGCGAAATGTGTTAAGTTTGGGAATCCAATCATCCCTCTTTCCATAGTGATGATTTTTTCATCCGCTACGTCAATAGTACCAAATAATCTTGTTACTGCCTTCATGGTTTTTCCTCCTTCGTCTCCGACGATAAATTTATTGTTAAGAGTAATCTCTTAAAATTCTAAATATATTTTAGCAAGTTACTTTCATTCAGCTTACCGGCTGCGGTAAGTGATGAAGTGTATGCATTGTAGGATGCGTAGTAGTCAATGATGATATCGGAGATGTCTCGGTCCTCGTTGTTAGACTTGAGTTCTTCGATGGTAGTCTGCTGATTTTCTACACGAACCTTGGTAAGCGATAAGCTGTTCTGCTTGCTACCTACATCGATGATTGCGATATTAACGCTTTCCATATATCCATCAAATCTAGTAATGTAGTGCTCATAGGTTTTCTGCATATTGTCATCTGCAAAGTCTGCTTCCTTCTGTGCTGCATCTAAGTAGCCCTGAAGCATTGCCTGTGATTCTTCATCCTGATACTGGGTTTCCTGCATCATAATTTTGAGCTTTTCTACCTTTGTGTTGGCATCAATAGAACGCTGTACGACATTCACTAGTTCATTGACATCTCTCTGAATCTCTGTATCGAATATCATGTCTGCCTGTGTATTGATGGTAGTCACGGTATTCGCTGCTGTTGTGTAATTGATATCCTGGTCCTGCTTTGTATAAGACACATGGTGTCTTGCATCGTCATCGGTGATGTCTCGGCAATCGTAGTAGTAATATGGTTTTGCTTCGCCATTATCGAAGCCTTTCTTTGTGTATTCTACACTAATACCTGCTCTGTTGTCTGAGATTTCGTTGGCTACTTCTTTTCCGAAGATGAATTCTCCAGTTTCTTTGATGAAGACTACTTCATCCTCGCCTACGACTCTGCCTTCCTCACCTGCTGCCTGTTTTGCTTCTTCCCAGGCTTCTTCTGTTTCGTATACCGTTACGATATTTTCACCTGCATCTGTTTCACTCATGGTGTAAGTTTTTTCAACTGCCTGGTCGTTTGCGTCGACATAACTTACTGTGAAGCTATCTACCGTTACATCTCCATTATACGCCAATCTCACTCTTTCGAAAGTGTTTTCTGAAATTTTTGTTGAACATTCTGCTGTATTAGCGGTAATTGCTTCTGGCACCTGTACATCACCGGTATAATAACGTTTTTCTTCTAAATCTCTATAATCGAAATTCTGCTTGATTTCAAAGGTGGTGTCTGGCTCATCCTTCTGGAAAGTGAGTGTATCGGAAGTTCTATATCCTGTGAATACGCTCTTGCCTGCATACTCTGCATTTCCTTCGGAATATACTTGCTCTGACAGCGCCTTTAAGTTGTCGAGGATAGTCTGACGATCATCGCTAGTAAGCGTATCTGTCGAACCGTTGACACACTGTGTACGGATATCTGTGAGAATGTCCTTCATGTTTGTAAGTGCGTTCTCTGTTACATTCATCCAAGCAACTGCGTCTGGGATGTTGTTGTCCGCGAACTGATTGATCTGACTCATTGTCGTGGAAAGGCGAAGAGAACGAATTGCAATAACTGGATTCTCGGATGCCTTTGAAATCTTCTTCTGGGTAGTCATCTGGGTATTGTATTTATCTACGAGCAATTTGTTGGAGTTGATGTTCCCCTTTGTGTTGCTCAAGATCATATTATTTGTAATACGCATGTATCCTCCTAACGACTTCCCTGTCAAAAAAATATACTAGGAAAGATAGAGTCTCTCCTAGTATGTATATCGGCTATTTTTCTATTTACGTAACCCCTGTTTCGTTAATTAATTTATCATAAATTTCAGTTAGTACCTGTACCATCTTGGATGATAAGTTATAGGCATTCTGGAATTTCACAAGGTTTAGTGCTTCTTCGTCCTCGTCTACACCAGATACAGAGGTTCGCTGCGTTGTAATTACGCCGCTCATATTAAAATAATTTTCGTAATAAACTGTATTTTTTTCGGTATCTACGGAGATATCCGATACAATTCTTTCCAAAAATGCGCTTGCATTGTCGCCTCGATATACGATTACCTCATCTTGAAGCTTCATCATTTCATCTACAAGCTCGTAAGCGTCCTGACCATTGGTTACATCTCTTGTGGTAGCAAAGTAGCCTGGCTCAGAGATAGATTTCTGGTTTACCGTCGCATTGAAAGCGGTCAGCTGATGATATCCGTCAGAGCGTGAAGATATTGTACTTGGTGTGGCAAGCGGATTGCCGTCTGCATCCACATCTCCCCATCCGTCAAAGTCGAAAATAACCCCCGTTGGTGATTCTCCTACAAAGAAAGCTCCCATCTGTTCGCCATCCAAGGTCTGTCCCTGCTTCTGAATGTCGTTGAACATTTCGGTGAAGTTACGCAGGAATTCGTCAAACTGTGCCAAATAATATGGTATACCCATAGAGTCTACACTTTTTCCTACAATAACTTCTTTATCCTGAACCAAATGTAAATCCTTCTGCTCTACTGGTTTATCCAGGTGGAAGGTCACATTTACAAGGTTTCCTTCTGCGTCTACATCTGCTTCCCAGCTAGAGTATTCGTATGTCTTGTTTCCAATACTAATGGTTCCCCACTCTGGAATATTGAGTGCATTGATACTCGTGTTGGACAAATTGTTAATGGTTACGCTGTCGTATACACCCTGGTCGTTCGCTGTAATCTCTGTAGCTACGCCCTTCAAGCTTTCGGTGTTGTTTCCGTCACGAAGGTCGAAGAGGGCTTTTAAAGTTCCTCCCGCAGTTCCTGTGGTAGCTGCAAAGTCTGTGCCCGTATCTTTCCACTTGATTTCGTACATACCCTCGGCATCGGTCTGATTGTTTTTGTATTTGTCAGAAATACATTCCAATACTCTGGAGTCATTGCCATCTACAAGTATCTGTCCGTTGATAAATACGGTAAAGTTCGTTCCGCCAAGGTCTGCACCATAAGAGTTTGGTACATCATATTCTTCGGTGGTTACGGCTACCATGCCGGACAATTCATCGAGAAGCAATGCTCGTTCGTCACGTAGCTCGTTGGCATATCCGCCTCGCACTTCTATCTGGTTGATTTCTTTATTTAACAATGCTATCTTTTCGCCAATAGCGTTGACGTTGGACACTGTACTGTAGATTTCCTCGTTCAAGTCCTTCTGAATGGACTGAAGTGAGTTTGCTACAGAGTTGAAGTATGTACACAGGTTGTCTGCACGATAAATAAACTGATTTCGAATACTTGAGTCGCTGGCATTGCCACCATGCAAGATGTCCAAGCCATTGAACATGGATGCGAATATCGTAGAGAATCCCATGTCCACGCCGTTATCTTCAAAGTAACCTTCTACCTGATTCAAATAATAAAGCTTCTGGTCGAAGTATCCGAGCTTTGCGTTATTTTCCCAATATTTAGAGTCGTAGTAGAGGTCTCTCTGCTGCTTGATTTCTGTTGCTACGATACCAGTACCGGTACTACCGTAAGGTGCATACACGCGTAAGGCTGTACTTGCTTCAAGTGTCGTTTCCTGACGAGAGTATCCTTCCTTCTGTACATTGGATACGTTGTTTGCAGTTGTGTTGATTGCTGCCTGATATGCAAACAGGCCACTGCCTGCGATATTAAGTCCAAAAAACTGTGAAGGCATCTACTCACTCCTTTCTGTATTTTCTGTTATGCGTGTGCTTCTATGCTGCACACGTGCTTTGTCTTTTATCCTTAAATAAGTCCAGTTACGATAAGTTCTGTCATCTGGCTGATTACAGTCATGAATCGGCTGGATGCGTTATAAGCGGACTGATATTTGATTAATTTTCCTAATTCTTCATCACTGGATACGCCCATTACCTGCTGACGACTGTTTTCCAAAGAGGCTACCGTCGTATTCATGGTATCCAGGGACGATTTATAGATGTTACCGTCCGTTCCCAGCTTTCCAATCATCTTGTCGTAGAAGTCCTGGAAGGTACATGGATACTGGTCTGTTGGATTGATATGCATGCCTTGTACATTCCATATCTCCACTAGACGCTCTGCCATATTAAAGTCTACTGCTTTATTCTCGGTGTAAGCAGGGAATGCTGTAATAACTTTTTTCAAAGTTTCATTTACTTCCAGATTTCCCAAACGATAAAGACTGTCGCTGTTGCTCGGGTCTTCTTCGTTGTACACGTAAAAAGTCTGTCCGTCTATCTCAAAGGTTGTATAACGTTCCATACCCTGACGCACATATATTTCCTGTGGTGGAATCTGTCCATCTTCTCCTCGTGCACAGTTTTCTTCGTCTAAGATCTTAATCGTCTGACCTGCGGCAAAGATGATATTGCCATTTGCGTCTACCACGTTGTTCTGTACCGTGTAGTCCTTGTTTGGACTCATCGCATCATTGACTGCGGTTACAATTTCATGGATAAGCAGGTCTATCTGTGCTTCGGTTTCCATGACTACTTCATCCTGCACGTCACGATAAGCATCTGCTGTGAGAAGGTCACTATAGATACCGTGGTCGTTACCACGCATAATCATCTTCGCTTTGATACATCCCACATCGGTATTCATCTCGGAGGAAATGGTTTCCTCTGGGTCAAATACATGTACATATTCTTTTCGAAGGTCATCCGACATATGTGTCCAATATGGATTTGAAAATCCCGTCAGGTTATCGGTCTGGATGCCGATTTCGTGATAACCGGCTTCGTAAATAAAGTCTACTGCTTCCAACGAAACATACACGAATCCTAATTCGTCTTCGCGCACATTGATATTTGCGTAGGTTCCCAATTCGTCTAAAAGTCTGTCTCTTTCATCTCGAAGAGTCATCGCTGTTTCCATTTTGTTGGATTCTACACGCTGTATCTCAAGATTGAGTTCATATACTCTTTCGCCAATTTCGTTCACGCGGTCTACGTCTTCTTTTATCTGCAAATCGATATTTGCCTGATATTCTTTTAAATCATCATATAGAGTCTGGGCTCTGCTAAGGAGCAGCTCAGATTTCTGTAATACGAGGTTCTGGGTTACAGAATCCGCTGGGGTTTTCGCTAATTCCTGGAAGGATGTCCATAGGTCTTCGACACTTGCCTTGAATTCCTCTCCATCTAATTCCTGAAGCAAGTCCTCCACATAGGTCGTGGTTTCATAACAAGCTTCATAAAACGCGTTACGTCCTGATTCCAAACGATAAGCTTTATCCAAAAATACATCTCTTGCATGTACGACATCTCCGATTCCAACACCTAATCCTGACTGATGCGCATTCACTCGTAGAGTTGGGTCTCGTAGCATGTCGTATCTTTTATCTGAAAAAACAACCTGTTGACGTACATACCCTGCGGTATTGACGTTTGCCAGGTTGTTTGCTGTCGTATTTAGTGCATTTTGGGCGCTCTGCAAACCGGACGCGCCTATAAATAAAGTACCAAATCCGTTTGCCATTTCCGTGCCTCCATCTAAATTCTATATTCTTATTTTATTTGTTGCTATCATCTCATGCAACGTTGTGTTCTACTGCTTTTACTTTATGCAGTGCAACATGCTACTGCTTCGCATCGAATCCACTACCGCCAAGTAACGCACCTGTGTTGTAGGCTTTGTTGTTGTAATTGGCAGTTTCCGGTGCCTGTCGCAGACTCTTGAACAAAGTGATATCAAATTCCGTCAATTCAATTGCCTGTCGGAGCAAAACTTCGTTCTGCTGGTTCTTTTGTTGAACCTGTGTAGCTGCATCTAGAAGGTTATTTCTAGCGGTGGATAGTTTCTCCTGCACCTCTGGCTGCGAGGTGAGATATCCAATTAAGGTGGTGACCGTGAGCTGTTCTTCTGCTTTGCCGAGCACCGTCTTGATGTCGGTTAATAGTTGTATCTGCTTGTTTCCAAGCATGAGCAGCTCATCACTCTTTTCCTGTTCAACGGCTGTTAATTGTTCCAATGCTGATACATCTGCGTTTATCAGAATTTGTGTCTTTTTTTCTGCACAGTCTAGCAATACTCTATACAGTTTTTCCTCTTCTTCTAAAACGCTTACAAGCTCATCTACTAAACTAGCCACCGTTTACCCTCATTTCTACTACAGTATTCCGTTATATTTCTCCAACAATTTGCTTGCAAAATCATCTGGATTTACAGAATAGGTTCCATTCTGGATCTGTGCTTTTAATTTTGCAACCTTGTCTTCTCTAACATCAGAAGCTTCTGATACTGCGGCCTTCGCTGTCTGATAGCTATAACCTGTCTGAGAAATAGATAACTGATCACTACCCATAGAAGCTGCTTTGTTTGTCTTCTGTGTGTTGTAAGTTTTCTGTGCTCCGTAAAGCTGAGCGATCTGATTATATGCATCTATACGCATAAACAGCATCTCCTTTCTTCCTTGAAATAGTTTTCTTACCTACTTTATCGGAAAATTTGTAAATTTCTTAACCTGTATTTTGAAATTTATAAATGTTTTTTCACAAGTACACGAAAAATGTTGCTATCTAGCTTCTTCAATAATCTTACACTCCCCAGGGATAACAATATCTTCTTCCAAAATCACTTCGCCGATACTGTCTGCAGTGATACTACCTGAAATCGGATTCTTAACACTGTCGATATGTCCTCGGATAGTGGCAGTAACTTCGCTTCGCTCAAAGGAAAGGTCGCAACCTTCCATTTCGCAGTCCTCGAGAACTAAGCCTTTTACATAACATAACGGCTGTGTGCCAATAATTTTGCAACGCACAAAGCGAATGTTTTCTGCATACCAAGCAAGATATTCTCCTTTTACAACAGAATCCTCAATTGTAACATTTTTTGCATGCCAGAAAGCATCCTTCGTATTTAAGATGCAGTTACGGAAGGTTGCGTTCTCTATGTATTGGAAGGAATATTTTCCTTTCATATTTAATTCGGAAACATCCATATTTCTACATTCGAAAAATGGATATTCACCCTCGAGACTAGCATCCGTAAGTTTAATATTTCTGCTACGCCATGCGAACTCTGGGGAAATAATTTCGGTGTTTTTTAACACGATATCCTCACATTCACGAAGCGCTTTAATACCATGCATTTTACAGCCGTCGATTTCTACCTCCTTGTCGTACCAAAGTGCTGCACGACAATTTTCGGTCATTTCACAGTCTGTGATTTTAACTTTAGCGTCATGCCAAAATGGATAACGTAAATTAAAATAGGTATGCTCTACCGCAATATCACAGCATTCCTTGAAAGCAGATTCGCCATCTGCTGGCCCATCAATTTCGCAATTCTTAATTGTGCTATTTTTTAATCCATAAAAAGCACGTTCTTCGTCATGAATCTCATTTTCGTATATCATGGTTGTATTTCTCCATTTGAATTACTTTCTAATTTACATTTTATCACAAATCAGATTTCATGCAATTCATATTAAAACAAAATAAAAACAACCCTCTTTACTGGGTTATCCAGTAAAGAGGGTACCTATCAAGAATTGATGATATTATACTTGGCTAAGTAATTTGTAAAGCGCATGGTACATAACCTTAATTTCTTCTTCTGAAATATTTACGAATCTACAGGTCATGTCGCCTGGAATATTTTTTGCTCTTTCCTTTAAGGCCTCACCTTTTTCGGTAATGCAGATAATGAGATTTCGTTCGTCTTCTTTACAACGGCATCTTGTAACGTATCCCTTTGCTTCCAATTTTTTCAGAAGTGGTGTGAGTGTGCCTGAATCAAGGTAAAGCTTGCTACCGAGTTCCTTTACATTCATACTTTCATTTTCCCAAAGCACCATCATTGCGATGTACTGGGTATAGGTTAAGTCCAGCTCATCCAAAACTGGCTTGTATTTTCGAACCACTTCTTTCGCCGCTGCATAAAGTGGAAAACATAATTGATTTTCAAGTTTTAACTGTTCGTATCCTTCTAATGACATACCTTTTCGCCTCCGTTTGTATAGCAATTAGTTTTGTCCTTAAACTATTTCCTTAAAACATAACTCTACTCCCTTTTTCTAGTTAGGTCAAGGAATCTAGGGATTTTTGTTTGTTTTTCACATTGTGCACAATCATTTTAATGAACGCGTTCAGTGTTTGCGCGAACTGCTTTGGTAAGCTGATCTGCATATAAAATTCAGCTATAAAAAATAATAATTCACCAACATTTCTACCATTTCAAATGTCAGTGGTTCATCTTTGGTCTCGTAAGTTGTAATCAAGTTAATGCCTGGAAGAAAATTATTTGATGTATAAGTGTGTAACTTGCTTAGAACATTTTTTACATATTTGGGATTGTCCATTAAACCAAAATGTTCCCATATGAAGAACTTCCCTGTTCTAGGATGACGTATCGTGAAATCTGGATAAATCTCCATATCATCCAAAACAATTTGGCATTCATAGCGATAAGGGATTTTGTGTTGTTTTAAAAACTGTGCAATCATAGCCTCTGATTTTGAACGCACAAACTCGTCAGTGGCTACCTTGTGCGTCAAGTGGTCTGGATGTTTTAAATTTTTAATATATGGGGATTTCATCCAATCATCTAGATTCTTAGATAATGGAGTGAGATATGGTGATAGAAGCTCTTGGAGTGTGTCGTGTCCCGAAAAAATATTATCGACCTTTTTCGCTTTTGGAGCATGTCGTAAATACATCTCTGTTGCAATTTTTTCTTTTTCCAAGTCTTCGATTAGAGCGGATAAATACTTTTTTATCGCAAGCTTTTCGGCTAAGTCTTTATCCTTCTTCTTGATATAGGTTTTGTTGCGGCCATCACTTCGATACCATGAAACTCCGCAACAAACCAATTTTCCACTAGGCAACTGATTCAATTGCTTTCTGGTTTCTTTGATTTGCTTACATAATTGCTTATGACGTCTTTGTAATCGTTTGTATATAGTACCGCCTCCTTCCTGACTACTTGATTATAGACCTGTATGCAACCAAAATACAATATTATTTAGAAGTTTGTAAAGATTAAACAAATTCGAATATATGAATTTTAACAAGTTGTCCAATGCTAAGAACAAATTTTTCACGAACATTATCTCTGCCAAAAAATTCTTTTCCGAGATGTTCCATCTCTACGAAAAAATTTACTTGTAAGATAAAAAATTTCCCATAAACCAACGAATTTTCTACTTTGTTCATGGTTCAACTTATCCATTGAGAAAAATGTTATCGTGAGATGAGGCTTTTCGCAGAAAGCACCCATCTCACTATCTATTTTTTGCCTATAGATATTTTACCGTTTAGCACTATATTTCCCTGCATAAGATACAAATTCACCCCATCACACATTTCTTTTCATGCACACTCATGTGCATAAAAAACGCACCTCCGAAGAGGTGCGTTAAACATTTTTACCATCTTAAACCAAAGTCAAGTTCATAATAGTTGCCGTGTCCGTCACGGTAAGCATATGCTTTGCCGTTTTCGTCTTTGAGTTCAGCTGGCATGTATTTGTCTTTGTCGTAACCAGGTACGTCATTTGGACTGATACATACGCCGTCAGCATTTACTGCGAGAACTTCGTCGCCACGTGGAAGTGTGAATGGGAGCTTACCTGTTGGTGGGTAGAGTCCGCGAATGACATCGAGCACTGCCTGTGGATAGGTATCAAAGCCTGCAGTAAGTGCATCTGCATATGGTTCAATATTGCCAAGCATCCATGCGAGTGTGAAGTTTACATTGATGATAACCTTACCATCGTTGGCATGTACGGTATCAGCGATGTCCTGAATACGCTCTACACCTGCGAGGGTGGTTTCCATATGTGTTGCTTCTACTGGACGACACTTATCATCTACGTCATGTACTTCTTTTCCATCACAAATATCTAATTCTAAATATCCCTTGGTTGCACTAAAATATTCACCAGAAGATGGATACAGCATAAGAATTGCATAGTCGGCATCTTTTGGACTGTCAACTAAATTAATCTGAGTGAGCATTTCACGAAGCTCTTTGGTGAGCTGTTCTGCCAAACGTGGATCCTTATGGAAGGCTTCCGCATATACATTCTTTTCCCAGGTTGCTTCTGGTGTGAGTGGAAGCACCCAGTCGTTCTTGAGTACGGTTACACTCTTAAGATGTGCTGCATATGCATTATCCCAATCCTTCTGTGTTGCAACCACTTTTTCTGCCGCTTTTACGTCGCGATAGCTGTCTTCAAACATACCAAGTTCGAACATTTCAGTCAAGGTACGGGTTACTGCGCGGTCAATAGCTTCGTCTGTAAGTACGATTTCTTCTTTCTTGAATCCTTCTGGAACAGGATGTTTTTCGTAGTAATTATTCTTAGAACGTTTATAAGCTTCCATTGCATGCTTGTTGTCAAAGGAGCCGCTAATTACATCTACGCCTGCATTGTTAATTGCGAAGCCGATACGTTCTGGTTCATCGAGCATTTCTACACCCCAGTTCATGTTGTGGATGATACCAGAGTCAGAGTTGATATATCCTTCGAAGCCCATCTGCTTACGAAGAAGACCATCGATAAAAGGTTTGTTGAATGCGAAGCCATATGGCTGCATTTCCATTTTCTTGCCAGCTTTATCCTTCTGGTCTGCACTCTTTTCCAATGCTGGTTTTGCATAGTATGGCATAATAGATGCAGCCTTTAAGTCTACTGCGGTCTGAAATGCAGGAATGTGATATTTCTGCAAGCTACCTTTTGTCTGATATACGTTCCACTGTCCTGCTGCGTAATGTGGGTCGAAACCGTTTTCACGAGCACCGCCGCCAGGGAAATGTTTTACGGTCATAGCTACACCGTCGGCGGTTACGCCAGTCTTGCTACCCTGAATACGTGGAATCATATGTTCAAAAGCTTTCTTGATGAATTTTGGATCTTCACCAAAGGTGCCGTAGGTACGCTGCCAACGTGGATCTGACATAACGTCTGCCATATACATATAACCTTTACGAAGTCCTACTGCGTTCCAAGAACGACGAACTGCATCGGAGAACTGGTCTACGACTTTGATACTGTCACCTTTTGCGGCTGCTGCAATACCAAGTGTACCTGGCCAGGTTGGGAACACTCCGCCGGCGTCGTTCATACCGAATACGACTTCACCATGCTCGTTACGTGAGTTGGAAGCTGCCTGTATTGGTACGAAATGTTCGCATTCTTCGGCTACTGCCTGAAGCTGATTTAAATAATCGGTAAGATCTTCTACAGATGCATTGTCACGCAAAATGGTATGACGTACAAACCATTCCTTTAATGCGGTAGAAGTACCTGGTAAATTCATGTCACCGAAGATATTTTTTCCTACTAATGGTGCTTCATCTAAGGTGCCTGATTCATCTAATTTTGGTTCGGATTTTTCGCCTTTATCATTCGCCTGAAGCTTTGGCACATATTTTCCCATACGCCAGTCGGAGATGAAGAGCTGTCCGATTTTTTCTTCTACGGTAAGTTTTTTTACATAAGCCGCTGCACGTTCTGAAGCTGGAAGTCTCCAGTCGTTTACCTTACTTACTTTTCCTGAACCGTCGATATCCTTGAAGTATAATTTCCCTTTCTGGATTACTTCGCGGCTCATAGTGCTGATTTTAGGTCCCTTTGGATTTTCATAGACCTTGAAATTATCACTTGCTTTCTTTGCCATGTTTGCCTCCCCATTTTATATTTTCTCTCTATCTTTCATTATCTTATAATTTGAAAAATGTCGCAAGAAGAAAAAGCTTATTTTTACAAAAATCTCTTTGCTTGGATAACTACTTTTTCGCCTCTGCCTGTGCGACAGTTTTGCTCAGATAAGTTATCGCCTCTACCGGATACTGTCCAATCGCAGTCTCACCAGTCAACATAACCCCCCACGCGCCATGGTACACGGCGTGGAAAATGTCGGATACCTCTGCTCTCGTTGGCACCGGATTCTGTTCCATGGACGCCAGCATCTGTGTTACTACTATGTAAGGCTTCTGTGCTTTATGACAGGCACTCTCAATTTCTTTTTGAACACGAGGAAGCTCCCAAAGTGGCATGTCGTTACCCAAATCTCCGCGTGCAATCACAATCACATCTGCTTCTGTCAAAATGTCGGCTAGATTCTCTACGCCTAGACGATTCTCTATCTTTGCAAAGATCTGAATATCCTCTGCTCCTTTTTCTTTTAAAGTCTTCCGCACATAACGCACATCTTCCCCACTCTGTACGAAAGGTTGCATTACAGCCGTCACGCCGTAATCTTTTGAAACTGCCAGATTGGATAAATCATGTTCGGTAAGTGGCGAAAGAGAAATGTTTTTACCAATGATTTTAATACTCTTTTTTCCATGCAGGATGCCTCCACGAAGCACTCGTGCCTTCTTGTATGTTCCATCTGAAACCTCGCCGTTCTGACACCATGCTCCCTCTACCATCTCTACCAGCAGTTTCCCATCGTCTAGCAACACTTCATCACCAGTCTCAAGTGCATGTAATACTTCCGCTGGCACAGGAATCTTCGGTTGCATCTTTTCCTCATTCTCTTTGGCAGCCTCTTCACTGATGCAAAAGCGAATGGTCTGATTTCCCGTCAACATAACCGGTTCTTCTAATTTTTTTACTCGAAGTTCTGGCCCTTGTAAGTCGATGAGAATCTGCGGTTCGAACTTTTCACATGCATTTGTGTAACTGCGGATATAATCCTGACTGTCCTCCAAGGTCACGTGAGACAAGTTTAAACGCATTCCCGTCATGCCCGCTTCTATCATTTTTTTCAAGATTTCTTCAGTAGCACATGCTGGCCCGAAGGTTCCGAAAATCTGTGTCTTCATATTCTTTTTTCTTCCTATATCTTTTTATTATTAATTTCATTATGATGCTTTTATTTTAGCAAAAATCCTTCTTAATTCCAATCCATGTTTCTTGCAGTTTGAGAGCTTTCGCAGTATAATTTGTGAAGGAGTAAAATTTTAAAAATGAGGAGAAACGTATGAATACTTTAAAGAAAGTCTATTGCAGAACTTTTCAGGCGGCATTTCGTTTGGCAATGCCTTTTATGCCATATCGTGAACCAGAAATTTTACACAGCGTGGCAGAGGTTGCGCCACTATTGCAAAAGCTCAATGCAAAGTCAGTTCTCTTAGTGACAGACAAGCAGCTTCGTGGCTTTGGTGCTACCGCAAAATTGGAACACCTTTTGGAAACAAACAAAATTAAGTGCATGGTATACGACGATACCTGCCCAAACCCAACTGTAAATAATGTGGAGGCTGCGCGAGAACTCTATGTAAAAGAAAACTGCGAGGCTCTTATCGCTTTTGGTGGTGGCTCCTCTATGGACTGCGCCAAGGCTGTGGGTGCACGAATCGCTTACCCACATAAATCAGTAAATCAGATGAAAGGCTTGTTAAAGGTCCTGAAAAAAATTCCAACCTTGATTGCCATTCCAACTACGGCTGGAACTGGTAGCGAAGTAACAGTAACTTCGGTTATCACGAATAGCGAAATCAAACACAAATATACAATGAATAGCTTCCCGCTGATTCCAGCCTACGCGGTTTTGGATCCGGAAGTAACCTTGACCCTGCCTCCATCACTAACTGCTACTACAGGTTTAGATGCGTTGACGCATGCAGTTGAGGCATATATCGGTGGATCAACCACCAAAGAGACTCGCGCTTATGCTCTTGAGGCAGTGAAACTGATTTTTGAGAACTTGGAAATTGCTTATACTGATGGCAAAAATGAGGTGGCACGCCGCAACATGCTTCGTGCGGCTTATATTGCCGGTATTGCCTTTTCGAAATCCTATGTGGGTTATATCCACGCCGTTGCACACACACTCGGCGGACAGTACAACATCCCTCATGGATTGGCAAATGCTGTTCTTATGCCAATGGTTCTTGATGAATATGGTGCATGTGCTTATGAAAAATTGCACCAGCTGGCAGTTGCAGCCGGCCTTGCGAGAGAAACGGATAATGAAAAGATAAGCGCAAAGAAATTTATCCAGGCCATCCGCGATATGAATGCCCGCATGAATATCCCTACGGGATTTGATAATATTGTGGAAACCGACATTCCGATGATGGCTGAGCATGCAGACGCAGAAGCAAATCCACTCTACCCTGTTCCAAAGCTGATGGATGCAAAAGAGCTGGAAGCAATCTATCACAAAGCAATTCTTATGAAGTAAATATTTGTTTATCCTTAAACCAAAAAATCTCGACGATATGTGTTTCATCAACTCATATCGCCGAGACATTTTTATTTAAGTCGCTTTTCTACTTATGATACCTTCTTATCCAAGAAATTTCTTAAGTTTTCCATTGGAATTGGTCTTGAATATTTATATCCCTGTAAGTATTGTGCATTCATATCTATGCACTGTGCTTCATCATGCTCATCCTCTACACCCTCAAATAGAATCTGATAATCTGCTTTTTTGAAAATGTCAGAGAAGCTACCAACCATGTACTTCGACTGGTCGTCCTTGCTTGCTAATATCGTAAGCGAACGGTCAAATTTGATGATGTCAATTGGCAAACCAATGATTCGCTCAAAGTTTGAATAACCGGTACCAAAGTCGTCTAAGTAGAACTTAATATCTTTTTCCTGTAAATGCTCAATGACACTCTTCATCATGAGGAAGTCTTTTTCATTTCTGGTTTCCGTCAACTCAATTGCAATCTTATCAAACGCAATTCCATTACTCTCGATGATAGAGGTAATATCATTGCAGAAACAATCCATATAGAGCTCCTGCACGGAGAAGTTGATGGATACGCGATCAATGTGATATCCTTCGTCTTCCATTTTTCGGATGTTTTGACAGGTCTTATTTAAAATAATTTTACTAAGTGTGTGAATAAAGTCCTCTCTTTCTGCCACTGGAATAAATTGGTCTGGGAATACCATTCCAATCTCTGGAAGCTCCATACGCATAAGGGCTTCCGCTGTAGTAAATTCATTGGTTTTTGTATTTAACACCGGCTGACAGAACACCTTCACACGAGAGTCATTCAAGTCGCATTTCTGATGTATGTCCTTCAACTGTTGATAAATAATTTTGGATTTTTTAAAGTTTTCCACCATATTTTCATCGCAAAGGAACGTTGTGTTCATCTTCATCCGACCCTCTACAAATTCACAGAAGGCTACATATTCCTGTCCCGTTAAACCCTCAATCTCATCCGTCATTACAACATAAAAGTCATTATTTCCACGCGCTTTCTTAAATTCTGTCCAGATGACTTCATTTATCTCTAGAAAGTTTTTGTTCTTTTCTTTTTGATAAACCATAACCATGCGATTATCTCGCAAACGGAACGCACAAGAATCTTCAAAAAAGCTATCATTTTTTCTCAAAAATGCTTTTGAAAATTCACGCAGTCTGTCTGCTGAAATTCCTGGAAGCGAGAGGAATATAAGTGAATACTTTTTCCCTTTCATCTCCTCAATATACTGACGGAAGGAATACTGGTCGAGTGTTCCCGTTTCTACATCATAAGAGTTGTAGTGGAACAGAAACAGTACTGCTAATATTGGAAACGCAAAACTTACTACCGAATAAGTGGTTTGCAAAAACTCAGCCTGATAGAACATAATTCCAAATGAAATTACCATGATTGCACAAATACAACGAAACATCTTGCCAATAAATTTCTTGCGATATGCCACCATCAGTATGATAAAATTGATACTCAAATATACATAAGCATAGCGAAAGAAATCAGTATAGTAATTTTGGTGGATTTGCAGATTTTCATCAATATAAAATCCCATCTTTAAGAATGGACTTAGAATCTGGGCCACGCTATGAAGCAAGCTTGCTCCATAAACGGAAAGCTTCATAATCTTTTCGTGCTGCGGTTTCATTTCTACAAGGTTTTTAACATAGATGAAAAAGCACGCATATGCACCTACCATAGATATATATGCAGCCATACGATATAAGTAAATAAGTGGTACTAATTCTACCGTAATTCGTGTTAATAACCAGTGGTATGACATACTACAAGCAGCTGCTACACCAACAAAACGATTTGCTGTTTTAAACACTTTTATATTTCTTTTTTTAATTGCATATGTAGAACGCATTAATATATTTACAATAATGCAAAGCATTAGTGCAACTAAATCTGCCGCATATACATAGTTCTGATCAAATAATATATCTCGCATAAATTACCTACTTTCCCTTGTTACTTTCATAACACTATTATTTTACCCATTTTTTTCATTTTACACAATGTATAAGTTGCATAGAATTCAATTCTCGTTTTAATGGAAAATTCCTAGAAATAGGTGTAAAATAGAGCTAGACAAGATGTTAAGGAGGGATTTATATGACAGAAGTACGTATCGGTATCGTCGGAATGGGTGTGCAAGGCAGCCTTTACGCCAACATTCTGACTGGTGCCTCTATTCCATATATGCCACCAATCAAAAAACCAGAAGGGCTGATACTTACCGCAGTGAGCAGCCGCTCAGAACAGGCAAAGGAGTTCGCTTCGCATCTGGAAGGAGTAACCTACTTTAGTGATTGGCAGGCCATGATTGACTCGAATTTATGTGATGCTATTGTGATTACCGTGCCTCATTACCTACATCATGAAGTTGCGATTTACGCACTCGAAGCTGGCAAACATGTGCTTTGTGAAAAGCCTGCTGATGTACGCGCTTCGGATGTGCAGAAGATGATAGACGCAAGAGATTCCTCTTCCGAACATGGCTTGAATGGCGGACTGGCACTTGCAACTTTATTTAATCAGCGTACGAATCCACTCTTTCGACGTTTGAAGAAACTCATATGGTCTGACGAGCTGGGAGAAATGCGTCGTGTAAATTGGATTTGTAATAACTGGTGGAGACCAGACAGCTACTACAAGTCAAATGCTTGGCGTGGCACCTGGAGCGGCGAGGGTGGTGGCATTACGGTAAATCAGATTCCACATCAGCTGGATTTACTCAACATGCTCTGCGGAGCACCATCGCGTGTATACAGTATAAACCGCTACGGTTGTCATCGTGATATCTCCGTAGAAAATGACGTAACCGTAACATTGGAATACCCTAATGGTGCAACCGGTGTATTTATCGCTTGTACGCATGACCCACTTGGCACTGACCGTTTGGAACTTGATTTTGATAAGGGAAAAATCGTCGTAGAAAATAGTACTCAGGCCACCATCTATCGCTTCCATCAAAGCGAGCAGGAATGGAACGAGAGCCTGTCAATGCGAGACCTAATGATGATGCGTCAGAATCCAGATAATCTATACGAAGTGGAGGAAATCAAAACATCTCCAACTTATGGAACTGAATATGTCGATATCTTTGAGAACTTTGCAAACCATATCCTGACTGGCGAACCACTCTTTGCAACCATGGAAGATGGACTTCGTGAGGTACAGCTGGCAAATAGCATTCAGCTTTCGGGTTGGACCGGCATGCCGGTAGATAATCCAAGTAGTACCGGTGCATATGACGCATGGTTAGAAAGTAAGATAAAAGAAGAGGGTGCTTAAAGCACCCTCTTAATTATTTATTAGATTCCTAATAAATCACTATATTCTTTTAATGCACCATCTGTGTCATGTGCAAGTACTTTCTTAGCAAGTACTTTACCAAGCTGTACTCCTTCCTGATCGAAGCTGTTGATGTTCCATACGAAGCCCTGGAACATAACTTTGTTTTCGAAGTGTGAAAGAAGAGCACCAAGTGATGCTGGTGTAAGTTTGTCACCTACGATGATACTTGAAGGACGTCCGCCCTCGAAGTATTTGTTTCTGTCGTCATCATCTTTACCACAAGCAAATGCTACAATCTGTGCTACTACGTTTGCACAGAGTTTTGCCTGGCTGGTGCTTCCTTCGATTACGATATCATTTTCCATCTGGTTGTTCTTATATCCAACAAACTGAAGTGGAACAATGTTTGTTCCCTGATGTAACAACTGATAGAAGGAGTGCTGTCCGTTTGTTCCTGGTTCACCAAAGATGATAGGTCCTGTTACATAGTCGATAGGTTCTCCAAAACGGTTTACAGATTTACCATTTGATTCCATATCGAGCTGCTGTAAGTGAGCTGGGAAACGGCTGAGTGCTTGTGAATATGGAAGCACTGCTGTATCTAAGTATCCAAGTACGTTTCTTTCATAAACGCCGATAAGTGCGTCAAGCATTGCTGGGTTTTCAAGGATGTTTGCATTTGTAGCTGTCTTGTCTGCTGCTGCTGCACCATCTAAGAACTGCGCAAATACTTCTGGTCCGAATGCACATGAAAGAACTGCTCCACCTACACCTGATGTTGATGAGAAACGTCCGCCGATGTAGTCATCCATGAAAAATGCTGCTAAGTAATCTGCACTCTTTGCAAGTGGTGAAGTAGAACTTGTAACACAAGCCATATGATTTGCAGGGTTAAGTCCAGCGTCTTTTAATGCATTCTTTACGAATGATTCGTTTGTAAGTGTTTCAAGTGTTGTACCTGATTTAGATACTAAGATGAATAATGTATGTGGAAGGTCAAGTGTAGCAAGTACACCTGCTGCATCATCAGGGTCTACGTTACTGATGAATTTTGCTTCCATCTTTAATGTGTTGTTTACTTTTGCCCAGTTTTCAAGAGCAAGGTACATAGCACGAGGACCAAGGTCACTTCCGCCAATACCAATCTGAACTACTGTAGTGAATTTTTCTCCATCAGCATTTGCGATTTCACCACTATGTACTTTATTTGCAAATTCAGCGATTTTTTTCTGTTCGCCTGTGTAGAATTCACGTTTGTCACCACCGTCAGCGATAACTGCATCACCAAGCTGACCACGGCACATATGATGAAGAACCAGTCTCTTTTCACCAGTGTTGATTACTTCGCCGTTGTAAAGTGCTGCGAATTTGTCAACGAGCTGTGTTTCTTCTGCGAGCTTACCAAGGATAGCAAGGATGTTGTCATCTACCTGTTTTGCAGCGTAGTTGTAAGCCATGCCTTCTGCCATAGGAACACTGTATTTCTTTACACGTTCTGCTCCATTTGCACCAGTCATAACTTCTTTTAAGTCTACTTTTGCAGCTGCTTCGAGCTCTTTGTAAGCTTCTACTTTGTCTAAATTAGTCCAATTAACCATTATATAGTTGCCTCCCTTTTAAAATGTGTTTCATAAAACTTTGCTAACTACTATTATACTATCAAATCAACTTCTTTTTCAACTGTTCCATGTCATTTTCCTTGAAATATGGCAACTCATGGATACGATTCTTCAAAGATGCTAGAAGCGAAATCGTTCCTTTTTGAATTCCAAAGTGCTTTGCTATGACACATTGTCTTCCTGTCACATACTGTATCTTGTCATATTTCACAAAAAGTACCCTTCTTCCAAAACGACCATCCACAATTTTTAAAAACTTTTCATCTACCTTGATAGCCTTGGTCAGAAAATCTGCAAGCTTTGTAATTGTACGCCAGATAAGAAGAACTACCGCAGCAAAAATCACTCCATATTTTATGCTAGCACCAGGTGTATACGCTTCAACAATGAGATATATCGCCACGTTCATCACAACATAAAGCGCTAGCCAAGGAAGACTCAAAAGCCAAACTACTTTTGGCTGCTTCTCTTCTTGGATTTCTATCGCTCCGTCAAATTCTGGAAGGAGCTGATGCAGCTGGCTCTGTAAATCTTTCAGCGTATTGTATGGGAGAAAGAACGTATTCGCTTCCTTCTCATCATCATCCATTCCGACATTGACAATCTCTACCATATAATATCCTGCTATGCGAGCAATCATTGTCTGTGAAAGTTTTATTCCATTGATTTTGTCTACTGGTACGGAATATGCTACCTTTTTGAACAGACCATAGCTTAAGTAAACTTTGTCCTTTTTGCGTTCGATTCGGAAATTTAGGTATTTGATAAAATCTTTTATCGTAGGCCACAATGTCAAAGCTAAAAAAGTAATTAGCGAAATGAGGACATCGAAGCTTGGAATACCCTCATCTTGGTAAGCTATAACACAAAAAAACAAAACACCTATTATCAGAATTAGGTTAAAAATGCGAATTGAAAATAGTCCATGACGCATCAACTCACCAATGGAGCCATGTGTCACCGCACCGTTTCGGTCAAATGATTCGTCGCTCGGAGGCACATCTGCTTTCGCAATACACACCTCTGCCGACACATTTTCATCTGCCATCTGAACCTGCTGCCCTTCGGCCTTTGCAAGCACCCATGCACGAAATTGCTCTGCATCTGCTTTCTTTAACACAATATTTACATCCGTCTGGTCTGCCGTCGACAAACTATTGGTATCCAGCTTGACCTTACAAGTACCAAGAATCATTTCCAAAAGATTCTGCTCCAGATTTACATTGGAAACTGTCTTTAAGCCAATGGTATCTCTCTTTTTGTTGAGTGTATTTCGTTCTATAACCAGCGTGTTTTCTTCTATGGTGATATACGTCTTTGCCCAAAGTATAGTCTGGTATCCTAGCATAAACACCAACACAACCACAAATACAAGCAAAAGCAGGAGCATATCCGCACTTCGGATTCCCTCGTCTCCCATCTCTGAAATCAAATTGAACACGAAAACCGCAAGCACTGCAATCACAGTTCGCATGGAAGTTTCCAAAATGATGGACGGATGATTGCGAAATCTAATATTATTCTCCATCTTTTTCCCTCTTCTCTACCACAATCTGATTGATACGTTTACCAAGGCTTTCCGCGATAAAATCTGCTTTTTCTTCATCCAAGAAACGAAGTGTTACATCGCCACCGGCGGTAGTAACTACTACCTTTGCCACCTTGAACATACGGTCGATTGGACCTCTTAAGGTCTGCATTTTATGTAATCGTTCCAAAGGAACGATATTTCTTTCGACAAAGATATAGCCCTCATAAATATCGATGAAATCATCGTTGATACTGTAACGATATCTGTGAAAACGAAAATACGGGCTAATTGCTGCATTACCAACCAGTAAAATTGCAAGCACGATAGAAATTGTTGTTCCGATTTCAATTCCATCTGGAATAAACCATGCTATATTCACTGCTACAATTACTCCAATTCCAATAATTGCCCAAATGATGGCTGCGGTGTACATACAGCCGAGGGCGCGTTTTGATAATTTTTCCATAACTACTTTCCTCAAATTATTTTCTCTTTTTGTTTATAACAACATAAGCCCCTACTCCAACTCCCACAAGTAGTACCACTCCTACTACAAGAATCGGAAGCATATCTGGTCCTTTTTCTACAATATTTACATCTACCAATTTTTCAGTAGTTATAACATACTCCGAACAATGCTCTATGTCAAAGCTAACCCTGCCTTCTTTATATTTTCCTTCACTTACAAATTCTTTCGCTTCAGTTTTAGGATTGCAATAGTAAAAATAAAGTGTTGCTCCATCTTCACATTTTACAGTTCCTTCTGGAATCTGAATTGTAACTTGTGTTCCTTCTGGCAATTTTCCAGAATACTCAAAGCTCACCTTTATCTCTTTTTCACTGCTTGCTTCTACTTTCGCTTCTGCTGTAAAGTTTTCTGGTGCTTCTCCGCTTGCAAAAGTCCAGGCAACTGATTCATCCAGACTTGTCAGCGTAGTAGCATTATCATTCGAATCAGCTGAGGATTCCGTTTCGATTTCACTTTCTTCTTCCTGCTTCAACTGGTCGCAAAGTGGCTGTATCTCAGCAGTTGTAATCACAAGGTCTGCTGGAAGTGGCTGAGTTGCCACCACAAAAGTCCCATTTGGATCACCATCTGCAGCTGCAAAATTTTCCATGTCCATAAAATCACGATCATAGCCATCATATATCGCAGTTAATCCAGGAACAAATTTCTGAATGTCTGGAATATATTTATATCCCGTGCAAGTTCCTCCACGAAGAAAACTAAATGCTGGTTCATGCAAAATTACCCATGGATCTGACATGGTTACCCCTTCCACTTTGAAAGTTGCAACCTGATTGGTATAACCTGCTGTTGTCAAAAGCTGTGTCAGTGCTGCCTCTTCTGTCTTTTCAATCACAGGGGTCATTCCTGCACACTTTGGACTTCCTGTAAGTAAAAACGTAGGATAATAAACCTCTATTCTCGTCCACCCTTCCGCTGCTATCATCTGCATAATTTCATCGGTCAGGGCTTCCCCTTCTGGATAAATGCCCAAAATGCTAAGACTATAATCTCCTGCCGACACATTCGCATTCAAATCAGAAATGGCAGCCGCTAATCCACGCTTATTAATAATGTCTGCAACGAAACCTCCAGAGCCCCTATATGCCAATGCATCCAACGCAGGACTCTTCCATACCATCCCTGGCGGGTCCCAAGTCGCCGAAATCTCTGGCACCATAAAGACTGTGTTGGCTGCCTGTGCAGAGAGTGGTGTCTGCAGTAATAATGTTGCTGCTAATAATATGATTGCTACGATACGTTTTTTCATAATGACACATCCTTTCTATTTCATATCACATCCCTATTTATACAAATCCTCCAAGGTCAAAAGTTTAACCTCTCCTTTATCGGCTAACTCTTTCAATCCCTGTGTAAATCCACCCTTTGAAAAGATATAATAATAGTATTTTTCACCCTTTCCAAACACCGCCGCATAATGCTTCAGCAATTCCAACTCATCCACACCAACGACTTCGTTGCGGTACTTACAAGACCCAATCACGTACTCTTTTCCCTCAACCGGTGTTCCCACAATATCAATCTGAACCTCTTTCTTGGCTTTTGCATCTGTTCCCCACCATTGTCCTACATCTGATAAAATAATCGGTAAATCTTCTGCATAACGAAGAAGATATTCTCTGCACATCTGCTCAAAAACAAGTCCCATATAATCCGAAAAATGCTGTTTGATTAGTGCATCATAAATTCTCTCAATTCTTCCAGCACTAATTGCAGATGTATTTTGTGGAACAAACCTATACCAAAAACGGAAAAAATTATCTCCTATGACGTATATCGTCTTTTTACCACCCTTCTCCGTAATAGGTGTTTCCTTTTTGATGATACCTAAGTCTAAAAGAACCTTTAAATATTTTGCACATACTGCGGATTCAATACCCACTTTGGTTGATATTTCGTTAGAACGAGAAGCACCTCCAGCAATTGCAATAATAATAGAATTATACACGGTAGGTTCACGCAGCTCCTGCTTTAATAGGTTCTCTGGTTCTTCAAACAAATAACTAGAAGTGTTAAATAAATTATTTTTTAAAGCTTCATCAATATCCTTTTCCACATCAAGTTTATTAATATAATGTGGCACACCTCCCGTAATACCATAAACAAGTGACTGCTGCTCTTCATCTAATTCTGGATTAAATGCGGTCATCTCTTTATAATCTAATGCTTGAATTTTAAACTGTCCTGTTCTCCTTCCATAAAGTGGACTCTCATAGCCCAAGACCTGATATTCCATAAAACTCATAGAAGATCCACAGAGAATTAAAAATAACTGACTATCTTTCCATATATGGTCAATGATATGTTGTAATCTTGAAGAAATAGACTTATCTGCTTTTGCAAGATATGGATATTCATCAATAACAAACACTATTCTCTCTTCTTTTGCCATACGTGTGATTTCTGCAAAAGCAGCATCAAATGATGCATAAACAGGAGCCGACTCCGCATCTGGATAGTTTTTCTCATAAATAGCTTTTGAAAGTGCTTCTAAATTTTCCTGCGAACTTGCATTAAGAGCAGATAAAAATATAGTTGGTTTATCTTTACAAAACTCATTTATAAGCGCAGTTTTTCCTACTCGACGACGTCCATATACAACTATGCACTCAAAATTTCCCTTTTGATATCTTCGATTCAAATCATACAATTCATTTTCCCTACAATGAAACATAGTTTTCTCTCCTCTTTATTTACTAACTTATGAGTTACTAACTTATAAGTCATATTATGAATATTTATTCCCACTTTGTCAATAAAATATAACAAAAAACACTTCCCTAAAATCTCTTTTAGGAAAGTGTCCTTATCTTGTTCTTATTTATCCAAACTCTTCATTGTTGGGAAGAGTAAAACGTCTCTAATTGCTGGACTATCTGTCATAATCATAACCATACGGTCAATACCATAGCCGATACCACCTGTAGGTGGCATACCGATAGCAAGAGCGTTTAAGAAGTCTTCGTCTGTGTGATTTGCTTCTTCGTCACCCTTTGCAAAGAGTTCTTCCTGTGCTTCGAAACGAGCTCTCTGATCGATTGGGTCATTAAGCTCTGAGTATGCATTACACATTTCCCAACCGTTCATGAACATTTCAAAACGTTCTACATATTCTGGATTTTCTGGTTTTTTCTTTGTAAGTGGAGAAATCTCGATTGGATGATCCATTACAAAGGTTGGCTGAATAAGGTGATGTTCTACATATTCTTCAAAGAAGAGATTTAAGATATCACCCTTCTTGTGATGTTCTTCAAATTCGATGTGGTGTTCTTTTGCAAGAGCACGAGCTGCGTCTAAATCAGCAACTTCATTCCAATCTACGTTTGCATATTTCTTAACAGCGTCTACCATAGTGATTCTTTCAAATGGTTTTGAAAGATCCATTACGTTTTCACCATAAGTAAGTGTAAGTCCACCAGTTACTTCCTGTGCTACATAACGGAAAAGGCTTTCTGTTAAGTCCATCATTCCGTGGTAATCTGTATATGCCTGATAAAGTTCCATAAGTGTGAACTCTGGATTGTGTCTTGTATCAAGACCTTCGTTACGGAATACACGACCGATTTCGTATACTCTTTCTAAACCACCAACGATAAGTCTCTTAAGTGGAAGTTCAAGAGAAATACGAAGCTTGAAGTCTTCGTTTAATGCATTAAAGTGTGTTTCAAATGGTCTAGCTGCTGCTCCACCTGCGTTTGAAACAAGCATAGGTGTTTCTACTTCCATGAATCCCTGTCCATCTAAGTAGTTACGGATGCTCTTTAATACTTTTGAACGCTTGATGAAAGTGTCTCTTGATTCATCGTTCATAATAAGGTCCACATAACGCTGACGGTATCTGGTATCTGTATCTGTAAGTCCATGGAATTTCTCTGGAAGAATCTGTAAGCTCTTTGCAAGCATAACCATTTCTTCCGCGTGAATAGAGATTTCTCCTGTTTTCGTACGGAATGCATATCCCTTAATACCAAAGATATCACCAATGTCTGATTTTTTAAAATCTGCATAAGCGTCTTCTCCGATAGCATCACGCGCTACATATATCTGGATTTTTCCTTTCAAATCCTGAATATTGCAGAAAGACGCTTTTCCCATGACACGTTTGAAAAGCATACGTCCTGCAATACTTACCTGAATTGGGCTTGCATCCATGATTGCTCTTCTCTCGTTATAATCATCGTTTATTGCTTTTCTTGCATCAGCTTCATCCATTCCATCAGTATTTACTGCTACTCTTCCTGCAAGCAATTCTGCTTCATGTTTTTCATAAAGAGCTTTTACTTCATCGGAATGATGTTCTTGATTATATTTTGTAATCACAAATGGATCTTTTCCGTTTTCCTGTAGTGTCTGTAATTTTTCACGACGAATTCTAAGGAGTTCGTTTAAGTCCTGCTGTGGTGCATTGTTGTTTGCATTTTCCTGATTACCCATGCTTTTCCTCCGTCTGTTTTGGAATCCTTTTCTTATTTAGAATTTAGATTGATCTCTGGATGTCGAGTACCTTGTACTGTACTACGCCAACCTGTGTTTCTACTGATACCATCTCTCCTACTTTCTTACCAATGAGGGCTTTACCTACTGGTGATTCGTTAGAGATTTTTCCTTTTAAGCTGTTTGCTTCTGTAGAACCTACAATTTTATAGATAAGTTCTTCATCAAATTCACAGTCTAAGATTTTTACCTGACAACCGATGTTGATTGTTTCAAGATCTACTTCATCTTCATCTACGATTTCAGCATTTTTTAAGATTTTTTCAATTTCTTCAATACGAGCTTCGATGTCACGCTGTTCATCTTTGGCTGCGTCATATTCTGCATTTTCTGATAAGTCGCCCTGTTCACGAGCTTCTTTAATTTTCTGTGCTACCTCTTTACGTTTTACAACGATTAATTCATCTAATTCGTCTTCTAATTTCTTAAGACCTTCGCTAGTTAAAATGTTCTTCTTTGCAGTCATTTTACCTTACCCCTTTTTGTATTCACGTTGTTTTAGCGACCCAACAAGGTCTATGCAACTCATAGCATTATAGCCAATCACTCCATTTATGTCAAGGAATTTCGCGGTTTTTGGCGTCTTTGACAATTTACTTCACGGAGCCATCACTCCCGCACACCTTGTACAAGAGAGCTTCTAACTCATTGTATGTTTCTACCTCATTTATCATGACACGAAGTTTTGCGGAATTTGGATATCCAGCCGTGTACCATGCACCATGCTTTCGGATTTCACGAATGCCCGTGTATTCGCCTTTAAATTCCAGCATCATGCGGGCGTGACGAAGCATCATCTCTGCCACTTCTTCAAAGCTTGGCTTTGGCAATCTCTCACCTGTTTCAAAAAAGTGAAGCACCTGGCGGAAAATCCATGGATTCCCTTGAGCCCCTCGGCCTATCATAAATCCGTCACATCCCGTCTGCTCATACATCGCTATCACATCTTCTGCCGTAAGCAAATCTCCATTTCCGATAACTGGTATCGAAACCGCTTCTTTCACCTGGCGGATGATATCCCAGTCTGCTTTACCTGAATAGTACTGCTCTCGGGTTCGTCCGTGAACCGCAATTGCTGCTGCACCGCTGGCTTCCGCTATCTTTGCCATTTCTACGGCATTGATATGCTCATCGTCAAAGCCTTTACGAATTTTTACAGTTACTGGCTTCTTAATGGCTCTTGCTGTTTTTTCAATAATCTCTCCTGCAAGTCGCGGATTTCTCATAAGTGCTGAGCCCTCGCCATTGTTTACAATCTTTGGTACGGGACATCCCATATTTATATCCAGAATATCAAATGGTCTCTCTTCAATTTCATGTGCAATGTTTGAAATAATATCTGGATCGGACCCAAAAAGCTGCAAAGATACGGGTAGCTCTCGTTCATCGATTTTCAATAAATCAATGGTGTTGCGGTTCTTATACATAATCGCTTTGGCACTAACCATTTCCATACAGAGAAGCCCTGCTCCCTGCTCTTTGCATAACAAGCGAAATGGCAGGTCGGTTACGCCTGCCATAGGTGCCAATATTAAATTATTTGGTAATGTGACACTTCCGATTTGGAGTGGCTTTATCATTTTGTTCTCCTATTCTGCTTTTTATACACCAA
>X42_Goitered_Gazelle__coassemble_18_pt1 | contig 68579 bp, 58 predicted proteins | sample X42_Goitered_Gazelle__metabat2_low_PE_005 | metagenome-assembled genome bin X42_Goitered_Gazelle
ATCTAAAACGAATTTCTTTTATTTTTAATATACATTTTTCTCTAGCACTTCAAAATACTTCTCAAATGTCTTTCTCGTACACTTTGGATTCTGAATCTCTATTCCATCACCATCGTACCCACTAGCGAAAATGCCATCGCTACACGGTGATCGTCAAAAGTTTCCACCTCACATGCAGTTGGCACACCCGGTAAAATAAACACATTATCCTTTTGCTCTACTGCAGCAATTCCCATCTTTGCTAAATTCTTTACAATCGCATCAATACGATTACATTCCTGATAGCGAATATGTCCTATATTCATGATACACACCTTGGAATTCGCAAATGGTGCAATAGCCGCGAGGGTAAGTGCTTGATCTGAAAAGCTGGAAAAATCAAAGGAACCACCCAAAAACTTATCCTTTGGTGGGAGTAATAGCACACCATCCTCTTCCTCTTCTATCTTACAGCCCATACGAACCAATACCTTAAGGAACTTAATATCGCCCTGCAAGCAATCCATATGTACATTTTTTACTTTTGCCTTTACACGAAGTAATGGCACAAGTGCATAAAAATAACAAGCTGCGGACACATCTGGCTCGATAGTATATTCGCACGCCTCATATCCATTCTCATTTCTTCTACGATACGCACCCGTTAAGGTACGTTCAATTCCCACACCAAATTGCTGCATCATACGCATTGTCATACTGACATATGCCATGCCATGAGAACCTGTCATTTTAATCATAAAATTCTGTGGCAATAGCACAGAGCTAATAAGCAAAGCACTTAAAAACTGACTGCTCTTTTCTACATCAATAGTAACCTTGCTCTTTTTACACTCAAACTCACCAATCGTAAATGGGAAGCAATACTCCTCTTCTTCATATTCAATCTTGGAACCCATTTCCTCTAGTGCTACCAGCAATTCCTTCATAGGACGCTTTTTCATCTGTTCCGAAGCAGTAATTCGATATTTTCCTTTGGATAAGCCTAAAAAGGCTGTAAGAAAACGGGCAGCCGTACCTGCACTGCCTACATAGACCTCTGCTTCTTCATTTGGAATATCCCCACCGAAGCCTTCAATTGTAACAGTTTCAGTTTCTTCATCAATATGAATAGGGAACCCCAAGTCATATAATGCCTGCATAAAATGACGCGAATCATCACTAAAAAGAACACCATGAAGTACGCTCGTTCCTTCTGCTAAGGCCGCAATCAAAAGTGCTCTATTGGTAACACTCTTAGAGCCTGGGACACAGGTTATAATATCATGCGCTTGTTCAACTTTTTTTACTCGATATATGTCGTTATTATTCATTTCCACCCAATTAATTACTCATATTTTCGTTATATTCGTAGAAAATCTGATAAATATCAATTTTCAATGCATCGGATTCAATCATTCCGATAAATTTTGCACCATAATGATACTGTCCATCTTTTTCCTCACGACGAACAATTTCTATCACAGCATCTATCGTTTCTTTTGTCCAAATCTGAAGCTTCGTATTATAATAGCTACCAATCGCCAATTCCGCCTTTGAAGCAAAACCAATTCCGCTCTTTGATAAATCTGTAATATCAACATGAACCAGCTTTAAGGTTGTCACACCTTGATTATCATCAATACGTTCCAATTCCACGGTAACATCTAAATCTAATCGTCTGCTATTTCTTTTTTCATCCATAGTTTTTCTCCTATTGTAAACAACCATCCAACCATTATTACAACTATATCATAGTATGTTTTGGCTTTTTTTACAAGTTCTACTTGTTGGCAGATTTTTCAACCTCAGCTATAAACATCGCATCTCCAAAACTAAAGAAACGATATTTTTCCTCTACCGCCTGTGCATAAGCTGCAAGCACATGTTCTCTACCAGCCAAAGCAGAAACCAGCATTACCAAGGTGGATTCTGGCAAATGAAAATTCGTAATCAAAGCATCAATTACCTTAAACTGATATCCTGGATAAATAAATATCTCTGTCCAACCACTACAAGCCTTTAACATTCCATTTTCATCTGCAGCGGATTCCAATGTGCGCGTACTCGTTGTCCCGACCGAAATTACACGTTTTCCAGCTAATTTCGCTTTATTAATTTTATCCGCCTCTGACTGCTCAATATTATAGAATTCCGAGTGCATATGATGATTGAGCAGATTGTCTTCTTTTACTGGACGGAAAGTTCCAAGCCCTACATGCAGAGTCACCTCTGCAATTTCTACGCCCTTGGCCTTTACCTGTTCTAATAGTTCTGGAGTAAAATGAAGCCCTGCAGTAGGAGCCGCTGCTGAACCGTCATGTTTAGCATATACGGTCTGATAACGATTCTTGTCTTGCAACTGATGTGTAATGTATGGTGGAAGCGGCATTTGTCCCAACTGATCCAAAATCTCTTCAAAAATCCCTTCATAATGGAACTTAATTAAACGATTGCCTTCTTCTACAATATCAACAACTTCACCAACTAATAATCCATTTCCAAATAAAATTTTTGTGCCTGGTCTCGCCTTTTTACCTGGCTTTACAAGAGTTTCCCACACATCATTCTCGTGGCGTTTCAAAAGAAGCACCTCTATGGATGCTCCAGTACCTTCACGCACGCCCATCAAACGAGCAGGAATTACTTTGGTATTGTTAATAACCAAGCAATCCCCCTCGTTTAAATAGTCTAAAATGTCACGGAAAGTATGATGTTCTACGTCACCGGTATTTCTATCCAAGACCAATAATCTAGAACTTGAACGGTCCTCCAAAGGATCCTGTGCAATAAGCTCCTCTGGTAAATCAAAATAAAAATCTGATTTCAGTAATTCTTTCATAATTCTCCCTAGCTACGAAGTTCAGCTCCAAGATTTCTTCCAAGGAGTTTTAAAATCTTCTTAACAAAGCCATCTACAGATTCTGGGCCAAAAGCTTCCTCCTTTGGAGTAAACAATACAGTAAATGCCATACTCTTCTTGTCTTCGCCAATCTGTGCACCTTCGTAAATATCAAATAATTTGATGCTTGTAATATATTTACATGCTTCTTTCATTGTCTTTTCGATTTCGCCACAAGAAACATTCTTGTCTACTACGATAGCAAGATCACGCTGTTCTTCTGGGAATTTTGGAAGTGGAGTAAACATAGCTTTTCTGCCATAGTACTGTGTAAGTTCTTCTAAATCGATTTCCATCAAGTACATAGGCACACGCATGTCGCATTCATCCATAATTTCATATGCGAGCTTACCAAGATAACCAATTTCCACACCTTCACAGCTAATGCTTGCTGTCTGGAATGGATGTAAGAAGGTCTTAGTTGCTGGTGCATATTCAAATTCTACATGTAAAGTCTTGGCTACAGTTTCAGCAATTCCTTTTAAGGTAAAGAAGCTTTCCTTTTCACCAAACACAGCTACACAAAGAGTCTGACGTTCTTCTGGATATTCCACAAGTGGAAGCTCTTTTGCAATGAATTTCTTCGCTACTTCATAGAGTCTTCCCTCTAAGTTTGCTTTCTTCTGGTTACGTTCTACTGCATGAATCATAGAAGCAGCAAGTGTTGTTCTCATGATAGAGATTTCCTCACTAAGCGGATTCATAATACGGATAGCATGACGTTCTGGTGCATCCTCTGGCAAACGTAACAAATCAAGGTCAGAAGGCGAGAAGAACGAATAATGAATACATTCATGTGCACCTGTTCCACAAAGAGCTTTTTTGAGTCTCATTTCGGTCTTCTGCTCTGTAGTTTCACCACCTGAAGTAACTGTTGCAGTTGCAAGGAAAGTAGGTGTGATGTGTTCATAACCATACATACGAATCACTTCTTCTGCAACATCCTGATAACCTTCCATATCTTCACGATATGCTGGAACCTGAATAGTAAGTATATCTCCGTCTACCTTTGGTTCAAAACAAAGGTTTGTCATAATACGAATGATATCTTCTGTTGGAACAGTAATACCAAGTACTGCATTCACTTTTGCAATACTTACAGATAATTCACGTGGTTCCACGCTATTTCCTGTGTTTACATCTACATGTAATGCCCCTACTTTACCGCAGCCTAATTCTTCGATTAAGTGGCAGGCACGTTTTAAAGCCATAACTGTTGAATATTCATCAACACCTTTTGCATAACGAGCACTTGAATCAGAAGATTTACCTACTGCTCTGGAAGTACGACGGATGTTATCACGAGCAAATTTTGCTGATTCAAATAAAACAGTCTGTGTAGTATCTTTGATTTCAGAATTTAATCCACCCATAACACCTGCAAGTGCAACTGGTTTTACACCGTCACAGATAAGCATATTTTCTGTAGTAAGTGTTAATTCATCTTCATCTAATGTAACGATTTTTTCTCCTTCTGTGGCACGACGAACATTGATGGCATCACCTTCTAAGGTAGTATAATCAAATGCATGCATAGGCTGACCAAGTTCTTTTAAGATGTAGTTTGTAATATCTACAACATTAGAAATTGCACCGATACCTACGAGGTTCAATCTTCTCTTCATCCAAAGTGGAGATTCTTCAATTTTTACATCATGGATATAATGTGCACTGTATCTAGGACAAAGTTCTGGACAATCTACAGTTACTTTAAAATTCTCGATAGTTGCATCATCTGCTGTATAATCTAAAGCTGGAGCCTTGAAAGGTTTTTCCAATACAGCAGCTATTTCTCTTGCAATACCTACGATGCTCTGGCAATCTGGACGGTTTGCAGTAATACCGATATCAAAAATCCAGTCATCTAAACCAAGAATAGGCTTTACGTCTACACCGACTGGTGTGTCTTCTGGGAACACCAAAAGTCCGTTGTATTCTGCGCCTGGATACATATTTTCATTTACACCAAGTTCTACACCTGAACAAAGCATACCGTGTGATTCTACACCACGAAGCTTGCCCTTTCCGATAGTCATTACACCTTCTACTGTTTTATGATCTTTTGCGGTTGCATATACAGTTGCACCTACTAAAGCAGCTGGATATTTACCTCCTGCCTTTACATTATCTGCACCACAGCAAATCTGGAAGGTTCCGTGCTCGCCGCAATCCACCTGACATACATGGAGGTGGGTATCTGGAATAGGTTCACATTCTAATACATGTCCTACAACTACTTTACTAATATCTTTTCCTACCTCATATAATTCTTCAACTTCGAAACCACAAGAGAATAATTTTTCTTCCAATTCCTGTGGAGTGATGTCGATATCTACATAATCTTTTAACCAACTTAATGGTGCTATCATATCTATTTACCTCCAATTACTTGTCATTTAACTGACCTAATACTTTTACATCTGATTCAAATAACATTTTGATGTTGTTGATACCGTATTTAAGCATTGCAGTACGCTCAATACCGATACCGAACGCAAGTCCGCTGTATTCGTTAGGGTCTACACCACAGTTTTCTAGTACGTGGTTGTTTACGATACCTGCACCGAGGATTTCTATCCAGCCAGTACCTTTACAAAGCTTGCAACCCTTTCCTCCACATTCAAAACAGCTACAGTCTACTTCTACCGATGGTTCTGTAAATGGGAAATAAGAAGGACGAAGACGTGTTTTTGTTCCTTCACCATAAATCTTTTCTACGAACTTATCTAACATACCTTGTAAGTCACAAAGAGTAATGCCTTTGTCTACTACAAGGCCTTCCATCTGACTAAACATTGGTGAATGTGTAGCATCATCATCTGAACGGAACACCTTACCTGGTGATAAAATCTTGATAGGTGGCTGCTTCTTTTCCATTACATGAACCTGTCCCGCAGAAGTCTGGGTACGAAGCAGAAACTCTGGTGATAAATAGAAAGTATCCTGCATATCTCTCGCTGGGTGATCCTGTGGTGTATTTAAAGCTGTAAAGTTATAGTAATCTGTTTCAATTTCTGGTCCTTCGAAAATTTCAAATCCCATACCAGCAAAAATGTCGATAATTTCATTACGAACCAATGTAATTGGATGTAAGTTACCTTCCTCCACTGTTTCAGCAGGTAATGTAATATCAATCTTTTCTGCTTCATAACGAGCCTGTAATTCTTTGGCTTTCATCTTTTCATCAATCTGTCCAAGATATTCCAAAGCCCAAGCTTTCAGTTCGTTTACACCCTTACCGTAAGCTGCTTTTTCTTCGTTAGGGATGTTTTTCATCTCTTTCATTAAAAGACCAATTTTACCAGTCTTTCCATCCAAGAACAATTTCTTGAATTCATACACTTCTTTTGCAGAATTAAGATCTTCTGCACCCGCAATAATTTCCTGTTTGATTGCTTCCAAATTTGCGTTCATTGCATGTACTCCTTTTCTATAAATAATTTTCGAATGATTTGTTTTAAGGAATAAAAAAGTTCGTCCCTAAAACATAGGGACGAACCAATATCCTAAATTATTGTATCCGCGATACCACCCTGATTCCCGCTTCTTATATAGTAATGAAACATTAACACATAAAACACGGACTCTCACTTACTGCGTAACATGCAGTGACTCGTCTTGAACTATTCTTATTAAGAAATGACTCTTAAAAAAGTTTCATCCAAGCAGCTCCTGTGGGAAATTCAGCAAATAATCAGCGCTTAAGAAAACTTACAGCCGATGGTCTTCTCTCTCTGAAAGAATAATTATCGCTTACTGAACACATTCATAGCCTTTTTCTTTTCAAAATCTTTTGTTATATTAACACACCAAGCTTGAAACTTCAAGCTAAAATTGATATATTGTATACATATATTTAAGTTTGTATTTTATACTATTTTTGAGGGAGTCTATATGAACAAAATAAAGAAACCATATTATATATGTTTAATTACAATTGCCGCTTTATTAAACATTATACTAATTTTTAATAATAACGTTTGGTGTGATGAAGCCTTTGTAATGAACGCCTGCAAACTAAACTTTTGTGAATTAACAGATTATATCTATAATGTAGACATGCGTCCACCTGTATATTTATACTCTGCAAAGCTTGTTTCAATGCTCTTTGGTTTATCTGTTCCAGCATTAAAGTTTTTCTCTTTTATACCTGCAGTCCTTTCCATGATACTTGGTGCCACTGTTATTGATAAAAACTGGGGAAATGGAAAATTATATACAGGTACTATTTTCATATTACTTATGGGGCTTGCTCCTATTACTATCACAAAGAATATCGAAATCTCAATGTATTCCTGGACAGCTTTCTGCATCGTAGCAAGTACAGTTTTTGCTTATAACATCGTTTTCAAAAATGGCAAAAAAATAGACTGGATTCTTTTTATTTTATGTGCTTTGGGTGCAGCCACAACACATTACTATGCAGTATTAGTTGAAATCTTTATCTACCTTTTTCTATATATTGCATTACTTATCAAAGATAAGAAAAACATCAAGCAATGCCTCTTGTCTGCTCTTGCAACCATTTTGTGCTATACTCCAATTCTGCCATTCTTTTTCCATCAGTTTGGAGCAGCAACCGATCTCTTTTGGATTAAAAAAACTAATTTAGGGACAATTCTTCAGGCATTGCGTATGCCATTCCAAGGCGAAAACCGATTTACATTCACCTCAGAGTTTACTATGATTTTCTGGGCACTAATCATTGGAACTTTTATGTACTTATTAATTACCAGTGTCTCTGATTATATAGAAAAGAAAAAAACGAATAAAGATTTCCTATTTGCTATCGCATGTATTTTAGTTATTGCATGCTTTTTAGTAAGCTGTTTAATCTTATCCAAACTACTTCGACCATTGTTTGTAAATCGTTATATGTATGTAACAATCGGTTTATTATGGCTTTATATTGCTATTGTTTTTGGAAAACTTCTTACAGAAAAACTTGCAGCTCCTATGTGTCTCGGACTTGTTCTTTGCTTCATTATGTTTAGTTATCCAACATTAATGGACCGCGAATATAACACCGGTACAGAAGACACAACTGCCTATTTAAACGAAGTCATGTCCGAAAAAGACATTTTAATCAATAATATTGAAGAGTGCATGAATTGGAATTTGAATTATTATTTTCCGGATCATGAGACCTATTTAAACATCGACATTGATGAATTTTACAAAAATGAATCCTTCGATTTCACAACCCTTGACACTACAGCTTGGTATCTATCAGATAAAGGTTTGGACATTCCTTCTGAAGTTTTAGAATCAGCAAATCTTAGCTGTGAGGTTGTAACTTCTGACGGTCTGATTCCTGTTGATGTTGATTCAATAGAAGAACTTGAAAACATTATTACTTACAACATAGATAGTTATTACTATTTTACCATCTTTAAAATCACAAAAAATTAATCCTAAAAAAGGGCTGTTCTTTGAAACAGCCCCTTTTCTTATATTCTTTTTATAATCACATTCTCAAAATAGTAATCAATGATTTCTTTATAGTTATATCCTTTCTCCGCCATTCCTCTGGCACCATATTGGCTCATCCCAATCCCATGTCCAAATCCGCCTCCGCGTAAAACTATCTTCCCGTCAGAAACATCCAATACTTCAAAGCATGCACTCGGAAGCAGCGAAAGGTCCGTTCTCACCTGCTCATTTTGTAAAATCACTTCCTGCGAATACATCCCTAAAACCTTTCGTATTTCATTTTCTTTATTTAAGGTTTCTACGTGATTTTCGTATTTCAACTCTACTTCTGTGACATAACCCCCCTCATTTCTTTGTTTTACAGTAATAGATTGTAATAATCCCTTGTCAACATCTTTCACCTGTGAAATATCCAGTACTGTTTTCCAACGATAATAATTGGATATTGCATCATAGGAAACCTCTTGCTGTGTCATAAATCTGGAAAAATCAGTATCCTTCGTCAAATCGAGCCCCGCGGAAAACTCGAAACCGGTACAAGCAATATACTCGGATTCGCTATTGCCCCATGAAGATAAATTATTGGTTACCCCTGGACTTGTCGAATAATAATAACATGCTATCAATTCACCATTACACGTCACTACCTCTCCTGCAGTAGCATCAACTGCAATATCCGCTTCAGCTGTTCGACCTGTATTATGAAAAGCTTGGAAATCTGTACTATCATCTATATTTGCCCCATATTTCGCATAGGTTTGATTTGTCATATGCGAATACGCATAGGTTCTGGCACAGACCGCCTGTGCCTTCAATGCTTCCTCTCCAAAGTTCGATGGCATTTCCGATGGAAGAACATATTTTAGGTAAAGCTCCATTGGCAGCTCATTTATCATTACAATCCCCTCTGGCTCCATAAGAAAATGTAGTTTTCCTTCAAACCTTTCTTCAAGTCCATTCCCCGCACTATCACACATAACTAATCCTTGTGCATCCTCAAGCGAAAATGATGTAACCCCTGTTTCATTCATATGATTATTAATATCTATAATCGATCCATCGGACTGTTTTTTTATGTAAATCTGTGGATAAAAAACGCTCGAACCATTCTTCATCACCACCCGAATATCAGTCGGTACTACGTCCTCTTTAAGTATAATTCCACAAACAACACCTTTTTCCATAACACATTGTATATTGGAAACTCCAATAATCATCTGCGTCCATTCTCGTTGTTTTACCTGTCCCTCCTCAATTTGATAGATGGGCAGAGATGTATTCTTGCGTTCTGTACCATGTTCTTTTAAAACCAATTCCCCCTCTGTATAGGATTCCAAAACACCTGAAACCACATCTGGTTTTATTGCAATCTTGGATACCTTCTCTCCTTCAATATGTATATCAGCAATTCCTGTATATGACTCAGCAAGCGTTCCCTCCACTTCATAGTTTTTATAATCATATAAGAAAGATAACTTATTATCTTCACAAGAAATTATGTACGCATTTTCTAAAACAACAGGTTGTCCCGTTTGGATAGCTTCTTCAAAAAACCACAACCTCGCTTTCTCTTCGTCTGTATTTTGGAACATTTTTAGCAAAATCAATCCCGTACACACAAGGCTAAGAATTGTAAGCAATAAAATGATCCAAATCATTTTCTTATTATTAAATTTTCCTCTCATATCATTTCAATTCCTTTACTTTAAATCACAAAAGGAGCTGCTCATTGCAGCCCCTTCTCTTAAGTAAAATATGTATTTTATCTTTTGTAAATAATAATTACCCGAAATGCCGGTTCCTACAATTTAGACGCCTAGCAAATGCTAGGTGGGTAACCGCAGTCTGCGTTCTGCCTTCCACTGATACGAGGCGGCCTGACATCCGGCAGTTCATATAGGAATCCCGTTCAAAGTGATGTAGGTTCTAAATATATAGGATTGTCGCACATTCCAGGCAATTATCTTTTGTATACTGTAAAAACCCGTTTATCTTTTGTTAAATTTATTATACTTGAATACTTTTTTAAATTCAATTGGAAAATATATACATATATTTTAATCAAATTTCTACGAACCAAGATGTAATTTTCGGTTTACATATCTTCCAACACCTTCCTGCCAGTTTAAACAATACTTCAACTAGAACACTCAATAATATTGTTAAAACAAATTCAATCCATGGATTATAAATACCAATCACGAGATGACAAGTCGCCATTACCGGCATTTGAAGACAATAAATTGGCAGACTTATTGCACCTAAAAAATCCAAACATTTAAATTTAAGTTTTGTAGTATAGGTTACACCTGCATAAGATAAGGATATGGATAAAAACAACATAACTATGAATAAAGCATCATAACTTAAACTTGTCAGATGAGAAACTACCACAACCCCTACAAATCCCTCAAGTTCAATTATTGTAAGCAGGATTTTCGCAAAACAAGTAAAGTTGTGAGTCTGCCACCATTTACTTACATAATAAGCGAACCCTCCTAAAAGTAATCCTGCTAACGCTCTCATACTACAAAACAAAAAAGCATAATTTTCATCATGCCAACCAGTTATTGTACCTGATTTCATTACAATCAAACCATATAAGAGCATTGGACAAAAAGTCAATATTATCGCCCTTGTCTTTTTAAATCCCATAAGTAAATATATTACGAGTGGAAGAACAAACAACATGCAACATATATACCACAAATGATCATTTAACAAGCGAGGCGAATATATCCCCTCTGAAATCTCCAAGCCCTTTGGCACCATACCAGATCCAGATAGAAGCATCAGTTCTGTCGGCAAACATAGTAACCATCTTACAAATTCATTACCTTTCAATTCATATGCTATCAGACGTATTAACCACAACCACGTAATACTCAATCCCGCATATGGAAATATTTTCAAAAATTTATTCCATGTATACTGTAATGAATACCATGTATTATCTCCAATAAATTTCTCTTTTTTCTCTAAATGTGAAGCTGTAAAACAACCTGTAAGCAGAAAAAAGAATTCAACAAAAATCCAGCTCCCTTGAGATATTCCTAAATGCAATAACAATATCATACAAGATGCTACAAATCTTTCTAGTTCAATGTATCTATTTTTCATGCTATTTTTCCTTATCATTCGTTAAATTATTGTATCCATTATAACAACTAGAACAATAATTCGCAAATCCTATTATGTATACATAAATACATTGGGGCTGTGAGTTCTCACCAAAGTGATTTAAAAAAAGAGAGACCTATGTAAACATAGTTCTCTCTTTTGTATAAATCACCTTGGTTCCAAATGTTCGACAAATTAGAGCTGTGGACCTGCAGCAACAAGTGCTTTACCAGCTTCATTTCCTTCGTATTTAGCGAAGTTCTTAACGAAACGTCCAGCAAGATCTTTTGCTTTTTCTTCCCATTCAGAAGCGTTAGCATATGTATCACGAGGATCGAGGATACCTGTATCTACACCTGTAAGTTCTGTAGGTACTTCGAAGTTGAAGTATGGGATAGTCTTTGTATTAGCTTTTTCAATATCTCCATTAAGGATAGCATCGATGATACCACGAGTATCTTTGATAGAGATACGTTTTCCTGTACCATTCCATCCTGTGTTTACTAAGTATGCTTTAGAACCATTTTCTTCCATTTTCTTAACAAGTTCTTCAGCATATTTTGTTGGATGTAATTCTAAGAATGCCTGACCGAAGCATGCTGAGAATGTAGGTGTTGGTTCTGTAATACCACGTTCTGTACCAGCAAGTTTTGCTGTGAAACCAGAAAGGAAGTAGTATTTTGTCTGTTCTGGTGTAAGAACAGATACTGGAGGAAGTACGCCGAAAGCATCTGCTGATAAGAAGATAACGTTCTTAGCTGCTGGAGCTGCAGAAACTGGACGTACGATGTTTTCAATGTGATCGATTGGATAAGATACACGTGTGTTTTCTGTTACACTAGCATCTTTGAAATCGATTTTTCCTTCAGCATCAACTGTAACGTTTTCAAGAAGAGCATTTCTCTTGATTGCGTTGTAGATGTCTGGTTCAGATTCTTTGTCAAGGTTGATAACCTTAGCATAGCATCCGCCTTCAAAGTTGAATACGCCGTTGTCATCCCAACCATGTTCGTCATCACCGATAAGAAGTCTCTTTGGATCTGTAGAAAGAGTTGTCTTACCTGTACCAGAAAGACCGAAGAAAATAGCTGTATTTTCGCCATTCATATCTGTGTTTGCTGAACAGTGCATTGCAGCAATACCCTTAAGTGGAAGGAAGTAGTTCATCATTGAGAATAAACCTTTCTTCATTTCTCCACCATACCAAGTATTTAAGATAACCTGTTCTTTGCTTGTGATGTTGAAAGCTGCAACTGTTTCAGAGTTAAGACCTAATTCTTTGTAGTTTTCAGCTTTTGCTTTAGAAGCGTTGTATACTACGAAATCTGGTTCGAAGTTTTCAAGTTCTTCTGCAGTAGGCTGGATAAACATGTTCTTAACGAAATGTGCCTGCCAAGCTACCTCCATGATGAAACGAACAGCCATTCTTGTGTCTGGGTTAGCACCACAGAAAGCATCCACTACGAATAATCTCTTGTTTGAGAGTTCTTTCATAGCGATATCTTTTACTGTTGCCCAAACTTCTTCTGACATTGGGTGGTTGTCATTCTTATATTCGTCTGTTGTCCACCATACAGTGTCTTTAGAGTTTTCGTCCATAACGATGTATTTATCTTTAGGAGAACGTCCTGTATAAATACCTGTCATAACGTTAACTGCACCAAGTTCTGTTTCCTGACCAACTTCATAGCCTTCTAATTCTGGCTTAGTTTCTTCTTCGAAAAGAACTTCGTAAGATGGGTTGTACACGATTTCAGATACACCTGAAATGCCATACTTAGATAAATCGATTTTTGACATAATCTTTACCTCTTTCTTTATGTATTATTTTAACATTGCTAACGATTAAAATTACTGCTCAAAAGCAATCGAAAGTTATCCATGTTAATATATTTCATATTATATCTATACATTGCCTTTTCGTCAATACTCTCTTACATTTTTAACCATAAAAAAAGTTGCGTTTCATATTTAATAGGTGTAATATAAATGTATATTTAATCTATGTGAAAAGGGGTTATTCGAAATGAGTATTGACAACGGAAAAATTTTAATTTGTGATGATTCAATCCTCGCTCGTAAACAAATCAAGGACGTTATTTCAATTGTTGGAAATCCTACTATTATTGAGGCATCTGATGGAGAAGGTGCTATTCAGCTTTACAAGGAACACAAACCAGATTTAGTATTCCTTGATATTGTTATGCCTAAAAAAGACGGAAACATCGCAATTGAAGAAATCATGGCTTATGACAAAGATGCTGTTATCATTATTGTATCTTCGGTAGGTACACACTCTCAGCTAAAATGTGCGCTTGAAGCTGGTGCAACTGACTTCATCCAGAAACCTATCAATAAGATTCAGATTATTGAAGCAATCAACAAACATCTCGGAAGGTAGATTCTATGTATAATCAATTTTTTGGCAATTATTTATTTTCTAATGGATATGTAACCAAGGAACAGCTTCTGCCAGCACTTGCACGTCAGTCAAAAGCTCTCATGCATGTGAGTACGCTCGCGCTCTATGTAGGCTATATGTCAGCGTCAGAGATTGAGCGTGTTCTAGAGTTACAAGATGAAGAAGGGAAAAAATTCAGCGAACTCGCCATCAAATATGGCTATCTGACACATGACCAGGTTGTAGAATTGCTCAACACAAAGGCTCCAGACTTTCTGCTTATTGGTCAACTACTTATCAATGATGGCGTTTTTACTTACGAAGAATTCGAGAACATATTAACAGACTATCGTTCACAAACAGAATTCCTGGATTTAGAATTAAATGACGAAAACAGAAATGACTTTCATCGTTTGGTAGAGGATTTTTCAATTGTTTCCGAAACAGCAATTCCAGACTTTGGAAAATCCTATTTAGAGTTGATGTTTAACAACTTCGTTCGATATATTGGAGATGATTTCTCTACTCTTCCACCAAGTTTATGTATGGAATTTGCTACGGAATGTTGTGTTTCTCAGACCATTGAAGGAAGCTATGTGGTAAATACCTATTTTAATATGGATGAGTCAACAGCTTTGGCATTTGCAGAACGTTACTCTGGTGAAGCCTATAATGAAGTGGATGAATACGTTACAGCCTCTATTGAAGACATGTTGAATCTTCACAATGGGCTTTTTATAGTAAATGCATCAAATGATCGATTGAACGAGCTGTCAATTGGAGTCATCGGACATCATCCAAACACAATTATTAACTTTGAAACAACCACATATCTCTTCCCAATATGTTATCCATTTGGAATAATATACTTTATTATGGAAATTGTTAGTATATAATTCTTATACACAAAACAGGTAAGTCGAAATCGACTTACCTGTTTCTTTTTTCTATCTTATCTTATGAAACCCATGCACCGCTAGCATTTAAATAATAGCTACCAATCCAAGTATTAGACGCCATTGCACCACTTGAATATAAATAGTACCATGTACCACCATCTTTTATCCAGCCAGTCTGCATTACTCCTGAGCTATTCATGTAATACCATGTACCACCGTCATTTACCCAACCAGTTGCCATTGCTCCCGAGTTCTTTAAGTAATACCAAACTCCGCCATCTTTTATCCAACCGGTCTGCATTGCTCCTGAACTATTCATATAGTACCATGTACCGCCATCCTTTATCCAACCAGTTGCCATTGCTCCCGAGTTCTTTAAGTAATACCAAACTCCGCCATCTTTTATCCAACCGGTCTGCATTGCTCCTGAACTATTCATATAGTACCATGTACCACCGTCTTTTACCCAGCCAGTTGCCATTGCTCCACTACCTGGTTTCAAATAATACCAAGTTGCTCCATCCTTAAACCAGCCCTCTCTCATGTAACCTCTTGCATTAAATGCATACCATACACCAGAAATCTTTTCCCAACAATTTGCTGGATAAGAACCATCGGCACGTTGATACCACCAACCTGTACTATCCTGTTTCCATCCTGCTAACGAATTTGATATATCATCTGAAATACTTGTATTTGTATTATTAGAAAGTGTCGCAGAAGTATCATATACTCCTAAATCTTTATCAAAGGTATTGTCTTTTACAACGGTTCCACTACAAGTATTTGCAACATAAATACTACCGATACTAGTAGAAGTAATATTATTACCACTGATAGTGGTTCCACTTGCATTTCGAACACCAATACCAAAAGTTCCACCTGTAGCTATGTTTCCCTTAATTGAAACATTGGAACTAGGTACAGAGGCACTAGATTCTTTTACATAAATACCATAATCAGAATATCCAGAAATCGTATTATTTGCTACAACTGAATTCGATGCACCATGCAATAAAATTGCATTATCAGCTGTTGTATTAATCATATTTCCGCTTAATATTGTATTTGCATTTCCACCTGCTACATAGATACCATAATTATCTTTATCCGTGATTATATTGTTTGTACACTGTATAATAGAAGCATCCATCGCACAGATTATAGAACCACCACAATCTGATAACGTATTCGAATCTGCCTTTAAAGTAGTGTTTGCAGCTGCATAAATGGCAGAACCATCACAATTCTTAATTGTATTACCATTTACTGTTGCTGTTCCGCTATTTAAATGAACACCATTATTTGGTGTTTCATCAATCGAATTACCAACTACCGTAGCATTTGAATTATTTGTAATATATACTGGATGATCCAGACAATCATTTATCTTATTATTCTTTACTTATGCTGTTGAAGCATTTAAATAGATTGCATCTTCTGTTGTCTGTTCAATCATATTACCACTAATCACACCATTGGAACTCTGGAATACAATAAAATTATTTGGTATTACAGACCCACTCTGCATTGTGTTGTTGTTAATCTGTACATCCTTATAGTTATTAATCTGAAGGATGATATTTGAAATATTTTTAAAAGTATTATCCTTGATAACAACACCAGAAGTAATACCTGTTGAATCATGTGTACCAATTGCAACGGGATAGTTATTAAAAGAACATCCTGTTACAGTAATATCAGCACATGTTGTGTTATCATATGGTGCATAATGCTCTGATGCTACCTGTGTAACAATATCAATCTGAAGAGCTTCTTTTACTTTATCTTCACTTGTATTGCCAGTTGCATTAAAGCCATCAAAAGTTACATTTGATACAGTTGCATTTTTAACACCAGTTAACTCTAACAAATGCACACCATAACAATTTTTGATGGTTGTATTGGAAACAGTAACATTCTGTGCATGACCCAAATACAAAACATTGCAACCATCTTTTGTTGGATTTGCAATAGTTCCATCCCAAATTCCACCTGTTACAGTGATATTTTTTGTTCTATCATAGCCGCCATGGGTATCTGTATCATCATCATGTGCATTATCCAACATAATATCTTCAAATCCACTAGCTCTTTTGATAACAGCCCCCTCCTGCAGTTCTAATGTTGTATTAGAATAAATCGTAAGAGTGTTATCAATATAGTATGTACCCTTTGGAATTACTACTTTAATTTCTGAATCCGTATTCTTAGCAAAAGCAAGCGTCTTCTCAATTGCTGTAAAATCCGAATTTATATCAGAACCATTTGCTCCATAATCTGTTACATTATAAGTTGTTACCGCAGCTTCTGCTGTCATTGGTACACCTGTTATAACCAACCCTAATACAAGTGGTAAATATAACAAGTTTTTCATCATTTTCTTTTTCATATATAAACCTCCCTAGAAAAAATATGATGATTTATTTATTGGTTCGCTTTTTTAACAGCTTGCCTATAATACTATCTAAAAAATCACGGACAAAAGGTTCTTTCCATACATATAATATTAAAAAATACACCACAAAGAATGTGACCGCTGAGAAAAGCAAAATAAAGAAACAATTCCATACTACACTATCTACTACTGACATATTTTTCATCCAAATCGTAAGTAAAGAAGAAACCGCTAACGCAATTCCAACCTTTCCATAACTCATCTTTCGATAGGAATCCATTACTAAATCTCGAAGTGCAAATAATTGATACATCCATACCACAAACTCAGCAGATACACAAGCCACAGCAGCACCCGCAGCACCGTACTGTGGAATCAATATCGCATTAATGAGCAAATCGACAATGGCCCCTGCAATCTCCGAATGAAGCACCACCTTCTCTTTGCCCAGTGGAACCAGCATCTGGATACCCAAAATATTAGACATACCAATAAACAAAAGCGTCGGCATTATAATTCGCATTGGTAATACCGATGCACCATATGCTTCACCGGAAAGGAATGTAATCCCTTCATAAGCAAACAATATAAAATACAGCATCATAGGAGTTGCAACCACAAGCACAAAGTTTAAAGCCTTTTTAGTAATTTTAAGAAATTCATCCTTTAAGCCTTGTTCAATATAATAAGTTGCTCTAGGTAACAAAACAGTTCCTAATGAAGTAACAATACTTACCAGAATCGTTTTAATACGAATTGCCGCATTATAATATCCTACAGCTTCATCCGTCTTGATAAAACCAAGCATGGCTGTATCAAGATTGGTATAAATTGTAGTTGCAACCGACATACCAAAAAAGGTAAGAATTGCTTTTATATGACGTTTTAAGTTGTAATTTCCAATCGGCTTTAGTGATACATATTTGTGCACATTAATCAAATTGAAAATATTTGAACCAACTGCAGCAAATATTGTAATTCCACCATAGATTGGATAATCGCTCTGTTCATGTACCAAGGCAAACATAGCAAGTACGCCAATTGCTTTGAAAATCAAAGAACGAATAGTTATATACGTATATTGCTCTAAGCCTTTATACAACCATTCCATACCAATTGCATTAAAGAAAATAGTAGAACCTATAATTAGGAACAATACCTTTTCTTCTCTCATTCTTGGTATAAACGTCAATGCCCCACCAAATATTACATAAGCAAAACAGCTCATAATAATATTTATCATCAATATTTCATGAACTGTTCTTGTTAACTCCTCTTTATTATCTCTAACTCTTGCACAAGCTCGGATACCATATGTAGGAATACCAAGCTGTGCAAACATTGCAAAATATGTTACCACCGAAGTTGCAAACGAAACCTTTCCTGTTCCAACTGGTAATAACACTCGTGAAACATATGGAAAAGTAATCAGTGGAAAAATAAATGCAGACATCTGAAGAAGAGCATTCATTATAAAATTAACTGTAATAGATTTTTGCTTCATCATCGTCTCCGATTATATTTCTTTTAAAATTTGAATGGTACTATCTACACCTGCTTTTAAATTATACATAGCAGACCAACCCAAACCTTCTAACTTCTTAGCGCTTAACACCTGACGTACAACTTTTGAAAATTTTTGTTTTTCAAAATCACTAGGTAGGTCAAATAACACCTGCTTATCATTTGTTGCACAAACAATTGTTGCAAACTCTTTTATAGTCACTTCTGAATTTTTATCAGCAATATTGTAGGCTTCTCCATTTTCACCTTTCAATAAAACATAAAACATTCCATATACTACATCTACAATATAGCAATGCGAACGTACTAATTCTCCCGTACTCTTTAATACGATATCCTTTCCATTCATTACATCACGTATAAACTGTGCTACTGCACGATTATCAGACGCCGTCATGGTTGGACCATAGCAATGACATGGACGAACAATATTTACATGAACACCATATTGATGTTTGTAGCTCTGACATAAAACTTCCGCAGCTCTTTTTCCAGAAGGATAGCATGAACGTGGATTTTTATAATCTACATAACCTGAATATTCTTCATAAAATCCTTCTATTGTGGTTTCATCTGGCTGTCCATACATCTCACCTGATGAAACATATAAAAGCTTGCTCTTATATCGCACAGCAAGTTCTAACAGGTTATTTACGCCAATAACATTTGCTAATAATGTATCAACCGGATAATTCATCATAAGTACAGGATCCGCATTACTTGCAGCATGCACAATATAATCGATTTTATCTTCTAATTCAAATGGTTTGCTGATATCTTTCTCAAGAATGTGAAAATAATCCCTTTCAGTAAATTCACCAAATCGATTTAAAATCTTACTTTCATTACGTCCAAGCGCATATATTGGAGTATTAAAATCAAATTCTTCGTTTAAATAAATCAGCACATCTACCATACAAGAACCAATCATGCCAGCTGCACCAGTAATTAAAACCGACTTACCATTTAAATCATTCCAATTCAAATTAGAATTTTCTATCATTTTTTTTAATTGTTCATGATATAATGCATTTTTTACTAACATAATCTCCCCTTATGTCTATTCAAGACCATAAATCTGTGCATTTTCTTTTGCTTCTAAAATAGCACGCATCGTATAATAATCATCTGGTGTAGTTATTTTGATATTTTCAAAAGGTCCATCTACCATAAATAATTGCATACCATTCCTCTGCATCATGGTACAAGAGTCAATACAATTGGTAATCCCTTCTGCAAGTGCCTTTTCATGTGCTGCTAAAATATCATCCAACCAGAAGGACTGTGGTGCTTTTGCAACACGTGATTTATCTCTTGGAGGAACAGATTCAATATGATTCTGTTCATCTACTACCAAAATCGTCTCTTTTACAATTCCTACTGTAATCGCACTACCATGTTCTCTAACAGAGGCAATATTTTTAGATAAGAGCTCTGCGTTAATCAATGGTCGAACACCATCATGTATCAAAACTATCGACTTCTCATCCCCAGAAATCTCCTTGGCAGCACACAATCCATTATAAATAGACAACTGTCCGGTTTCTCCACCTGGTACAATTTTCTTAATTTTCTTCAAACGATATTTATGAATCAATTCCTCTAAATATGGAATCCATTCTTCTACACAGGCAATTACAACTGCATCAATTTCCGGATTGTTCTCAAAATGCTCTAATGTATAAATAATAATTGGCTTATTATATATTTCAAGAAACTGTTTTGGTTTGGTTTTGGTCTTCATACGAGAACCAACACCACCCGCAAAAATCATCCCAATATTCATACTTTATTATCTCCTTAACGAATCTTTTCTATCGCCTCATGAATCGCACGCATTGTAAAATATCCGTCTCTTAATTTTGCAGAAACATCTGCAACATTTTTGCAGATAACCTCATATTCTTCTTTTGTCATATTAGAAATTACATTCTCTAATTCTGCAAGATTATCTACTGCAATTCCAACATTGTTTTCTAATACAAAATCAGCAATCGCAGCCTGTTTCCACACAACAACTGGCATTCCTGAAGACAAATACAAAGAAGTTTTGTGTGGATTATTATATTTCAAATACTCTCCTGTATTCCCTGTACAAGTCTCATAAGATGTTCCATCCCAAACTAAACCAAAATCCCCCTCTAAATACTCTGGAAGCTCCTCTGGTTTAAAAGAACCATGCCAAATCATATTGACACTTTCATCATCTGGCTCATAACTGCTACCGAAAAGGTGTGTTGTAAGCGAAAGATTTCTACCTTCCTGTTTAGATGAAATGCTATGTATGTAACCGCACTTTCCTCTTGCCAAACTTCCTGCAACCGCAATGGATGGATTCTCACCCTTCACTGGTTTTAAGGTTTCACATTCACTTAAATAATCAAAGATATCTAAATTCACCAATATATCTGCGTCAAACCCTTGACCAATCATATATTGCTTCATTTTTTCATTATGACAGATAATCGCATCAAAATGCTTTAATAATGCATTATCTGCAATTTCATTGGTTTTCACATTGTTCTGAATGACATTCGCAATACCACCACGAAGAGACTCTAAATCATGAATAAGAGCAATAAATTTGGCACCTTTTTTCTTTTGAATCATCGGAATCATCTTTTCAGACATACGATTGCCGTAAATTGGATGCTGGAAAATAATAATATCATCCTTTTTTACTCTGTTCATAATTTTTAGCCAATGATAGCCGCAAACAAACACCAACCATAATTTCTGGTATATTTTATTTTTCTCCTTTGGAAAATAAGGCATTAAAATCTCCTTACATCCATTTTTCTTACAGATAGCCGCAACGTCTCTTGGTGCTTTTGCACCTGCCGTATTTCGACTTTCTCTAGCAACCTCTATATAATAAATATTGGTATTCTCTGTTATTTTCATTCAGGATTCCTCTCGAAATTATTTGTTTTTATATACAACCGCATGACTATATTTTCGCTTTTCTTCTGGCGGAATCTCCATATAATTACGATAAAGATTACTCAAATAAATATCGTAATTCGCTGGAGCTGGAAGCTGATGACCTTCAAACGTCAAGGTTGTAACTGGATCATATTGTTTCTTCTCCCACCGTTCGCGAAGTCCATACATTCCAGACACACCGGCAACATACTTCTTATCTCCATTCGAATACTTCTGACATTCTTTGTCCATCATTTCTGCCAAACGGAAACTTCCAATCATTTTCGCAAATGGTCGAAGTATATTTTTTACTATTCTCTTTGATGAAGATGTTCCTGAATTAGGAACGGTAACACTAACCATTAACAAGTTTCGTAAAAACGCCAGGCGTTTTACCTGCTTTTCGAATAAAGCATCATCCTCTGACACATAATCAATTGGAAAGATATCAATTCCAACCCATGGACAATCCGATTCTTCAAAGCCTTCCTCATTTTTATGATAGTCTGTTCGAACATATCTCGCAAAATTTCTCGCAAATGACTTGTCTTTCAATGAGATAATTTTACGCCCTTCTTTAAATTCGATTGTATTGGTAATTGACAATAACTTTTCATAATCTTCACGAAGCATATTAACATCGGCGTCATCATCCCATGGAATAAATCCCTGATGACGCACCGCACCCAATAATGAACCTCCGCCAAGCACATATTTTATATTATGTTTCTGACATAATTCATCAAATTCCAATAACAATTCCAGCGTAATATCTTGTAATTCTTTTAATGATATTGGTTCCATACCATACCCTTTCCTTAGTCCAAATCAATTACGTCTTTGATATTTACTCCTCTAAATTTCAAAATACGTTCATAGTCTTCAATATAGTCAACTTCTGCCCAGAACATACCATCTACTTCTTTCACATAGACCTCCTGGGAACCAACCATATCGTAAACAATATTTTCCCACCAAACACTGTGATTCTGCGTAAAAATCATTTCTTCCATCTTTTCTAAGAAGCTTGGCATAAATGCTTTATCGAACTTTCCGATACCTACATACTCACCTGTTACATCTGCACCTGTGAGTTCCTTGCCATACTTCAAAAGACGTCCATCCGCATAACAAAACTTATAATCGGCTTCCTCTTTTCTGGTTCCATCTGCAATCATAACTGGAGATCGTTTTTCATTAAGAATTTCATCTAACAAACATTCTTCCATGAAAACGTCCCCATTCATAATCAAAGTATCATCATATTCTTTTAGGAAGTCTTTTGCAAACCAAGCAGAAGCAATACTATTGGTTACATCATAGAAAGGATTTTCAAAATATTTTACATTATAATCCTTTAATACTTCCTTAATAACACTACCACGATATCCTAATACCAACGCAATGTCCGTAATTCCCTTTTTATTTAGCAAATCAATTGTGTATTGAATCAATTTTTGTTCACCGATTTCAACTGTACATTTTGGATTTCCCGACAGATAACGACTAATTCTAGTTCCTCTGCCTGCCACTAAAATCAAGACTTTCATAGCAATCCCCTTTTCTCCATATCTTTTAAAGCATCTAATAACTGATCATAATCGGCTTTTGTAAGAGCCCCTATATGACCAACTCGGAATATTTTATCTGCCATCGCACCACCATTTGGACAAACCCAAATATTGTATTCATCCTTTAATGTGGTAAAAATCTTGTATGCAGATATCCCCTCATGTACCGGTGATAATGGAGTTACTGCATTAGACATAGATTCCGAAACAATTTTAAACGGAAGTTCTTTTATCGCCTCTCTAAAATAATTCGCTAATCCAGCAACTTTTGCAGTTTCTGCCTCAATGCCTCCATCCTTCTCAATTTGTTTTAATCTAGCATTTATCTGTCTTAATATTCCTACGGCTGGAGTAAATGGTGTCTGTCCTCTTTCGCCATCTTTTAATGCTGCTTTTAAATCAAAATATAAAGATTTTACTTTATTCGAATTGATACGTTCTACCGCCCTCGGTGACATAACAATAACAGCAATGCCAGGAGCAACAGCTAATGCCTTCTGTGAACCGGTAATCATAATATCAATCGCAGAATTTTTCATATTTATCTCATCTGCAATAAAAGAACTAATTGCATCTACGATAAAATACATATTATTTCTCTGACAGAATTCGCTCAATAAATCCATGTTATAGCGAACACCTGTAGATGTCTCATGAATGTTTACCAAAAGTCCTGTAAATCCTTGTCCTTCGTACACATCCAACATTTCTTTTTTGATATCGCAACCTGATTCTAATTTGATTACCTCATGTGGAATCTCATGAATCTCACAAATTTCAACAAATCTAGCACCAAAGCTACCACCATTGATAACCAGAAGCTTGTCCTGTTCCGTAAACATATTCATCACAGTAGCTTCCATTCCAGAGGTTCCTGAGCCTGTTAAAAATACTACCCTGCTTCCCTCTGGTGCATAAGTAAACTTTCTCATCAAAGCTTCATTTTCCAGCATAATTTCTGAAAATTCAGGAGTGCGAAAATATGGCACCTGTTCTCCACCAACTGCACACACGTAATCTTCACTTTGTACTGGACCAACCGTAAAATTAATCATAATACTCTCCTACACTTGAATAATTTCTGCATTATGTTTATTTCTGTCTTCTTCTGGAGGCAACTCCATATATGCATCATTATAAATCGTCTTTAATACCGCATCATAATTCTTTGGACCAACATAAGAGCTATCCTCAAATGGATACTTTGCACCTTCTGCAAACCATTCCCTCATGAAAGTCTCTTTAAATCCATATGCTGCCATATAGTTGATGATTACATCATAATCATCATATGCATACTTGGATAATTCCTTTTGAATATTTGCAATACACTTTCTATAATCTATCAAACTACGGAAAATCTTACATCCCGCTATTTTTACCAAAAGCGTTTCCACTGCTCCACGTTTTCTTTTTTGATCTACAAGTTCATCATACTGTGCTAACTGATTCATCGAACGCCAGAAGAATAATTTGAACTTATGGATTTTCAGTTCCATCTTACCATCAGGCATTCCATCTAATGGAATAATATCCAGCCACGCATCCTCAATACGAGGAATATTTGCTGAATTGTTTTTAATCTTCACCTGTGGATTCGCAATTCGTGCAAAACAATATCTGTAATCTTTGTTGTTGTGATTTCCTACCAAATAATAAGGCTCTTTTAATTCTTTTTCTGCTATATCAAGAAAAGTATTATAATCACATCTTGGCATACAAATATCGACATCATCATCCCAGGGAATAAATCCCTGATGACGAATTGCTCCAAGTAATGTTCCTCCTAACAGATAATATCGAAGATTGTATTTTTCACAAATCTGAACAAAAACATCTAATATATTCTTTTCTTCCAACTGCAACTTTCTTAAGTTACTTATCTGTTCCATCAGCTCGTCCTCCTTAGAAGCTACCTTCATAACGTTTACCAAATAGCTTCGCGCTTAAGAAAGCAGTTCCTTTCTTAAGCCAGTTAATTTTTTCCATATGCATATATGGAACCTCTTTGTATTCCACCTTCTGATGTAACAACCATACGTTAAAAATAATCTCACTAACGCGACCGTAAAAACGTCCATGGAAGAAAGAATACTCTGTATCCTGCAATCGATTTTCCAATTCAAACAAAATTGAGAAAACCCATTCACAATATGCATCTGATAAATCTTTTCTCATGATATACATATTAAACATGTATCCACCAGTCTGTTTCATTACCTTATCAAAATCCGCTAAATACTCCGGATACATTTCTGCAATGATATCACGCGTAATATCTAAATGCTCTTTATAATGTGTATGCTCATAATGAGAATATAAGGTTTCAATAAAATAATGACGCTTCTTTGGCACTAATATTGGATAATCTTTCAGTAATTTATGTACCTCTTCTGTTGTCAGAACAGCATTCATGCGTCCAAGTTTCTTTTGTTGACCATGAGACTTCATCGTAAAATGTCTACGATAATGAGCCAATCCAAGATAATCACACTCCAAATTTTTCCATGCCCAATATAACCCTGTTAATTCACAGAATTTTGGATTTTTATCTGAGATATGATCCCCTGTATTGTCGCCCACATAGCCCAAGTCTTCTTTTCCTTCTCTACCTACATGAAGTGGTAAATACATCCCATCACTTGGCATCTCATATTTTTTATGTGTCGCAATGATTACCTTAACGTCCATTCTAATCCTCTTTTATAAAATAAATTTAAAATTGCTTTTGTTTTCTTTCATAAAGAATAAACCTAATAATAACACAAACGGATTCATCTCTATGCTAATTAAACGAGGTTCCATAACAGATACCATCAATATCATGGTCACAGCAAGTATCAGGATATAATCTTTTTTTGCATTTGCATGCTTATACATAAATGCATAACCTACACATACCAACACCGCAAATACCACACCATAGTCAAAAAGCATTTTCGCATAACCACAATCCACAAAATTGTAAATTGCTTCTACTAGTGATGTATCCGTCTGTCCACCATACCCAATCCAACGAATATTCTCTCCAAACAACGATATACCATATTCTCGAAAGGCTTCATTCATAAGACGAATTCGATTATTTAGTATCATATCAAGCTTCAAAAAGAAATCGCTATCTGCTCGGTAGAAATAACCACATCCTAAAATCCCTAAGGATATTGCAGCTATACCTATATAATAGACCTTCGTATTGATTTTCTCTAGCAACTTCTCCAGATTTGTTTTAGAATAAATGAGTGCAACAATCGTTACTCCGACGATGAGCAAATAAGATGTTCTAGCATCTGTAACAGCATAAAGTAAATACCCTATCACATTTATTAAAGCAAAATCTTTGAAAGTAAACTTCTTATCTTTTAAATAGACATAACATATTACCAAAAATAATAAAAAGGTCATCGTTTCCAATGGATATATAAATCCCAAGGAAAACCTTTGTCTTTCTTCTCTGGTAATAATAATTTCTGGTACTATTTCAAGCAATGAAAGGCCCCATGTAAAACACATGAATCCTGCCATTACTTTGAAATAAAAAGCTATAATCTTTTTAAAATCATAAAAAGAACATGTCCATATTAATAATACTAGCACTAATGGAGCTCTATCTTTCGCTGATAACAATATACACATAGCAACGAGTATTACAAATACCAATATCAAATGCTTTAGCATATACTGTACAAAAGATACTATAATATTCTTTATTGTTAGTGGTTTTGAAAAATCGATTACATTACAAGCTATAATAAATAAAAATGCAACATAACAAACATATCTAGCCAGTTTTGCAACAAGGGCTATCAATGCAACCTCCTCAGCCATCGTCAATGTAATCGCCGAAAAGATAAAATACACAGCTATTGTAATATAAAAGATTTTCTCAATTATATCGTGCTTCTTAAGAAACATTATTCGTTCCTCTCTACTTTGAAAATGTAATGTAACCACGTAATGCAATTTCCTTTTCATTGCACTCTTTAATCACTTTTGCAATTTCATTCATCATCGTCTTCTTTACAAGCTCAACAATAATAATATTGCCTGGTAGGGTTGTATTTTCTTCTGACACAGTTCTTAAAAGTGTAATTTCTACACCTTCTGTCTTCATTGTTTTGCAGACATCCTCTAATTCACCTGCCACAACTGCATCTACATCACCTACAATGCCAAGCTCTTTTATCTGTTCTTCTTTGCACATTGCAAGTAAATCTTTCACCAACGACGCCTTTGCCATAGCAACATCATAGGATTTATCTTTATAGAACAACTTGTCTGCCAATCTATCAAACACATTACTCTTATACACTGGGCAATTACCATAGTGCTTGATGCCATATAAATATTCTATTTCTTTTTCACTTTTCAGATGGCTAGTAAAGAAATATAATGCTATGATAAGTACAACTGCTCCGGCAAAACCTACACCAGCACCTAGCACTACATATTTTTTCACACTAGCCGTTTTTCCAGATTCAGAACCCACTTCAATACCTAAATCAGCTAATGTTTCTTCATCTACAGAAGCCTTTAAAACTTCAACCGCATATCTCATCTGTTCAGAGGATAATGCTGTAGCATAAGTTCCCAATTCTTCTTCTAAAAATTCATATAAAGAGGTTAAATTCCCTCTCAATTTGATAAACTCATAATCAAGGTCTGTAATCGTAGCCTGATTCAAGAAAACTAATTTATGTTCGCCAATTTCTTTTGACACCACAACCGAATAATCTTCAAGCAGTTCTTTTACATATGCAACTAATTCCTCTGTCTGTGCTTTGTCAATTGCTGTAAGCTGAACACTCACAAGTTTTAAAGAATCACTCTGCACAAATGAAGCAGAATCAATTGTGATAGCATCTAAAAGTACTTTGCCGGCATAAGCATCATTGATTTCTGCTATAGCATTTGATAAATGTCCATCAGCAACATAATTCTCATAGCAGGTGCGAATTGTAGCAACCTCTGATGTATCTACATCACCTGAGATAACATATTGAATCTGCGTCTGATAAACATTATATGGGTCACAGTTTGCCATAATAGAGTTTTCCATATAATCCTCCATATTTAAAAACTGGACAACCTTTTCTACATATAAATCTGCAGCCTCAAGTTCTTCTTCCCCTAATATATTTTCAATTTTTTCAGCAGTCTGTGCACTCTGTTTATTCTGAACATATGCATACCCACCAAGTATTACAGCAGAAAGAACTGTACATAAAACTATGAGCCACGATTTTCTAATTAACTCTGCAAATAAATCCTTTACGTCAATGACTCCATCTAATTGATTCATTGGTCCCTCCTAACAATTTCCTCTTTCTCCCTAAGATTTGTAAATAAAAGACAAAGCATTGGGTTAAATGCAACTTCAATAAGATGATGTTCCATAAAACTATGCAATGCAATCACTGCAATTGAAACAAGAATAATAATTCGTTTCTTTTGAATAGCTTTTATTCCTGCAATCCAAAACATAACAAGAACAACTACAAAAAGTGCTACTCCATATAATATTGCCATACGCATATAGGATACATCCACGTAGAAATAATCCACCGCTTCTTCTAATGTTCTTCCATTTCCACGTTCCCAAACGGATTGTCCGAACAACTTGTAACCATATACATCTATCGCAAGCTTTGAAATATTCAAACGCTCTGTTAATATATCATTTATTTTGTACATCACTCTATTCGCTGGATCATACAAATGACTCAAACCTATATGTAATGTCGCCAAAACAATATTTGCTGAATTCAGAACATAGTAAAACCAATTACTTTTTATTTTATCCTTACACAAATATACAAAAGCAAGCATAAATGCCATTGCAAGCATACAAATAAAACTCGTTCTAGCATCGCACTTATCTAACACAAAAACCGCCATTAAAACAAAATTAATTATCTTGCCCCAGGTAATCCTATTTTCACAAAGACAAATCCCTGCTATACCTAAATAAAATAAATGTGCAGAAAAATCTGTTGGATATACACTTCCATATGATTGCCTTACAACGATTTTGCCATCTCTTAGAACTTCATATACAAGATTTTCTATCCATCCTGCCTGGCTTGCCACAAAGGCTGCAATCATAATCGTAATACCAAGTGTAAGATATACCTTTAAAAGTTTATCAAAATCTATATCCTTAGCTCCTACAATTAAAAAACCAATCCAAAAAAGAAAGGAATATTCTGTAACAAACGCCGGAACAATAAAGGCAATCAAAATCAAAACTGATAAGATCATTTCCTTCTTTGTATAGGTGTTATGCCATATAAATTTTGCAATCGTATACAAAGCACTTGCAGCAAAGAATATATAGCCAAATCTCGGCGGCCACTGCACCTGAAACATGGTGGAATTTAAAAAATCATAGCAGAAAATGGCACCATAGATTACTAGGTACCCGATTTCCCACCAATCAGTATTTTGAAGCTTTGATTTCAGCTTGTCCATACAATAGTCTCCTTGTATGTTAACATTCTATTTATTATACCATTAATTAAATCATTTTACAATCTTTCTTGTACCAAATACAAAGGTCTTCTCTTGGTCTCAAGATATGTTTTCGCCACATATTGTCCTAAAATACCAATACACAGAAGCTGTACACCACTAACTAAAAGCAAAATACAAATCATTGATGGCCAGCCTGGAGTTGGATCACCGAAAATCAAGGTGCGAATTATAATAAAAATAATAAAGGCAAATGCAGCCAAACAAAATAGCATGCCCATAACCGATGCTATTACTAATGGTGCTGTTGAAAATGCAACAATACCGTCAAGTGCATAAATAAACAATCCCCAGAAGGACCATTTTGTCTCACCTGCCGCACGTTCAATATTTTCATACTCTAACCATTTTCGCTTAAATCCAACCCATCCGTAAATTCCTTTTGAGAAACGGTTATATTCGCCCATCGAAAGAATTGCATTGACTACTTTACGACTCATCAACTGAAAATCTCTTGCACCATCCACAATATCCGCACTAGAGATTTTATTCATAATCTTGTAAAACTGTCTTGCAAACCAGGAACGAATTGGCGGTTCGCCTTTTCTATCTACTCGTCTGGTTCCCACACACTCATAGTCTTCCTCTGTAACGATACGAAGCATCTCTGGTAAAAGAGAAGGCGGGTCCTGTAAATCAGCGTCAAGAATCGCAACATAATCTCCACTTGCATTTTCAAGTCCAGCATAAATCGCAGCTTCTTTTCCAAAGTTTCTCGAAAAAGAAACAAAATGCACACGACTATCTTTAGAATTTAATTCACGAAGAACTTCCATGGTTCTATCCTTCGACCCATCATCTACGAATAAAAATTCAAGTTCCACATTGTACAATTCCTTCTCAACCTTCATTACTTCATCGTAAAAAATCGGAAGTGCTTCCTCTTCGTTATAAGCTGGTACAACCAGTGATAATTTAATTTTCTTCAAATCCTGTGTCTTATTCATCTCTTATACATCCTTAACAAATTTTGACAACAAATAATTACATGTTCATCAAAGCATTTCTAAGACTTGCTAGTTTATACTCACTATCTTCCAACGAATCACCCTTTACACCAAAGTAAAATTTAATCTTTGGTTCTGTACCAGAAGGACGAATACAACACCAACTGTTGTTCTCCAATTCATAATAAAGAACATTTGAACTTGGTAAACCAGTTGAAGTAATCTCTCCTGTAACCATGTCCTTTCTAGAGTCTGCTTTGTAATCCCTTACCGCAAGTACCTGTAAGCCAGCCAGCTCTGTTGGTGGATTGTTACGTGCATTATTCATCATCTCCTGAATCTGTGCAGCACCATCCATCCCCTTTAAGGTCATGGTTTCAAGTCCTTCTTTGAAGTAACCATATTTCTCATACATAGCAACCATAGCATCCCAAAGGGTCATGTTCTGCTTCTTATACCAAGAAGCCACCTCACAAAGCATCATAACAGCTACACAAGCATCTTTATCTCTTGCGTAAGTACCCGCAAGACATCCGTAGCTTTCCTCTAAACCAAATACATAGTTATAGGTATTCTGTTCTTCAAACCAGCGAATCTGTTCACCGATATATTTAAAACCAGTAAGCACTTCGATTAATTTTACATTATAATCTGTCGCAATCACCTTTGCCATATCTGTGGTAACAATGGTTTCAACCAACGCAGGATTTTCTGGCATAGTTCCAGTAGCTATGCGTTCTTTTAAAATATATTCTGCAATCAACATACCTGACATATTTCCAGTAAAGGAAACATATTCACCATTCTTTGTATCCTTACAATAAACCCCTAATCTATCTGCGTCTGGGTCAGTCGCAAGCACGATATCTGCATCGACTTCTTTTGCAAGTGCAAGGGCCATCTCAAAGGCCTTTGGAGACTCTGGATTAGGATAAGCTACCGTAGGGAAATTTCCATCTGGAAGCTCCTGTTCTTTTACCACATATACTTTTTCAAAGCCAAGTTCCTTTAACACGCGGCGAACAGGAAGATTTCCTGTACCATGTAAAGGTGTATAAACAATGGTAAAATCCTTCGCCATCTCTTTGATAACTTCTGGATGAATTGATTGCTTCTTAAGCTCTACCATATATTTATCATCAATTTCTTCGCCAATTTCCTGGAAGAGGCCTGCATTCTTTGCTGCCTCTAATGACATGGTCTTTACCTGTTCAAAAGAAGTAACCTTTGCAACCTCAGCTAAGATATTTTTATCATGTGGCGGCGTAATCTGTCCGCCATCCTCCCAATACACTTTATATCCGTTATATTCTCTAGGGTTATGACTAGCTGTAAGCACAATTCCTGCAATACATCCAAGCTCGCGAACCGCAAAAGACAGCTCTGGTGTAGGACGAAGGCTTGTAAAACGATAGGTTTTGATACCATTGGCATTTAGACAAAGCGCTGCTTCCATAGCAAACTCAGGTGACATAATACGAGAATCGTATGCGATTGCAACGCCTCTATCCTGTCCATTCTGCGAAAGGACATAATTTGCCAAACCTTGAGTTGCCTGTCTAACAGTATAAATGTTCATACGATTGGTTCCCGCACCAATCACACCACGAAGTCCTCCTGTACCAAACTCAAGCTGACGATAAAATCGGTCTTCAATCTCTTTTTCGTCTCCCTTAAGCGCCTTCAGCTCTGTCTTAGTAGCTTCATCAAAATATTCGTCTGTACACCACTGGGTGTAGATATCTCTATATCTCATTGCAAGTCTCCCTCTATTATAAATACTGCTTTTTACCTTCTTCATTCAACTGGTCTACGATAAGTTTCACATCCTGTGCTCTATTTCTATCACAAACCAAAATCGCATCATCTGTTTCTACAATAATCAGATTATCTACACCTACCGTAGAAATCAAACGCTTTTTCGAAAATGCTATCGTATTTGTTGTATCAATATTGATGTGTTCACCCACGATGATATTGCCTTTTTCATCCTCATCATAGATAACATCCATATTTTCCCAGCTGCCTACATCATTCCATCCGAATTCAGCCGAAATTACCAGCACATCGCTACTCTTTTCCATAATTCCATAGTCTACCGAAATCTTTGGAATCGTAGGATATACTTCCTCAATCACCTGTTTTTCCTGCGGTGTATTCATTGCTTCGCCAATTTTTACAATACATTCATACACATCTGGAAGCAATTCTTCGAATTTCTTTAAAATAGTAGACGCTTTCCAGATAAACATACCGCTATTCCAAGCATATTCGCCAGATGCAACATACTCTTTTGCCGTTTCAAGGTCTGGCTTTTCTTTAAATTCAACAACTGGCTTTGCAAGGCTATCTCCACACTTATCAAATTTAATATATCCATATCCTGTTGCTGGATAGGTTGGATTAATACCAATTGTAATCAGCTTATCCTCTTTTTCAGCAACCAAACAAGCCTCTTTTAAAATACGTGTAAACTCCACCTCATTTTTTATAAAGTGGTCTGCTGGAGAAATACACATGATACCATCACCGTATTTCTTCACAATTTCCATAGCTGCATATCCGATACAAGCAGAAGTATTACGAGCGGATGGTTCAGATAGAATATGGTCTTCCTTTAATCTTCCAGTGGTAGCCTGTACCATTTTAGGCACCTGTGCCACATTCGTAACAATAAAGATATCATCCTTCTTTGCAATTGTCGCAATACGGTCGATGGTTTCGTTAATCATCAAATCCTTGCCACTTAAATTCAATAACTGTTTTGGTTCCTGTTGGCGAGAAAGTGGCCAAAAACGTGTTCCACCGCCACCTGCCATAATTACTCCGTATGTTTTCATATTATTTCCTCACATTAAATATTCGTTAAAATAAATTCGCAGTTTCCTTTTATATGTACAACCTTTCTTCCCGCAGATACAAAAAAGCTATCTCCAGCCTTCGCTGTCATACGCTCGTCCTGACAACTAATCTCCGCTTCGCCAGCCAGCAATATAATGGAGGCAAAAGATGCATCATCTAAATATATAGCCGTTTCATCTTCTACTATATATTTTGTACATTCGAAATATTTACACAAGCATAGCTTCTGCACAGAGGTAGTTCCTTCTAGCACTGGTTCTTCAAATCCATAACTATTCTTTTCATATACATCCGTAGAAACAACATCCATTGCTTTCTCCAAATGTAATGGTCTTTGATTACCAGCAGCATCGCGTCTCTCATAATCATATACACGATAAGTACTGTTAGAATTTTGCTGTATTTCACAAATCAGAAGTCCCTCACCAATCGCATGCATGGTTCCAGCAGGTATAAATACCACATCGCCTTTTTGTACCTCTATCTTGTTTAATACCTCGACTACTGTATTATCCTCGATTCTTTGCTTGAGTTCCTCTTTTGATATTTCCTTGGAAAAGCCGCAGTACAAATAAGCACCTGGCTTTGCATCCATGACATACCACATCTCATTTTTACCGAACTCATATTCATTTACAAATGCATAATCATCATATGGATGAACTTGTACCGAAAGCGCATTGGTAGCATCAATAAATTTTACTAAAATTGGAAAACGTTCAAAGGTTGTGCTCTTCCAGCCGCATACCTTGGTTCCATATTCCTTAATAAAGTCCCCAAATGGCATTCCTACAAATCCACCACCATAGATACGACTTTGTCCATCTGGATGTGCAGATAATTCCCATGACTCTGCAGTAATTTCATAAGGACTTTCCTTTTGAAACAACTCAACCAATCGCTGTCCACCCCATAAATAATCCTTAAAGGCAGGCTTTAAACGATAAATATTAGGTAATTCAACACTGACATCCTCTTCTGCATCTACCATATCCAATTCACTAATTTCTTCACCCGTATCAACCTCGATTGCAATAACATCATCATCCGTGTCATTAAATAATCGATGCTTTTGATTTGGTAAAATATTAATACTCTCGCCCGCTCGAATCTGATGGATTCCATCCTCTAATTCCGCTGATAGAACCCCTTCAACAATTGAATAGTTTTCATTACGCTTTACATGACTATGTTTACTCAACGTCTCTCCCGCATATATCGTCAGACGTCTCACGCGATACCCCTTTTCATGCGAAATCACCTCTCTGGTTCCCCATGGACGATATACAATTGGAGTTGTATCAAAGTACTCACTATATTTCTCTGCTCTATGGAGCATAATGCTCTTTATATCCTGTTCATTTTCTTTATCCGTAATATAAATAGCATCATTTGTATTTACAATATAAACATCCTTTAAATGATTTGTAACCACAAGCTGTCTATCCGATGTATTTACAATCGTTGTATTCTCGCAAGAAGAACAGATACTATTTCTGTCCTGTCTTTCCTGTGCAAGATTCTGGTAGGTATCAAAATTACTGATATCACTCCACTTGCAACGCAAAGGAACCACCGACAATTTATCTGTTTGCTCTAATAGCAGTTTTTCAATATGAATGCGTTCTTTGGGATTCTCTAACACTTTCGAATATGTATCCAATTCGCCTCTTAAAAACGCATTTGAGCACATTAACATACCTGAATTCCAAAATATATCATCATCTGAAAATATCTTCTCCGCCAATGCCTGTGAAGGTTTTTCAATAAAACGAATAACCTCATTCCCCTTATAACGTATATATCCATATATGGTACTTGGTTCTTCCGCTCTTACACCAAACAAAACAAACTGATTTTTCATTGAAAATTCTTTTGCCTTATATATTGCTTCGGAATATCCATCGCCATGAATATATAAATCTGCGGGGGTAATCAAAATTTCGTCTTCATCTACAATGCGTTTTGAAGCAATACTTACAGCAGGAGCCGTACCATTTGCAGCCTGTTCTAAAACGATTTCATATGAAATCCCCTGAAACTGTTTCATCTGTCCCTCAACAATATCCTGATAGGCATCGTTCGTTACAATATAAAATTTATCGCAATAAGGGATGTTCCTTGTAATCGTTTCCTGAAACAAAGAATTCCCACCATCCAAATTTAAAAACTGCTTTGGAAAATTTTTTCTTGACAAAGGCCACAGACGGTCTCCTGAACCACCTGCTAGTATGATACATTTCATATTTGCTCCTATCTTTTCTTCATTACTAAATCATAAATCGTATACATCATCAAAGGAATCCCTATGGTAAATAATAAATATATCGGACATAACTGCGGATAAGATATCGGCATTATCTCATATGCTTCAAAATTACCTTGATTCCAAACAATTGTATATACCCAATCAATTCCTCTTAGAATTGGAAAATGCAAAAACATAATCCAGAATGACATTTTCCCTAGTGTCTCCACTATATAAGATAAAACTTTTTTATTCTGAGCCCATTTTGCAAGATACAAACATGCATATATGCCTAAACATGCGACAGGGTGCATATAAGGATATACAAATTCAAGAGCCAAATCCAATCGGTATCTAAAACTCACAATATACAGAATGATTACACTGATAAGAGCTACCACCGGATTTAAAAACCTCATGAAATTGACTTTTATCACAGAAATAATATATCCAATCCATAGAAACGGCATTACAATCAAGGCAATCTGAATATTTCCCGCTAAATAAATTGTATTACTACAAAGGATATATCCCACATATGTAGCTATGGCAATCAACACGGCTTGAACCATATACTTAATATATATTTTGTCTATAAACGCATATATTTTTCTACTAAATGTAATTATAAAACCCAAAATAGTTGAGGAAATAACCAGCACTGGAACAAACCATAAAGTTCCCCCCATAATCTCCTGTCCCATTCCAAACACAGCTTCTGAGAGTTTGTTAACTATATCCAACCAAGAATATGAAACTGCATTTTTACCTAACATTCTCAATTCATAAAAGATATTATGCAAAAATATTAACACCCAATAAATGATAACATATTTCATCCATAAACTTTTGATCTTATTGGACACATATAAAAAGGGAGCATCTCCATATTTTTCTTCATTATATAAAAATCCTGTCACGAAAAAGAATAAGGGTAAATGAAAAAGGTAGATATAATTACTAACTGTAGTACATGCATGTCCTAGTACAACCAATATAATTCCTATTCCTTTTACAATATTCCAGTATATTCTATCTTTAGAATACATTTACAACTCTCCTGAATTTTAAAACTTAAAAAGAAAACCACTGGATAAATCCCGTAATCTGAACGTCCCATAATGGTATAAATAATATTGGGAAAATCAAAAAAACAAATGCTCCTGGCTTCTCTTTTATGTTTTCATAGGACTCTAGTAATTGAGTTTCAACGTTTTCGTCATGCATCATAACAAGCGAAACAAGAACAATTACATAATATGTAATTACCGCTAAAATCCATCTACCATAATCAATTTTTAGAATAAAATTCGGTAACATTGTTGCTGCACCGATTGCAACTATAAAATATTTAAACCACTCTACTTTCGTCTTTGCACGACTTAACAGTCCTTTGAAAAAATGAATAGTTACAACAAGATATGGCATAAAGAAAAATGTAAAAAACAGAATTTCTACGATGTTAATCTTACGAAATGCCTGCTCTGTTTCTGATAAATCAATTCCTAATACCTCATGGTATAGTAATGTAGTATGATATTGTCCATTCAAAGCCAAACTACGTGCTTCCTCTACAATCTGATCAAAAATAGCAGCTCCATTGGAACGACTAAAAAACTCAAACCACAAAAACAACACAGAACCAAGAAGGAATGTTATGACAAAGATAACACCATATTTTTTCATACCTTTTTTGTCTTCAGAAAGGAATTTATAAAACAAAAGAACCAATGCAATATTGAAGAACATAAAAACAAAGCCTTGATGAAACATCACTCCAATTGCTGATAAAGGAATCACCAACCACTCTGCTTTTCCATATGTAATCAAAAGCGCACAACTTAAGGCTATCAAAACCATAAATAAATCTACTCGGAAAAAATTATATCCTCCTGAAAATGTTGCAATAGTGAACAACATATAGAATAAGATTAAATATTCACATGGTTTTATATACTGTTCTTTACATTTTTTTAAACAAAAATATGCAAAAGCAAACAAAAACATAACAAATAGTAATGTCACGATTTGAGCAAATCGTAATACCATTTCATATGACATCATATCAATTGGCAAAACATCATTTAGAAAATGATAAATCGTCCCCAATAGTGAACGTGACGTAAATCCATATTCATATGATAAAGCTAACAACGTTGCGTTATAAGAACGAACAACATTTTGATAACAGACAACAAAGATGCTTATTCCCCAAAACAGCAATGTTATCATAAACTTCTTTATTTCTCTTTGTTTAGATGTCAACTCTTTTGACATACAGATTTCCTCCATACTTTTATCATTAATTATCAACAAAAATCTCTGTTAATAAAAACTGCTGTCCTGATATCCATAATGTCATAAACAAAAACGGGATAGCAATTATAAGGATTGGAATTGGAGACCATTCCTTAATCTTCTCTTTCAGATTCTCCAGTTGTTCCTCAACATGTTCCTCTCCTGAAGCTATGTGAATAATAACACTTAAGATAAAATAGCTAAACACATGAAAAAATGCTCTTGCATAATCCTGCAAATAAATACAAACTATGGATGAAGGAATTATTCCGATTATCCAACATATAATTCCCCACTTTTGTTTTGACTCTGCTTTATGTACTAGATTTCCGAAAAATTTTATCGCAATATATAGGTATGGACTCATAAATAAAACCATAACTGCAAATCTTTCCAGTGAAAGAACCTGTTGTGCATCCAAATCAAAACCACCCAACATCCTTGCAACCATAATTCCAATACATGCTGCTACAAAGCTTGCAATTGAATAACCTAAATATCTGTTTTCATTTTTTACAAAGAATCGATATATTAGAATTGCAAGAATGATACAAACTCCACTAAACACAGAAATAGGACTTATCAAAGCAATACAAAAACTGATTAATACAAGCATCCACTCAAACGTTTTCGTAACCAGTAGAATTCCACCAATCCAGGTTAACATCCATGCATATATATCCGTACATCCAAAGTAATCTGCTGATAAAAACATTGGAAAGGCAAATGTTGAATAAAAACAAACAAGATAATATATATTTCTTTTATAATTTTCTCTGCAACAAGCAATACAAACCGCAAACAACACAAATACGATTATAAAATAAACAACCGTACTAATAATCACAGCATCATATTCTTTCATCCATGGAAATAATGCAGTGTGACTATGTAATTTTTCGTCAAAAAAACGACTAAAGCTTGCAAGTGCAAAGAATACTAACGCAAGCAAAAACACTATGTCTTTTTTATGTAACTTACCCATAAACATATTTCCTCTCTTATATACCTAGTAATGTATATAACCTATATGAAATATAACTAATATGCACATCCAAAAACGGCATAAACATCATTGGATATACAATCAAAAGCTTTGCCGCAGGAATTTTGTTTTTTACAACTTCTATAGTATCTTCTAATTGCTTTATCACATTTTTATCTTTCATCACAATCAAGCAAATAACGATTGTAATGTAATAAAAGAAGGTTGCAAAAACATATCTTCCAAAATCCACCTTTAAAATTACCTGAGGCAAAATCGTTAATGAACCTACACCCACCGCAAAATATGCCCATTTCTCTACCGTTGTTTTCCCTTTAAATAGTTTTATCAGGAAATGTAAACCAATTATAGGATATATACAGAAAAACAACATAAAAAATGGCGTTTCTTTTCTATTCATAACGTGGCACATTTCTTCCAAATCATAGATATCCAGACCTAATATTTCATGGAAAACCATTGATTCGCTGTAGCTTGCACCATCCATAGAAAGAGCCATAGACAAAGAAACAATTTCATCAAATATTCCCTCTCCTTCAGGATGAGAGAAAAACTCAAAATATAAAAACAATATTGAGGCTATTACGAAAGTAAATGCAAATATCGTAATATATTTCTTTCGTTTTTCTGCATTCATTAAAATCTTATAAAACAACAATACAAGGACAATATTCAAATGCATGAACACATATCCATGATGCATAATTACACAGATCGTAACAATAGGAATAATCATCCACTCCCATTTATCTTTTACGAGCAAAATGCAGCATATTAATGTAAGTATCATTAAATATACATCCAAACGTCCAAAACATTCCAATGTAACAAACATTGGAAAAATAAACACGGATAGAAAACAGATTAAATACTCAATTCTTCTATAATTCTTATCTTCACACAACTTCAAGCAGGTATTATAAAACGCAAACAATACAATAAAAAAGACAATCGTTGCAATTCCTGAAAACATTTGAATCGAATCAAAATTCATCAAATCGAATGGAAGTATTTTATCTAACACTTTCCATATTGTTCCCATAAGCCCTCTTGAGATAAATCCATATTTATACGAAAATGCAAACACAGTAGTATTCTGTGCATTCATTTCCCCTGTAAAATATCTTAAAACACATGGTATTGCAAATAAGGCAAGCATAAATAAAAAACGGCAACGTGTTTTATCTTTTGTATCTGTTAATCCTTTATTCATAACCTCTCCTTTTACCACCAATGCAAAAGCATGTCATTAATCGTACCAGCCCATTTTGCAACCACATAACAAATTGCAACATCCCACAATGGCTGGAATACAACAGGATACGCCAATAACAAAATTGCTGCCGGACTCTTCTTATTTAATGAGGTCGTTAAACGTAAGAATTCCTTCTCGACAATCGTATCTCTCATTGCTAAAAGTGCGAGTATCACTACGCAGTAATAACATATAATCGCAAACATCCATCTACCATAATCACATTTCAAGAGTAAATCTGGAAGTATTGTTCCTGCTCCAATAGCCACTAAAAGATACTTCGCTTTTTCTAATTTTGTTGGTGCACTTTTCAGTATATTTCTAAAAAATCTAACTGTAATTATAATATGTGGCAACATAAGAATAACAAAAATCGGAAACTGCACAATATTTTGCAATCTAAATTTCCACTCTCTCTCTGACAAATCAATTCCAAGTATTTCGTGATCAATAACATCTTGATGATATGCTCCATTATTACACAATGCACTTGCAGTCGAAACAATATCTTCTAATATATTCTCACCATCGAAATGACTAAAAAATTCAAAATATAAAAACAAAACAGATGCTACGAGAAAACTAAGAACAAATAAAACTGCATATTTCTTTCTTTTTCCTTCTTCTGCACTCAACATTTTATACACTAAAAGAACAAGAATAATATTCAAAAACATGAATACATTTCCTTGGTGCACCATAACACCTAGTGCAGAAAAAATAACCACTAACCACTCTGCTTTTTCATAGATTAAAAGCATTGCTCCAAGCAGGCTCAACATCACACAATATACATCTAATCTTCCAAAATTATACTGCGAAGCGAACATTGGGATTGCCCAGATAGAAAAGAAAATAATCGCATACTTCATTTGTTCCGTGATGTTTTTTGAGCACTTTAGCAAGCAAGAACATACGAATATAAATAAAATCACATAATATACGATAGTAATACCCTGCGTAAATCTCATAACCCAGGTATAATTCATCATATCAAATGGCAACACTTTATCTAATACTTGATAAATCGAACCAATAAAACCTCTTGAAATAAATCCATATTTATAAGAGAAGGCCAGCATGGTTGCATTTATATCATTTACTTTATCTCCATAACTTCTCAAAAATAATACAACTAAAAATAACACCCACACAAACGAAAATGATATTATTTTCTTTTCTTTGCATATATTTTGAAAATTTTTAAACATATTTTATACCTCTAGTTTCTTATACCATGATTCTAGCTTCTTAACCAAAGCCGTATTACCTATCATTGACACCAGCTTCTGGCTTGGTTTTTTCAGTAATAAATTGTAGAGAAAACGAATTACGATTGCAAAAGCAAACGAGCTCCCCACATAAATAACCGCCCATACAAGAAGTTCCAGTAAATTTGAATACGGAAGCACATCATCTATTGTTCGCATCTTTCCGAAATACCAGTAAATTGCCATTACCGTCTCATGCAGTAAAAACACAAAAAAAACATTTTCTGCAAGTGCATTTATTATTATATTTGAATTCATTTTAATGGAACGGAACAATAAAAATATCGCTATTCCCATTACAAACTGTAAAAAAGAATACTTTCCTACCACACATCGCACAATGTCGCTTGCAATCGTATCTGAAGGCATATTCCCAGGATATTTCGCCCACCAAAGAAAGAAAAATGTACTCAAAGTCCCTACAAGATATATAGCAATCATCACGCTTTTCTTGTTCGGCATTCCAAAATACCTCTGAAAATCCACTCGTTTCAAATATCCAATTACAAAATAGGTAAACAGGAAAGCTAATAAATCGTGAAATAAATTCACATCATTTCTTAAACCATTCCATACAAAATAACAACCTAATAGAATGCATATCAACAACAAATATGTATCTTTTAATTGATATATTATCTTATTAAGCAAAGGATGTATCAGCAGTATTATTAAATAAGCATAAATAAACCACCATGCACCTTTGATAAAGAAGTCCTCAACAAAATAATCTTCTTCGGGAAAGCCAAGCACTTTTCGAATCACAAAAACTTTTAATGCATACAAAACAAGCACCTGTATCCCCAACATCAAGAATCTTGAAATAATATTTTTCCCTTTGGAACTCAGAAAAAAATATGAACTCATCGCCATAAAAGCATAATCAGCAACAATTGCACTACCACTACAAAACCACAGTGCTTCGGCTGTCATATTTCCATACGGCATATAAATAATTCCAGCATAAATAATCATATGATACAAAGGGACCGCAATCATCAACAATATTCTTAGTAATTCAAAATTAGATTGTCTCTGCTTGTTCATATATTACTATTCTCCATATACTCTATACTAATGGCGATAAATCATATATAAATTTATCTATCAATTCCCAGAATCTCCAGCAAATCGGAACATCTAAAAATGGCATCAGCATCATTGGATATGCAATCAAAAGCTTTCCTGCCGGAATCGTATTTTTAACTCGTGAAATGGAATCCTCTAACTGAGCAATCACATGCTTGTCCTTCATTGCAATCAAACACATCACAATCGCAATATAATAAAAGAAAGCAGCAAACATATATCTTCCCAAATCGACTTTCAATACAATCTGTGGAATTAAAGTTAATGACCCTACTGCCACTGCCAAATATGCCCATTTCTCTTTTACTGACTTACCTTTAAATAAACGAACCAAAAATCCTAGACCAATAAACAGATATGGGAAATAGAAGCAAAAAGCAATTGGTGTTTCTATGGCATTTATCGTATGGAATATCTTTTCATCATCGTACACATCCAGTCCCAAAATCTCATGATTTACCATAGACTCACTAAAGCTATTACCCGATCTGGATAAAGACTTCGCCAAAGTCACGATTTCTTCATATATTCCTTCTCCTTCCGGATGACTAAAAAATTCAAAATATAGGAAGAACACACTTGCAATCAAAAATGTCGAAGTAAACAAAACAATATACTTTTTGCGTTTCTCTTCATTCATTAATATTTTGTAGAAGAACAAAACTAAAATAATATTTAAGTACATAAATACATAACCATGATGCATAATCATACATATGGTTACAATTGGAACAACGAGCCATTCATGCTTTTCTTTTACAATCAAGATACATGCAACAACCGTAAGTATCATCAGATACTCATCCAGTCGTCCAAAATTCTGTACTGTCGCAAAAAAAGGAAATGCAAATACTGATAGAAAACAAATCAAGTATTTCATGTTCGTTTCATCTTTTTCATTACAATTTTTCAAACATATATAGTAAAACCAAAATAATACCATATACCAAACAACCGTAATCATCAGGGTAAACTTATATATTGATGAAAAATCCATTAAGTTCATTGGTAGAATTTCATCTAATATCCACCAAAAAGTTCCCATTAAACCTCTGGAAATAAATCCATATTTATACGAAAATGCAAAAACGGTTGTATCCTGTGCATTAATGTTTCGGTCAAAATATTTGACAAAACATATCACTGCAAATATCGCCATGATAAACAGGAAAGCAATATTTCGTTTTTCACGTGTATTTAAAAACTCTTTTTTCATCTCTTACTCTCCCCTTAGAACAACGATGACAATACCGAAAGAACCTTCTTTGCTACAAGTGCAGTAAACTCAAATATCGCTACATCCTGTAACGGTTGGAACATAAGTGGATATACCAACAACCATACAGCTCCTGGAAATTTTTCATTCACTGTTGACATCAGGTTCTTTACCTCTCGTTCCACAATCTTATCTCTAAATGCCAACAAAGCAAGAATAATCACCGCATAATAACAAATAACCGCAAAAACCCATCTTCCATAATCACACTTTAATAAAAAATCTGGAATAATAGTTCCTACACCGAGAGCAACACACAGATATTTACATTTATCTACCTTGGTCTGAGCATTTTTAATAATATTTCTAAATAATACAACACCAAAGAAGATATATGGGAGCATAAGGACACAAAATACAGGTAGCTGAATTAGATTACTTTTCATAAACTCAGTTTCACGATTTGATAAATCAATTCCCAAAATCTCTTTGTCTATAACATCCTCATGATAAGCTCCATCATATCGTAAGGAAGATGCAGTTGTAACTACTTCTTCATAAATATGAGTCCCATTCACATGACTAAAGAATTCAAAATACAAAAACAAAGCGGAAGCCACTAAGAAACTTGCTACAAAAAGACGAATATATTTCTTGCGTTTTTCGCCATCTACTGACAATGCCTTATATATCAATAAAACCAGGATAATGTTTAAATACATAAACACATTCCCCTGGTGAATCATCACACCCAATGCAGAAAAAATTACTACAAGCCATTCTGCTTTTCCCCAGATAAGAATCATGGCACTCAGTAAACTAAGCATCACACAATATACATCTAAGCGTCCAAAATTATATTCTGTAACAAACATCGGAATTGCCCAAATAGTAAAAAACAAAATAATATATTTCGTTTCCTCAGACAAATTCTCACTACACTTTTTCAGGCAATACATAAAAAATACAAATAACAGCACAAAGTATATTCCAGTTATCACCTGTGTAAACAACATAAGTGCATCATAAGAAATCATATTAACAGGCAAAATCGCATCCAACGCCTGGTATACCGAACCAATCAATCCTCTTGATATAAATCCATGTTTATAGGAAAAAGCCATCATGGTTGCATTGATTTTATTCACTTCCCAACCATAATGAATTACAAATAATGCTAATGCAAAAAAGCCCCATACAAGAGCAAATGGAATCTTTTTTTTCTCTTTCATTCCGCTCTCCTTTTAAATTTCATCCGAATAGTTAGAAATCGCTCGGATCCCCAAGCGATTTCTTCCCATTCATATATTACGCTTTTAATTTTGCTTCCTGTTTTGCAAGTTCTAAGTCATGTTCAGCCATGATGCGAACTAAATCTTCGTAGCTTGTCTTCTGTGGATTCCAACCAAGTTTTGTCTTAGCCTTTGTTGGATCACCCCATAAATCAACTACATCTGTAGGTCTATAGAATTCTGGGCTTACTGCAACGATAACCTTACCATTTGCTTTGTTGATACCCTTTTCATCTACACCTTCACCCTGCCATTCAATTTCAATACCTACATGTTTGAATGCAAGTTCAACAAATTCACGTACTGTATGCTGTACACCGGTTGCAATTACGAAATCGTCTGGTTCATCCTGTTGCATAATGAGCCACATACATTCTACATAATCTTTTGCATAACCCCAGTCACGTTTTGAATCGAGGTTTCCAAGATATAAAGTATCCTGAAGACCACAAGCAATACGTCCAGCAGCTAGAGTAATCTTTCTAGTTACGAAGGTTTCACCACGACGTTCTGACTCATGGTTGAAAAGAATACCATTTACCGCAAACTGTCCATAAGCTTCTCTATATTCACGAATCATCCAGTAACCATACTGTTTTGCAACTGCATAAGGACTATATGGCCAGAAAGGTGTGTTTTCGTTCTGTGGAACTTCTACTACCTTTCCGTATAATTCCGAAGTAGATGCCTGATAAATCTTACATGTTTTATCAAGACCTAACATATGTACTGCTTCTAAGATACGAAGAACCCCCAGTGCATCTACATCTCCTGTATATTCTGCCGCATCAAAGCTTACACCTACATGTGACTGTGCTGCCAGGTTGTAGATTTCATCTGGTTTTACTTCATTTACTACACGAATGATACTGGAAGAATCTGATAAATCGCCATCATGAATAGTAATTGCATTTGCTGCTAACAAATGATCAATTCTTTCTGTCGTAGATACAGAAGAACGACGAATAATACCGTGAACTTCATATCCTTTTTCTAACAAGAACTCTGCTAAATAGCTTCCATCCTGTCCTGTAATACCTGTAATTAACGCTTTTTTACTCATGTTTTTTCTCCTTTTTTCTCATTGGAAATCCAAATATTTTTCTAATTAAATTATTTCTTGATAATATTGCTACCAAACTCGTAATTAATATCAGACGAAGAATTACTACACTCCAAAAACTTACCATTTCTGGAACTCCCATTTTCACCAACAAATCTACGATTTCATTTCTTGGAAGGAATCGTAATTCTATCAAATGTATCGACATAAACATAATACTATATTTACCTATGTATGAGAAAAGCCTTGATAACACACTACTTTTTTCAAACAGTTTTGCCAAAAGTATGATACCATAGCACCCACAAATACTTCTAACTAGATCTGTCATGCCTCTTCCAACATCGGCTAAAACCACCAAAAACCATTTATAATCGACAACCGATTCTACCCAACACCATATCGCAACAATTGAAAGTAACACCTTTAGCTCAGTACTATGTACTTTTAGATGTGGCTCTACCTGTCTTGCCAAATACCCAACATACATGTAGAACAATCCAAGCCCTGCTGGTTGAATACTGAACGGTAAAAATAAAATTTTCGCAGTGGAACAAGACAGAACTAATACCGTGATAACCATCAACAGTCTTATCATCGGTTTCTTGTCCAACAATAATCGAAGCACAATACTCGCCCAAAAGGTAGCAAGCAAAAACCATATTACTCCAATTCCTGCAATTTCAATTCCTAAAAATTCGACTCCGTCTGCTCCAGTTCCATACAAAATAGATAGCAAGGTATTCTTTATGAGTTCTTTTGTACCCATACCACCATCAAAAAATTCATTCTTAAAAATAGTAAATACGAGTATTACGATAGAAACAAAGAAATACGGAACAATCAAGGTTTCGATTTTCTTATAAATAAAGTCTTTTATTGTTTGCTTATTACTAATAAAATATCCTGTAATTATAAAAAATATTGCTACTGAAAAATTAAAAACTACACGATTTATGTTGTAAATCCCTAAATGAGCTAAAACAACACAAACCATTGCAATTCCTTTGGCAATATCTATATATACTTTTCTTTCTGACGCCATTTTAAAACCTTTTTTAATTTGTTTACACACTTATGACAATTATATCAGTTTATTAACATAGTGACAAGTTTTTCGACAGATTATTCTCTCTTTTCTACGCAATCTTTTTTCCACGAAACTTCAAAAATGATATGAAAGACAAACACAATCAACAAAGAAAGAATGATATGGGCAAACCATAGCCACGGATTTGTATAATCCAAATTCCACCCAAACTGCATATCACACATCCGAATTGCCACATTTGTCGGAAAATTGCATAGAAAAATAGGCATAGCCATCTTTCCTAATAAGACAAATACCGGGAAGGAAAATATCCATTTCAATATATATCCATGCAACGTTAAATATACTAAACTAGGCCAGAATAATATTGTAAGTATTAATATCTCTCTATGAGCATAATTGGCCTTTATAATACATTCATAACCCGAATAAATAAAACATACTATGGCGATTATATATGTAAATATTTTTAGGACATTATAACTGTCTTCCTCATCAGGATCCTCCATCAATTCAATAACCTCTCGAATCATAACGCCTGCAAAGAAACTAAAATAACCTCTTCCATTTACCATATATAACAATGGCAAATTAGGCGATACACATATAATAAATATTCCTAATATAATTAACCCAACGTAACATAAATTTTGTCCCCATTTACTATGAATCACTCTAGTTATAAAATAATAAATAGCATAGCACAAAAACAGTATTGCAACAAACCACGCTGGACCATTTACAGACATTGCATCGTTATCTGAAAAATATCCACTCTGTAGTCCTAGAACCGACAACAACAAGGAAACAACAGAATTTCTAACAGTTCCTCCATCCTGATGCAACGGATACCCACCAAACATATATAAACCAAGGTTCTGCAACATCCATGTAATAAAAGCAGTTGTAATAACGATTGGATATATTTTTTTCATTTTTGGAATCATAAAATCAGCAAATGATATTTCTGCATTTGTTAGACGTTCATGATAGGATTTATGTATAAGATAACCGCTAAAGATAAAAAACACATTCGGTGAATACAGAATCGCAGTTGCACTTGCACCAAAGGCTTGTTCTATAAATTCATTATTAAAATCAGGAATTGCCCAAAACAACAACATCCAATGGAGAACATAGGCTATTAAAAAAGCTATAATCCCCCTTAATCCTGTGATTTGTGATATATTTCTTTTTTGTACACTCATAACCGATTCCTCTAAAAGTTTCTCATTGACTTTTTATTTGTTTTTCTTTACCATTTCAGTATATATACAAATAGGAGTTCTACGCCTTATGAAAATATTATCTCACATTATGAATTACATGAAAACAACTTTCTTTGGAATTTTTATACTTGGATGCATAATCGGTTCTGCGATTTTTGTCGGAATTTATGGTTTTTCAATTATTGATGTCACGAATGACACCTGGCTCTTAGATTCTTCTAGGACCGAGCAGCTATGGGATTTAACGCAGCACTATTTGGGTTGGATATTCTATCGAAATTCCGAATGGCATTTTCCACTTGGGCTTTTAGATGGTTTGTACAGTGAATCTGTTTCCATTGCCTACACTGACTCTATCCCATTATTTGCATTTATCTTTAAACTACTCTCCCCAATCCTGCCTGAAACCTTCCAATATTTCGGATTATTTGGGCTTATGTGCTATGCTTTTATGGGAGGCTTCGGAGCTTTAATTACACGAAAATTCACAGACTCCATTTGGATAAATAGTTGCAGTGCATTTCTATTTACTATAGCTCCTTGCTTACTCAAAAGAATGTTCTATCATACAGCATTGTCAGCTCATTTTTTAATCTTGGTAGCCTTTTGTCTTTGGTTATATAGAGATGAATCTTTCAAAAAACGTTCCGTATATATTACTTTGTGGAGTATACTAACTACTGTCGCAACCCTTATCAACCCTTACCTGACTCCAATGGTTTTAGGTATACTATTATGCTCCTTACTTCAAGAGTGGATCGCAACAAAAAAATTTACACCTGTGATTCATGGAATTATATTTCCATGTCTATCCATTGCAGTTAGCGGATACATCATTGGTATTTTTTATGGAAACGTATCCCCTTCTTCGGAAGGTTTAGAAGATCTCTCTTTTAACCTGTTACAGTTTTTCAATCCTACAAACTACCTATTATCTATTGATAACATGGTATATAATTGGGAAGATTTCAATTTATCCTTATTTCTGCCTAGCCTACCATCTGTTTCACCATGGCAGGAAGAAGGCTATGCTTATCTTGGATTAGGATTGATACTTTTACTTGTCATTTCTTTGGTAACACTCATGATTCGTTTTATTAAAAAGGAAATAACTATATCCATCGATAAAGCAAAACTGATTTCGATTATCACATCACTTAGCATTTGTGTAATCGTATTCCTTTTTCTTGCCTTATCACCCAAAGCTACTATTGGATCACATATACTATACCATATCAATTATCCAGATTTTATCTTTGATATACTTAGTATCTTCCGCTCAACAGGTCGACTTATTTGGCCTGTATATTACGTCTGTATCGCAGGTATATTAATACTGAGCATTTACTTATTGCAAAAACATAAAAAGGTGTTATATGTACTTTTTTTACTAATAGTCTTAATTCAAACAGTGGATTTACTACCAGGACTTACCTATAAACACAATGCTTACACACAGGATTTCTCGAAAGAAATTTCCAATTTTCACTCGGATGCATGGGAGGAATTAGGAAATAACGCAGAAGAAATTATGTTTTATCCTTCCACACATTTTCTTCTTTACTGTAATCCTGAATTATCATGTCGTTTTGAAGAATATGCATTGGAATACGATTTATCATTAAACATTACATATATGAGCCGAAATCTTTCCGACAAAGCAGACAAAAAAACTTATGAGCATTTTGAAGAACGTATCCAAGGAATTCGTTCCCCAAAAACCATCTATGTATTTGGACTAACCTTTGACAAACCCGACCCTACACTCGTCGGATTAAATTATTACCTCATTGATGGGTATGTAATTGGAACAGAGTTAGATTTAAGCAATTATTCAGATGTCATACCATATACCACAGAATAAAGAAACCTGTCAGGGAACCTAGGTTATACCTTGTCCCTGACAGGTTTTTTATACTATTTCATGCTATTGTACTTATCATTTACCAAATTTAACTGCATTTCGAAATCTTGTCTATTTTTCCATGTAATGGTCTGCAAAATTAATCCGGAGAAAAACGAAACAACAGCAGTAAGCAAAACAAAGCAACACACAAATAAAGTTGGATATCGCTCTACTAAGCCCGTATTCATGTATTCAACTAGGACTGGAATCATAAATCCAATTCCGAGCACACTTAAAACAACGGAAAGCATCCCATAAAAATTCATTGGCTTATAGGTTCTAAACAAACGTATGATGGTACGAAGAACTCTATAGCCATCTTTGTATGTATTTAGTTTTGATTCGCTACCATTTGGTCTATCTCGATAATCTACAACAACATTTTCCACATACATATTCTTATCAGCTGCATGTATACTCATCTCGGTTTCTATTTCAAATCCCTTTGAAATAATCGAAAATGTTTTTACAAATAAATAACTAAATGCACGGTATCCCGTCATAATATCCTTAATATCTGTCTGAAAAAGCTTATTGATTAAATATCTTACCAGTGCATTACCTAAATTATGAAATGGACGTTTATTTTCTTGAAAATAAGTTGACGAAAGTCTGTCTCCCACCACCATATCAACGTTTTTATTCAAAACTTTATCTGCCATCTCTAACGCAACTTCGGCCGGATATGTATCATCCCCATCCGCCATAATATAACAATGAGCATCTATTTCACGAAACATTCTTCTTATAACATTGCCTTTGCCTTGTTTATATTCATAGCGAACAATGGCCCCTGCTTCCTTTGCAATCTTGTCTGTTCCATCCGTAGAATTATTGTCATATACATATATTGTAGCCTCTGGCAAAACGCTTTTAAAATCTGTTATTACCTTTGCTATCGTCTGTGCTTCATTATAGCAAGGCAACAATACGGCTATCTTATCCATGAACTGCCCTCTTATCCTGCTGTGTCATATTCAAACTACTTATTGTTAAAACCGCAAGTGAAAAAACACTTATAGAAAGCGTTCTCCACTCTAAATGTGGATGCAAAGAACAATGATTTGTCAAAAGAATTATCCATGCCAATGGCGAAACAGCCATTACAGCGCAAACGATTGCATGATTTACTTCAACACGTAAGGTTCTTCTATATACAATCATAGATATCCCTAGTACAACCAACATAATTCCAAGAATAATCATATTTTGTTCATTAAAAAGTTGAGAAATATTTCTTTTTAATGCATCAACTGTGCTCACACTTAAAAACACTTCATCCTTCGCACTTGCATCTGTAATTCCAATTCTATGAAATACACTATCTAGTGCATTCAATATTACATTTTCGTATGTAAATGCAGTCGCAAATACCCATTTCATTCCCCACATTCCTACATATCCCATCACAAATGCCAATGCATTTTTTACCGCAATTATAATATCATCTTTCAAACTTGACTGTTTGTTCAAAAGATAATAGGTAAGCATTGGAATTGCCAATGCCACATACGGATACGTCAGGAAATCCAAAAATGCTATCAAAATTCCATCCATTACAAATATATAGAAAATCTGTGACTCTTTCCATTCTTTTATCAAGAGCAGCAATAAGGTTATGTTTAAAGCATAGAACACACTTGATAATTGAAAGGACTGTACAATATTAAAAGGATGCATCATGGCAATTGTAAACAAATATGCCACCCAATACATTCCCAACCTGCGTTTAATCAACAAAAGTACACACGCAACCAATGCTGTCAAAACAATCGCGTTTAACATATATATATGCTCTAGTTGCAAGAACATAAACAATGGTTTTAATAAAACAAGATACCCATGCCAATATCTGGCATAGGTCACATAATCATCTTCTCCATAGCACTGCTCTTTCGCATACTTCATCAATACATCTGCCCAGTCAGCAGCCCAGTTTGCAGAATAATTTGCTGTTGGAGCTAACAATGCATCTTGAAATGCATTCCCTGTATTCGGATATATAACTTCATGTAAAATAATGATATTCGTTCCTCTATCTGTAGCTTTCCAATATTCTTCCGATAAGATATATTCCGAATCATCTTGTTCTTTCAAAAATGTCTCTGATTTAATTACATTTTCCACCATAGAATCTGTAGGCAATATATACACAGCCCATAATAAAAGCATTCCTATGATAGAGGCTCCCAATATCAATCCTACACTTTTAACAACACGCATCTTTGTTATTTGCTCTCCTTGTAACATACTACCGCTTTAAATCTTCTATCATATCCTGCAAGGTCTGATGTAAAGCTATCTTGGGTTCCCACGCTAATTCTTCATAAATCTTTTCATAAGAACCAACAATCTTTTGATTATCTCCTGGTCTAACAAATTCTGGATTGACTTTTCCTTCTATCGTAACGGAAAGCGAATCCGCGATTTGTTGAATTATTTCTGCTAATGCAATCCCTTTACCAGAACAAATATTATATACTTCACCTGGTGTACCTTCCGTAAGAAGTAGATAATATGCACGAACTACATCACGAACATCTAGAAAATCTCTTATAATTGATGTATCACCTGTTTCAATCACACCTTTTTGGGCTCCAGAGTCAACAACATTTAATATTCGTCTGATAAAACTTGGTATTACGAATCTGGTATCCTGATATGGACCGATGTGATTAAAGGAACGGGTAAGAATAATATTCATTCCGAATCCATCTACCAAAACCTTTGACATCATTTCCTGCGATACTCTGGCTACAGCATAAGGACTCACTGGTTCCAGCTGCATATCTTCTCTTAGAGGAAGCTGTTCTTCTGTCACATTTCCATATTCCTCTGAAGAACCAACCGAAAGTACTCGGCACTCTGTTAAATCATTCGCTCTCAAACTCTCCGTTAGATTCAAGAAAATCTGAGTATTATTATTAAAGCAGTCTGCTGGAAACTTCCAACTATATGCAACACTCGAAAAAGAAGCTAGATGCAAGATATAATCTGGATGAAAATCTGCAATTACCGCATTTAACGCTTCTTTTTCTAAAAGATTTAATTCTTTAAATTTTACATCTAATCTATCTTTATACACATCTAAAGACAACTTTGGCGGATTGATATCCACCCCCAAGATTTCATAAGCAAGATTTTCATTATATAGGTACTCTAAAAAATGTCTGCTTACAAATCCCGAAAACCCTGTAATAAGTATCTTTTTCATGGCTTATGCTTCTTCCTTCTTCTCCAAGAAAATCTTTCTAGTAACAAAATTGTAAACCATAACAATTCCAGTTGCTACGATTTTAGCAGCCAAATTCATAATCTCAATATTGATAATCCCCTGTAACCACATCCAATGCATATAAATTAAATCAATACATACAAATAAAATCACTGAATTTAGAACCATGCCTATGAGGCTCAAAATTACAAAGATAACAAATTCACTTTGTTTCGACATATCGTCTTTCGAAACAAAAACAAATTTCATGCTAAGCAGATAGTTTACAATAACAGAAATAACAAATCCTAATACTCCTGCAATAATATAATGGATCCCTAAAACATTTACCGAAATCGCATATATTAAAAAATCCACGACAAAGCTGATGCCGCCAACCACAGCAAACTTCAATATCTGTTCTATTAACTTTTTCATATGCAAGCCTCTCTATTTCTTGAATGCATCCTTGATGCGAATTCCTATTAAACGTAACAATGTCTTTACATAACTAATGATAAACTTCAACAACTGACGTTTTGATTCACCATACATACGTTTCTGGAAGTTGATAGGAACTTCACCAATCTTTAATTTCTTATCATCCTTGTTTAGCTTTAATTTCAAGAGAACTTCTTCTAAAACATCATAGTTTTCACATTCAAGTTCTACTTTCTTAAGCTGCTCTGTATGATACATTCTGTAATCAGTCGATAAATCTTTTGCATCTAAGCCTAAACAAATACGGAAAGCAAAATTTAACATATGCGACATAATGATAGACGATTTCGCATCATTGGTTACACCACCCTTTACATAACGAGAACCAATTACAACATCGCATCCTTCTTTCACAAATTTATTATAAATTTCAGGTATATTCTTTGGTGGATGCGAACCATCACTATCCATAATTAAGAACTTGTCCTTGTCTGCATATTTAATAGCAGTACGGAAGGCACCACCAAAGCCTGGATATTCCTGGTTGATATACTTTGCACCATGCTCTATACATACTGCCTCTGTATTATCCAATGGTTTTTCTACATCTATAACAAGAATCTCATATTCTTCCCCACACTTTTTTACTTCTTCCTTAATCTGTGGTAAAAGGACTCTTAAATTTTCTTCTTCTTTGTACGCTAATAAAACAACATTAATTGCCATATTCTTATCCTTTCTTTGAGCCTAATCATAAATATTGTAGCATATTATATAAATTTTTCCACTATAAATTTATATAAATCTTTATTCTTCTAACAACTCTTCGGCAATCACTTTCGCAATTTTACTTGCTCCATAATTACTAAAATGAATATGATCCTCACTATACCAATCTGGGTGTTGTGCAGTAATTTGATTCATATCAATAAGATGATACTCTCGTTCGTCTGCAACTTCTCTTATCACATTGGAAGCAATCTCTAACCGTTCACCACACCCATCTTCCACTGTTTTCCCATTCTCATCAAATAATTTGGGCAATGTACACAAATAGATACGAGGAGTTTTTTCTGTTTCCAGATAAGAATCAATTAATTGCAAATACTCCGTCTTAAATCGTTCTGCATCCACCCAATTATAATCCCAAATATCATTGGTACCTATCATCACTACTAATATATCTGCTTCATATTCTTTTCCAACACGATAGACCCGAAGGGAAGTATATGGATAATTTCCATCTTTACGTGTGCAAACTCCTGCTTCTCCAAAATTCTTTACGGTGTACCCCTCCCCTAGCAAATCCGTCAAATATTCCGAATAATTCAGAATCTTTTCTCCTTCATAGGCACGACGAAACGTTAAACTATCACCTATACAAGCAACTCTAACAGGCTCAATTTGTAATTCCTCTTGTTTAAAAAGAAACTCTTTATACAAAAAAACACCTATAATAACAATTCCTAAAACTCCAATAAAACATATAATTTTTCCTGCACCGAAACTCCTATTTTTCATTTAAAATTGCCTCTACTACTACCTTTGCTATAATTTCTGCACCCTCTTTGGTTGGATGAATCCCATCTTCTGCAAAATATTCAGGATATTTGTCTGAAAGTGCATATATATCAATCATTTCATATCCTCTTTCTTTTGCGACCTCCCGTTGAATTGCAACAATTTGTTCCACAATCTCAGGTTGTATTCCAAATCCAGCTGCTCCAGAAGTTTCTCCTTTTACATAAAACGCCTTTGGCGAGATTCCAATGTAAACAGTAGGTACACAAGTTTCACCTAAGTAACTATCTAATAAAGTTTCATAGGCTCGACGAAACGTTTCTCCATCTTTCCAATTCCATTCTTTTGAATCATTGGTTCCAATCATAAATATCAAAACATCTGCCTCATATTCAAGTCCTGACTGATATACCTCTTGATCTACATAAGCACAATCCCCATCTATTTGAACACAGGTGCCGCTTTCCCCAAAATTCACAACTTCATATTTCTCCCCTAACAATGCACTTAATACAAAGGGATAGTTGTTTTCAGGCTCATCCTCAAATCCGTGACGAAAAGTAATACTATCTCCAACACAAGCAACCTTGATTATATCTTCTGTCTCTTGAATACGATTCTCGTTTTTTCCAAAAAGATTCCAGCCAACGAAAATGAAACCTACCACGAAGCTAATACTTAAAAATATTTTTACATGCTTTATCATAAATTTTACCCCATACTATTCCCAGAACAACCTGAAGCAAGATAACAAGAACATAGATAAGCGACATCCAGTCTCCAATACCAAGCAATCTAAATAGTTTTACTATAAAAATTGCTATATATCCACCAAATATGGTATGTACCAAAAGTATAGAAAGCGTATGCTTTCCTACCTCTACCAGACCATTTACTAGCGTTTTCATAAAACGGGCAGCTACAATCCTGCATCCAATATACAAAAGTACACACGCACACACAGCACCTAATATCGTTATCACATAATTACCATACTGTCTAGGATAGAGTTCCATTCCCCCTAAGGCAATCATAACAAACCATATCGGGAATAATACAAAATAACACCATCGATTGTTTTCAACATATGACACCCCGTCAGCCTTTTTTATCAGATGTCCCATATGATAATATACCAGTGCATACAAAGAACAATCCAAGCTCCAAGGTAACCAAAAGCCATTCTTTCCTAACCATGCACCAAACAAAGATATCCCAACAATGACTATTGTTCGTACAACTTCATCTTTTACACACTTGTAAATCACAACATAAATAAGACGAACTAATAACAGCAACAGTAAAAAATATACCTGTCCTACTGGCGTTCTATTTTCTAACACTTTATCTACATTGCTCATTCCACATAAAATATTTTTTATTTTGAAAAGAATATCTTCTTTTTGCATAATGATATAAAACACAGCCCATATCAAATATGGAACACAAAAAGTTTTTGCAAGATTTATAATGCAAGCTTTTATATCATCACATGCTTTTGCTTTAAAACAATATCCTGAAAAAAAGATAAATGCCGGCATATGAAAACTATATATGACTTCTCTTAACCAATTTGGGATTTCCATATGTCCAATTAACATCAATACGATTAGAGTTCCTTTTGCAATATCCAGCGCAGCATCTCTAGTTTTCATCTTCACGTCAACTACCACGTTTTCCTCCTACCGTAACATCTATAACACGCCCAAAAAGTCCCATGGGCCACCCCAAAGGACTTTTCTTTTTTCTACCTTTTTAGTTACATTCCAAGAAATGCCTTCACTACCGCTTCCATTTCATCAACTTCACATACTGTGTTGTGTAAGATATCTGCATTTCTGATTTCCTCGATAGCATTTGGAACAGCTACATTGCCAAGCTTGCTCAGCTCGTCTACAAGTTCGAAATCTTCCCATGCATCATATTTGCTGTCGATGGCATTCATTACACTTCTCGTAAATTTGAATGGGCTTGCTGTAGATGCAATGATTGTCTTGGTTTCTGAATCACCTGTTTCTGCTTTGTATTTGTCATATACACCGGCTGCTACTGCTGTGTGTGTATCGATGACATAGCCAGTATCTTCATATAGGCCCTTGATAACCGCTGCTGTTTCAGCTTCGTTGGTGTAGTTACCATAGAAGTCTTTTAAGTTTTCTTTCATTCCAGCAGTGATTTCATACTTACCTTCGGAAGAAAGGGCTTTCATAAGCATAGCGTTTTTCTCTGCATCATTTCCTGCGATACGATAGATAAGTCTCTCTAAGTTTGAAGAGATAAGAATATCCATAGATGGAGAATTTGTTAAAATAAACTCTCTGTTCTTGTCGTATTCACCAGTTGTAAAGAAATCGAATAATACTTTATTTTCGTTAGAGGCACAAATCAGTTTGCCGATATTTACGCCCATATTTTTTGCATAATATGCCGCAAGGATGTTTCCAAAGTTACCGGTTGGAACTACCACGTTTATTACTTCATCCTTTGCAATAACGCCATTTGCATACATTTTTGCATAAGCATATACATAATATACAATCTGTGGCACGAGACGTCCAATATTGATAGAATTGGCTGATGAGAACTGATAGCCAGCCTGTGCCAATTCCGCCTTTAAGGCTTCGTTTGAGAACATTTCTTTTACGCCAGTCTGTGCTTGGTCGAAGTTCCCATGAATACCTACAACATGAGTATTTGCACCCTTTTGAGTAAGCATCTGTTTTTCCTGAATTGGACTAACGCCATTCTTTGGATAAAATACCACGATTTTGGTTCCTTCAACATCTGCAAAGCCTGCGAGTGCAGCCTTTCCTGTATCACCAGAGGTTGCAGTCAAAATCACGATATCATTTTCTACTTTATTCTTACGAGCAGAGGTAATCAAAAGATGTGGCAAAATAGATAATGCCATATCCTTAAACGCGATGGTTGAACCGTGGAATAATTCTAAATAGTAAGCTCCTTTTGCTTCTACCAATGGCGCAATCACTTCTGTATCAAACTTGCTGTCATAGGCTTTTGCGATACAGTTCTTTAATTCTTCTTCTGTAAAGTCTGTCAAAAACTGCTTCATTACCGCATAAGCAGTTTCCTGATAGCTCATCTGTGCAAGCTCATCTAAACTTACGTCCAATGCTGGAATGCTATCTGGCACAAATAAACCACCATCTGTTGCAAGCCCTTTTAAGATTGCTTCTGAAGCTGTTGCTTTTTCATTTTTATTTCTTGTACTTGAATACATTAAACTCATATGTGTTACCTCATTCGTTTTATTACATTCTATATCTAGTATATTATAGATTTTTCATAGTATCATGTCAACTATACTTAGTGGTTTTCATAGGTTATTCTTCCCTTTTTTATATAGATATGGTATATTCTATATAGCACATGCATGCAGAGTAATCGAAAGGATGTACCAACCAATGAAACCTGGCGTATTTTTGGCAAAAAAGAAAGATGGAACAATATACTATCGTTCCAGTATTACTTTTAAAAATAAGCATATTAGTTTAGGCAGCTACGATACCGAAGATGCGGCACATCAAACCTACAACGAGGCATCTATGCTTCTTTCCTCTTCGCTTACGTTAGAGGATGTCGCCCATGCTACATTGCATCTGCCTTTTGACAAGGCTGTTACACTGCTAAACTTCCGCGATAATGGTCTATACATTGGCACGCCAATCTACCTGCGCAAAAACTATTTTAGCTACTACCTCTCATCTTCTGAGGAATTAAAGTTTGATATCGATGATTTGTTCTATTATAGCAGTCATCGTATCCTTCGCCGCCAAGGACATCTCTATGTCAATGACTATGGTATGCAGGTCACTCTGCTTTCGCGTTACGGCATACGAAATCATGCTGTTTGCGACCGAGATTACTATTTTGCTAATGGTGACAACACCGATATGCGTTACTCCAATATCGTTTTGGTAAATCGCTACTATGGTGTGTCCCAATATACCCGCAAGGCTCAGACTCGTTATCGTGTCAAAATCCACATCAATGGCAACTACACGATTGGGACCTATTCCAGCGAAACCAAGGCTGCAATCGCCTACAATAAAGCTGTAGACTTAGCAAAGCTCTATGGTGTACAGAAGAACTTCCCTACTAACTACATCGAGGATCTACCAGCTAAGGAGTATGCGGAAATCTACACTAAGTTGAAAATTTCCACTAAATATCTTGATTATCTAAAATCAATATAGGCTGTTGCCCAACACAGAGGCAACAGCCCTTTTTTATTTGTTGTTTATATAATTTACTAATCCTCCACATGCAATTAAATTCTGCATAAATGGTGGAAACGCCTGTCCTTGAAAGCTTTCTCCAGTTGTTACATTTGTGATTACTCCACTATCAAAATCTACTTTCACTTCATCTCCAGCTTTGATAGCTACCGCCGCTTCTGGACATTCAATAATTGGTAAACCAATGTTAATTGCATTTCTGTAAAAGATTCTTGCAAATGTTTCTGCAATAACACAGCTAACACCAGCCGCTTTAATTGCGATTGGAGCATGCTCTCTCGAAGAGCCACATCCAAAGTTTTTATTTGCTACGATGATATCCCCTTCGTTTACTTTGTTTACGAAGTCTTTATCAATATCTTCCATACAATGTGTCGCAAGTTCTTTTGGATCTGAAGAATTCAGATATCTTGCTGGGATAATAACGTCTGTATCTACGTTATCTCCATATTTAAATACAGTACCCTTTGCTGCTTTCATATCTATTTACCTAACCTTTCTTCATCATCCTACATAACTTCTTCTGGACCTGAAATCTTACCTGTAATCGCACTTGCTGCCGCTACTGCTGGACTTGCAAGATATACTTCAGATTCTACATGTCCCATACGACCTACGAAGTTACGATTTGTGGTAGATACACATCTTTCGCCTTCTGCAAGAACACCCATATGTCCACCAAGACATGGACCACAGGTAGGTGTGCTAACTACTGCTCCGGCTTCAATAAAGGTACGAACCAGACCTTCTTCGATAGCATCCAAGTAAATCTTCTGTGTACCCGGAATAATGATTACACGAATACCTTTCGCACATTTCTTGCCCTTCATGATTTCCGCTGCGGCTCTAAGGTCATCCATACGACCATTCGTACATGAACCGATGACTACCTGATCAATCTTGATGTCATCCATAGCCTTGATTTCATCCATCGTATGTGTATTTTCCGGAAGATGTGGGAAGGCTACGGTTGATTTTAACGTAGATAAATCAATCACATATTCTTCATCATATTCTGCATCTTCGTCCGCTTCATATTCTACCCATTCTCTTGTAGAATGCTCTTTCATATAAGCTCTCGCTACATCATCAATAGGGAAAATACCATTTTTTCCACCAGCTTCAATTGCCATGTTTGCAATAGTAAGTCTGTCATCCATAGAAAGATACTGGATACCATCTCCTACAAATTCCATCGATTTGTATAACGCACCGTCAACACCAATCATACCAATGATATGAAGAATCACATCCTTACCACTTACCCACTTGTTTGGTTTTCCTGTAAGTGTAAATTTAATTGCGGATGGAACCTTAAACCATGCCTTACCCGTTGCCATACCAGCAGCCATATCTGTACTACCGACGCCAGTAGAAAATGCACCCAGTGCACCATATGTACAGGTATGTGAGTCAGCACCAATAATAACGTCACCAGCTACTGTTAAACCTTTTTCTGGTAATAATGCATGCTCAATACCCATTTCGCCCACGTCGAAATAGTTTGTAATATCATTTTTACAAGCAAATTCACGAACACACTTGCAGTGTTGTGCAGATTTGATATCTTTATTTGGTGTAAAATGGTCCATTACCAATGCAATTTTATCTTTATGGAATACACCATCTACTTTCATCTTTTCAATCTCATGAATGGCAACTGGAGAAGTAATGTCATTACCTAATACTAAATCCAAGTCTGCTTCTATCAATTGACCTGCCACTACAGATTCTAAGCCTGCATGCGCAGCCAGGATTTTTTGAGTCATTGTCATTCCCATGGAAATAACCTCCGTTTTCTTATCATTTTCAGATTTCTATCTGAATCACTAGAATGATTGTAACACACAAAAATATGTTATAAAAATACATAATATACATATTTACCATAACTTAATCTTATGGTATACTATACATACCCTAACGATTGAGTTATAACATAAATATCTTAATTTTTATAACAAAATCCATATTATATGGATATATTAATAACTTTTTTACATACGGAGGTCAAATCATGACACAAAACTTATCATCCTACTGGATATTTTACACTGTTGCAAATGCAGGAAATATTTCAAAGGCTGCAAAAGAGCTCTACATCAGCCAGCCTGCCATCAGTAAATCTATTCAAAAATTAGAAGAAAGCTTAAATTGCAAGCTCTTTTCACGTAGTTCTAGAGGCGTTATCCTCACCGATGAAGGCACACTCCTCTACGACCATGTAAAAGAAGCTTTTGAAACCTTAAGTCTTGGCGAAGACAAGTTAAAACGTTCCATTGAGCTTGGCGTTGGACATATTCAGATTGGTGTTAGCTCTACCTTATGTAAATATATGCTTTTACCATACTTGAGTGAGTTCATTCATCAGAATCCACATATCAGCATTTCAATCAATTGTCAATCTACAAACGAAACACTTCGCCTTTTAGATGACAACAAAATTGATATCGGCTTGATTGGTAAACCTGATGTTTTAAAAGGACTTACCTTTGACCATCTATCTGATATTGAGGACACCTTTGTAGCTACTCCTGAATATTTAGAAAACCTTGCAGAACGTGGTATTGAAAAAGAAGAAGTCTTAGAACATGCAACTCTCATGCTTTTAGACAAAAACAACGTAACTCGCCGTTATATTGATGATTATTTTCAGGAAAACCTTATTGATGTTTCCGATACTATCGATATTTCCGACATGGGCTTGCTTATTGACTTTGCAAAAATCGGTGTAGGTGTTGCCTGCGTTATCAAAAGCTTCGTTTCACGCGAACTTTCTAAGGGAAAATTAGTAGAAATCCCATTAGAAATTGCGATTCCAAAACGTGAGGTAGGTTTCGCTTACAAGGAGAATGTAAAACATTCTAAAGCGCTTGAAAGCTTTATTGAATTCTACAAGAATTACGAACCTACCGAGGACTAGGTTATTATGAATTTTCAAATAAGGAGATTCAGATAATGAAAGAACAGATACATACCATACCAATCAACGATGCATTAGACAATGCCGGCGAATGTCTCTTCTGTTATATCGAACGTCGCACCGAAGAACATGTCATAAACTATGTACTCGGTCACGGAGCCTCCTATATGGAAGCCGATATTCGCGATATGACAGACAAGGCCGGCTTCTGCCGTTGTCATTTCAAGAAAATGTTTGATTATGGAAATGCACTCGGAAATGCATGGATATTAAAAACCCATTATCGTCGTATAATTGATGAAATGAATCAGGAATTTGAGAGAATACAATTAGGAAATGGAAACAAATCCTCCAATTCGGCAGTTCATACCACATCACTTAGAGAAAAACTTTTCTCAAAGACTACAAAGCCCCATTCTGATAATTCTATCGTTTCCTGGATTAACGAAAAAGAATCCAGTTGCTTTATATGCGACAGTGTAAAGAATTCGTTTGATGCGTATTTAAAGACTTTCTTTACCATGTATCAAAAAGACGCCGACGTTCGAGATAAATTCTTCCAAACTAAAGGCGTCTGCCTCTCTCACATGGCTAATCTTTTAGAGGGAGCTGATACATATTTAAGCAAACAGGAATTACAGGAATTTTACGCAAAGTTTTTACCTTTGCAAACTCAAAACATGGAACGTATCTATGAGGACATCTCCTGGTTTATTGAAAAATATGATTACAAAAACAAGGACGCCGATTGGAAGGATTCCAAAACGGCAGTACAACGTGGTATGATGAAGCTTAAGGGCACTGATCCTTCTCTTCCACCATATCAACTGAAACGATAAAACATATTATAAAAGCCGCCGCAAGTATTCCAATGCGACGGCAATCGTTTTCTTATTCATGTTTCAATTCCCAGCTTGCTATTACTCGATATGGTTTTTTCTTTGCAAGTTCAATTCTCACAACTTCCCCTTCAAATGCACCAAATGACTTATGAAGCACACTAAATGCTTCTTTCATCTGTGACTCCGACAACTGCTTTGCAATGGTTGCATGAGGAAGCCAACTAAATGGCTTGTAATATTTGCTTATCTTTGTATTAGGTATATCATCAATACTTTTATATATAATATTTGACATATCCTGCAAATACTTATTTAAGACAGGCTGAATAAAGATTACAGTAGGGAATGTCCCTACTGTAACCCATTCAATCTTATTTTGTTTAACATCTGATATTGCAATATCTAAAGCATCTACCACGTCTTTTTCACAAAAAGTGTCAAATGCTGAAATTGTGATATGTGGCGGTACATGATTATCTACCATAAAAGAATTTCCACATATATTTGCAATATCATCAATGTAAGACTGTATCTGTTCTTCTGTTTTTTTATCAAAATACAAAGAAACCAAATACATTATCTCACCTCATAAATCGTCTGACCATTTTCCAGTGCAGCAATGATTCGAGCTAATTCTGCTCGTGCCTGTTCTTCCGTTTCATAGGTTCCAACGGTCGCCCATACAGATTGACCAGTTCCATACGCAGTAATAGTATGGCTTTTAAATATACTAGTAATCTCTAGTTTTTCAAATTTAATCAAATCCTTTTTATCCTGTGATAAAAGATACATAAGAAATCACCTCATATTATTTCTTTTTAGGCAATGGAATCTTGTTGAGTTTCTTGTTCATGTCAAGAAGCTGTTCCTTGGTAAATTCGATACCTACCATGCCGCCCATAGAAGAGATACGAAGGATGGTGAAGCTTCCTACCATCTGCATGATACCATCGCTCTTAAGATCGATGTTGAATCCGCCACCTTTGTTCTCTCCATCATCAGATTTATTCTGTTTCATCTGTTTCATAAGAGAGCTTGTCATGCTTGCGATAAACATCTTACCACGAAGTGTTCCCATGATATCGCTAATCTTTGTATTTAATGAGCAATAGCCTTCTCTTTCTGTAATATCAAACCAGTTAAGAACTGCGTTCTTTTCAACAAGACGATAGCTTGCATCAAACTCTTCTACCTTGTTGATTACACTTTCATCCTTGCATTCGCCTGCAACTGCTTCAAGTTTTGTTTCACCAGCATTTGGTACATCAAAGTAGAAGAAATGGTCTTCTGCTGTCTTTTTACCAAGTGATACGCCATTTGCAAAGAGTTCTACTTCTGGCTGGTTAGAGTAAACAGTTACCTTTGTTACGTCTTCTACACGGTTTACATAACGTTTACCGCAAAGGTGTACGAATGGTTCGTCTGATAACCATGCTTTGTAAGCATAGAATGCATCTTTCTTGTACTTTCTATCGATTGTAACAAGGCCCTTGTGGTTCTGTCCGTTTTCGCCACCTTCTCCACGAGAGTCAGCACCGAAGTCAAACATATTCCATACGTGAGTAGCCCAGAGATATTTGCGTGTGAAGAGCTGTTTGATAAGTTCTTCATGGTAGTATGCCTGGTATTCTTCTGAGTAGTCACCCTGCTGTGGGTTTGAGTTGTGCCAGTTGAGGGCTTCACAACCATATTCGGAACATCCTACTGGAAGGTTTGGATACATCGCGTGGAACTTGTCGAACCAAGGTCCGTTCTGTTCTGTTGTACCGCCATACCATCCGAAGTAGTGGTTCCATGAAACTGTGTCTGGAATCTGGATGTATTCTGCATCCATTGGACACATAGATACGATAGCCATTGTAGTAAGACGAGTCTTATCCATCTCATGTACCAAATCATTTAAGATTTTGTGGTTTTCGATAAGATCTGGATCATCATGTCCATTAATTGTAATTTCGTTTGAAAGGCCCCAAACTACGATAGATGGATGGTTGTAATTCTGGATTACAAGTTCTTTCATTTGTGAAATAGTATTTTCACGGCCTGTTGCCATATGGCTTGAAATATATGGGATTTCAGCCCAGATTACCATACCTCTTTCATCACAAAGGTCATAGAAATACTGGTCATGCTGATAGTGTGCTAAACGGATAGTTGTTGCACCTACTTCGCAGATTAAATCCATATCTTCGTCATGATGTTCTTTTAATAATGCATTACCAAAACCGATTCTATCCTGATGACGAGATACACCACGAAGTGGATATTCTTCACCGTTTAAGATAAAGCCATTGTTTGGATCAATTTCATATGTACGGCAACCAAATCTAGTTTCTACACAGTCGATTACCTTTCCATCTTCTACCAATTCAGCAACTGCTGTGTAGAGATATGGATCTTTACGTCCATGCCAAAGATGAACAGTTTTTATATCCTGTTCTAAATCAATTAAGGCAACGTTTTCAGCAAGGTTCTGAGCATCGTTTGCTTTTTCAGCCTTGTCTGTTTCAGCAACTACTTTGCCTTCTGCGTCTTTGATTACGAAATACACTGACTGGCTTTCTTTTTTGTTTGCCACATATGCCTGCATACGAACGATTGCATCTTCGCCCTGTACGTTTGGTGTGATAACAAAGCCTTTACCACCATAGTAATCTAAATCAAAGTGTGATTCTGCTACTGCTACGATATTTACATCTCTGTACATACCACCGTAGAAAGTAAAGTCAGCAACCTGTGGGTAAACTGTATCATTTGCAGCGTTATCTACTGCTACAACGATAAGAGTTTCATCTGTAAGCTCAGCTGTGATATTTACTCTCCATGTAGAGAAACCGCCATCATGGCTAGCCATTTTCTTGCCATTTACATAAACGTCTGCAGATGAAGCTGCACCATTGATTTCTAAGTAATAGCAATCTGCTTCTGGTAAATCAGCTTTCTTGATTACTTTTGCGTAGTTACATGTACCACGGAAGTAATCTGAGCCCCCATCCATACCGTCAATGTTGTTCCATGTATGTGGAACATTTACTACTTCCCAATCTGCAGGAAGTGTCGCTGGAATTTCTTTTGTATCTTTCAGGAAAGACCAGCCTGTGTTAATGTTGATTAACTGTCTCATAGGTTCCTAATCTCCTTATTTTTAATCTTTGTACATAAATAATATACGATTTTATACAATTTATCAAGAAACAAAACAAATCCCGTCGTATATCATATATAGAAAAGACGAGGTCAAGCGACTTGTCGCCTCGAGTCGTTCTATATATGATATACAACGGGATTTATAGAATTTTGTTTCGTCTTATTTCATAACGATATTGACAATACGTCCAGGAACATAGATTTCTTTTACAATGTTTCCTGTTAATTTATCAGCAATCGCTTCTTTTGCCTGTGCAATTACAGCATCCTTTGCTTCATCACGTGCAATTGCGATTGTCGCCTTGATTTTACCATTTATCTGAACAGCAATTTCTACTGTATTCTCAATAGTCTTTGCTTCGTCATACTGTGGCCAATTCTCGTATGCAACGGTATCATCATGACCAAGTTTTTCCCATATTTCTTCACCTACGTGTGGGCAAATACAAGAGAACATCTTAATCAAACCTTCTGCATACTCTTTTGGACATTTGCCAGCCTTATAAACTTCGTTCACAAAAATCATCATCTGGCTGATTGCTGTATTGAAGCCAAGCTGTTCAAAGTCACTGGTAACCTTCTTAACTGTCTGGTGATATACTTTTTCAAGTGTTCCATCATTCTCTTCTGTAATGTTTTCTGGATTTGTGAAGAAATTCCATACACGAGTGATGAACTTTCTCGCACCTACTACACCATTAGAGTTCCATGGTTTGGATACTTCCAGAGGTCCCATGAACATCTCGTAAAGTCTTAAAGTATCTGCACCGTATTCTTCTACGATATCACTTGGATTTACAACGAACTCTGGGAAACGTTTACCCATTTTGATGCCGTTTTCACCTAAAATCATACCCTGATGAACTAATTTCTGGAATGGTTCTTTTACAGGTGATAAGCCCTTGTCATATAGAAATCTGTTCCAAATACGTGCGTACATCAAGTGACCTACTGCATGCTCAGGTCCACCTACATATAAGTCAACTGGTAACCAATGTTTCAACAATTCCTGGTTTGCAAATTCTTCATCATTGTTTGGATCAATATATCTCATATAGTACCATGATGAACCTGCAGAACCTGGCATAGTAGAAGTCTCACGGATACCTTTTACTCCATTTGCATCGTACTGTTTCCATTCTTCTGCGTTTTCAAGAGGTGCTTTACCATTTTTGCCCTTGTAATCTTCCAGTTCTGGTAAAACAAGTGGTAATTCTTCATCTGGAATAAAGTAAATCTCGCCATCTTCTTTATAAACACATGGAACAGGTTCACCCCAGTATCTCTGACGTGCAAAAATCCATTCACGGAAGTGATAATTTACTTTTCTTCTTGCAACACCTTTATTCTCTAATTTTACTGTGATAGCTTCTTTTGCTTCTTCTACAGTAAGACCTGTGAACTCTTCTGAATTGATTAACTTGCAGCCTTTTCCAAGGTAGTCCTGTTTCTCAAATGCACACTCTAAAATCTCACGACCTTCGATAACCTGAATCATGTCGATATTATGAGCAATTGCATATTCGAAGTCACGCTGGTCATGACTAGGAACCGCCATAACTGCACCTGTACCATAGCTTGCAAGTACGAAGTCACCGATGAATAGTGGCACTTCTTTGCCGTTTACAGGGTTGATTGCATATAAACCTTTTAATGGACAGCCTGATTTTGTCTTATTTAATTCAGTACGGTCCATATCGTTTTTCTTCAATGTCTCGTCGATATATGCCTGAACCTCTTCTTTGTTCTCTACGCGGTCCATAAGGCCTTTTACGATTTCTCCGTCTGGAGCAAGTACCATGAATGTGATACCATAAAT